>Ga0307378_10000370_pt1 | contig 80157 bp, 121 predicted proteins | sample UN1MG_FD_202238 | JGI IMG/M metagenome (GOLD analysis project Ga0307378, IMG submission 202238) | Soil microbial communities from Risofladan, Vaasa, Finland - UN-1 | ecosystem: Environmental > Terrestrial > Soil > Coastal area > Acid sulfate soil | place: Finland: Risofladan, Vaasa | collected... | reverse complement strand
CATATTAAATTCCTCCTTTCTAATTATTAATATATATAGTTATAATAGTAACTATTGTTGCCTTTAAGCCACATATAAGCCCTTAATGTTGTTTTAAAGTGACATTATAGAAGACAAGAAAAAGGGGGCTCCCCCCTTTTATTATGCGAATGCTGTAATAACATATGGATGCAATGAAACATGTGGTGCATAAATATAACCGTTATATGTAAATCGGGGTTGCCCCACTGGATAAGTCTCGACTAAATCCCACACATCTAGAGTGTCCAGTGCATTAGTTATAACCAAATCAGAGAATATTTCTGAAATACTCGGAAGGTGTCTATCTAGAATATCGGCTACAGACGTTATAGGGGTGGGGAAACAATTACTTGATGTGTGGTGATATGAGAATTGTTTACCATATCTCATTCGCATTTCCATTTTGAGCTCTTTCATAAGATTATATGCGGGGTTCATATCTCGAACGTATCTACATCCCTCGGGTATTATTCCGTTTGTTCCTTCCAGGAGTTTTAAATAGGTTTGTAAGGTTGCGGATATCCAGGTTAGTAATATGTTTTCTCTGCTGTCTCGATTTTCGGATAATAGAATGGCTGTACGGAGTGGGGCTTTATTACCTTTATAGGCTGAATAGAAACCGTAATTATTTGGTTTGGTTCTCCATGCGATAGAATGACCGTCTACATTAATTAGATTGTATGCGTAATTTTCGATTTGTATTATATCGATTTCGGTTAATCTCCCATCTCTATACCTCCATAAACATTCCATTACTTGATCTATCATCATCTTAATCCTTTGTGAAATTTTGTATGAGTATTTCTGGTGGAGGGACATCTCGTTCACTCATATTTCTGATATTGGTCCACGCTTCAGATTGATTACCGTCGATATGTAGGATGAATGATATTTCTCCATCGGGTAGTTCAAAATCTTTTATTGTTTGTAGATAGAATTGAATCCGTTTTGATATTTCTTCTTTTACTTTTGGTGATAGCATGTAACCCCCTTTTATATTCGAATTCGCGATAGTTTTTTTAGCTCTTCGCGTAACTTGCGGCGTAGGAAGCTTTCCAGAAATTCCATTGTTGTTTCTTCTTCATAATACCTACGTTCGTCATCTTCTGAGCTCCATAATACTATATCACAGAATGTTATCATCTGTACAAATCCATTGGTATGCAAGCTTATATTGAAGTATTCAACTTCACCAGAGCTTTCATATATATCTTCTTGAATAGAACATACAATTCGATCAATTGTGTTTAAATCTTCTTCCATCATTGTTTTCTCCTTTTACCAGGAACAAAAGAACCTGATTGTTTCTATGTTCCTGGGGATTTTCTAAAATGTAATGGTTAACATTTTATAGAGGGTTACAGATATAAAGGTTGATGATAATATAATGATGGCTTTCATCAAACATTGTTTCAGCTCTCGTAATTCTTTTATTTCTCTTTCTGATAAAAAGTTACTTATCATTAAACCCCCGTATTCTTTTTAATTTTGGTGAGTCTACAACAATGATTCTGAACATCTCCAAATTTATCTAAATCAAGAGCTTTTGATAATTTCTCTTTATATTCTTTCATTTCTAAAAGATCAACATACTCTCTGAATTCATTTGCATAGCTTTTGGCGAATTTATCGATCTCATCATCTGGTTCATCGATTGGTTTCATTATCTCTTCTTCTATATCCAGTTCTGAGAAGGTCATACGATCTTGATACCAGAATGTGGTTTTATTATTATTCCAGCTGAAGTCGTCCTTGGTTATTTTTAGATTTGCTTGTGCGGCATCATCGATCACACGAAAGAACAGACTACTGGGTTCCCAATTTGCGGATATAAATAAGTTGGTTAGGTTGCAGTTGAATGTTAATGATGGTCGTGGATGATCATATTCAGTGGATTCACATATATATATACCATCAAGTCTTTTATTCACCTCTATTAAAAATCTTAGTATTTGTGTTTTTGTTATTCTCATTTTGGCTAAACCTCCTCTAATTCATAATGATATTCTCTAAGTACATCTTTCAATCTTATGAAGGCCTCATTTTGACCGAATGCGCTGCATGGACATTTATATGAAGAGAGTTGTGAAAATGACCAGCAGAGAATCTGACATTCTTTTTTGTTGTCAACCGTAAAGGGACAAGTATACTGTATCATATATCGTCTATCCTTGTAACGTAGATAGTAATCATATAGTAATTCTACAATATCATCTGTTGTCATGTCGTATGGTGACATATTATATCTCTCCTTTTTGTGTACATACTGTAACTACTTTTGTTAAACACATGTTATTTCTCCTATTTTATAAAGAGTAATAAAATAATCGGCATAACCAAATTACAGTCGCTAACGGTATGAGCAATACATTCATTTCAAATCCAATGATTAACAATATTGCAATAAGTAGTGTCATGATTATTATCCTTTGAAGTTGGTACGGTATTGTTCAGGAATGAGCCACCCACAATCAAACATGTTAATTTCTCTAGCTTTCATATTTGATATCAACTTTGTCCTTTCTCTATCACAAACATTGATTTGTCGTATGTACGTTCTTATATTGACATCGTATGATTCTATGAGTTTTCCGTATCCACTCTTTTCTATAATGGTTGTTATGATTTTACTATCTGATATATTCTTCATCAGACGTTCTTCGAAATCTTTAAATTTGAATATGATTTCATCTTTCATTTCTTCCATATAGGTGTTGAGTTCAGTTTGATACGATTCCTTGTCATCAATAAGCTTATCGATTTTAGTAAAGTCTGATATCTGGTTTTTAATTGTTTCTAATATGGTGAATAAAACAGCACAACCCCAACCAACTGTTATGATACCAATACATATAATCAATACAATCATTCCATCTGGTTTGATATTTGAAAAAGCTGGCACTGCATATATAACAGAGATACCAGTAATTATTTCAATAATCCAACATAAAATTCCAATCATTTTATTCTCCTTAGTTCTTAAAAAAGATGGTGGGGGAATGTCTATTATAGACACCATCGGAATATCTCCCAATGGCTTCCCCCATATTAATACTCCTGAATTTGATGCATGAATTCTTCATCTGAGTAGGCATCGATGACATCAAGAAGTTCAACAGCAGTGTTAAATACAGTAATACAACATCCAACAGTTACAATATATCCTCCATTTGCTGATGAGGTTATGTGAATATCATGAGGTAAAACTTTTTTAAATTCTAACATGTAGGTTCACCGCCAGCAATCGTATTGATGTTTTTCTGCATTTGATTATAATATCTTCTTTCGATTTCTTTAGGATCTAAGATATAGTCTTCTAAGGCACCAAAAAGTTCAATAGCAGTGTTAAATACAGTAATACAACATCCAACAGTTACAATATATCCTCCATTTGCTGATGAGGTTATGTGAATATCATGAGGTAAAACTTTTTTAAATTCTAACATTTAATTTCCTTTCATTAATCGTCTGTGTATTCTAATTCTTCTGGATAGAATAGGTTATTATAAAACAAACCGTCCGCAGCGATAAATCTACAATTGATCTTTAGGATTACACTATATCTAGATTCTGCTATACTCTCTTGTTTTATAACGCAAAGTTTTTTCCCCAATACATGCTGTATAACATCACCGCAAGTCAATGTTCTAGCATAGTCTTCTAACATTTTAGTTTCCTTTCATTAAATATCAAAATATGGATTTCTACTAGCAATCGATAACCAGAACTGATAACTTTGCATATAATTCTCATCCCATTCATCCAGGACATTCCTCATAGCAAGATAATTTAATTGATCCCTGAGTTCCTGTCTTAATCTGAATATATTTTCTCTTATCTTATCCGCTTTAAGGTTAAGCGATTTAATTTTTTCAATTATCTCTGTTGTGGATAGTTCACTTTTATGTTTTTTTATTAACTGCATAATTACCTCCTAAAAATTTACGAGGGGGTTTGTCCCACTGAGTAAGCACAGGACAGTTGTGCATTGCCTATACTCAGCAGCCCCCTCGCGTGGCAAACTATTCGGGGTCTGGAACTTGTACCCTCGTGTTACTCATTTCATGTTTCAATCCCTTTAGATAATTAATCCGTTCGTTGTACCATCTATCTTCCGCTGGTGTGGTATCAGTCAAAAGCTTCTTTTTGTAGCATAGATTAACAGCATCATCAATGGACTCAAAGATGGCTTGTGCTCCTTCATCGCTAATAATAAAATTAAAATGTATCATGATATCCCCCTATTCAAAGTCGTGGTAATATTGGTTCACTGCAAATAACTTTAGACATCCATCACATTGAACATCACCGATAGCGATAGAGTTAGCATCAGTTGGAATCTTTGATACTGAGTTACTTTCCTCACATACCGGACAATCCCAACCATATGCTAATGCAGTTAAGTCTATTGATTCTTTTTTATCTGCGTTAGCATCAGTTGGAATCTGCGATATTGAGTTACTTTCCTCACATACCGGACAACCCCAACCATATGCTAATGCAGTTAAGTCTATTGATTCTTTTTTATCTGCCATAATTATACTCCTTTAAAATGTTACTCTCATACCATCAAACTCTGGTTTAACTAGTACAATCTCTGCTGCGTTTAATGTTTCGAAGTGACCACACCAGAATGCACCTATTTGTTGTTCAGTTCCATCATCCATTGGAAGATTTATAACGTGTTGTCGATTGAATGTATTATTTTCCATATTTGTTTTATGCCATTTAGGTCTTTCGTCGATTTCAGGATCAAAACGATTATATCCATTTATATTTTTATACCATTTATAGTGTTCTTTGATTCTTTGAAGTGCTATTTTGATAACAGCCATATCCTCCCACTCCAAATCAACGGTATCTTCCGCTTCTTCGCTGTGAAAACTATCACCTGTGGTGTATTCTATGTTAATTGTGTATTTTGCCAAGTGTATCCTCCTTAAAAAAGAAAAACAATTGGAGATCGATTCAATCGACCTCCAACCATTTATGCATAGACGTTAATTTTGACTTTGGAGTATTCGACGTATACCTCGGAGTATACCATATTTACCCACTCTGTGAAACCGAGGTCAGTATTAGCGAATCTCCATATTTCGTAAATCTTGGAGTTTAACAGTGCTTGTTGTTGAGTCATTATTTATCTCCCTATATACAGTTGGGGTTAATGTTTCTTTCACTTATTAATATATATATATAGTTTTGAGTATTAAAATGCCCCTTCGTATAATTTCTTCAGTTGAGTTTCTACGACATCGATGGGAACCAAAACCTCATGTGGATAGCAAAAATAAATATGATTATCAGAATCAACAGCATATTGCCCCGATTGATGAAGATATTTTGTTATATTACCCCTAACCCAAATCATTCTATCTCCAGCTCGAACTTTGACTGAGCATATAGCGCCTTCCATAAATTTCATTATACAGCCCATCCTTTGAATTTGATTTCTTTATCCTTAATATTGAGCATTTGATGAAGTATTTCAGTGTCTTCTTCAGGTCTCGACTTAATACGTAGGGTCATGGATGAACCATAACAATTTAAAAATTCATCAATATAACCACCTGAAATTATTTCATATGAGAATTTTGAATTTATCGTTTGGAACATATCCCAATGATTTATCAAGGGTGGAAAGATGATCATATGAAAGTCATTAAGAGGATTTTTAACAACGATATATTTATTAGTTTGAAACATCTTAGTAGCTCCTTCTTGTTATTCTTCTACATTGTATTATGGGTGGGGCCGCGCGGGTATTACCAACCAATTTGGCTAAAATATCCGCTGCGCCGATTTGATCATTAGGAGTTTTACCTCTGTTATCGATATGGATTAGGAATTGTTCTTTGTTGAGGAATGTAACACGAACCACATTCAAGGCCCGATCCTCAATTCTCGATATAGTACGCAAACTGATGATCAACAGATCAGATCTTTCCTGGTCACTTTCTTTTGAAATTTGTTCAAATATGAGCATTTTACCCCCTAGAAATATTTGGTTAATACGTAATGTTTTATACAGGTCCAACAGGTTGTCTGTTTTATGAATCCCCTGAATGAACCCCCACACTCCATACATAAGTGAAAGAAGTTCATTCGTTCATTACCGCTTTCCATGTTTTGATTTCTCCTTTTTATCTTATTAATTCAATGATAAATTGCAGAGCTAATCCTCCGAATAGAAAAATTGCGTATATAAGAATTGTCCAGTCGATATACTTAATGGTTTGTTTATGATATTTAAACAGAAACAATATGGAAAATAACCCGATCAATATTTTAGTTATTGCCATCCATGAAACATTCGATATGACTATCACCCAGTTCATTAACGGATTAACTTCTTCCCAGCCCACTGTTATTAGATATACGGTTAATATAGAATCTGAAACTAAAAGAATAAACAGGGCTAGAATTTTTCTTTGTGGTTGATTCATTAGAGCTTTCCATAATTTCTTAAAAAGCGTATGTGAGTTTCGGCTTGCAGCTTCCATTCATCGTCCACATTAAGTCGGTTGATATATTTAATCAGTTTTTCATATGCCGTTTTTTGTTTTGCGCGGTCTCTGAGTATAATGGGGTCCATCGGACATTTTTTGGGTTGTTCAAGACGACTGAAATTCGGAACCCACTTAACAACTGCTCCACAGGAATACTCTCTAGTTTCAAAGTATTGACCATTTACATGCTTACGACCACTAGTCTCCAAAACAGCCTTACAACCACAAACTTTACATCTTTCATCTTTAATTTGTCTCAGTTGCATCTAGTCCTCCTTTGCATCGTCAAGTCTGCAATCTTTATGAATTTTTTTGAGATTGAATATTTCAATATTGAATTTATCACATATATTAAATGGTTCGATATATCCACCGCCATTATCATATCTCTTGCATGGACACCCCCACAACTCATTACCTTTATAATTTTCATTTGACGACTTTCCCCCCAAGATGATTTTTGCAGTAAGCGTCAGGTGTGATGGTTTCCTCTACATGGTTCTGTTCGTGATCGCATTTATGTGAGTGATCACCTTTTCTTTTCATGTTGAGCCACACAATCGCACTGTTGGAGTACAATCCAATTCCAAATACGCCCAAGCTTCCGAGGATAGTTGCTGTCCAGCCGTGAAAACAAAATCCGAAGTAATGTCCGATATTTTCCAGGCCACATACAATTAATATACCGATTGCTATAATTAATTTTTTCATCTCATCACCTTCCTCTCCATATTGCTTCTAATGAATAGATAAACTCTCCGAGAGAATCCTCATGAACATCATCGGTAAGCATTTGTCTGATATCACCCATATCGAAAATAGTCGGGTTAAATTCATTGACATATGCATTAACCATTGCCACCAATTTTTTTATTTCATTTGCTATTTCTTGTTTCTCACCCATCTCCATCTCCTTTTTAAAAAAGCTATGGGGAGGAATTACACACTCCCCTTCGATTTATTTGATGAAGTCCACTATCGGAAATTTGATGATTAGGACTACCACGATACACAACAACCATATTTTCCAGTCTTTGAGATATTCCATGACGATCTCCTTTTTAAAAGGTTGATATCCGTCTGTCATTTATTAATATATATAGATATTACTGTACCTTTTAGTCAAAAAAATGGCGGGCCAAGAGAGTTTTGAACTCTCGACCAAGAGATTTAGAGTCTCCCGCTCTACCACTGAGCTACTGGCCCACACCATTTTATATGAGATTCATTTTAGAAAAGATCTCGCAATCAACATCACTGGCTATAGCTGTCGTTTCGTAGCCTATATCAGGTTCCTTAAACTCGACGAACTGGATACCTTCACATTCCAATTTGAATTTTAGATTTTCCAATTGTTTCAACCCCTTAACTCCTAGATATACAAGGGTTGTATTTTGCCAGCCTTCCAGAGAGCTGTGTATCATATACTCTGCTAACACATGGCCAGCTTGAACAGCTCTCTGAGAGTGGGATAGATCTTTTCGTATGATTACGAATAGTTTGTCCTACGTTGGTTTTGGGTTCATGTTATGCAGCCTCCACAATCGCTTCTTCATCTTCTTCACTTTCCACTGCCGCTATCATACTAATAGCATCATTTAATTGATTTTCCCAATTCTTTTGATAGTCTTCGATCATGTAGGACGATGGTTTGTTATTTTTTCTTGGATGCTCGATCATTGCATATGGCGTACGGTTGAAGAACATGCAATATGCAATATGTGCATGTCTATATGTAACCCGATTGTGGTCTAAACCCCCAAACATTATTTTGTGTTCTTCAATGGATATATTGTACACACACGGTTTTCTCAAAGGCTTACCGAGGCGAATGCTCATCACCAAATTGTTTAGTTCAGCCTTAATCTTCATCTTCAGTTCCTTAAATACTTTTCGTTGATCTTTAGTGTAAGTTATTTCAGTCATGTTTGTTTCCTCCGTTTGATTCATTAAAGTGGTTTATTTTTGCGTATTGATCTCATTATGGTTTATTATAGTGAATGGGAGGACCCCTGGATGAGATCCAAGAGGTAATCTAGATAGGGCGAGGTTTGAAATATTTCATGATTCTGCTCCTTAAGTGAATTTTACTTTTGTTCTCGTAAATGAAAAAATTATATGTCATAAAAATCTGGTGGTTCGGGTGTCGGTTTGTATTTCGATTCTTTATGGCGACTCCAGTGCTTCAATAGCTGTGTGAAATCATTTTCGTTTGGACACCATACAACTTGCTGTTTTTCTAGTTTCATTTTTTGCATTGTTCCATCTTCCACTAGAATATATGTATCATACTTAAAACCTTTATAACCCCATTTTTTTGCTGTTGGTTTATAGAATGTATAGTATATGTTAATTTCTTCTAGGTGTCTAAATTCTTCAGCTCTTTGATAGCTAAACATATTACCCCCAAAGGTTCAGAAATACATTTATTGTATCTCGTATTTGTGTGAGTTCTTCTGTCGTATAGAATAAGGTTGCATCCTCTACCATTCCATCTCCACCAATAATATCTATCTTCAATTCATGAAGATCAACTTCATCTCCGATAGAACTAATATGTGGTTCCATGCTAACCTGTATTTGTCTCATTTCAATTTTTCCTTTGTATATTCTTCAGCCTCACCCAGTGTTCTTAAATATAGACCAAAGGAAGCATCATCATTATCAATTGCATGGATGATATGCAGAATTAAAATATCGGCTTCTGAACCTGTAATATCACCGAGCGTGTGTCGCATGTTCATGTGTCTTTTTAAGTTATTGTAAAACTTGTCTGTCATTGAGATATGTTCAACTCTCCACGGATATTTCTCCATCGGTAATTTCCTTTCCCGTGATTTTAACATTAAAAACATCCGTCAATGTATATAAGTCGGTCCATGTTGATTCACAATCACTGCAACTAATGTTCTGATGGGCACCCCCATCATTAATATTCTCCATCATAGATTCTATATTGTAAGACCGGCATTTTGGATTGATACACCGACAACCACCAGACTCTAAATAATCTTGTATCTTCTTTGCATGTTTAGACATTACTCCCCCCTATAAGTTTTTTAACATCCAATGAAAGATATTCTGCTATTCTCTGAGCAGATTCGGTTTTCTCCTTGTATTCTGGTGGAAGGTTTATCGCTTTCCTTGCTGCATCTGCAAACAAGGTTCTATTTGTGTCTTCGGCTGTTCGAAGTTTTGCACTGAGAATTTTTATTTTAGACAATGCCCTGGATCCTGCTTCTCCTGGAAGAATTGCTATTGGTTTAAAGATCATTCCATCATACCCTTTGGCTCTTATGTTTCCACTATCTGTAAACTCTGTAATAATCCCACCTAAAATATATGGACATATGTCATAATCCCAAAATGCATATAGGACTTGATCTTTATATCCTGGTTTTTCTTTAAATTTTTTAGATCTTGCTTCTTCACTAAAACTAACCATATTTTTTTCCTTTAAAAAAGAATCGGAATGACCCCACTATAGAGAGGTCTACATGAGGAGTGGTCATGTATCTGACCACTCCCCACAACCCCGCATGGGGGGGGGTCATTCCGTTCTAACCTTTAAAATACTCCATTTATTTGAAGGGTTAATGCAACACCAACAATTACCAGTCCAACAAACAATAATTTTTCAGTAAATTTATTCACGTTCAAATACCTCCTTTACCTTCTTCATTGTTCGTTTCCCGTTTGTAGAGTTCGAGGGCTCTCTTTCTTCCAACGGATCCCATGTCGATAAAGGTGTTCATCTCATCGGCGTACTCATCCATTTTCAAATTCATAGTTTCATACCGACTAGCGTTTTTGATTGATTCTGGAAGGGATCTAAAAATTTGACTGAGAGTGGTCCACTGGCCAAGAAATTCAAACTCACGGATGGCTTCGGAAATCACTTTGTTTAATCCCATGATTCTGGATGATGTTTGCTTCTGTAGATTTATCAGACAGTATTCAGAAAATTTTTCATGATCACACTCACCGGTTTCCTTATCAAAACATTTTTGTAAAAGATTTCGGTCATCCTGGAAAAGGCCACCATAAACAGTCATTGAAGTAAATTTTTCTTTGTCCATAGTCATATATCTCCTTTTTATAACGTTAAATAATTTGTTCCTATCACATATTAATATATATAGAATTTATTCTTCTCTATGATTTTCTACGATGGTTCTCCAATATCGATTACAAGAGTTTGTTTGTGCTCGTACGTAGTTTTTCCACCACTCCTCGTTTTCTCCGCTCATTACTGTTAACAAACCTGGGTCGTAATCATCCTCTTGTAGTATGTCACTTATAATGGATTCGATGTTTTTCGGTTCACTTATTTCTACAAAAACATAACACTCACAGTATTTACATCCAATTGGCATCATATCTTCATAAGAATCAAAGTGACGTTCGTATGGGTGATTGCATACACACATCCTATCATCTCCGTAATTAGGATTGTATGTTTTCTTTTCTATTAGTTTTGTTAAATATGGTTCCTCACCGATATCTTCATTTGGGCAAGCCCGGTGAGGTAATCCCACAGTACTTTTGCATTTTTCACAAAATGTTACAACCATTTTATTTTCCTTTTTTTAAAGGGAACGTCAGCCCCGCCCAAGGTTGCGGTCCTTGTTCCTAAACGGGACCAACGGTTCAATGTTCAATGTTCCGGACGCTTCACGGTCTCCACCTTTTGAGCGGGAATATAAACTCCACGCTACCCGAAAGCGATTTCACATCTATCCACATTATAATTCTTCTTTTCTTTTTTTACATGCCATTGTTATTACATTTTCACATTCTAAAGCAGTTGATGCGAGTGTCACCAAATGAGATATATCCCTGAAGGAATATCCCGCATCTCCCCATTTATCAAAAATCGGTTTTAATGCAGCGTCTATCTCTCTACCAAGTTCCATAGCCGCTGGTTCAAACCGTTGATATTTATCATCAAATAATCTTTTCTCCATTAGAAATTTCTCTCTTTCAATTTTTTATTATGTCCTTTTTTTCGTTTTATTTTATATCCCTTCTTTTTGTGTGGTGGTAGCTTCCATTGAATTCTAATGTTGTTTGGTTCCATTGGTTTAAGCCTCCTACCACAAGAGGAACATCTATGTATCTTATCTTCCCACACAACATCTTGGGTTTCACACCATTCGTCGATTTTCATGATTCGTCCTTTAAATTTTCATATAATCACTAGAAGTGTAATTTGATTTTGCAACTCTATCATATAATACAATATTTACAGCGGCAGCTAAATTCAAGCAATGCTTTGACGGTATAATTACAAACATATGGCAATGCTTCAAATATATCTGAGGTAAAGATCCGTCTTCTGGACCAAATACATATACTGGATTTCTTGGATGACGAAAATTTGGCAGGGGCTGTGAGTTATTTCGAACTTCAACAGCAACAGGAGTTACATCTTTAGAGAATCTATTAAAAGGATATTGATCGTTATAGATATTAACGTCTTTATAACCTTTCATCCTTTCTTCTCTTGGTAGACGATATCCTTTCTTACTTTGCTCACCCAACTCATCCAATAATCTATCACCGGTAAATACTAAATGGTTAACTCCAAAGCATGAACATGCTCTGACAGCTGCACCAACATTATGAGGATATTTTGGGTTGAACATGATTACAGCTGGAGTGCAGGACGCGTCGAATATTGTATCATCTTTTTTAATTTTGAATTGACCCAACATGTCAAACTTTGGTGGCAACTCTTTCATCAATTACTCCTTTTTTAATATTTTTAATATTTTATTACTTAGAGGTTTGAATCTGATGAAAGCTTGTCCATTGTAGCATAACCAGATTCTACCATCTCTCGCGACTTGAATTCCAACGTCACCAATATGCTGACCTTTGGGTAAGTCCATTTCAATTGATAGCATACCTTCTTGGTGTAATTCTTCATATGGTTCCATATTATCACCTTCAAATGATGGTGTTATGATACGCTTTAACCAATATTCATATTTTCTCTCACATAGGTCTTTGGTTTTTTTATATGCCGTTTCTTGACTGTCAAATCCGAAGATGGGTTCTCGTTGAGTGATTGTCTCAGTGACCATAGGATCTTTATATGGAATTTCATCACAACCAGCTTCATCAACGGTTATATATTTAGAGCCATCTTCATTAGTGTCGATGTAAAGGAAAATTATTGATTTATATACGTTTTTTATTTCACCGTCTATAGAGTGTCTTTCATATAGCCAATAATATCCATTTTCTTTGGGGGGTTTATTAGACCACATCTAATCCTCCTTTTTTTATTACCACATTCAAATTTCATTTCTCAATGTTGTCTCCTCCGGTAAATGTATTCTACAAAGTTTAAATATCTCTTTGCATCTTGGGCATTCAGACGTAACTATAGCATGTACTCTATTAATTCCATCAATTGTAAAAGAACCAACAGAACAGGCATATTCCTGTCCTGGTGAAAACCACCCCCCTTTAGCATATACAGGTGGTTGATGCCCAAAAGCTTTACACAATAAATTTTTTGATATACGTTTTTTCATTTTAATATCCTTTTTTATATAATTATCATTTGTCTGCTGTAAAAACCATGGGAAAGCCGTAATAGAATATTTTCTGTAATATCTTCGTATATTATTTTCCTTTTTTTATTACCACATTCAAATTTCATTTCTCAATGAATCTCACATCTGTAATCTCTAATGGTTTTCCTAATTGTTTTTTTTCGTTTTCTGTCAACATATCAATATCTACATAACCATGTAATTTTTTCAGTTTTTCAAGTTTGTATGATAATAAACTAATTAGCTTCCCCATGTTTATTTCCCCCTTTCGTTAATACCTTCACAGATTATTCTCCTTTAAAATTTATGAGTTCGCTTATGGGTATTGCAAGAATACAATACCCATAAGATTATTCATCAATCGATAAAATCCAATATTCCCAATTCCACGGCTCTATCAACACTGAACCAGGAAGTCTTTGCTTCCATCAGTTTCCATTCATCCATAGTAAGATTGGAGTTATCGACCAACTTCTGTAGGTATAATCCCTGTAATAATTTCATAAGTTTTCCCTGAGATAGAATATCAGAAGCTGTTTCTCTTCCTGGCCACTTCCACAAAGCCGCCTCATGCACCATAAAGATTGTTGCTTTGGTTGCATGAGTTTCGTTGCATACAGCAAATATAGGAACAGCAGCACTGGCAATTATACCAGTTCCATGAGCTACAAATTTGATTCCATGTTTTTTATAGACTTCAATTAAATCAGCTAGAGCCAATCCACTGAAAGCATCACCACCAGGAGAATCGATAAATAGATGAACTTCACTTCCTCCCCCAAATCCATGTTCTTCAATTGCAACTATCATATCATTCCAAGCTCTGGTGACATCAGAAACTGACAAACCGGAGAATATTTTGATGTATAGTTTCTTACCATAGATAGCAGACAACTGAGATAATTCGAATCCCAGCTTTCTAACTACCATGCTCCGAATAACTTTATCACCATCCTTAGCAACAACAGCTACGGGTTCTCCATCTTTTGTTATAACTTCGATGGTGACTTTGTTTTCTACTGGTGGTGCAACGGTTGGTATTGTAGAACAGCCAACGGCAATTAACATCAATAACGACATGGCGATCATTATATTTTTTCTCATTTTACTTCTCCTTTAATTTTTTATTTCCATCTTTTTAAACTGGGGTTCCTAATATAACAGTGGAGGTCCCCATATCCACAGCACAATTACACTTACCTCCTTTTAAGCATTTTTCAGTATGTTTCATTTTATTTCCTCTTTACATGCTCTCGCGTCTGTAAAACCGATTCGATTCGATCACAATATTTATCTACTCTTATCTGCACCCTGTTCAGCCCAGGGTAGGTTCCATAATCGGTTACTTGAGCGTACAGATTATCTCGGCGTTTCCTCTTCGATCTATATAGCGCCAACAATCTGGGAGTAGAAAGTTTTTTTAATTCTGTTTGATGTAATTCCATTTTGTTTTAATATCTCCTTTCACTTCTGTTATATGTGTTCTACCACCTCAACCACGTATTTAATATTGGGTTCTATTGGTTTAACGGTGGTATATTCACGGTATCCTCGAGTTAAATCTAGTTTATATCCAAGAACACTTTGTCCATTATGAATCATATCCATAAAGAATTTAGATCTTTCATTAGCGGTTTCTTCATCGTCCCAAATCTCTAGAATCATTCCAGGCATTGAACCGTGCCACATCACAGCATAGAATCTAATGCCAATACCATTCCATAGATTGATGGCTTTATTTTCATCCCCATATTTTCCTGATCTATGACCACATTCCATGCATGAGACATCATGATATATACCTTCTACGTAAAGATTGGAATCCACTTTCGACCCACACTGCCTACAACGTATTAACTTCATTATTGGATCTCTATCATCGGATTTAATTTCACCCAACAGGGATTCGGCTTCTTCTTTTCCGTAATATGCTGATATTCTATCATAGGGTCCACAGCTGGGACAGCAGTATCCAAGATAGTAACCAGCTGCCGATTTTAAAACTTTTAATGCTAGTATTGTTCCACAATCACATATTTTTTCTTCATTCTTCATTGGTTAATCTCCTTCGAACGACCAGATCAGGTTCGACTCCAATATCTACGTCAATACATGTTATATGAGTTACATTTCCATCCGACCCCAACTCAATATTAATATCATCATCTGTTTCTATGTATATATAAGTAGGGCCTTCAGACCCAAAGTCTTCTGAATATTCTATTTCCCACATTAATTTTGACATATCACCCTCCCCATCCTATTCCAATATCAGCTACGGGATATTGTTTTTCATCTGTGTGTATGGCATTCCATCTCAATGAATCTTGACGGATTGATATTCGCATTGCTGAAGTATCACAGTCATGATATGTATGATAATCTTGCTCTTCCAGTGCTATAAATGTTTTGTGATCATCGAATAATATATATTCTGGAATGAAATGTTTTTTTCGTCTCATGTCCATTCTGAAACCACGTACCGAAACAATTTTTAAACCAACTAAGTCTGTTAGTATCATCCCATCAACCTCTCTTTCACGCTTTAATTTCTTTTTATCTTTCTCCATTTGCTCATATATAATAGAACCTTTCTAAAAGAAGATCAAGATCAAAAAGGGTGTTGCAATAATTGTACTGATGGCAACATACTTATTTACCATTACTATTCTCGTCGTTCCAAGCGAATGAGTTGTTTCTATGACATATATCACATCATTTTTCAGCCAGTTTATAAACCTTGTCATGAGTTCCCTCCTTAAATTTTTTAGCTCTTATGTATCCGTCTTTAATATATTCTGGAATTTCACTGGCAGTCAACCAAACGAATTCACATAATTTGAATGATTCTCCAGGTTTAACATAGAGCTTCAATGTTGGTTGTTTATTTTTTTGTTTCATTTTTTCCTTTATACTTGAATTTGTTGTGTAGATAATTAATGACTATGAAAGTTCTCATACAAATACCAAAAACCACAAGACCCAGAAAAACTCCTATAACCATAGCGTAATCTTTGAATGTGAATTCAGATCCTAATGTTAACATGGCCACTCCTATAAAAAAATTTTTATGGATGGGGATCAAAACAATCCCCATCCATGTTTTAGATATTTATAACTCGACGACAGATCGAACATATCCAGCCGCCCATCTTTTTGATTAATGTAACTTCGACTTTGCATTTGGGGCAATATGACGATGATTACACCCATATTTTCTTATTAGCTCCTTGGCGTGAACCACGAAGTCTGCATAAGGAGCAACTTGATCACCACTGATGTAGCATTGGAATTTTCCGAAGACAACCCTCCAATGCATCTTAAGACCGGCTCCGTTTATTCTGTACTCATGAAAATCTCCGGAATCATCATCTAAGATTTTATCGATAAAAGTCTTCTGCCTTAAAATCATTGTTTCCAGAAGTGATGAACAACCAATTCCCCATCCACGATCACCTGGATATTCGACGCTGAGTTTTATCAGATCGTTGAATAAGTAATGTAATGCATGTCTATCTGTCTTCATATCAGTCTCCTTTTTATATAATATTTCATCCACAACACAGTGAATTGCACCCAGTACAAATGAAATTATTATTGATGCTGGTCCCCAATTTGCAACCCTTTTTCTTATTTTTTCCTTGCCAACCAACTATCCTTTTAATCATATCCCCCCTTGAATTTTTCCGTGATTAGTTTTCGATGCTTTGGGTAAACCAATGCCCAAATTAGCATCAGTGTAAATAATCCAGGTATTACCACAATAATGAAACTAATTATTAAAACTAGTATATTTTTCATTCTCACTCCAAAAGTATGGGTTAATGTTTCTTTCACTTATTAATATATATAGAATCGTGGGTAGAATGATTCAATTATTTTTTATAACAAACTATAAATAAAATGTTATACGCCGCCTGGAATCGAACCAGAACCGAGACACCTTCACAGACCGCTAATTAAAGCACGGAGTTGAACCGCCGAGATCTCTCGTGTTTCTGACCACTGCACCACGCTGTGGGTCAAACGTATAACAAGTCAACTCTACGAGGTACTATTATGGATGAAAAAAATATTTATGCAATCATAGATAAAATCATGGAATCTGGTTCTGGAGATTATGATAAGTATGATCCGAGTTTAAAACGACTTGATGCCAGGAGTGGAGATACGACTGGACAAGAAGATCGTGAACAATCATATGATGACTGGATTAAATCTCAACCCAAGACTGGTAGGCCAATAGGTCTTCATAAAAGAAAAAAGAAATAGCGCATGTCGGGTCAGTGTTGGAACACCGACCCGACAACACTCTACTTTCCAGCCAAAAGTATATGATGGAGTTCTGAAATATGATATTCTTCACATTCAGAATCTTTGAAGTCGTTATGCTTTAACACATGAAACCTTTTTCTATCTTTTGATATTTGAATAACCACCTCACTACTATCCATTTCCTTAATCAGTTCCAAATTTTTCTTAATCGAGATAAACATTTTTTGATCCTTTCTTTGAATAGGACAATTAAAGTAATCTTTACACCAATCTTCGCAACCAAGATTCCTACAACGAACGTCGAAAGCTCTATCGGGGTCATGGCACCACATCTATCTCATCCCCCCCGAGAAATAATTCATCATCTGGATCCACTGATTCTACTCGGTACATATGCTCAGGTTGTAAGTATCGCATATGATCTCTTTCAGCTCGTGCTTGGTCGCGTGTCATGAGCTCAAAATTATCAGGGACAATTCTCATGTAACAAACAACCATATAGTTTTTATCGTATATTGTCATACCTCTTTCCTCCAACTGCATATACTGGCGCAATGTGAAGTATTAAAGTGATCAAAGGATGTACATATATCCTGACAAGCTGGGTGTGATACTCTAGTGTTCTCGCTTGGTAGACTTCGTTTGACCTCTTTAGCTTTTGGGGTTGACATGGATGCTTCTACTATATCTGTAAATGGAATTGGGTAAATTGATATGGTCGGAGTTTTCCACAGGGGCTCAACCATATTTGTATAATATAATTCAATCATAAGAGCCTTGATGGCAAGTTTAATACTTGGAGCATCAGTGTGATATTCTGTCGTTCCCAGAAATTGAGTTCTGGCGTAAAAGTGTTGTGTTTTTGAAAACGTAGGCACACCCCCACACTCAATATGGAGGTCATATTGTTTTTGATCATGTGAAGACAATGCTGAAGGAGGTATTGGGTACTTGGTGAGTAATGGATTTTTATTCAATGATGTGAACACTGCATATGTATCCATTTCATCTATAAGATTTATCAAGCATTCATGAGTAGTTTGTTCAACTCTTTTAATTTCGAATGCCCCTGTTCCGAGTGATACTCTTGCATAGTATGCCGTGCCACCAGAATCCGTCCCAACTTCTATATGAAGATCATATAATGGATTCATCGCTAAACCTCCTTTTTATCTATTTTGATGTTTTCATAATTAAGTCTTTTCATTTCGGTGATTAACTCATCTATCTGTTCTTGTTCTGACATATATTTATCTATTCTTCTTAAGATTGGGTGATCCCCCTGGATATGAGATAATTTTTTCACTTTGTTTTATCCTTTCTTCTTGACGTTCTATAACTTGTTCGTCGTTCATTAAAGCAAACAGAAGTTTAACTTCATTGTCAGTTAGATCATCAGCATCTAGTTTGAGGAGCGATGCATACAATGCACACTTTAATTCTTTGATGGTTGGTAGTGTCATATCAACTCCTTTCAACATATACGACTGGATCTTTTATAGTGTCGCCCCAATCGTGAACTATATGGCTATTGGCTGTAAATCGCATAGGACACCCACGAACATTAAACAATTCATTGAAGTGATCAACCATATCAAAGAATTCTTTTTGGAAATTATCATCGTCAATCATTCCGTGATATTCGCTGACATGTTCCGGTGACTCAAACCATTCATCAGCTTCTTCTTCAGACATCGATAACCAATCATATTTTCCACCTTCTATAGTTGTGAAAAAACATGATCCCATTGCCATAATATATTCGTATAAATCGGGGTCATTGACAAGTATTTTTCTTGCTTCGGATACGATCAGATCAATTGCTTTCTCTGATATCACATAAACATTATTCTCATACTTGTCAGTTAATGCATCGAAGTCGCATTCTATTTTTTTAATAATGTTTTCTTTATTCATATTCCTTATCCATTAAGCTGGCATATTTAGTGTACATGTTCAAAGTAATATTCATTAATGTATCTTTTCAAATCTTCTTCTTCAACGTAAAATATATCAACGCCTTGCGGGAGAACGTTCGTTAACAATTGCCCCAACCTAAGATCAGGGAAGCATGCCCACAATCCATGTATAGTATCAAGTGTTGATTTAATCCTTTCTGTGGGTCTACCTTTATGTTTTGGATCAGTTGTAAATTTCGACATGTGATCTCCTTTTTTAAGCTGGTATATTTTCTGGTTTTGCAGATTTAGCGGCTTTCATCTCTTTCCAGACATAAGCAATTTTTGTGTTCACTGATAACAGGATTCCATCGAAAAAATATCCCTTAGTATTAAGAACTTTCTTGGCGTTTTCCATTTCATCTTGAACGCTCGTCTGAGTATCTTCAAATTCCAAATCTCTTACTTTAAGAATTATTTTCCTCATAGTGTCGATCCTCCTCGCTGTTAATGTATTCATCCCATTCTTGTTTCGGCCAAATACGGTCTTTCCAGTAATGACTTCGGCAATCGTGGCAAAATAAGTGAATTGTTTTGTCTACGGAAGCGCCGAGTTCGTAATAAGAAAAATCACTTATAACAGACACTCCACGTTTTTGTTGATCAATCGAACCTTTATGATCACATTCTTTTTTATTGATATTATCTGTCCAATGTTTCATTCACCGTCTCCATTCCACTTGGATTTGACTACGTTGCTCATAAACTATTCTCCTTAAATTTCCTCGCAAGAGTTTTCCACCACATTGAAGCTCTCTCGCATGTTTCTTTACATGTCTTATTTATCTTATCTCGACATGAAGCACATGGATCTTTAGACCTGTCAAAATTCTCTTCCAATTCTAGATCAATTATTTCCATCATATCTCCTAATTGTGTCATCTACTTGAAATCGAGTAAAGCATATGGGGCATATCACAGTATACTCCCATTCTTTACGTTCACTATAATTTATTATCCTACAATCACCAAGTGGATAAATAAGAACTTCTGGACAGTCACAGTTGCGGTGGAACCACACATTTTCCTCCGGTGTTTCATATCCTGGACATCCCTCATCATGAACTTGCGCCATTACAGTCATTGGCAGAAGATCTCGATCTGGAACATGCTCCCAACCACATGTCGGACATAAATAAATATCCTCTTTATCCTGGGCTATTCCGCACAACACGCACATCATAGTATCTTCATGATGCTGCCGACACCAACCCCCCCACCTATACCCAACAACACCTACAAATGGTGATACGACTTTACATTGATTACAGTATTTATATCCTTCTGGTATTTTTAATGTCGGTAACATTATCCACCCTCCTCTGGTTTCCATTCTCCCTTAGAAATTAGATATGAAAGTTCATGAAAGCTATACTTCATCTCTTGAGTTTTATATAAGTTTTGTAAGTAAGCATTATAAGCTGGCTCTTCTTTTGCATATTGAATTGCGAAGAATTCCATTACAGTAGGAATTCTTATATCCACTCGTTCAGCTGAAATAATTTTGGTTACTTTTACCACTTCCAATTCTTTTGAATCGTATGAGTGTTTTGGACAGCTCATACCAGAATTATACCATTCTGTTGAGTACTGTCTAACGTACTCAGCATTATATGCTTTATCAATATACCAAATTGGGTCATCTTGATAATGATCTAATTCCACAGTTGTGTCTCCACAAAATTCAGCATCACCATTGGATGAAACATTATATGTTAAAAGCTTTCCACTCTCTTTATGTCGAAGCGCATATTCAACTATGGTTATGGTTTTTGGTTTTGGTTGTGGTTGTGGTTGCTTCTTTTTTCTCGTCATCTCGTCTCCGCTCTGGGTTTTACAACTCCCATTTCTTCAAGAATGCTGCACGTAGTCCCATCATTGGGCTTCGTTACCACCACACCAAGGGGGGGCGCAGCACCAAATTAAAATTATCTTCTCTGGATTGCATTATTCTTTCTATTTCATAATCTGCTACAGGATAGAAGTTATTGTTATCTACTCCGATATCATGTTGTTTTCCAACAGGCTTTAACTTTCCATGAGAATGACCATGAAGTTGCCAGCTATTATAATGTGATCTAGCCCACGTCCTCATATTATAGTGGCATACTACAACATAATATTTTTTTCCATGAATTGATAGATTTTTTTCCAATATCTGAACGTTGTCTTTTCCTTTTAGCCAATAGTCATGGCTACCTTTTAAGAATATCTGTCTCCCATTCAATCTATCAATATATTTTATATACACGCTTTTTATACCTTTTCTTAATGTAAAATCACCAGCGTTGATAACTATATCATCATCTTTCACAACTTTATTATGTTTTTCAATAATCATCTCGTCCATTTCTTCGGCAGACGAAAATGGTCGATCACAATATTGAATTATTTTTGTATGACCGTAGTGTTGATCTGAGGTAAACCAGAACGTCATTGTTGTTTCTCCTAACTTATTGATTTAATTAAGGATAGAGCCACCGGTAGGATTCGAACCTACGTGGGATATTATCCACCGGATTACAAATCCGGTCCTCTCAACCGCTGAGGGACGGTGGCTATTTCATTATGGCAGTATTAGCCCGCTCTTTTGTTCTCGAACTTGTCTGATTCCGTTTTCATATTTTTTTAGTATCTGATCACCGTGGTCATCGATTTTAGTGATTGCGGTGTATGATCCATGCTCCAATGTGATTTCCTCATCAAGATCAGTAAATGGAAATGCTTCCATGAGCTGCATTCCATCTTTTGTAGGCATAAGTGCCAGGGCTCTTTTAATTGACATTCCACCAGTTGGGTGATTGGGGATTCGGGCAATTTCCCCTATAATGAACATTCCGCTAATCATGTAGATTACTTTTAAGTTGCTTTCCATTCTTTTCTCTCCTTTTCTTCGTTAAAGTGTTTTTTACATAAAGTTAGTGTCCAGCGGCCACTCGGGTTACATATTTCTCCTTCACTTCCACATAACTCACAAATTTTATACGACTGCCCAACGCGTTTCTTTATTATTAGTTCAATCTTTTCAGGTATCGTTTGATAAAGATTATCACACCTCCAGTTATGAGATTTCCAATACAATGTGGAGAAACCATGTTTGCACATAAATTTCAGAAACCAGCCACTTATTTTTTTAGAAATTTTATCTCCAAGTCTTTCCGATCTCACATACATTGTATAATAAAAAGAAAGTCCTCCAAACTTTTCTTTTATCTGGAGACATGTGACTTCGATTTCATTTTTATAATATTTATATTGAACTTCTTTTATATGATAACATATATCGAATATCAATTGATACCAACCATTACTAACAGAGAATTGATATTCTGGGTGTTTATATTTTTTTATAAAATAAGAGAATATATCTGGGTATAATGATAACAATGCTTTTGCTTTTTCAAGTTCCATAATCTTATTTGTGCTTCTCCTTTCTAGTGTATGCTTTTTTATCTTTAAAATCCTCCCCCGTCTTTGGCGTGGGAATTCGAAGTGCTCTCTTTTGTTCTGATATTTTCTTATTATAAATTATTTTTTGTTTCGGTTTTCCCATCGTTTCCTCCAAAGTTTTCCTTCAAATTAGCGAGTTAAGCCAGTTTGAAGGAAAACTTTTAATCTCTATTTACTTCTGAATGATAAGAATTTTCCCATTGCCGTGTAAACCTTGAGAACGTAGGAATGATCCTTATTAACATAATAGTATAATGCCTTATTTACATCCCCCTTCTGTTCTTTCAGGTGAATGTTAAATACGTCAGTTCCAGCCTTTAGTCCCGTGGTGATATCATGCAAATCATGTTTATCTATCAGGATCGTCGGGAGTTTGTCAATCCATTCTGGCATGACTTGCATTAATCCCCTTGCTCCAGCTTTACTTACAGCAAAGGGATTGAAGTTAGATTCAACCTCGGTGATTCCTAGGATCAGGGGCGCGGCTACATTTTTCTCTTTGGATATCTCAATGATACGAACAGCAATCTCTCTGGCAACAGTTGGTGGTGTTCTACGATAATTTGCCGTGATATAATCATAGATCATGTTTTCTGTTTCAACTTCATCCTCTAAACTAACTTCTTCAATCCTTTCAAGCAGTTTTTTGTTCTCTTTTTTTTGAACGATGAGACTGTTGTTTAATATCGAAATATCCGAATTCAATTCGACTATTGTATATTCATATGATTGAGTTTCCATTTCTTTAAAGTCGGCGTAAAATAACACAGAGAATACTAACAAAGCGGTATACAAGAATTTCTGATATAGTTTCATATTTTCTCCTTTACATTTGCCTATCAATTAAATATGTAATCCAAGAGTTTTCTTAAATATCCTTTGGTTCTAATTATCGGTTTTGGTTTTGGTTTTGGTTTTGATATAATATCTGATATTTGATCCGTATGTAATTCTACAATTTTGGAAATATCTACATCCAATCCAATACCAAGACATTGATCACATCGATATGTTAGATCATCTGTCATAAAATCACTAATGTAATAAAATTTTATTCGATCAGTTTGATCATTTATATAAACTGTTTTAATTGGGTTTTCATTCTTTACGACCACGGGCCTAGTGGTATCAACATGAGATATTGCCTTTTCTGTGGCTCCATCATCGGTTGTTATTCTTGTAACCCAATCAAAGATTCCATAGCCATCACATTTACCACAGACTCCCCGAATGATAGACGTTTTAGCATTTTCATCTGTACTTCTGTTATATCGTTTGAGTTCAGAGAGAAAATCGCTATCAAAAAATAATGTTGGATGCTTTACCTTTATTTGGAGTCCAGAAAATATCACCCTGCTGCAACAGAAGGAAGATATCTTCTGTTGCAGCTTACTGTACACAATGTATCTAATCAAATGGCTTCCCTCCTCACTATAATTTTGAATGTTTCGGTTCCCATCGTGACCTCTTTCTCTTTGAGAAGTCTTCGGATAATGGGAGTTGTTTGCGTTACATAATTGTACAATTTTGCATGGAGCTCGAGCTCTGATATTTCGATCCATTGATTACCTATTTTGTTGTAGAATTTAAACATTTATACCTCCCTTTTTATTAGAAACTGAGAACAAACATTAAACGCTTCTTATCATTTATTAATATATATAGATAAAAAATTAAAAGTTGAGGTTACAATATGACTGAAGAAAAGGAAAGCCTGCACAAAGAAGATTTATTTCTTCTGTTGGAGAGTTATAAAAATAGCGTTGAGATGAACACTCTTATATCTCAGCAACTATCTGTTATATTAGATATCTTACGGCAGTGTAAGGACGACAGTGTTCTAATGGAAGTTAACATTAAAGATAAGATTATTGTTGTTGAAGTTATCATTGAGAAGATCAGAGATAAATTGGAGGGTCATGAAAAAGAAAATATTAAATCAAGTGGGAAAATAATAAATCGTGTTAATCTTCTTTATGTTGCTATAGGTAGTATGGTTATATCATTATTTTGGGTTATTTATCAATTGATCGATAAATACTCATTATTAGAAGCTATCGCATTAAAATTGGGGGTGTAAGAAAAATGAAAGCTGAAGAAATTTTTGAAATTTTAAACTTTACTAATGCATATGTTATCGTATTAGATTTTGCAATGACAATACGTTTCGTTAATATATCCCTGTATACAAAATTGGGTTTTAAAACTCACAAGGAATTAATTAATAGGTGTTGGTTAGATTTTATCCCATTGGAATCGCATGATAAAATCAAAACAGTTCATAGTACAATGTTATCAACAATCAAAAATGATTACCATGAATTTTGTAATGATATTATAGATGTATCTGGAAATGTGTTTAAAGTTAAATGGATAAACACTGCAATTAATCACACAACTAATTGGACCTTTAGTTTTGGCATACCTATGAGCGTAACTGTGGGGGATGTAACAGAGGATGAAATCAGACACCAGTTCAAGACAATTATAGACAGTGATAGGATTATGATTAAGAATTTAAAGGAATATGTAAAAAGTATTCCAAAGAGTTTCAACCTTATAAGAACGTGTGATCCAGAGTTTTAAACCGAGAACACTTCTGAAAAAAGAGAACAAAAATCAAATATTATAATACGTGAAAGGAACGAATTGATGGTAAAGAAAAAGAACGAACTTAAAGATGTTTTCAATGGACCAACCCCACCAAAAGTCGACAAACCAATACAACTGATAGACAATCGATCTCACTTCAAAAAAGAGATCGTGCAAGCACCCCGACCAACCGTGGCTCAAGCATTTCAGATAGAAGCCACGACTCTACCCGATGATTTAAAAAATGAAAAACTTGAATCCTTTACAGCATCGTTAATAACAACTTCTGGAAAGATTCATCATATCTTAGAGGATGACCCAAAACAACAAACTAAAATGCTTGAGGATTTAGCGAGTCATGTCGAAATGCCAAAGCTTTCCTCGGAAACAATTGCACCAATGGTTGCTGGAAATGAACCTCCGAAAGAAGTTGTCTTTCATAATCGTCAGGCCATTGGAGATATTTTGTGTTTCACAGCAATGGTTAGAGATTTTAAAGCGGCATATCCCTACGTGCGTGTGGGTGTTATTTCGACAGCTCGACATCTATGGGATAATAACCCAAATATCGATCATCAATTTATTGATCCAGAACATATTCTTAAAATAGGTCCTGGATATGCCACGAATAAATCAAACTATTGGGATCATCACTTTGCCAATGGGTATCGCATGGATGTTCAAAATAAACTTGGTGTCACATTCCCACAGGGGCCGATAACACCAGATATTTGGATGACGCAAGATGAGTATAATAGAAAGCCTCTTATTGATGGACCTTATTGGGTTTTCATTTATGGTGGAGAACCTGGATGGCCAGCAAAACAATATCACCGTTGGCAAGAAGTTATTGATGGTATGCAGAAACAAGGAATCAAGGTTGTTCAGGTTGGAGTTAAAGGACATCCTTATCCAGTTCTCGATGGTGTTATAAATTATGTTGGCAAGACTGAAGATCGAAATACTGGCCTTCGTGATCTATTCAATATATTTTTACATTCTCAGGGAAGTATTGGTTTGGTTTCTATGCATATGCATTTGAGTGCCGCATTTGGGAACCCTTGCTTGGTTTTGGCTGGAGCACGGGAGCCAGCTTGGTTCACTCAATATTACGGACACCAATATATTCATACAAATGGTTGTTTGCCCTGTTCTGCTCATAAAGCATGTTGGAAGACAAGTATGAAGGGTTGTACGAATCACTCTGATAAAACAAATGCGATTGGTCAACAAGTTCCAATGTGTGTTGATATTATAGAACCTGAAACTATTGTTGAAGGTGTGATGTCATACTATAAAGGTGGTCGTTTACAGATGGGAAAGAAAGTTCCTAATACATACTTTAAGAACGTTACGAAAGAGAAGAGGATTTTTGTTGCTCCAACAGTGAAACCAGTTGATGAAGACCTTCTAAAGAAATATGGTTATCAATGGGATGGTGCATCTATAACAGATAAAGATTGGATTCATATTAAAGCGTTGCTCGAAAAATATAAAGTCAAAACCATTCTTGAGTTTGGTGCTGGACTTTCAACGCTTCTTATGGGGTCAGTTGTTGAAGAAGTTCATACCTTTGAAACACAGCCAGGATGGATCAAGAAAGTCAAGGACTTAGCCGACGAGAAGAAACATACATTCTACAGTTGGGACCCAACGAAGGAATTTGTACCACCATCAGTTCTACCAAAGCGTTTTGATTTTGCTTTCGTTGATGGTCCTTCTGGTGGAGAGAATCGTGAGTGGTCAATCAAGGCAGCAGCTGAATTAGCTGATGTTGTTATTGTTCATGATGCTGGAAGAGCACCTGAGCGAAAATGGCAAGCCAAATATCTGGAAGCTGGATTCGAAGGCCCAGGAAAAGGTGGTCACAGATGTCATTTATGGGTTCGTAAAGAATTGGATGAAAAGCTGAACCCCAAACCAGTTGCCGATCCAAATAAACCAACCTTTAGAATGCTGACAACTACGCGCGGTTGGGGTGGATCGGAAAGAAGTACCTGTGAAATAATGAACATGATGAAGAACAGAGGTTATAATATCGAACTATATCCAAGTGGTGTGATTTGCGGAGAGTATCAAAGCAGTGTAGATCGTATCGGTGAAGTTCTTGTGAAGAAGTGGGGTACTTGGGAAGGTGAATGTGATCTAGCGATGTTCTATGCATCAGATACAATATTCAACTATAACAAGGATATGTATACCGAATTTATGCCTTTACTTAAAGCAAAACGAAAAACACTTATGTTGAACTATCGAATTGGTTCATCTGGTAAAACTGAATGGACAAAGGGTTGGGATGCATACGGATTCCTATCCTCAATGTTAATGAATGAGTTTTTGCGTATCTATCCAGATGCAAAGGATAAGTGTTTTGTTCAACCACCACCAACTGATTTGACTGAGTTCTTTAAGGTTAAACCGAACTATGGTGATAATCTTAGAATTACGTGTTTGAATTCTCAAGGTGATGCAAAACATCGAAAAGATATAGAAACAATGATTGCTACTATTTGGGGTATTAATGATAAGACTGAATTCTTTTTCATGCCAGCTCCAAGTTTCTTATCAATTGATGATGTACGTATTCATCGTCATGGAAAGAATCAACCACCTGTCCCAATATACATGAGTCAGGGAAATCTATTTATGTATCTTCCACCAGTTGGATTTACTGATCAAGGTCCTCGAACTGTAATAGAAGCACATGCATGTGGTCTAGCATCTATATGTGATTCCAGAACAGGTGGTCCAAATGATCGAATAACTCCAAAGACAGGTTGGCTTATTAATAAGATCGACGATTTATATCCAATCATTCAAGAGATAACCGATAATCCAGATATATTAAGAGATAAGGGTAGAGCGGCTCGTGATAGAGCCCAAGAATTTTTTGTTAAAGATCGTTGGGTTGATTTGATTAAAGGAGACGCCTAATGTCATATTGGATTTCTTTAAATTTAGAAAATATTATTGAATTCTTAATGGAAGCATCTCAATTTATTTTGATATTTCTATTACTTTACTGGAGAACAAAGGAGAAAATGAATGGAAGAAATTAAAGCCACTTGTACTTGGGGTGATGGGCCTGACGTTCTTATAACATTGGATGGATTGCCATTTATATGTCATGAGGACCCAAAGAATGATCCACCACCTAGAGGACAATGGGTGCATGGATATGTTAGTAAAGGTTCTTTCGATCTCACACAATCTGAGGCGAGAATTTTGGCACACGAGTTGATTATGGCTGCTGACTCATGTAAACATATAGAAGATTCCTATAAAACAATGTGTGAGCGGGGTGCTAAATGAATCTATTGGAGTATAAACCACTGGACTCAATGAGATCGTCATACAAGAAAAATAATATCGGACGAACATTTGAGATCATGACTCTTGGATACAAACCAAGTCTGATTGTTGAATGTGGTGTATTGGATGGATATTCTTTATACCACTTCGCTAAAGCAACCAAATTAAATTCAAAAGCAGAATATTTTAATGGACATGTTATTGCATATGATCTGTTTGAGAAATTTGAATATAATCATGGAAGTGCTGTCGATGTTTACAATATGCTTAGAGCCAACGAGGTGGATGAGTATGTAACAATATTACAAGGTGATGCATTTGAGGTTCATAGTCAATACGCTGAGGGTGAGATAGATTTACTCCACATGGATATAGCAAATGACGGAAATACGTTTCTAAAGACTGTCGAACTTTGGGGAAACAAAATCTCTAAAGGTGGACGAATTGTATTAGAAGGTGGGGGTGCAGAAAGGGATGAGGTTGAGTGGATGAAGAAATATAACAAGAAGCCAATTCGTTCAGTGCTACCAATTATAGCAGCAAGGAAAAAATGGGATGTAAAGGTCATAAAAGATTGGCCATCAATTACTGTTTTAACAAGGAGATAACATGGATTTTATTGATGAATACCATAAGCTATATGAGAGAGCTAGAATTTGGGAAGATAATTCCTGGCTTGGAGTTCCATGTTACAAATGGCCTCCAGATATGATGGTGATTCAAGAGCTTATATTTAAGTTAAAACCAGACTATATTCTGGAAATGGGAACAGCGAAAGGCGGCTCTGCTTTATTCTATGCATCCATATGTGAGCTTATGGGTCAGGGTAGGGTTGTGACATGTGATATTGAGCAGAGATATGACGAGGATGAAATAGCTCAATACGAATGGTCAGATAGAATTGATTTTATACATGGAAGTAGTACCAATCCATTAACGATTGAAGCTATTAAAAAGATTGTTGGAAATAAGACAAAGAAAAATATAGTTATTTTAGATTCATGGCATAGCCGTAATCATGTGCTTCAAGAGATGGGGATTTATGAAGCATTTGTTGGTAAGGACTATTATATGATCGTTGAAGACACTCATGCGGGAAAACCTGGACACCCAGTTGAATGGGAACATGAAGATGAGGGTGCGTATGCAGCTGTCGAATTCTTTCTGAAAGAAAATGATGATTTTGAGGTTGACTGGAATTGTGAACGTCACTTAATGTCTTTTAATCCAAAGGGATACTTGAGGAGAGTAAAATGGTAAAGAAAAAATTATTCACACTAACCAAGAAAGACTTCGAGGTTCAGACTTTCAGGTCTGGTGGTAAGGGTGGACAACATCAGAATAAAACTGATTCGGGAGTTCGAATAATTCATAGAGAATCTGGAGCGAGAGGCGAAAGTCGTGAACACAGACATCAACATATAAATAAAAAGATAGCCATGCAGAGATTATCTAATAGTACAAAGTTTAGAATATGGGTTAATCGAAAAGCACAGGAAATAATTGAGGGTGTAAAGATAGAGGAAAAAGTCGAAAAAATGATGGACGAGAAAAATTTAAAGATAGAGGTTAAAGAAAATGGAAAGTGGAAAGAGAAGGAGGATTTAGATAATGATACCACTGTTTAAAGTTGCCATGTCTCCAACTGTTCAAAATGATTTATTAAAAGTATTATTCAGTGGTTGGATTGGGCAGGGCGAAAAAGTAGAAGAATATGAAAAAGTTTTATCTAAAAAATTTAACAATAAAAATGTAATGTCTCTATCTTCTGGTACACATGGGTTAACTTTAGCTTTACATATAGCTGGCGTTGGTCCTGGGACATCTGTTATATGCCCTTCCTTGAGCTGCTCGGCGTCAATAACTCCAGTTATTACATGCGGCGCTGATATTATTTGGTCAGACACTGGAAATGATATTAATATGATTCCGCAGTCTATAGAAGAATCGATTCGGGAAGATACTAAGGCAATTGTTGTTGTTCATTGGGGTGGTTATCCTGTGGATCTAGAACCAATCTCCAAAATAGCCAAAGATAATAATTTAGTATTAATAGAAGATGCGGCCCACACCTTCGGCTCTATGTATAAGGATTCAATAATCGGTGATTGTCAATACTCAGATTATTGTATGATAAGCACACAGGCTATTAAGTTTCTAACAACTGTAGACGGTGGAATTTTATTTACAAGAGAAATAGATGCTTACAAAAGAGGAAAACTTTTGAGATGGTTTGGTATTAGTCGTGAAAATAATCTTAAAGATATGAGATGTGTCAATGATATTGAAGAAGCTGGATATAAATTCCATCTTAATGATGTAAATGCAGTTATAGGTATGGGTAATATAAAATTAGCAGAAGAAAATGTTAAAATTGCTCAGTCGAACGCCCAATACTATGATAAAGAACTAAAAAACGTTGATGGTATAGAAACTCCGCAAATATTAACAGATAGAGTTTCTTCTAGTTGGTTATATACAATTTTGGTTGAAGATAGAACCTCCTTTGCAAATTATATGGGGCAATGTGGCATTGCAACAAGTAGGGTCCACGAAAGACTTGATAATTATACATACACAAAGAAGTTTCAAAAGAATCTTCCAAATTTAGATAGTATATATGATAAATATATTTGTATTCCTGTGGGATTTTGGGTGACAAAGGAAGATAGAGAATACATTATCGATTGCATTAAAAAGGGTTGGTGACACAAATAACAAGAAAGGAATTAAATAATGAAAGCAAAATTTAGATGTAATGAAAAACGCAGGTAATCCAACTCATATAGTTGGTGGATAGATTAATAAAATAACTTAGAACAAAATATAAATGAGGATAAACAATGATAGGAGATGTTGTAAAGGCAAATAGAAAAACTGTATGGGTAAAAGTGCAGTTCAAGAAAAAAGTTATGGAAACAATCGAAGAAAAAATTAAAGAAATTTTAAAACCTTATGATAGAATCATCAAACGACACATGAAAAAACACACAGTTGAATTTATGGGAGAATAATATGCTTGTTATAACCGGCCTTGGTAGGTGTGGCACTTCTTTTCTTGCTAAAGTTTTAATGGCCATGAATTATAAAACTGGCAAAAATATAAACTGGCATGAAGCGGTAGATGCTGGGTATGAACTATCAACTGTTCATAGTTTAAATCATGATCTTAACCAACAAATGAATCAAACTGGACGGATAGATGTTAATAAAATGTGTTTGGGTGATTATTGGGGTAAAGGTGGTTATGGATACACATATAAACAAGCCATGGAAAATTTCAACAACGATCCAAAACAGGGTCCAATTCATTTTATTAAAGACCCTAGATTCATGTGGCATCCAGAAATAATAAAAGCTTGGTGGAGAGTTAGAAAAGATTTTAGATACATTATACTACATAGAGACTTTGAAGATGTTAGACAGTCCAGAGCTCGTCTCCCCAAGCAATATGATGACCCGAAGAGAGGATCAAAAAGTGTTACTCCATATAAAGAAGATTTTGCAGATTGTATAACTATGATGTTAAAACTTAAAATACCATTTGAGATTCAGATGTTTCCAGATTATTTATATGATGCAAAACCTTTATTTAAGTCTATAAGAACGTTAGGTTTGCAAACATGTCACTTAGAAGGAAATAAATTAGTTCAAGAAATGAGAGATTTAAATAAAGTACATTTTGGGAGGAAATAATGGGTGAACATCCAGCATTAAAGAATTTATATAAACAAGTCGTAGCAGGTTCATTTGGTTGGGATAGGTGGGGATTGTTAGGAGTCCTATCTGATTATGTTTTGAATTATGTTAAGGGAGATATATTAGAGATAGGAATTTGTGAAACATCCATTTTTCTTTCTGAGTTGGCTATGAAGCATGACAGAAAAATTTATCATTGCGACTATTCTAAATCATTAATAGAAAACATGAAAAATACCAGTGGATATTTCTGTGAAAATTCTGTTATATATAGAGGGACATCAGATGATTTTTTTAAAAGTAAAATAGTAAAATCTAATATTGCTTTTGGATTTATCGATGGGTCGCATGAGTATGATATAGTAAAGCGAGATTTTTGGAGTATGAATGAACTTTTGGTTAAAGATGGGATGATTGTACTTCATGATTCTCTACCACCAGATGAGTCATGGTCTGTCAATCATAAATGCGGACAGGTATACAAATTAAGGATTGATCTTGAAAATGACTCTAGATTCGATGTTTTAACATTTCCATTTTCGGCTTTTAACGTTGGTTTGACAATTATAAAAAGGAGAGTTTTTAGAAAATGGGAGCAAAAATAGAATTATCGGGTAAACGGTTTGGTAGATTAGGTGTTATAAAAGAGACTGGAAAAAGATTGAATGGACTTGTGGTGTGGTTGTGTAAATGTGATTGTGGGAATCTATACCAAGTTAGATCATGCGACTTAACATTCAATAAAACAAAATCGTGTGGGTGTTTAAGAAATGAGAAATTAATAAAAAGGTCAACAAAACATGGTATGTCTCGTAGAAAAACCCGACATCCTCTTTATAATGTGTGGTCAGGTATGATTCGCAGGTGTCATAACCCAAAAAGAAATGATTATTTATATTATGGAGGAAGAGGAATCTTTGTCTGTAGAAGGTGGAGAAGTTCATTTCAAAATTTTTTGAAAGATATGGGTGAATGTCCAGATGGAATGAGTATAGATAGATATCCAGATAATAATGGTTCTTATGGTCCATGGAACTGTAGATGGGCAACAAAGAAAGAACAATCAAATAATAAGAGACAACAAAAAAATGGTAGAAGTCTAAATGTAATTTCAGTCAGAAAAATAAAAAATTTATTGAATGAAAATAATCTAAAACCCAAAGAAATTTCAAAAATATATAATATAACAGTGGGTCATATTTATAATATTAAAAATGGTAGAACGTGGAAGGATATTTAAATGGTAGCAACATCTAAACAATACAAACAAAATGATTTTATCCTAAGAACAGATACAGCAATTATAGTCACTAGCCATCCTGGACATCGCATGTTCTTAGAGGCAACATTAAACAATTATATGAAAACTGGAAAGTACGTGATACTATCATATGATTCACATAAATCCTGGCCACATGATAATATAATGAATATACCACATTCAATAGTAACAAAACCTATCACATACGGTGCTGAGAAGCGAATAGGGTGGTTGTATGATGTGGTCCTCGCGGGTGGACTCATCAGGCCCCTGAACAATATTGAGGCTGTTATAATTACGAACGGTGACTGCATTTGGGAGAAGCCAGAGAATGTTGATAAACTTAAAGATGTGGTTAAACGCAATGATGGAGATATGATGTGTGTTACGGCAGATAGCACATTACATACAGCCGCTATGATAATGAAATGTTGGGTATTTCATATGTTCGTTGATTATGTCATAGCCATGTTAGAGAATAATATCCCTGAAAGTTACAGCCCCGAAGTTTTATTGAGGGACTTTGTAAAAGAGAGAAACATTAAAAACATTGTCCCGAGAATGCAACCCTTATTTCCGAAGGGTCATAAATATGCTGGAAAGATTGATCATTATGCAAGTTACAATCAACCGAGCACTTGGAAGGAGTTGGTTGGATTCAGAAATCTTGGTGGCGAAATGAAGGTAATATGTCAACAACATTTGAATCCTTTATCAAAAAATTTTTTTGACATGAGGAACGATGGAGAATATTTTAGCAAACATGAAAAAGATACTTTATATAAATTTTATTTGACAGGTGATTATCGTTATTTGTATATGTATTATGATACTGGGGAGGACAGTTTTTTCAACAGACGGTATTCAAATTTAGAATATTACGGCAACAAACCGATATATGATAATTCTAAAAGAAAAGAATTTGGTCCATATAGTGAACGTACTGGTTTTTTTAAAAAATGGAAATATGATAGCTATATAATTAAAGATGAGGAATATGAAACTAAATGGAAAACATTTATAAAAGAAAAAGGATATGATAAATAGTTTATGAAAATATGTTGGGATAATTTAAATAAATTAAAATATGACTTAAAAACAAATAGATGGTTTGAAAACAAACATGCTTATGTTTATATAGATAAATGTGATAAATGTGGAAATCCATATTTAACGTACTTTCATAAAATTAGCAATTTTTGTAGCAAATCGTGTTATTTAACAAGTAGAAATCCTTCAGATAAAACGAAAGAAAAAATTAGTAAATCTTTAATTGGGCGTTTTAGAGGAGAAAACAGTCCGAGCCATGGTCTCATTCGGTCGGAAGAAACCAAAAGATTAATAAGAAGAAATCGAAAAGGAAAAATGAAAGGAAAAAAACATCCTAATTGGTCTGGTGGTTATTATCAAAAGAATATACCATTATATAATACCTATGCAAGTCAAATAAAATATGCTGAAAAGGTGAAAAGAAATAAAGAGAATTCTAAAATTTTAGATGTTACATGCACATATTGTGGTAGGTGGTATACACCAAAAAGAAGTGAAATTCAATGCAGAATATATGCTTTAAATGGAACAGTCGGTGGAGAGTATAGATTATATTGTAGTAATGAATGTAAAAAGGAATGCTCAATATATAGAAAACAAAAATATTCAGCCGAAGAAAATAAGACAAAATACTTATCAAGAGAAGTTCAACCACAACTTAGGCATCTGGTTTTTGAAAGAGATAACTGGACTTGCCGGAAGTGTGGTTTTATAAAATCTTTGCACTGTCATCATATTGAAGGAATTAGATGGGAACCACTTGAGAGTGCTGATATTGATAAATGTATTACTTACTGTAAGAAATGCCATAGAGGAGTTCATAGAAAAAAAGAATGTGGGTATCAGGATATGAAATGTAAAAATGGAAAATGATTAACTTATACGGAGAATAAGACAGTGCAATTGGTTAATTCGCTGTATAAGTTGAAAGGATAAACAATGAGTGATAAAATAAAAATGAGAGTTGAAATGGAAGTAACGAAGCCACAGGCGTTAGCACTCCACGCGATGTTTATATATTGGAATCAGCTGTCTTCGATGGGCGGTTCTAGACATGTTAGTTTCTTTGTTGATGGTGATGGGAATTTTCACCCGAAGTGTGATGTGTCTTATAATGTGAGAATGCCTATGATATCAGATGAAATCAGAGAGTTGGCTGTTGTTGAAGATGATAACGGAAATAGAAAATACGATTTTGATGCAATTGCCTGGAGCCTTACTAATGCAAAAAACTAAAGTCGTTCACTGCAAAGAAGAATCCTATGATGTTTATATAGGTCGACCATCCAAATGGGGAAATCCATATATGATAGGAAAAGATGGTACGAGAGAGGAAGTTGTTGAAAAGTTTAGACAATATATTTTTATGAATCCACAGCTAAGATGCGAACTAGGTGAACTCAAGGGTCAGACACTCGGTTGCTGGTGCCATCCCGATACATGTCATGGTGACGTTTTAGCGGAAATGGCAGAGGAGGAGAAATGAGAAATTATTTAATGATTATAGCTGTTGGGGAAAAGGATAATAATGGATATTCCACGGAATTTTTTCGTGTTATTAAAGGAATAGAATTAGATATTCCACCACAATTAAATACTTTTATAGAATATGAAGAGGATGAGCATTTTTATATTGATACTATAGAACAAGCTCCCAAATTTGGACAAATTTATTTATATCAGACTATTTTTAAATCTCGATATGAATATAATGGAGATAAAAAAGAATATGATAAATTAGAGAAAAAATACCTCGAAAAAGGATGGTCGAAAACCCATGGAGGTTTTAAGTTAATGTCAAGAAAGATAGAGGAATGGGGGAAATAAAATGGGAATAACAAGAGAGACTCTTAACGATCCAAAGTTAACACCACAACAAAAATCTTATGCCAAACATATACTCAACGGGTACATGAAAAATGATTCTTGGTCAGTAAAATCTCAGAAAAAATGTGCTATTGTTTTAACAGCTCATCCATCTGGGAGAATGTTTTTAAAATCTTCCGTTGAATCTCATATAAAAACAGGATATTGGGTACACTTATCCTACGCTAATTATCTAGACCCAACTATTCCAACACAAACATATGATAATGTTATGCCCCCAAGAGATGTATTTGACCAACTGCATTCGTTTTCGACTACAAAATGGAATGATTGGGGTGGTGTGACATATGGTTATGGATGGTTAATAAGATCTGGAATTAATGATGTTGGTTCTCATCCATATATCTATTGTGCTAATGGTGATTGCGTCTTAGATAAACCAGAAAACTTCGATAAACTATTTGATATTCTTGGAGATGCTGATATCGCAGCAATCGGTTGGGAAGATAATAATGGGAGACCTTTATTAAATACAACTGGGTTTATTGGCAAGTCTGACGCGATGAGAGCTCTTGCAGAACATTATGTAAAACACTTTGTTCCATTTGAAACGTATGAGAAGACCCACCAACGATTGGGAAATCCAGAATCCAGACTTCACATTGCATCAGAAGAATTGGGGTTAAAGGTTGTTAAACCAAAAGAGAATCCTGCTGACACACAAGTATCTGTTCCTGGTGTTGGCACTTGGGATAAATTAATTGGCTTTCGTCACATTCATGGCATTTATAATAAAGCTTTAAGATATCAAAAACTCCCTCCCCACCACAAATACCTCGATAAGAGATTTTGTCCAGCTCACGTATACAATAAAATAAAAGAATATGATGATACTGGAAATAAAAAATTCTTAGAGCAGCTATGGAATCAGAATGCTGTTAAAGCCCAAAAAAGAATTTTATAATTCATCATCTTAGTAAAAACCTAGAACAAAATGTAAACACGTACCCACTGCATTAAATAAATATTCGAGGTAATTACAATGAGTGATAAAGTACAAAAATATCTGGATGAACTTCAAGAAGACAGTCTTCAAGAGATAGACCCAACAATTTTAACCATCAGTGCTTTTTCAGCCGCTTTCAGTATTACAAATATGGCTTTCAGGTTGTATAAAGAATATTTCAATAAAGCTGCAAGGAAATGTAAAGATTTACCTCCGAGAGAGAAGGGTGTTTGTATGTTGAAGGCTAAGTTGGATGCAAAGCAAAGACAGCTGGGTGAAATAAAAAGAAAATCAGCGGATTGTTCTAAAACAAACAAACCACCAAAATGTAGGGGTAAGCTTTCTGAAAAACTTAAGAAACTGACTGATGAAGTGGTATTTATTACTCAAAGACTACAACAGCTGAGTCAGATGGAATATAAATAATTTGTAGTATTATATATAAGGAGGAAGTAAAATGGGATTAGCAGCAACATATGTAAGTGGTACCTCATTCACTGTAGTAACAGATTTAACATTGGATTTTCATGCAGGTAGAAGAGTTAAAACTGACTGTGGTGTAGATGGATTACAATATGGCACAATCGCATCATCGTCATATGGAGCTCCAAATACAACAGTAATTTTGGATGCAGGTAGCGATACCTTAACTGTTAATCTAACTGAAGTTTGGTATGGAATAGTTGGAAAGGATGGAACTCATTCACTTCCAGTTCATGATCATACAACTACTGACGGCGAAGGTGGTTTAATAGCTGTTAATACCCTTGACGACTATAAAGAGGGAACGTGGACTCCGGTGCCGGCAGATGCAGCGACTGGTGGAAATACGGGTAGCGCAGCTACAGCATTAGGGACGTATACTAAAGTTGGTCGACAGGTAACCGTGACGTGTAGGCTGCTAACAATCAACACAACGGGTCTAACCGCGAACAACAGCTTTTATATTCAGGGACTCCCATTTGCAACGCAGACCGCGACGAATGTCAGTTACTTTGGAGGAGTTTTGGTTGCTAATGTTGCATTTACGGGAAGCGTTACTGCAATCATACCAAATGGTGCTCAGTCTGCCGCTCTGGTTAATATTGCAAGTGGTGGATCACCTCTCATACTTGTCTCTGGTGTCACTGACGATGCTGGTAATATCTTTTTCACAATAACGTATGAGGTATAGAAAACTTGACATATAATGCAATTATATAAACAAGTGTAACAGGCGTTGATCATAAGGAGGATGAACTATATATGGCACAAATAACTGATATGCAATGGGTATTTGAAGATGGTGAGTGGGTCGCCTCAGAACCATTGGAGTGGGAGCCCAGTTCATCTTCAATCAGTTCCAGTTCATCTTCAATCAGTTCCAGTTCATCTTCAATCAGTTCCAGTTCATCTTCAATCAGTTCATCGAGCCTAAGTTCATCGAGTAGTAGCTCGTCAAGTTCCACTAGTTCTTCGAGTTCGAGTTCCTCAACCAGCTCAAGTTCTTCAAGTACAGCTTCGGCTGGAGCTTGGGCATTCGGCGAGCAAAATCCTGTAGATGAAGATCCAGTTTCTTGGCAAACTTGGAGTGATGGAACTGCATTTATCCCAACCATTATCGGTGATCAAGACTGGGGTCAATTACAATTGGAATGTGGTGAAGAGGGTCGGAGTGCTGTTTATAATCTCGGTTCGATATTTCCAAGAATAATTACAATGAGAGAAGATGTATATGAGGATGGGCAATGCTATGCAACAATACAACTAAGACACTCACAAATACCGTTCAATCAAGACGATATATTACCAGCATGGGACGATTATATAGTAGCACACAATACAAATGACAGATATATTCAGTTTAGAATTATTAAATCATAAGGAGAGTAATTAAATGGAATACAAAAATTTCGCTTATTCAAGAGTTGTGGTAGCACCATTACCATCCACAACAGGGACACAAATAGAAATAACGTCTGGAGATGGAACATTATTTCCACCAACTCCGTTCAATGCTGTTGTGTGGCCAGTTAGTGAAATGCCATTATCAACGAATGCTGAGATCGTAACTGTTATAGATAGCACCGGAGACATATTTACAATCACAAGGCAACAAGAAGGAACATCTGCAAGAACCATTATAGTTGGTGATAGATTTTCTGCCACAATTACAGCTTATGCGTCTAGAACATTTAGATTTTTAAATTCTGTAATAAAAACAGGTACATATACAGTTGAGGGTAATGATGATGTAATTGTATGTGATTCAGCTAGTGATTTTACTATAAATCTTCTCGAAGCTACTGGCTCCGGAAGAATAATAAATATAAAAAATATAAACTCTGGCGTGATAACTGTTGAAGGTTATGCAACAAACACAATAGACGGAGAATTAAATCAAGCGATTAATCAATATGAAAACCTTCAAATTTGTGATTATTATGCTGGTTTATGGATTATAATTTAAGGGGGATGAAATGAGTTATTTTAAACATATAAAACAAGATGTAGTAGCCGATCCAAATAATAGTTCTGATGTTAATTTGGAAGCTGCTGATTCCACTGGCGATACATTTACAGGAATATCAACTTCGACACTTGGAGTCGTTGGTTTGCAGGTTTCTATAAAGACGGATCAGAATTGTCATATTACTGTAGATCAGTCACCGGATGGTATTAATTGGGATATAATGGATGAGTTTGATTATTTGTATTCCTTGGGTGGGGATGGTTGGACAGTACAAGCTGTTAATTCATATGTTAGATTAAGAGTGGTTAACTTAGGATCTTCAGCGACTACATTTTTCAGACTTCAATTAGCTCTATGCCCAATGGTTGAAGCGGTTCCTAGAAGTTTAACTGAAGATGGAAGATTAAAAATAGAAGCCCATATTAATGATAATTATGGATTTCATGCAGAAAATACTCCAATAGGGGAAATAAGAACAGCAGCTATTACAAAGTTAGTTGGGACTAACTTTACAGGATCAACAGTAGATTCAAATTTTGTGGTGGTGACTAATGCAAATGGAGGAACTACAAGTCAGGGTGGCGCTCAAATAACTCTTGCAACTAATACAACTCCTAATGGTTCCACAATTGCGGCCAGTTCTGCTGCTGCAAGATATTCCGCTGGTAACTCAATGAGATTCAGAGCAGTAATACAACTTGGAGATTTAGGAGTTGCTAATAATAGAAGACGTTGGGGAATCGGTTGGGGTGCAACAATGCCAACTATTACCGATGGAGCATTCTTTTCATTAGAAGGAACTACGTTTGAAATTTCAACAATTAAGGGTGGTAGTGAAACTAAAGTAACCAACGGTAATTTTAATGGTCAATTGGGATCAACTATAGAGGTAGACACAAATGCAAAAACATATGAAATATATTGGACCAATTCTAAAGTTTGGTTTGTTATTGGAGATGAAATACTTCATACGGTCAGCGCCTTAACAACTACTTGGTCAAATACAATGACTATGTATGTTGGAATGGATAATGTTAACTCTAGCGGTCTTGATACTAATCATGTTTTATATTGTAGAGTTATGAGCATTTCTAGATTAGGTCCATTATTAACTCAACCAAGAAGTAAATATCAAGTGGGAGTAACTGTTGGAAATGTATTAAAGTATGGTCCTGGTATTTTACACGGTATGATCATATCTAGTATGGTATCTACTAGTGTAGTAACTTTATATGATAATGTGACAAATTCTGGAGAAATTAAATGGTCAAGTGGACCACTTCCAGCTAAAACTGAACCGATAGATTTAGATTTTAGAAATCTTGCATTCAATATAGGATTAACACTTACAATAAGTGTCGCAGCTTGTAACGTACTAATTGTTTATGAATAATGAGGAAATTAAATGTTTGGAGCTAATCCATTTGGAGTACCATATTTTTCACAAGTAGATTCATGTGATGAATGTGCTACTCCATATAGAGCGGGTGACTTAATTGTTAATTGGGTCGAGGGGTCTTCGTCGTCAAGCTCCAGTTCAGTAAGTTCTTCGAGCTCATCTAGTTCATCAAGCCTGTCAAGCTCCAGCTCAAGTTCATCAAGCTCCAGTTCAGTAAGTTCTTCGAGCTCATCTAGTTCATCAAGCCTGTCAAGCTCCAGCTCAAGTTCATCAAGTTCCAGTTCGGTAAGTTCTTCATCAACGAGTTCCAGTTCCAGTTCATCATCAACAAGTTCCAGCTCCAGCTCCAGCTCATCATCAACGAGTTCGAGTTCGAGTTCATCGAGCTCAAGTAGCTCATCGAGTTTGTCCAGCAGTAGCAGCAGCTCAAGTTCATCCAGCAGTTCTTCGATCAGTTCGAGTTCTAGTTTATCAAGTAGTTCGAGTTCTAGTTTATCAAGTAGTTCGATCTCGTCTAGCTCCAGTTCATCCAGCTCTTCGACCAGTTCGAGTTCATCAAGCACAACAGAAATTCAAGCTGATTTCGAAAGAGAGAAATTACCAGATTGTGATTCTTTACTATTCAATTATAAATACATAAATACATCATCAACAACATTTCCACCTATTATATACAGTAGATGGGAAGTTAGAGATAGTATTGGAAATCTCCTGGCAGTATTGGAAGATGTTGGAGAAATAGATTTTTATTATGCATTTCCATTCTTAGATACTTTCACGATTAAATTGATTGTACGCGATTCTGGATTGACTGAGGATTCTATAACTAAAACGTATATTGTTGATGAATGTCCTATATGTAATCAAGGTGGTGGTGGTGGTCCTTCCGGTCCAGCAATGGCTGAAAAGTATGCTGACCCACCTGGAGAAATTACAGTAACCGGAGTAACATCAGAGGATTGTGATGAATGTGAGATAGAAATCAAAACTGTTAATATGTCTTCTGAGGAGTTAGATGATCCATATTTTTAGATTAAACAAAATCTATAAAATGTAGAACAAAAAGTAAATAGTCTTATGCGAGGATAAAAACAAATGAGTTCAACTATACAGATAGATATCCATAAGGGAAAATTGATAACATTTGATTTGGATGTCCAGGGTTTGGATCGTAATACTCTAAATGGCAAATTTAGAATTATATTTGGTGGAATAGAGTATGGTTTTCCCGTGACTATAAAAAATCAACAAGTGAAAGTTTCTTTACCACACTTACGCAATGTTATACATGACATTAAAGGTGGTAGCATAGAAGCTAAGTTAGAAGTATTTACTGACCATAATTACTTTGTTCCATGGGAAGGTAAATTAAAAATGGTTGAACCCGTGTCTGTAAAAGCAAAAGTTTCCATTAAAAAACCCAAAGTAAGAACTATTAAAACAGAAGATGTGGAAGTTGATGAACAGGCTGAGATTATTGTAGATGATCCAGAAGAAGAAGTCACACTTCCAGAACCAAAAAGAAAGAAAAAAATTCAAACAGAATCTTCAATTATTATAACTGAGGACACTAAAAGTGAATACCTGGAAAGGTTAAAAAAGATTGATGAAGAAGGTATTCGAAGTTATATGAAAAATGCCGGAACATCAAGTGATAGTGTTCAGAATATAATCTTAGAAAAAGCAGATGAAATCTGTAAAGATTCGGATAATAAATTTGAATTATTGAAATCTGTTGTAAAGGTTATGAGACAATTCAAGACAGGCGGTAAAAAATAATGGCTTGTGGCTGCAATAAAAATAAACGGGCGAAGTTACAAAAATTAAAATTAAAACAGCAGAAACTTCTATTAAAAAAGAAGGTGAAAAAATGAAAAATGTTTATCTATTAAGATTTAGAACCAGTGATCACGGAACAGAGGGAGCATTAATAACCGAATCTGGTTTTAACTGTAAGACTCTCGAACTACCGTGGAGAGATAATCAACGAAGTATCTCATGTATTCCATCGGGAAATTATATTTGTAAGCTTCGATATTCTCCAAGGTTTAAAAATACATATTGGGTAACGAAAGTTCCAGGTCGATCTTACATCTTAATACACAGTGGAAATTATGCTGGCCGAAAAGATAAAGGGTTGAAAACGTCAGTAGAGGGTTGTTTGCTTTTGGGTGCTAAATTTGGTTGGCTTGGTGAACAGAAAGCCATTCTTAATTCGCGAATTACGATAAGAGCGTTTATGAATCACATGGCTGGCCAAGAATTTTCGTTGAATGTTATCGGAGGACCGAGCTAATAATTAAAGATATGGTAAGAGGAGGATAAATTCATGATTTTAGAAACTATACTTGGAATGGCCACTGGAATTATTGGAAATGTTGTTGGTGGAATTTTCAAATATAAAGCTCAAAAACTAGAATTGGACATTAAGAAAGCTGGTAATGAACATGAGTTAAAGATGGTGGAAGCAGAGACAGCCGCAATGATACAGGAATCCAAAGCTTCCATAGCCATCACTCGTGCAACGGTGGAGGGGGAAATAGAATTAACCGATGCTCAGGCTTTTATACAGGGACAAAAGGAAGGAAATAAGGCCTTGTTCAATAACAAATGGATTGAAAAATTATTTTCTGTCACAGGAAGATGGAAGATTATTACACTTCCACTGGCGTCTTTAATAGCAACATTATTTGGGTTGAGTGATTTTGTTCGAGGAATGTTAAGACCAGCTTTGACCGTATATTTATGTGGTGTTACAACCTGGATAACTATGTTGGCATGGCGTATAATGCAACAAAATGGTATTTCACTAACAAGCGTTCAAGCCGTTGGTATATTCACTGAGATTACTGGTGTCGTGACTTATCTTACCATATCTTCTGTAACTTTTTGGTTTGCCGATAGGTCAATGAATAAATTTCTTACACAATTAAATGGTGGAAACGTTACGAAAATTGATGACGAAATAAAAATTTAATAGAGAACAAATAATAAATGGAAAGGAAACGAGAATTGTGTATACAAAAGCAATTAATGATTTATTGGAAAAAGGTTTAACGAACAGGGCTTACGCTCTGTGGAAACAATTGAATGGATTGTTTCCGAATATTTGGGAGCTACCAACATCTTCAACGGGAAAGTATCATAAGAAAGAAAATGGAAGAGTCCCATCCTGTGCAGAGCATGTCTATGAAATGCTTTACGGAACATATAAAATTCTTAGAATGTTTGGAGTAAATAAGAAGACATCAGAATGTGATATTGTGTTATTGGCTATTGTTTGGCATGACGCTTTTAAGTATGGACGGAATGGCACAATGAAACACACCGCCACCAATCACGACAGGATAATGGGTGATGTTATAGCTGAAAACGAATCAACACTGAAAGAAATATTTAGCGATGAGCAAGTAAAAACTTTAGAGCTCATGATCAGATTTCACAGTGGAATGTGGAGTTCAGATAATCCAAATAAAAATAGCATTGATTTTAATCAATTTCCACCATACGTTTTATTCATTCATACATTAGACATGCTTAGTACAGGTAACTGTCTAAAAACTGATATCAATGAAGAGTGAGGATAAATAATTGTCAGAATGCATTGGAGCAGCACTTCATGAGGTAGTCTCTGTAAAACTTGTTCCAGAGCTACAGCATTGGTTCTATGAATTTGTTATAAATTCATCCCTTAATAAGTTTGTGGTTCCTGCGCCAGTTGATATCGATACAATCTGGTTGTCAACAGGATCAGTTGTGGAATTGCTATTCAATGAAAATTATTCTGAAAATTTTTATAAATATAAATATAGTGGTGGTATGTCTAACGCCAATTGGCCGTCCTTAGTTAGATCGCGTATGATGGTATTTGGAGCCGCAGCAAACTATCTGCAATTGAACGATGCCGGTGATAACATATTTCTATTGGATCAAGGTGATTTAACATTGCTCGATTCATTGCTTGCTTATCGTCAGGATTCAACGGGAGTAACGATTATAGATTCAACGGCTTCTGTTGCAGTGTTTGATTCCACATCTGGAATCTTAACAGTTAATTATAATAGTCTATCGACAAATCTATCTCAATTAATTTACCTGTATTTAAAATTAAAAATTTATGGAGATGTTTCAAGATATAACAATATAACTGTGGTATCTGGAACCGTGTTAGTATTGGAAAATATGTTCGAGTTGGTACTTATAGATGAATACTTTAAAACCACATCCAATCAATATGTTCGTAATGTAGGTGGCTGTATATAAATAGGAGGAATAAAATTTGTCTTTTAATATAGATATATTCTGGGATATTTTAAGATCGGCAAACGGCGCAAATCCAAGTAGCCTCACCGACACCTTAAATGCCGAAGCCAAAGATCAGGACGCTCGTTCAGATATATATTTTGGTAATGTTATCGATCAGTTATCTTATAACACAGCTGATTATAAAAGACTTAGAAAATTTCTCGTTGATTTATATTCTGCTCATAAAACCGTTGTTAAAACAACATCCACACTCTCAGATCCATATTCAATGAGCAATTCGGATCTCGATGAATTATTTAGAAGTTTTGGATATAATTATTCTGTAACTCTTCGAGACTATGATGAAAACCCACTATCAACTAAAGTTGCTCTCATGCTTGATCTTGTTAACCTTTATAAAGTTAAAGGAACTCCTCAAGCATTAGTCGATGTTCTTCAGTATTATGGATTAGCTGAAGTTGACATATTTGAATTTTTTCTGAGATTGGAAAGTAACACTTCTTTAATATTTCGTGGTAATGCCATTGCTGGAACAACTGTTAATCCTGGAGTTTTAAATGTTGAATATCCAGAGTTTACTGATTCAGACCCACATTGGTTATATACGGAAGCACAAATCTTAGCACTTCATAATATAGAAAAAATCAATCTCCCCTCGAAGGCTCCTTATATTGGTATTAGACCTGTAATCGATACTGAGGGTCCAGAATCTGCAATATTAAGCAGACGAATTCAAGATCAATATGAGGTATATTCCGGAGGGGGGACATTACCACAGAACGCGGAAATACGAACAACCGCTGGAATATCTTCTCTCTTGGGTTTATATCTTGGTGTATTATATGTGTTCAATACCTATTTCCCAACAGGAGTTGATGGAGATTTATTTTTATGTTATGACGGAACAGACACAAACTTCGTACAAATTAAATCGGATTATGAATCTTTAACCAGCCAACCGAAAACGAGAGAAGGAATTCTTATTAGATTGGACGCTTACTACGATCAATACACTAGAATTCAACCATCAAACTTTTTACAAAATCTAACAGACGCAAAAAATATATTATCTGTATTGGACCCAACTTTAAAAACAGATATAGATGATCTTTTAACGACTGATTTCCCAATAGATGTTTTAAGTTCTCTAATCAATGATTTATCAATATGGGTTAGAAATAATATTGGGTTTGGTTTTATAAACTTTGCCTATATGGTTGATGGTCTATCTGCATTCTTTAAAGATCTGAAACCTGTTGTTAATTTCTTTAAACCGTATCGAGCAAGATTCATTCTCTTTGAAGCACTTCAATTTAGAAACAGACTTTTTAATAGTCTTGTTTTAGAAGATGTTTTAGGAACAATTGAAATTGAACATAAGGTGTATGATTATGCAACCGCTGATGGGATACCTTGCTGTGCTCTGAATATAGATAGTACTGATGTCCAAACGATATGTATTGATTCTGATTCTACTTCTACAAATATTTACTATCAGAGAGACACATATGATTGTGGATCATATTTTGATCTTGGAATTGTATCTGATATTCCGGTGGAAATGCAATTTCAAATAGAAGATGAAATTACAGACGGTCTTATGTGTATTCCATATGATGCAACCAATGCTGGAATCATAATTGATAATATCGAAGTTAGTGGTGATATAACACCATTCACAGATGAAACTTCGAATACGAATGTGAATTATGTTCACATTCAAACTGGTGGTATGGCTGATTATGATTATGGTGGAACATTCGATTGTGTGGCCGGTCAGGATTTATGTGTCATTATAATTGAGGATGTGACCGGTTCATCCAGTTCTTCGAGTTCTAGTTCATCGGTCAGCTCAAGTAGTTCATCCAGTTCTACTTCTTCCAGTTCAAGCTCATCGAGTTCATCAACCAGTTCAAGCTCATCGAGTTCGTCAACGAGTTCAAGCTCATTGAGTTTCTCATTCAGTTCAAGCTCATTGAGTTCGAGTTCGGTAAGTTCTTCATCAACGAGCTCAAGCTCAAGCTCAATTTAGCATGATAATATATAAATGTTCAATCTATGATAAAAGACCTGAAATATGTAAAGAATTCCCAAAAGTAATAAATCTTTTATTATTTCCATCTTGTGAAATTCCTTGTAATAGATGTGGTAAATGTTGTGAAAAATTAGAATTTGATATACTTAATTTGGGAGATAGTTTTGTTAAATGGCAAAGATGCCCTTATTTGATTAATAAACTTTTATAGTAGAACTATCGAGAACTATTTTTAAAAACGAGAACATACTATAAATTCAAAGATCTAATAGGAGATAAACTATGCAGAATTATTTCACACCCCCAGAAAATGTTCAGCTTTCCGATTTACAAATAGAAATTCTCGAACTCAAAGCTCAAGGTGTCACCCATATATCAATATCTAGAGATTTAGGTTGTAGTACTCGTTATGTTCGTCAGACGGTAAGTGTATATGGACATTTGTTGGATGTTGTAACAACTGATAGTATGACGCGACAAGCCCTTTCTTTAGAGATGCGAAATCAAAGATTAAGAGATCAACAAAGAGTTGAAAGAAAGGTTAGAAGTGAGTTTAGATATGCTTCCGCAATAGGAGATTATGTAACAGAACTTACAACCGCCATCGACGGAAGAGGATTATACCAACCCACCATCCACAAATCATACAATCCTAATGCTCAAGGAATCATGCAAATCAGTGATGCTCATTTTAATGAACTTATCAATTTACGACATAATCAATTCGATTTTAGAATTGGATCACAACGACTGAAAAAGTTTGCATTGGAAGCCAAACGAATTTTCGGTGCATATAATATTAAAAAGGTTATGATTGCATTAACGGGTGATCTTATCAATTCTGATAGACGATTAGATGAACTTATGAATATGGCCACCAATCGTGCCAGAGCAACAGCTCTTTCTAGTATTTTACTGGAGCAGTTTTTGATGGATATGAATAGATCGTTTAATCTTGAAGTGACTTATGTAAGTGGTAATGAAAGTCGTGTTAGTAAAGAGATGGGTCATAGTGATATGATGGTATCCGATAATTATGATACAATGATATTTGAAATGCTTCGTTTGATGTTTAGAAAGTCAAAAGGAATTGTATTCTTGAATAAACCTATTCAGGAGCATGTTGTTCGAGTTCTTAATAAAAATATCTTAGTCATTCACGGTCACACTATTAAAAATGGTAACGTATCAACTCAAATTCAAAAAATAAAAACTAAATGGACAGATCATATCGGGGAGAAAATAGACTATGTTATTTGGGGTCATTATCATGCAGCTCAAATAACTGACCTTCACGCTCGTTCTGGAAGTTTGTGTGGTGGGAATGACTATTCCGATCACGGCTTACAACTATCAACAAGAGCCTCCCAAAATGTTTATATTGTCCGAAAGGATGGAATAAACGGAATGAAAGTCGACCTTCAAGATGTAACTGGAATTACGGGATATCAGATTGAAGAAGACCTTGAAGCTTATCATGTCAAATCCTTCGAGAAGGTTCCTCACATGCGTCTAAAGAATATATAAGACAAAAAAAGATGGGGAGGGTGATCAGCTGCATCACCCTCTCCTCCTCATCTCATCTATTAACTCGCTTGTGTTTGGGAGTAAATATTCCACACTTAACCCCCATTACGTATATGACCGTTTCCACGATCAATGTTGCAATTATAATTGCGGATGCCATCATACCTTTAACCTCCTATTTTTAATAATGTTTCATGATTGCTCTTTTCAAAGCTCCGAGGGCCAATACTGCGATTACGATTATTGCTACCTTAATCATTATAATCCTCCTTTGTTTATATCACTTATTAATATATATAGCTAAAACGCTATTCTTAAAAAAACTAGAACAAAAAGTAAATGGATTTAGAAATAGAAAATTTTTGTAAGGGATATATAAAATCATGACAAATAAATCAAAACTTAAGGATATCGAAGTCATAGCAGAAGAGAGATATGGAGATCATTGCTTAGGTGATGCAGTTTTTGCCGGTCAAAGTTCTGAACGAAGACCCAAAGGATGGGTTGAGATTTGGGAGGTTGATGATAGTGGACAGAAGAAACTTTTAAATAAAAGTAATTTAATCGTTTATCTTGCCAGAGAGTATGTCGTTCAAAGAATATTCGATGTTGAGAACTCAAGTGCAACACCAACAAAAGATGAATTTTTATATTGGATGGGATTTGGTGCTGGTGGAGTTCGGGTCGCTGATCCATTGGTTCCAATACCACCAACACTAACTGATATTGAGCTTAGTTCTCTGGTCATGATAAGTGCGACTGACTCATCAGCTGCTGACTATCATGTAGCCGGTGGAATCTACCCCAACACCGGATATTATAAATATCCCTTTGATAACGTCGAGTTCGAAAGAGATTTTAATAATGAAGATAAATGGTTAATAGGAAAAATTACAACGACTATGGGTACAGCATTATGCAATGGAAAACAGATAAGTGAAGCGGGGCTTTATACAGCAGAGTCACGCAATCCAGGATATAATGGACAGTTTAGTTTGTTCGCCCGAGTCACGTTTCCAACCCTAATAAAAACAGTAGATCGTCGGATCATTTTTATTTGGTATATTTACGTATAAAATAGGATTATAATGGTGAATAGCAGAAAGGGCAAAACATGTGAAATATGCAAAAGAAATTTCAATATTTTATTATCTTTACAAAGACATTTTTCACAGGCACATAAAATAACAAGCAAAGAATATTATGATACATATTTAAAAAAGGATGATGAAGGAATATGTTATTGTGGAGAGAAGACACGATATAAAAATATTTCTATAGGGTATCATGAATTTTGTTCAACCAAATGTGTTTCAAACGATAAAGATATTCTGGATCGTAGAAGAAAATTAACAGAAGGAAATAATCATTGGACTAGAAGGTGTGGGAAAGGTCCTAATAAAGGAAAAACATATGAAGAAATACATGGTCTAGAAAAGTCTGAAAAATTAAAAGCGAATTTATCAAACATATTTTCTAAAAGATATGTTGGTGAAAACAATCCATTTTTTGGAAGAAAACATACATCTGAAAATATGAAGAAATATCGCACTCATAAACTTGGAAAAACTTATGAGGAAATGTATGGAAAAGAAAAAGCTGAAATAATTAAAAATAAGCAACGAAAAGAAATAAAACCAAAAAATTATCACACAGAATATGATGCTAAATTTTTTGATGTTGGTTTTAGACAACAAATTTTAAAAGAACAAACCTACTTATGTGGAATTTGTTTAAGTAAATTGAAGGGTAGATATAAAAAGAATCTGCACCATATAAATTATATAAAAAAAGATAATAGGCGAAGAAATGTAATATATTTATGCGTTTCTTGCCACACAAAAACAAACTATAATAGAATTTTGTGGAAAAAATACTTAAGATTATTAAATGCCGAATTGCTTAGAGGCAATCAGTTATCAAGGAAGATTATATTTAGAGTGAAGAAAAAATTAAATTTAAAACAAAAAAATCTATTACTTGATAGCGGAGGATATTAAAATGGCAAATATTTCACCTGGGGTGTACACCAAAATAATTGATCTTTCAACCTTTGTCCAGGTCGTACCATCATCAATTGGTCTGATCAATGGATTTACGAGGAAAGGTCGAGACAACGAAATCATTTTCGTTGGGTCTCGTGCGGAGTTTGTTTCCGAATGGGGCGAACCAAACATCAATGATTATGGCAAGAACTTTGGTCAAGGACCATACATTGCTTATAATCATTTAGGAGAATCTGGATCTTTGTATTGGATGAGAGTTCTTCCAGATGATGCAACGTTTTCAAATATGAGAATTGACACCCAACTGGCCAGTGGAGACGCGACTGCATCACTCTCTATTACCTATGTTGCCAGTTTGAATACTTTAGGAGAGCTTCAAACAAACTTGGCTACTGTTGTTGACACCCAACCTTTGGCATTCCTATATCCAATCGGAAGAGGTGATTACTACAATGGAATAGGGGTTAGAATCACCGAAGCAGCTAATCCAACTCTCGATAGTATGTATACAATGGATATCTATGAACGACAAACAGACGGTGACGATGTTATCATAGAATCGTTTGCAGTGTCCTTTGACCCAAATGCAGTTGATAATGGTGGAGATTCAATATTTATTGTTTCTGTTCTTGAAACTTATTCCACTATCCTGAGAGCAGAAATGGAACTGTCAAGCGGAGAATATACAGATGGATATAAGCTTATTGCCAAGAATTATGATAATGAAATTGGTAATGTCGATGTTGATCTAGTTAGTATGACAATCACAGATGACAAACAAGATTTCTCAGATTGGCAAAAAACTCCTGCAATAGGAAATGCAACTTATGTCGTAATTGCCAAAGACGCAAGAGGGAATTCCGTGTGGGGTTGGTTGGGTGCTTCCAGTGGTGTTGATAACGAAACTATCACAGTTTACCCAACTAGAGCTTTGTCAGGTGCATCCCCAGGATGGCTTGGTGATACCGGAACTCTCGTAACAACCGCAGAAGAAAAAATCACTTATAAAATTCGTAAATCTAATGTCAGTGTTGCTGATCTTTTTACATCTTCAATTCCTGTTCCATTAAGACAAGGTTCTGAAGGTTCATTGAGAACTGGAACTGGAGCTGTTGATACAGCCGAAGCTGAGACTCTATTAGAACAAGCCTATACTGGAATCATAGATGATAACATACTTGATCCAGAGTTGATTTATTTCTCACTGGTCTATGATGCTGGTTATCCAGCTGATGTAAAGAGTGCAATTAGTACACTATGTCAGACAAGAAAAGATTGTGTCGGAATCATCGACAATGGTGATAACTCAACAGTAAATATTGCTTTATCGACCAGAAACAACACCAATACATTCAACAATTTTTATATTGCAATGTATGAACCTTATAATAAAGTTTCTGATCCATTTACTGGTTCTGATATTTGGTTCTCACCAATTTATCATATGTCTTATTTGATTCCAAGAAATGATAATGTTGCAGAAATCTGGTTTGCTGCTGCTGGTTTTAATAGAGCATCAATTGATACCATCAAGGATTTGCGTTATAATCCACGTTTGGGTCAGAGAGATCAGATGTATCTAAAACAACTGAATCCAATTGTTAAGTTTGCTCAGGGATATGTTGTTTGGGGTCAGCTAACATCACAGGCAAAACCAAGTGCTTTGCAAGATCTTAACATCGTTAGATTGGTTCTGTTCTGTAAGAGAGCATTAGAACAGTTCTGTCGTTTCTTTATATTCGAGCAAAATGATGAGATAACTTGGGGTCAGGTAGCCAGTGAAGTTACCAACTTCTTGGAAGTCATCAAAAATAGAAGAGGTCTGGACAATTATGAGGTTGAAGTCAGTGCTACTGACTACGAAAGAAAAACTAAGATTTTTCATGTTAATGTTACATTGACACCAACCAGAGTTGTTGAAAGAATTGAACTTAACTTCTTCATCAAGTAAAAATAGGTATATAGCTGGGGTCACTAACCGTGACCCCAGTAACACAGTGATTACAGATGTCCGACTTCGGGCTCTGAACAGGAGCAGTCTGTTTTTATAACGATTTCCTCTGCTGCTCTTTCAACTTCACCATTCAGGTACATATGTCTACCAGCATAAACCGATGAAACGACGAGCATGAGCATAGCTTTTGGAAGAAAAAGACCTGTCATAACAAACGAAACACCCGATATAATATTTCGTTTTGTTTTTGTCATTTTTTCCCATTTCGCAAAACCTTCTTTAACGAGGTTTGCTGCTTTTATCAAACTATTTTTCGAATTGTTGGGTAAGACAAATTTCAAATTGACTTCACCTCCTAATAAAAAATTAAGCAGTCAATACGTCTGCTCACTTATTAATATATATAGATATGAGACTTCGGTAAAAAGGTAGAACAAAATTAAAAGATATAGACTCAATGGAGATTCATACATGAATATACAGGATCTAGCAAAACAATTATCTGAATTTTTTGATGAATTGAAAACTATAGCTGATGAAGCTGTAGGTGGTTTTGCTATTGATTCCCCAACTCCTCCAATCATGAGAAATAGAGATGATGACGAAAACGACGAAAATCCAAAACCTCTTGAAGAAAGGGGTGGAAAATTCGGTAGAGTTATGATAGATTTTGATAAGACTATATATTCAGCTAAGTCTGGTTGGAATGATGGTAAGTTGGATGATGATCCATTTCCAGCTGCTAAAAAATCTATAGAATATTTGAAGAGTAAAGGGTATGAAATTGTCATTTTCACAACTAGAGCTAGTCAGGAAAATGCTGATACATTTGCATACGATCTCGAAGACGAGATTCAAAATATAAAAAATTATTTGATCAACTATGGAATATATTTTGATCGTATAACAGGAGAAAAAATTATTGCCGATTTTTATATTGATGATAAAGTTGTTCTTATAAAAAATGGTGATTGGGGTGATGTAATTTCTCAGATTAAAAAACGGGAGAAGAGTTTATAAATAAAACGGAGGACATCAAGATGGCTTTAAAAAATTCGTTCGCAAAGGTCCCAGGCAATAGGTTATCCAGAAACTTTGGTGGTACACTTACTGGTGTGGCCGATCCATATCTAACAGGTTATCATTTCATTTACATGGCTGCACTTCCAGTTGGTTTGAAATCATACACTGGTTTTGACAACATATTAGACCTAGGAAATTATATGGCTGGTGCCTGTCTTTCAGTAACACCTCCAGGTGGAACACTCAACAAAATTGAATACACTGGGTTGGGTGGTATCAAATGGGCAGTCCCTGGAAACATTGACTATGGAAACTCTGTGTCAGTTAAGTTTTTAGAATTCAATGGAACACCAACAACTAACATTATGCATGGTTGGGTAAAAATGATTCGAGACTACAGAACCGGTGTGTCTAATCTACAAGATACAGATTCGTTATCTGGATATACCAAATCAACATATGCTGCTATTATGTATTATTGGACCACAGCTCCAGATGGAAAACAGGTTGAATATTATGCTGCTTATGATGGTGTTTTTCCAACTAAAGATCCACAAGATCTTTTTACCAGTGATGTAGAAACTGTCGGGCGTCTAGACATTGAAGTTGAATTCAATGTAGATTATATTTGGCATGAAAACTGGGTTAAAACAAAATGTCAATCATTATCTGATAGTGTTTATGCTGCTAAAGCAAGTATTGAAAATTATGGTAACCGCATTAGTGCTGGAACCTAAAATCGTATTTAGAATAATTAATAAATAGAGAACGGAAAGGAGACATAACCATGTTTACAGGATTTCAACAGAAATTTCCAGAGTATGAGGTCATAACGCCACATACCAACAAGTCTTTTAGACTTAAATCAATGTCAGTTCAGGAGGAAGAGAGGCTCAAAGGAAGTCTTCTTTCTCCTTCTGTTGTGACAGATCATTTAAATCGTTGTATTTTTGATTGTGTTACAGTCCCACCAAATGATGTTAAATCTTTTGAAGACTTTTTGACGAAGCTGACATTGAAGGATAGGGATGCATTATTATATGGATTGTATCATATCACTTATGAAGAAGTTCGTAATTATGATGTATCGTGTGGCTCATGTGGAAAAACTCATGCGATCACGATAAAAGCATCATCAACATTTTCAATGAATTCATATCCAGAAGATCAAAATATTCTAGACGCCAAGTTTCAGATACAGCTACCTGTTATGGATAGTGTTAGTGTATCCATTAGACAGCCGACTTTAAAAGATGAACAAGAAGCAATGAAGCTGGCTGGTAATAATTCTAAAGTACTTGATCTTATGACTGAAACTTTAATCATTGAGAATTTTACGGAAAATGTTAAAGGCCAGGATTCAGTAGTTTATTCAACACGAGAAGATATTGTGGATGCTTACAGAGCATTACCCCCAAACGATAAGAGGGCAATATTCAAAGAGTATAAAGATAAATTGGGCAGCTACGGGATTGAGTTGAAGATGAGAGTGACTTGTCCTATGTGTGGTGAAGAGGAGGAACTAGACCTTGATTTGGTCGATAACTTTTTTCGTATGGTACACACACTCGAATAGTGAAAATGATATTGAATCCTTCAAAAAGAATTGGGAAGATGAAGTTTTCGCTGCAATTGAATTATTAAAGCAACCATATGATAGTGTTATGAATATGCCTGTTCTTAAATTAAAGAATATGCTCAAATGGAAAAACAAGCTAGAAGAGGATAAAGAAAAATTGATCAAGGAGTTGAAAAATGGCTAATCTTTTAGAACGTTTTATTAAATCGGCAGTAGGAACGGATGTACAGCCTCACGATTTCATTCCGAGAATTTCTTCTATTGGGGATTTTAAAAGAATACGAAATATAGATGTCATATTAAACTCCTGGAATAATATTTTACTAACACCGTTGGGGTCATATATCTATGATCCCAATTTTGGTAGTAATTTATATAAACTCATTTTTGAGCCAGCTGATGATGGAACAGTGGAAGCTATTAAAACAGAAGTTCAAACTAGAATTGAAAACTATGATGCTAGAGCTGAAATATTGAATATATTTATAACACTATTGCCAGATAAAAAAGGTTTTAATGTTAATCTTGAGTGTGGTTTCAAAGGTGAGCGTGGTGAAATTTCTATTAAATTTGATGATTCAACAGTACCAATAGAGGAACAACAAATATAATGGCACAAAAATTTAGTAACATATATACATACATCAACGAATATCAACGTATGGTGTATGATAAGTATGCTGAGAATGTTGTTTCCTTTTTATCAACTTATTATCATATAGATGGCCCTGAAACAATTTGGGAAGATGAAAATGTTTTTGCTGGGTCATATGATCGAGTTGGTGAATTCAGTGGAGTTAGATGGAATAAAATATTGTTGCTCCCAATTTATTATTCAGAAGAAATTACTACATCTTTTGATGCTCAGGATATTGGTTATGTAAAAGAAGGTGAAACATCATTTGTAATACCGAGTTCTTATGGCATTACACCATTGCCAAATGACAAAATCAAATTTGAGCAAAATTTTCTAAGGCCAACTAATGATGTCTATCCAGTTTATAATGTTTCTGGTGTTGAGAAATCGGTTAATACTGATTTTACTTTTTGGAGGGTTAGAGTAAAGGTTGAACAGAGTGTTACTGAAACCCAACTTGAAGAACAAGTTCAAGATACATATGTTTTCTTTGATTATGATAAAAATATTCACACCATTCCTAATTCAACATTTTTGACAAGGCTTTTACTTAAGAATGAAATTATAAGAGAAAGATTAAAAAACACATTCTATGATAAAAATAGTGGTTTCTATTTTGTCTAAGGAGATTGGAGATTAGATATGGCGACAACGACAACAACATCTGAAGCAGTATATAAAAGTAGGGATCAAATAAGATCTCAGATTATAACGTTCCTTCAAACCTATTTGGAACTTGAGAATGTTGATCTGACAAAATCATCTTTTTTATCATTCATGGTGGAAATTCTATCTACTATCACATCCAATGTTTTATTTTATCAAATTTCAACGTATAAAGAATTTTTTCTCACAAAAGCTCAACTTCCATCTTCTATATATAATTTAGCTGCATATCTAGGTTATAGTGCAGAAACAGCTACATCATCTTCTCTAAATGTTTTATTTGCTGTTCCTTTAACTTTTGAAGATAATGTTGCTACCTTTTCAATTCCAGAAGGATTTGAAGTTAAAGGAACTGATGATATTATTTTTAGTTCGTATTGGTCAACAGAAGTCACCGTCACAAACAACGCTTCCGTAACAGCGGTTTTAACTGAAGGCACAAAAGTCTTTAATATGCCTGTAACAATATCTGAACAAGTTGCTTATTTTGTATTGCCGTTTAGTCAATATAAAGAAGACGAACAAGAATTTCAAATTAATGAGGACTTACAGGTATATCAATTTATTACCTTGGACGTACTTATAGATGGAAAAATTAGTGATGTTGTTGTTGAAGTGCAGGAACTTGAACAAGCTGGATATACTGAATACACAGAAATTGCAAGTTTGTTTTTGATGGAAGCCACAACAAAAGGCTATGTTGTCAGGAGAACGGATGATGGTTTTACACTTCAATTTGGAAATGGACTGATTGGTTATCAACCACCTGGAGGTTCAAAAGTTAGAGTAACAACTCAAATTACAGATGGTGAGAATGGAAATGTTGTTATTGGAACGGTTACACAAGGACAAAGAATTTACAGCACAACAGTAGCTGGATTAACTCAAATTGTTAATTACTCAATAACAAATACTGAAGCGGCTATAGGTGGTGATGACGAAGAATCTTTAGATGAAATTAGAAGAAATGCAATAACAAACTTGACAGCTCTGGAACGTTTGGTTTCTGAAAATGATTATATTAATGCTAATGTTATTATTGATGATTCACCTTTAAATCAGAACTCTCTCCCAGTTCTCAAAAGATCGGATATAAAAGTTAATGAAATATCATTATTTACCACATTGAATTTTAATAGTGAAATTGTTCCATCAAGAAATCTATATCATACTTTCACAAACACATACGTTCCCAAACACACAGTCATATCCCATAATGGTGTCAATTATCTCACTATTTTTGATATGCAAATTGAAGTTCTAAATACCATCGCAACATATTTTTATATTGCAACTGAAATTGAACAGATTCCAGTTCTTGTCACCAGCTACGGAGATCCATACAACATCACAGCTACAAAATTAGATGTAAAACAAGTTGGTTCTGGCGCTGAATTTACACTATCATATACATCTAGTGAAACTGATTCTGAAACAACATCATGCGAAATAGAAATATTGGAAACTGGTCAAGATTATGATATGATCAATGATGCTACAGCAAGCCAATTCACTTTCTCTTTTCCAGATTATACCGTTTTGCCTTCTAATGAAAATACCTATTATTTTACAATCAGTCACCCAAGTGACGGTTTAATCGGTCAGTATCAAACAACATTTACATTTAGAAAAGATCTATCTGATTTTTCAACATCAAATGTCGTGTCAGATTCAACTGGATATATTGTGTATGATATTCCTGTGGTAGAAAAAGACTACTACGATTCAATAGATCAAGTTTCATTTGAAACTACCGTTATGCAAAAATTGATCACTGAAGTAACATTCAAAGATTATAAAATGTTAACCGACTTTGTTAATTTCAAGTTAGCCAATACAACTGGTGAACTGGAGAACATGCAGTTAAACGATGTTAGTATCCTCCCTGTCATAGATATTCTATCTGTCCCGCCTATATCTGGTAGTAGCGGTGATAGATATATTGTTCTGAATGGTAAGGGTTCATTTGCCGGTCAAGATAATAACATTGCTGTATTAGCTGATGCAACAGCACTCACATTCACATTTATAACACCAAAATCAGACAATATGGTTTTCGTTACGAATAAGAATCGTAAATATATTTTCTCAGTTTTTGGTTGGGTCGATCCAAGTTATGATATACCATTAATTCTTGAAATAGATGTTTTTAAATCATCCACTTATTCAGCAACAAATGGTAATCTAAGAGATTCCGTGGTAACAGCGATATCAACAGAATTTACAAGTAGGTTCGGTATTAACAAAAATATATATCGCTCGGAAATTATAGATGTCGTTCAAGGGCTTGAAGGTGTTGATCATGTTGTTTTGAGACAGCCTCAGTCAAGTATATTCTTTAACTTTGATATAAATGATTTCACTCAAGAAACTCTACTTCGTTATGGGCCTGAGTATGTATATTTTGATGAAGATAATATGATCATAAGGGTGTTCTCATAATGGAGATATTAGATAAAAAAATAAAATTTAATCCACAGAGAGTGTATAGATTAATAGCAAAAGAGGTTGGTGTACATCTTAATGCTTTGAGTGAGCCATGTGCTGAAATTCACACCAAACTATTTCAATTTAAGCTCTACAGAGAACTTGGTGTAGATGAAAAATTTGTACGCAATGCAGCAAAACAAAATGCTAATGAAGCAGGAACAAAAGGTAAAGGTTCAACTTATAGAGTTCCATTTACATTTATTTTAGGTTATCTATATTATCGATTTGCAAAAGCCAATAAAGAAAAAATGGCAGAAGACATATTAATTTATTTTATGATAAAAGCTTATGGAGGTAGTTATCACAAATTCCTTCCAAATTTTTGCAATCCAGATGTTTTTCGATACACAATGGAGAATGTTGTAAAGGTCCATCTATTTCTTAAACATAAAACAATTGCTAGCGCTTTGGTATTTTTGACTAAACATATTCATAAAAAATTTTATACCAAAATAAAAAATAGTGAGTGGAATCCTGAATTGATGATTCGCTTTATGCACGATGGTAAAGATCGAGTTAATCAAAGTACGAGATCTTTTATGAACGCGTACCATAGAAATATTGTTGATGGGAAATCAATAGGATCAGAGAAAGAAGCTCCATCAGACGATGATAAAAATATGTTTCAAACAACAACTGCTGACACCGGAAAGACAGCAGCGATAGAAAGATTTTTGAAAAGTATGTATGTTTATAAAAACTATGATAGAAAAGCAATAGAAGAAGCCAAGACGATCAGTCGTGTAAAAAATAATTTAGCCGAAGGTATCATAACTATAATTCATAACAAGTCGTCGCAAGACAATGTAAAAATTATTTTAACCAGTTTTTTAAAAGAAATACTTGATACCTCAAGCTTATGTGGACCTAACTTCTTTAAGATAGTTAAAAAGTTTATGATGGTTAGGAATTATAAAGATTCATTTTTATTTAGGAATTTGATTGTAGTATTCACGAATTCTATGTTTGAATCGATATATTCTACTTCTGGTAAAACTTCTCAAAGAGACAAAATTTCCCTTGAGTTATTTGTGGCTTTATACATTACAATAAGTTTTAGAAATCTATTCTGTTAAAAACTAATTTTCACTCCAGTAGGAATCAAGCCGATAAGATTATCAGCAATTTCTTTAATATCCTTAGAAACTCTTGCTTTAATAGTTTCACCCACCTCTGTTAAATCTAACTGTGTTTTAGATTGTGTTGTCGCCAATGTGCCGCGTCTAGCTGATAAGTTTTGTTGATAATCTTTTATCTGTGAATTTGTTAAACCACCAGCATTAGCACCAATATTTTTAGTTTTTTGTATAGTAGCTGGGCTTTGATCCGTTTCATTATTAACTTTACTAAAATCCGTTATCCCCACCACACCAAATTTTTCATCAGCCATAGCATTTAAATAACCTTTAAGTGTTGGTCTTTGTCGAGATGCTGAAGATGCTGATAAAATACTATTAAATACACTACCAAAATCAATCCTAACATCTACAACACCCATTCTTTGCTTCCAAGAAATTTGCTGTTGATCACCACCCTTTACAACAGTTACACTTGCTATATACCCAGGATCAAGATTATATATTCCTGGAGACCAGAATTGGTGAATAAATGGCCACGAATATGCTCCCTCACCAACTGATTGTGGTAATCCTAATAATAGAAGAGCGGCTATAGGACCAATTATATATTTGGCTGTTGCTCTTTCGCTATTCGGGTTTGGGTTGTATAATCGTATTGTCATTGTGTATGATGGTGTGTAGGTACTATTTTTCCATAGCATTGGAAAATCGATTCTTCCACCGGCTGCTAAAACATTAGCATTATTAACAATCCGGTTGAGAGTCGGGCCTCCATATTCTTGTGCCATACTTCCTAACATATCAAGACCACCTTTAACAGCTTTGGCTCCCGTTCCAACGACTCCTCCTCCTTTTGCCATTTGGTCTATGGTGTCAGTTAGAGATCGACCACCCAGCATCTGGGTTATTCCATGCAGACCCTCACCACCAACATTGGTCATTTTCTGAAGGAAGTTTTCTCCATATTCATTTGTAAAAGTATCTGTTGGAAATGAATCGGCTAAATAAGCACATGATAAAAAACCAGTAACGTTCGGCTTCGGTTGTTTTAAGGAAAATCCGAGTTTTCTCAAAAGTGTAACATAATCACTTCTCGAATCCAAACGATCTAATTGAGGGCTTGCATACTGATCTTCGAAGGAAGAGTTTCGAAATGCTGGTTCTCTTCTCATTAAATCAAGACCCAATGTAAAGTTTGGTATTCCAGGTTGTATATGCACTAATGGCATTGAATTTTTTATTACGGTATCTATCCTTGTTCCATAATCTTTATCGGTAGCCCCTTGCGGTGGATAACCTATGATAAAATTAATTTCTTCATCGAAGTATGCACTTCTATATGCTCTTCGTGGATCTGTTCCTTTTCCTCCTGTTCCCATTTTTACTCCTCCTTAAAACATTGCATGACCGAACATAACATCTGTCATTGCTTGATCTGAAATAAATGGATTATTATTACCACCACCACCACCATTACTTACATTACTAACGGCATTGGATATGGTGGTGGACGTATATGCAGCTGATGAATTAACTGCATTTCCAACCTTCTCACCAGCCTCTCCAACCTTCTCACTTAAAGTTGCACCCAATTTCTTGAGCTCTTCTGCTGTGTAGACACCGGTTGCAAAAAGTCTATCTGCATTTCTTCTAATCCACGATTTTCTTTCTGGGGATATATTTTCAAGTATTTCTTTAGCATATCCAGAACTACCATGACGTTTCGGTCCAATTAGCCTGAGATCATCTCCCCCAGGACGTTTCGGTCCAATTAGCTTGAGATCTTCATCTCCTCCAGAAAGCCAATTTTTGAGTGATACCCATAATGATGTTGCCACTTCTTTGGCATCACCAGCTGTTGTTACTGCCTTATCCCTTAATTCTCCTACTTTTTCTTTGGTTAGCATACTATCTTTAAATGATTGTCCATATTCAATAGCTTGTTTCAGTGTCCTGTTCATATATTTGGCTGCGGGTCCACCATATTTCTCTGATAATTCTTGAGCTTTTTCGGCTGTTATTGTTGCGACAACACCAGCTGTTGTAACTGCCTTATCTTTTACTGTTTTTCCATATTCAATAGCTTGTTTCAGGGTCTTGTTCATATATTTGGCTGCGGGTCCACCATATTTCTCTGATAATTCTTGAGCTTTTTCGGCTGTTATTGTTGCAGTGGCTTTCACCTCGGCTACAAAAGACGATCCATATTTTTTGGCTATTTCCTTGGCCTGATCAAGTGTCTTTCCTAAATATTCAGATGGTTTCCCACCATTTTTTGAAGCCCATTTGTGAGCATCAGTTATACTAAACCCTTTTGCTTTTTCTTCTGCTTTCTGTTTTTCAGTGAACTCTTTATGTTTTTCAGCTTTATCTAAAATATCTAAGTCTCTAACAGATTTATCTTTACCATATTTTTTTCTAAGTTGTTTTATTCTCTCTACTCTAGAATCTGCATCCTCATCACCAATTCTTTTCTTACTTGTTAACCATGAGAGAAACATTGCTTCAATCGCTCTACCAGTTTTACGAACATCCTCAGCATTCCAATTATCAGGTCTCCACCCCTCCTGTTTTAATTGAAATTGTGTACCAAATTTCTTAAAATGTTGTATTCGGAGATCGGCTATTTCGTCAGCGGTGTAATCCCCATATAAAAGTATATTCTCTGCCATATATTCATATCTTCCACCTATAAAAGCCGCAGAATATTGCTGCATAAATTTCGGTAAGTCACCCTGATTGAATCCTTTTTTCATACCCGATTGCATTGCCAATTTGCTTGTTGCTCCTACATCCCCTTTTCTCCTCGCTCCTATATCTGCACCCGTTACATTCGATTCTTCGCCTATTTCACGAGCCCTATTCAATTGCTTATCTACCCAGCCCTGGAGTTTTGGAGTAATGTTCGCGTGGAACCATTTTACTATCATAGTTCCAACTGTTGCAAGAGCACCGGCTAAAAGAACATAAGGATTGGATAAGAAACTCAAAACACCACTTAATAAGCTCATTACCCCAGAACCAATTGCACCAAAGAATTTCCATATACTTCGTCTCTTTTCTCTTTTATCATGTTTTTGCAAATATTTTGCTGACTTAGCTGTATGTCCAATCATTATTTTATCATATTTATCTTTCTTCTTTTTTTCTTTTTTGGTTTGCACCGCAATTTGTTTCGTATCTTTCTTCTTTTTTGCCTCTTCTACTTTTCGTCTTTTTTCCGCTCCACAAATATAAACACCAATACAGGCTGGTTTTCCTTGGCCCCCACCCTCATCCTCACCACCAGTCCCTGTGAGACCTCCAAACAGTCTTTTATTTTCTTTCGCTCCAGGCATAGCGCCTTGGATCATATCCTTTAATTTTCCTGGTGCAGTAAAATAGTCATCAAGGAAACCAAGCATAGATTGAGCACCACCTATCGCACCTTCGGCTATTTGACTTGCATCAGATCCTTCTATGAATAATGATTTACTGAAGCTTTTGGCACCTTGAGTCGCTTTTTTGCCAAGCCATCTTAAAGCTGACATGGTACCACCAGCAAGACTCCAGGAACCTCCTAACTTAGATGGGTCCATCATTGGATATCTTTTACCGGTTATGTGTGAAGATAAATCTCTTATTGCCATAGCAGTTGCTTTTGTATAAATCATTATGGCATCTAATCGAGGCATGGTCTGAACAAATATAGCACCCAAGTTTTGATTGATTGCTGTAAATGGATTTTTTGATCTTGATAGATGTTTCTTATAACCACCACGAGGTCTCCAGAAGAAATACATGGCTTTCCACGCACCACCTATGGATGCAGATATGGCTTTGAATGTGGTCCTGGCACTTCTGTAATATGGATGCTCCATTAAAAATTTACCATACCATACGCTAAATTTACTAAACTGAGCACCTACAGCACCCTGGATTGCGGATAATGCTAGTAGTGTTTTCTCTTCTGTAGTTTTACCATATTTATCATATGCATCTCTATTGGTAATCTTCAAAGCATCAATGGTGTCTTCTTTGCTAGCGGCTCTTGCTTCTCGTGCTTTAGTTGCCGCTTGAGATGGTGTCAACATTTCTTGAGGGCCATCATCACCACCAAAATCATCAGGCATTGATCCACCTTTCGATTTTCTTTTAAACATATTAGAAATGCTATCTTTCATCTTATCAGTAGTTTGCTTAAATATACCAGTCGACATAAATTTAGAGGCAAAATAACCAAATATTGGTGTTGCTGATGCCAATGATGAGGCGACCATATTTTGACGATTAACTTTAAAATCTTCTGATATCGCATCGCCGTATTGTTTGATGGCATCTCGAGCTGCTTTAGCCGTTCCGAATGTCGCGGCGCTAACACCCTTTTCCAGAGAATCTATGGTTTTTTTGAGACTTCCCAAAACTGAATTCATAGAACTGGAAACAGCTTCGACATCACCACCAGCAGCTATACGTCTCTCAGTTTCTTTCATTTGCTGACTAGTCTTTTTTCCCATTGCTGTAACGGCTTTACTTACGTTACTAACTTGGGATATTCGGACTTGTTGACTATCAGCTTTCTGTGTGAGACTCCCTTTATCCTTTCCTGAATTTTTACGCTTAAGTGGTGGTGTTATCATATTTGGCATTTTTTATTCCTCTATTTTATATTTGATAAAACCTTACTTACTCTTTGATCGACTGGTGATAACTCAACCATAACAGAAGCAACTTCTGATAATGCCCAGATTTCTTGTGAGGGGGAAGTGTAACTATTTCTTTCCCCAAATGTTTTCATATAAGCAGTATTTAATGGACCGAATATATGATAGAATCTAGAATAATATCTCATTAAAAGATTCGGATTTGTTGGAAACGCTTTTGAAATCATAAATACATCTGAAAAAATATTGTTATATTCATCTTCATCTAAATTTGATTTTGATCGGGTTGCATCCTGTAAATTTTTCATATAAGCATTATGAAGACTCTGAGAGTACTTACCTTCCATATCATATAAAGCTTTCAGAATTTTATTCACTTTAATATTTTGACATTCAAATATATCTGAAAAATATCCACCATAATATTTCTTAAATGTTAGTTCCATAATCTTAAAGAAACCCTTCATATTATCCGAAGCTGATAAATGCATACATTCATGTAATGTGGTTTTAACCAATTCTTTGTTTGACGAAAGTCCAAGCCATGATGAGTTATTATCAATAAAAACAATCACTTTGTTTAAAGTAGGATTGAATAATCCTTGTACGTTCTTGGTCCAGTCTTTGGTTAGAAATTTCTTTATGAGAAAACCACCGATATTTTTGTTCATTATGACAGGCACAATCTTATTTTGTTTGACCAATCGTTGTATATTTTTTGCGTGGTATTTACCCCATGGTGTGGTTAGAACCGCTTCGAAAAACTTTAACTTTAATTTATCTGATGAATATAATTTATATCCAAAAAAATCATAATCAAGCGGCTCCATATTAATGGGTAACGCCCACAATTCTTGTAAAGTTATATTTTCTTCCATTTTATCCTCGATCCAATATATCAAGTAAATTATAATATACTTCTGAATTTTCACCCGATCCAATCTGTCCTTTTAATTGCTTTAAAATAATTGCATTGTAATCCTGTAGATTTGCTCCAGTCTGCCTATTAGATGACATTGAACTTCCACCCGTATTCATATCCAACACATCCAATAGATCTTGCATCATTTCCGTAGAACCAGTTCCAATTAATAGTGGTGGATCATATTTTCTAACGTAGTAGCAGAGAGCAGCTGAGAATGCAAGATCGTCATGACAACCGCTATCAGCTTCTATCCTTCCATTTGTTTTGCTAACCAGTGATGTCAACTCCAATGCAAGCCTTTCTGATTTAACTGTTTCTGGAAATTGTGTCACATATGAATATAGAGCATCTATCATAAGTGGTCTCGATTTCGCTGTGGTTGATAAACCTGGAACCTGTGTGTCCACACCCCTTTTTTCCTTATACATCCTTGTTGAATAGTTGCTATTGTTAACGTGCTCGATTACTTGGTTTCCGTAAGAGTTGGATTCTATAACAATGGTTCCATCATATAGTGAAGCCGCAGCTTTCACAACTTCGATGAATTCCATTACTTTGAGTTTTCCTCTATACTCCCAAACCTGATCCATGGTTTCATATTCCCATATGGTTATTGCCGATTTATCCTCACCATGTTCTGGTGCTGTATCTACTCCCATTATATAATGAACACCTGGAAGTGGTTTTTGGAAACACCAAGCTTCCCCATTAAATAGTTTCAGTTTCTCAAGTGGTTTCTGAACGCTCTCTTGAACTGCTTCGAGAGTTTCAGATTCAAAGAATGCACCCTCAGCTGGCAAGAATTTTAATTCAAGTTCCTGTGCTATCTTTTTCTTATCATTATCGAAAAACTCACATTGTGTTTTATACCAATCTGGATCATTGGCCAGTTCATCAATCATTTTCCAGTGGACAACAAATGGTATGAACATACCCTCACCAGAAATTGATCTCATATATCTCTTGAAGAACCATTGTCCTGGACCCACTGTTTTATTAGGAGTTGAGACTATAACGGTTCCATAAGGAACGCCATTTTTCTTTGCCAACATTTGGTTCGTTGAAAGAGCGGGAACGATACTAGTCCAAGCGTCATCCAGATGATTGATAAAAGCGGCCTCATCAACAATCAGAAATGTAATGGCCTTACCACGAAGAGTTTTATTTGGTGCATTTGGATTTACGGTTGCTACATATACTTTGCTTCCATTCGTCAAAATAAATGAACGCTCAGTCTTTTTTGAAAAGCCTCTGCCTAACGCTCCTTTCGGTGGCTTTAAAAAGTTAGGCAATTTTTCAACCATTCCTCTGATAAATCTTGCAAAGTCTGTTGCTTCTGCTCCATCTTTTGAAATGATACCGACGACAACATTATCATGGAAATTAACTAACCATGCTGTGTAAGCCTGAACTATTGTTGAAAAGCCTGTCTGCCGACTCTTCAAAATCAAAGCATGTCTTTTTCGTTCGATGAGATCAATTAATTCAAGCTGTTTATTATACGGTGTCATTAGACGGTCTTCACCAGGAAGCTCAAGAAGAATATAACGTTGAACAAAATATTCAAAACTTTTTTTACATTTTAAATATTCCATTACATGTTTTTTCGCAGAATACTTGAGATGGTTTGGTCGTTCATCCTCTATTTTCTTATTGATCAACGTATCACGTTTCTTAATGTCAAATGTTTTTTTATCTACAAGCATATCCATATATATATATATCTCCTGAACTTTATATAAATTTGTTCTACTTAATTCTATTTGTCCTTATAAGATGAAGTGAGACTCCACACTCCCAATCCCTTGATGCTCGAATAAAATGAACCAGAGAATATTTCATAACATAGTTTCCAGTTAAATCTCTGATATCAATTATATTTGATCTAAAGATAACTCCATTTCCTACATCAATTAGATTCTTTAATAGTAGCCATTTCTCAAGTTCGATTTTGAGAATGGACATGTGTGCAAAATGTTTTGTATGATTAGCGCGAATAAAAGTTTCTGAGTCATCATAACCAGTATGATCTTTGAAAAATGATATTCTTTTTTCCTGACTATTTTTACTGAAAAACATTTCATTTTTTCTTTTTATTTCACCGGTTGTTATTCCATATCTCTCTGCAAATGTCGCTGTGTCGATAGATATTGTTTTAAAAAGTCGGTCTCTGGGTTTAACAACATGTTTCATAGTTGTACCGTATTGAGAAAATGCCGTATTCCCAGTATATTCCGTTGCAATTGGATTATATGTGTAGTAGTTTTTTCCATCAAATTTATATAATAAATCTTCTTGTTTAGCATTTGTGGATAATTGTGTTATAATTGTGTTAGCAAATCTATGACTTGTCGATAGATTTTTTATATAAACATTTGTTGGAATCTCGGATAATATAGCACTATTCGATCTTCTATGAATTTTAATTGACGATGATGTTATTGATGCTAATCCATTAAAAAAACCAAAGGTTCTATTTAAATATTTTAAAGCTTTAAAGAGTGGTGATGGTGGAACAATAATTTGATCGATTTTTTCAGTATTTTCATTTATACCATCCATCAAAAGTTGAGCACCAGTTTGTGAAACCAAATCTGTAACGATTTCTCTGAGGGTGGAGTTAAGATAAACACCATTCACAAAAGCTGTCATGGTCTTATAGGCTTCGAGTGGAACACACCTAATACGAATTGATGATCTGATTTTATCTGGAAGTTGTGGGTTGGTGTCTTTCATCAATAAATCATATTTAGACCCAAGTGCCATTAGATTCGCTTCAATTAATTCATGTGGTATATTTTCAGATGTACCATATACTTTTATCTTTAATTGAATTGGTTCCTGTCCGTAAATTCTTTCTAAGATCATATCATCTGGATCAAGAAAGAAATCCAAAACATATGTTCTATATGGTAATTCAACTGAGGATAACATGTTCATCTGTATAAGATCATTGGTTAAATCGAATTTTCCAACCTTACAGGATAGCTCATAATTCCTAGATGGACTCCAATAGGTTGATTTGTTTTCTGTTCCAGCCATATTATTATCGCACTCCTCATATTATTTATATTTTGTTCCCAAAAAAAAGAAGATTGAGGGTGGGCTACCACCCCCCATCTATCTTCATCCTACTGAGTTGGTTCGCGTTGTTGAGTTTCTAACATATCACTCATCTGTTGTGGAAGTATGATTACACTCTCAGCAATATTCTCAAGTAACTTCTTAAGGTTAAGATTCGATTGCAAGCAGGAATATCTAGCTATGGCTAAAAAGAATTGCCAATTTGTTAAAGTTCCATTATTTCTAACCTCATCAAGAAATTCTTGTAGTGCATTTCTTTTCTTTTCTGTGAGCTTATCTATACCTTCCAACACTGCATAGATATTATCTTCATTGAGTTCGATGGCCATATTGATGTCAATTAATTCAACAATATTATTTTCGAATGCCTGGATATAATTTCCAATCCCATATCTTAGTGTGGTTGATGAATACTGTGAATGAACCATTCTCATTGTACCCAAGTTGAATCCCACCATTCTTCGGAGGCCTTCCCCCCGAATGCTTAAACCAAATGAAACTGTTGCAGCTCTAGAGCCATCGTAGCTATTCCCAACTACTAAAGTTGGGTGCACGTTTCCAGATTCATGGGGATGTGATCTGTTCATAATTGTTATATAATTTCTTAATATACACATATCTGATGATAGGTGCATTGTTTCCTCATATAATATATCACCCTCAACATTTTCTGATAAACTCATTAAACTTTCTTTTACTTTTTCAGTTACAACATCATGACCCTGAAATCTATATACATGACTTATACATCGACAGTATCTGAAATGATGTTGATCTGGTAGCTTTGTAAATATGGCGATGTGTGGGGCTGTGAATTCATCCGTTTCATGTTGAAAGATATCATCTACCTCGTCCAATTCAGCTAAGTTTTCTAAACTACAGCTAAGATCGTGTGTAGGAGCGGATTGCGTAACCAACGTTCTATAAACAACCTGACCAAAACGATCAGTATAAGAATAGAGCCCGTGATTAGCATGGGTGCAATCGAGCCCCATTTCCGCTGCTTTCTCCTCAAATTGTGATTGCAACATATTTCCTCCTACGAAAGAGTTTCCAATACAATTGATTGAATAAATGAATGTAGATAAAAATCGTAATAGAAATTCTTATCAATTTCATCATCAATCATATAATATAGAGTGTTTCTTTTTATTTTAATTTGTCCGAACGATTTAAAAATTATTTCAACTTCTTCTTCATTATCAGTTGGGATTGCAAATATATTTATATCCTTTTCATTTGAAAAATCCGATTTTAATTTCTGGAGATTGTCTAAGACCCTGGTTTTATTTTCTATATCTACAATTCTAATCAATCTTTTATAATACGTTTCAATTCCTTTGTAGAGGTTTGGAACTCCTTTGATCTTTACTTTCTTTTTAAGATTGTCAAATGCTATATATTTATTCCTATCTATTGAAATTAAAACAATATCGTAACGATTTTGCATGGCAATTGGTAGAATACTTTTATTAGTCTCCAATAATCGTTTTTTGGTTATTAAACCATCGTACTGTCTGATTATAATATCTTCTTCCAGCAATTCATTAAATTCAATATAATCATCGATGATTTGTTTAGTGGTTTCCCTTAATCTAGATTTGGTTGTTTCATCATCTCTCATTATTTTGCCTATTTGAATATTTCTTTTCAATTTATTGTGTCGATCTATATTCGACATATTATATCCAAATTTAGACAATAGATTATAATGACAGGCTTCTATATCATAAGAAAACACATCTCGAATAATCAATCGATCAGTATTAAGTTTCATATTCTACCCCATCCAAACATAATTTTTGAATAGCGTAATCGATCTCCAACTGATGTTGAACATCTTTAATTCCACCCTGTCTTGTTGTTAAACATTTGAGAAGTTCATGAAAATTTGAAAATTCGAATTTTTTGCTTTGGTGATATAGTATATGTAGTTTTTCCCTATCAAGCATATCATCCAAAATTCTTCTCTCAATAATATCGTGCAAATCATAACTTTTAAATCGGCATGTTACTCTCCCCCTCTTTATAATAAACTGACCTATAGGTATCATAAAATCTAATACATCTTTACAAATATTTACGATAAATGATTTCCTGATACGATAACCCTTCAAATATGTATTATCCCCGATGGAATACAAGATTTGATAACCATTGTTGTAGAGAAACATGTCAATGGGTTCAGCATCAATAACTGGAATTATATTAGCATTCTCTATTATTTGGAGGTGCCTTTTATCATAATCTTTATAACGTTTTCCAGAGTCATTTGGGACAGTAACGACGATAGATTCATTTGGGTCTACTCCGTTTATCATTATCTGAACCGGTCTGACGGAACTCACCCTATCAGAATATTTGGAAAACCAGCTTGCAAAAGTTATTATATTAAAACTGTGGTCTGTTTTTTCTAATATTAACTTCTCTTCTAAATCATCTGATACACATTCAGCCGCTTCTGGTATTTGTTGTTGTTTATTAATTAAATCTAGTTTACTTATATCATCAGCTCCTTCGGGGATAAACCTATCATAAATACGACGAAAATCATCTGGTTTTTCCATATGTAATGTTCCTCCTAAATATATGTAATTTCACTGAATCCACCTGGAACGCCTTTCCAATTGATAGCAATGGCATCTGACGTATGTATGGATTCTTCGTGTGTGCATTTCACGTACCAATCAACAACTCCTCTAAGTCTATCCAACTTGATTGATATACTTCTTATAGAGTCCTCAACAAATTGTGGGTGCTTCTCTGCTTCTATAGCAATCCACGCTTCATCGGGCCTTTGAATTATTGGATATGGTTTCGTTACAACCGCTTCATCCACTAAATCTATAAGATCTTCTAACCATATAAATCGTTTTCGATTTGTTTGCACTAGAACATCTGCAAACGCTCTCTGGTTATGTGGGTATCCTATACTTTGAGACGCACAGAGTTCAGCCGAACAAGGGCAGTATGCAGAATATTGAACTCTAACGTTTTCATAAAATTGAAAATATCCGTGAGAATAATCACTTCTAAAACTACACTTATAATACTGTGGGAATTCATTGTTTGTTATTGGAGATTTAACAACAACAGGAATTTTAAATTCGAATTTTATAGATACTTTTTGTGATTCGAGTTGTGTGCTAAGGTCTTTTAATATTTCTTCTATTGATATTCGTCTTAAAGCATAATTTAAATGTGGTCTCAATGTCCTAATAAATCTGGACATTGAGATTCCCCTTTCGTTTTCGTCCAATTCACAAATCATGGTTGTCATTGCAAGAACGGATACAACACCCCCATTCCTTAAATTTAACAGGAATGGGAGCTCCACATTTTGAACTCCCACTCTTGAAATTAAGATCGGAATTTCTGGTTTTGTTTTTTGAACGTCTGGTAATATATCCATTAGTTCCCCCGATGATCCACACCCAAGACTGTCAAATACGAATTCAATAAACGAACTGATTCAGGTATTGGATCGACTATTTCAGTTTGAATTATATTCTTTGGATCGATCAGACCTTTTATATAATTATTTTTGGTTTCAAAACAGTCTGATTTTAATGTCAGCATTTCGTGTAGATTTTTCATTGCATCGTGACCGATGAAACATGCCGTTTCCATTTCCCCACATCTCTGTCCACCTTTATTCCTTCTTCCACCAAGAGGCTGCATGGTTCGTTTTGCGTATGAGCCAATACCTCTAGCTGCCATCTTATCATCAGCTATATGTGTCATTCTGAAAAAGTACATAAACCCAACAGCAATCTCTCCCGATACAACTTGTCCTGAAGGTGGGTCAAAGACTCTATATTTAAATTGTGTCTCTGTATATTTTAGAGCTGATTTTAAATCCTCAACTTTAACGCTTTCAAACGGTGGTTGAATAACAGAAAATCCTTCGATGAAATCTTTATCTATCGTTTCTGGAAGCTGTTCTATAAATTGTTCAAGATACCATCCAGCTTCTGTTTTATCGATAATACGGATAAAATTGATAAAGTAGTTTCGAATATCGTTCATTGGAACTTCTTCTTCCAACATCTTCAAAGCGTTATTTTTTAGATTATTGACAGCCATCCCCAAATGCAATTCAAATAACTGGCCTATATTCATTCTAGATATAATACCTAAAGGATTCAGGCAAATATCTATATGTCGACCATCATCCAATTGGGGCATTTTATTTTCTGGCATAATGGTTGATACAACACCTTTATTACCATGACGGTTTCCAATTTTATCCCCAACTCTTATGGGTTTCATTTGGAGGCCGTGTAACTCTATTCGAATTCCATCAATCTTTTCTTTCTTAATTTTATATTTACCGATATCGTCAAACTGTAGATAATCCTTTACAAATTCACTGGAAACTTCCGGTGGTAATCTGTCCTCTACAATCTTTTTAAGCTTGTCCTGCTCAATTTTCTGTTTATCTAGAAACGATTCAAGCCACTCTCTAAATATTGGCATTTCCTCATTCCATTCATTTGCATATATATTTACATCAGTGATTAGAACCCTGTTTGGAGTTTCCAAAATCGTTGGCTCATAAAAACCAGCAAACGGATCTTCAATTGTTAGTTTCTGCATTTTTGCATATATATCTCCAGGTTCTAACATTGTATTTGGAGTAGGTAATGGTTCGTATGCATTATGACGACCAAGGCGATCCATAAGAACTCGATCAGGTTTCAATGTGAAAGATAGATCAATAGAATGAACTGATGTTAATGAACCATCATTGAATAGCTTATCTGAAATAACAATCCCATCCTCATAATTATATCCGTAGTGAATCATGATTCCAGTTAGAAGATTTTTACCAAAAACGATATCCCCATCCTGGCAATAATTGCTTTCCGCTAGAATATCTCCAGCTTTAAACTTTTCACCCACTTTGAAATATACAGACATTATATCGACGTTCTGAACATATATTCTTCTGTTGGAGATATCGAATATGTCTCCGCTCTCATCATCATATAATACAACCATATGTTTATCGTTGGCGTATAATACCTCACCGTTCTTTGGAGCTATCTTAATGAAATCTGAATATTTAGTATAAAGATGTTCGGAGCCAGATTGGATTAATGGCTTATCAAATTTCTTGAGCAAAATGGCCTGACGCATTTGAGCCGAAGCCATCTGTAATCTAGTTTGGTCGTCGTGTTCACAGAATGGGGTGAAAGCAACAGGTATAGAAATAGGCTGTTTTTCGCACACATCGTCCGTAAATCGCATGTTAGCATCCAATGGGACGTTAGGTATCAGATTTTGTAGAACACCGCAATTTTCCCTATCTGGCGTATCAACAGGACACATCCTACCGAACATTGATGGATAGATATCTCGTAAGTGGCGAGGTATGTTTTCTCTTTTAAAACCACCTGGACCAAGCAAGCTTATTCTACTCAATTTTGTCAATTTATCAATTGGATTTATACTGAAGTCAAATTGTACAATGTCTGAAACATTGCTTGCTGTGATTAACTGCTTGGTGTTTGTATTGAACTTTGGTTTTTTCGTTTCTCGATTACTCAAGCACATATCAAAAATTATTTTACACACATTGCTATAGATCACATATTCAAAACATCGAATCCTTTTATTTTGCAATCGTGTGTCATCCACTTCACCCCTCTTTAAAGCCACCATAATATCTTCTAATACAGATCCTGTTTCTAAGAATTCTCTTGTAAAGATATCGATTTTTGGGATAAGATCGAGAGAATAAATAATATCGTTTCCTTTTGGAATTGTATTATATTTCGTGTAACATCGTCCTAATTCTTGGATGAAATCGTCTTGTGTAAAACCAACTGATCCTTCAATATATGTTTTAAGATCAAATAATAATTTATCGTATACATTATCCCCTGGAACATTTTGTGTATTAATGGTTTCTAAATCAGTTTTTATCATTTCAGGAAGATCTTCAATACTATAGAAGGCCAATATAATTAAAGCCAGTGAAACCTTCTTTCCCAAATAACCACAAATGACATGTGGACAGTCCTTGGTTGGATATACCAATATCGTCCCAACATTGGTTCGCATTTTTAACGTTTCCCCCCGCATTACGATGGGAACGTCGAATAGTTGGAATAGTGGAACTTTCTTTCTTCCATTAATATACAGGTAGTTATTATCTATAAGTTTTGGCACATAAAGTTTTAGTTCGATTACAGATGAGCCCTTCGAAAACTTCATTTGAAGAATGGAGTATAAAGTCTTCGAGAGCTCTCCTTTTATATTTCTAGAGCCTTTGATTTCAACTTTATCAATCGAAAACCCTATTTCTCTGACAGGCTGGACTATTTCCTGTATTACAGGTAACATTCTTCCATGATCTTTTTTTCTCAACGTAAAGATGTTGTTGTCTTCATCCTTAATCTTATAAGCTGGGTTTACTATTTTCAAATTATTTCCTCCTCGATAAAATTAAACTTTGACTCCTCTTAATATTTTATCCATAACTCCAGAATAATTTCCAGAATTAATAATTCCATTCAATATACTCTTTCTAGGATTGGAGAAAGACATTGCCAACATCCAACTTTCTTGATCTGGAACAGATTGGATACTGTGGAATTTTGGTTGGTATTTATTTCTTTCTGAGTGCAATCTCCACTTTTGCATTCCAACCCACATCAATTGAGCTACAACACATTCATAATGAACATGATAAACATTTCTATCATAGACTTCAAATAAATCATGCACCAAATCCGTGCATTCTCTATCTTTAAATTTATGTAACATTGCCGATACCGTTGCCAAATCACCAATAATATCTTCTTGTTTCATATCTTTCTTATCTGCACCGTCTTTAATTATAGCTGCGCCAGACGTATGAAATGTTCGTAAAACAAGCTGTGTTGATTTTTCACCAAGTGTTTGTGCTGCAATGATACCAATATATGTGCTGTTCAGGGTTTTGTGGGAATCCCCATAACAGGTTTTACATACCCGTGGGTTACTGCAATATATTGGACTTCTTACTTTTACAGTTTTACCTACAATTTCATTATAATTATCTCTTGTGATGACATGTAATCCATCATCATGTTTCATATAACGATTTACAAGACATGATGCTTTTTTAGCACTTGTCACCTCAATTTCGAGTAAATCATTAGTTCCACAATCATCAATATCGTTTGAGAGTTGTAGGTTAGCACATGTAAATATTAATTTTCTTGATAAATATCCAGAGGTTCCGGTGTTCAAGGCTGTATCTAACAATCCCTTACGACATCCATATGTGGAGTCGAAGAATTCCTCTTCTGTCAACCCATCAGTCAAATTATTAACAATCGGTCTCTTATGAATCTCACCTTTAAAGTTTGATATATATCCACGAGACAAACATAACTGTCGTGCTTGATCCCAGGTACCACGAGCACCAGATTCGATTAGATATGCATAATTAAAATTATCTCTTAGAAATTGTATAACGTCTTCTGAACTAGATCTTCTCAGTGATTCATATATATCATCTGTCTCATAAATATGACGTTTAACTTCATCGGCTTCTGGTATTAAAAAGTCGTCCAACGACAACGTACAACCGGAAAGTGTGGAATAATAAAATCCCATTTTCTTAATATTATCAAGCAGTTCTACTAATTTGTCTGGATGTTTTTCTCGTACTATATCTAAGATATGTAGAAGTCTTTTTGAATTTATAGTACCTTTCACTTCTTCAAAGCCATCTGGTAAGATATCATTAAATGCTTTTACCCCATTGAATGTATCGGTATCGAATCTTCCAGCTGTCAGAAAATATACTCCAAGCACAATATCCTGGCTTGGTAGTGTTGTTAATTCCTCATTGGCAGGACTAATCAAATTTTTGGTTACGAACATTTTATCTTTAACTTCTTGTATGGCTTCTTCTGATAGTGGAATATACATAGCCATCTGATCACCATCAAAGTCTGCGTTAAACGGATGACAAATCAATGGGTGGATCTTTATAACTGAATCTTTAGAAACCTTTATGTTAAAACCTAACATACCCAAACGATGAAGTGAGGGTTGTCGGTTGAGTATACAAACTTTATCTTTTATGATTTCCTCACATACAGTCAATAAGCTTAAATGATTATACTTAATACACTTATTGATGTAATTCAATGCAGTTGGGAGTTTCTTAAATCTACCTAATCCTATTATTCTCTTTGCTATCTGCAACTTGTAAATTTCCAATATCATTTTATATGGAAGAACACATTCATCTAAAGATAAGGATGGTTCAGGTACGATAACTGCTCGACCAGAGAAATCAATTCTTTTCCCAAGAATATTCCCTCTTATTAATCCTTCTTTTTTAGCAAGTTTTTCTAATATCTTTTCGTGTAATTCTTTTACGTCTTTTTGTAAGTTTCGGAAAAAGGTGTAGTAGATGCTCTTATCCCGCATAACATCTAAATGTGCAGCTTGCATCACTTCCTTTTTTGTAAGAATTTGTATGTAATATCGATTGATTTTATCCATCAATTGTTTTGATCCACTTTGAGTTGATGGTCGTAAATCTGGTGGGAGAACAATGATTTCACGAATTAGAAAATTATCTATATTTTCAACTATCTTCCTCCAATTATCATCTTGCAAATCTTCGTACATCATTTCACTGAAGTTTTTCACAAGAATGTAAATCGCTTCTGCCCTCTCATACTTCGTTGCTGTTCTGGGAATTTTTTCATCATCATGAACAACAAACGTTTCATCACCTATTACATATAGGATACTCTTCTCATTTTTCATCAAATCGTCCAGAGGAGCTTTAATCTTCTTTCCTCCTAAAGATGCGATTAGATCATACATTAGTGGGTTAACTACTGGAATTGGCAGGACAATTTTTGCAAATCGTTTTCTCCGTTCATTACTGTTAACAATATCAACTCCACAGGCTTCGCACTCACCACCAGATTTGGATATTCCATAATACGTTCCGCATTGACACGTATAGTTTTTAAGTGGCCCAAAAATCTGTTCTGAGAAGAGACCTTTAGCATGGAAAAATCTCTTTTTAAATACTTTAACTGAACTAATTGGTGCAAGTTCTTCACAAAATTTATTATAATTTAAAATGTTTGGCATTAATTGACCTCCATTATTTTTCTAATACACAACAAGAATCTGGAACGCTGAAACAATCATCCTGATTATACCTCAAAATACAACATATCAGTAGTGCTATAAGTCCTTTACTTATTGGCTTCCCCTCAAATTTTCCTAAACATAGACAGCTATTTCTAGGATCTTTATGTGGATGCCGTTGGTCATTTCCAAGATATAACATTTCAAGAGTACCTTCAATGCTAGAAATTATTTGGAAATTAGTTATCAAATATTCATCATTCAATTTAACAGGATATAAATTTCCTTTTGAAAGTAAGAATATTGGTTTAAGCGAACATTTGAATTTATATTTTATTTTACGGGTAGATCTAACTACCCAAGATCGATCAAACTTTACCCACCCTTCTTCGGATATTATATCAATGCCATCTAATTTATTTGGCATTACGCCCCACCATCCAAGGTTGGGTAACAGATTTCAATGAATCTATTTTTCTTATCGATAAAATATGTTCCATTATCTCTTAAAACAACATCATTTAAAGCTGTTATAACTGCTGGGTATTGCATTAATGATGGTTCAAAAGTTAATATTCCCTTTTGATCATCCAGTTTACATAATCTTGTTCGAACGAATCCTCTTGGGTCGCTTATATCTTTGATTTCATTGAAAATATGACTACTGATATCTCTTTGTAATAATGGTTTGGTTTTCTGTTTGATATGGAATTTCATTTCACTGTCAACAGATTTTGTAGATATGGGAAGATTGATTGATGATTTATCATCCTGTAATTCTTTTATTCTTTCTGATAACAAAACTTTTGAAGCCAGATGTGCCGCTTTGGACACTTCTTGTTTACTTAATTCAATGAGGTAATTTCCAGGTTCATCAGTTGTCATAGATGGTTCTTCACAGTCCACTCTCAAATTTCTACCTACAATTAAAAATTTCACATCCGTTCTTATATTTCTATTAACAATATCTCTACAATCTATGAAATTGTTAACAGAGGGGAGGTCAATGTCTTCGAATCTCGCTTTTACTGGAACGAGATCGCATTTTGTAATTTTACTTTTCAGTGCATAAACTTTTGGTTTATTTATATCTAATTTATGGTAGATTGAGTTTCTTAAATTTTTCTCTTCTACACTATCTGGGTCTATCACGTACATGGTATCAACGTGGCTTTGAATTTGATTTGCAAGAAAGCCACCAAGAGAACCAACCCCAACAAGACCAATTGTGTTTCTCATTTACATGAATTCTCCTTTCTTTAGAGGTGAGTTGATGTGGGGGACGTGAATCCCCCACGGTAATTGACAACACTCGCTAATCTTTAGCCTTTATCATAAGCCTCGTTAACGAATTCGATTACATCATTTTCCTTGATGATATAATCATTGGTAACCTCATCACCATTGACAAGAACGATACGAGCGTAAGGATTAACGTTGAGAACCTGCCCCAACATTTTTTCCACTTCGTAAATGCTCTTACCAACAACAGGATAGTTATTGGTCATGCTACCGGCAGAGACGGTAACGGTGACGTTCGAAACGTTGGGACCGTTCGATATAATACCACTAAACAGCATATGAGTGATCTCTGTGTCAATCAACTTGCTTTTGGTACCAGTTGGATTTCCCATACCATCAGCCATTCCATTTGCATCAGGCTCAGGAGTAACTTCGGTCCAGTCATCATCGGCAGTCTCAGTCTCGATGAAATCATCGGGATCCAGATCATTGAAATCACTGAAATCA
>Ga0307378_10000369_pt1 | contig 80530 bp, 60 predicted proteins | sample UN1MG_FD_202238 | JGI IMG/M metagenome (GOLD analysis project Ga0307378, IMG submission 202238) | Soil microbial communities from Risofladan, Vaasa, Finland - UN-1 | ecosystem: Environmental > Terrestrial > Soil > Coastal area > Acid sulfate soil | place: Finland: Risofladan, Vaasa | collected... | reverse complement strand
TCAGTCTGGACCACTCATTCCTCCCCAGAAAACAGTGTACTGCGGTGAGGAATTACAATCAATAGCCAATTAAGGGCTTGACATCAATTAGGAAATCTTATTGTGTAAAGTGCCGTACTAAGAGGGAGATGAAGGACGCCAAGAGCATAACCATGAAGAACGGTAGACCGGCGACTCAGGGAACGTGTCCAACATGCGGTACCAAAATGTTCAGAATCGGTAAGGGGTAGATCTCACATTGCTGACAAGTTTATAGGGCTGGATATTCCCGGCATCGGGTTTGTTCAGCCCTTCCTTTTTTCTCCGAGGGTAACAATCTAAGCAATTGTGTGATACTCGAGAACCAATCATATTCATTACATGGTCAATATTACAAGTTCCGGCACTATAGTGCGCTCAGATACCATCCATCGGCTCCTGAGGCTAAAATGCCGGCAACTCTAACTTTGTAGGTGGTATTATTGGGGGGGGCAAGGTCACTTTGACAACTATTGTTTCCACCGCACTTGCCTATAACCTACTCACGGCATATGGGATCAATACATAATAATCCATATTCTTCATCCAATTCTTACGCGCTGAACCCTCCATGAAGACTCTGCCTGGGACGGACCTGAACCGGTATCACGCTTTCTCGATCATCATCTATGAGCAGCGTTTGGCCTGGCCCATTAAGTTGTTTAATCCGATTAGGCAATCCTTCAGACAGGTAATCCTGACTCAAAGCATCTATCGCCCTATAGTCATCTTTTGAAGTTATCCGATGGACTATACGGATACCACATTGTGTTAGTATTTCTGCATCGATTGCAGAAGGCTGTTGACTCGCGACCACAAGAGATAGCCCTGGTTGGCGACCTTCCTTAGCCCAACGAATAAGGATGTCCTTAGACAGTGTGCTACGAACACTTGGGCAAAAGTTGTGCGCTTCATCGATTGCTAGCCAGACCTTTTTCATGTCAGATGCGAGACCTAGAGCTTCCCTCCTACGCGCAGTTGCTCGCATACGGAAAATAAAGGTGGCTAAAACGGCCAAGACCAGGTTGCGAAGTCCGTAGCGACCTTGGGCGATAACACTCAAGTCTAAGACGTTGATAGCATCTGGTTGTAGTATTTCCCATATCTCACGGTACCGGTTTTCCTCGAAAATTTGCCAGTCGTGAGCCATATCGAGTTTCCGCTGAATCGCTTCCTTTGTTTGATCAAGTCCGTGAGTTTTTGAGACTTCAGCATCGATGTCATCTATTAGGAATTCCCGGCCTAGTCTATGCCCACATTGACGGACTGCCTTGAACAACATGGTGCCCATGAGGGCATTTATATCCAAATCAAATAGGTCACACCACATTTCGGGTGATAGATCAGAGGGATTCAACCTCAATTCCTGAATGTTTATCCCTCTCCGCTCCATCTCTTCGACTATCGCAGCATCACCATATCGCTCAGCAGGATCTCCGGGAACCAAGATATTTACGCGGAAACCTCGTGCTTCTCTTTCAAATTCCCACAGCTTGTCTGATTCTGAATGTGACTCGTTCGGCTGCGCAGTACTCCAGAAAATGCCTTGTGTATCTACTACGAGGATAATATCATTGCCGAGCCTGGCCAACTCCTCGACCAATACCCCAAGTGTGTATGACTTACCTGTTCCTGTTTTCCCACATACTAGGATGCGTTGTGAAGTACCGCAAGGAATCTCTACAAGACTCCCGTCATTCATTTGTTTACCTAACAAGATAGAATCATTCATGATCCACCTCCATTTTTCCCTTTAGGTTGTGCGAATAATCAAAGGTACGATCGACTCCCAGGCTGATATTCCACCGTGAACACCCCATTCATTGTTTCTTAATTTACGCGTGATATACGGAACACGTAGCATGGAAAATGTACCCCCAAAACCGCTCTTTACTAGGATATAATCTCTAATACGACTTCCACGAATATGGCGAACACAGCGTTTGTCATCAACTTGTAGATCGTTGACAACGGACCATTTTCCTTCCAGGGAATGGCGCCAGAGTATCCCGTGGTCTGCAGTTAAGCAAGCAAGAACTTTTCGATTACCCTCGTGAAGATAGCTCACTAGAGCATCAAAGCGATTGAGAATTTCATCAGTGTAATACTTCACAGGAGGTTCGTCTCGGTGATGATGAGAAAGACCGTCCAAACCGGCTGTGGTGACTTGTACGAATCCTCGAGACATTCTTTCAGTACTAATATGCTCAAGGCACTCCTTGAATGTCGTAACTCTCTTGACTTGGCTTGAGCCAAAAACACGATATAGGTCATTGGCCAATGGATTGGTTTCAATGTCGAAATAGGTAAAGCCCATTTGATGACTGTAACCAAGCGAAAAAAGTCTCTCAGACACCGTAGGTCTCCCTATGACTTCTCGATACCCAAGCTCCGTTGTGGATACCCCATTGACTAAGCAAGGCTGCATGTCCGCTTCATCTGGCAAGTCATAATAAGACAACCCATCCACAATCATCAAAGCGATGATATCAGGTTGAAGTTTGGTAGCCTTTTCATGAAGAATGCGCCCTACGTCGCGCTGAGTCGGTAGCAAGTATTGCGCAGCGTTGAAGTAGTCATAAAGCCTCTCTGATAACGACCATGGATCAGGGCGTTCATTTACGGAATGTACCGGGAAAGGCCATAAAGCATGCTCCTCGGATATGAGATACTCGCGCAAATCATCGCATAGGTCGGGACTATCCAGACTACTCAAATATTCAGTGGCACGCTTTATAGGTTGAACATCGTCTAAGAACAGTAGGTTTAGAGGATTCCCTTGAAAAGCAGGCGGGTAAGCATTCATGGCAACCGACATGCATGATAGTAATGCTGCCATCTGACTCGTTCTACCGTTTTGATTCTCGGGATAGTGCTCTGTCATTTCTGGTGCCGCTCCACAGTGATCTTGATTTTGCCCTTACGGAAAAGTTCTGCTAGACAGTTAAGCGACGCATCAAGAACCTCATTAGAACTCAGTCCACTCTTCATCATATCCAGTATCAACTGTTTTAGATTCTCAGTAGTGCTAGCGGAGATCATTTGTAGCATCTTCTCAGCATCTGGGCTCAGCTTCTCTTGTTCTCCACCCTCTGCTTGTCGAACTGCTATCCTTGCAGGCCGTATTGCCTCTCGAGCCTTTTGAAGTATATCTTTAATTGACAGTTTCTCCTCGTTAGTTCCTTCCATCATCTGTAAGATCCAGTCTACATTAACCTTGGCTGGAATTGTGTCTAATGATTGAGCACAGTTATCCAATTGGACTACCAATAGCTCCGTCTCATCCTGGGACAACCGAGACAAAATGTCACGGGCATAGAGAAGCTCCTGACGTTCGGAGTCTATCTGACCCCTCTCAATAGACACAGCTTCCAAGATATGAGCGGCCGCCTCTTCATGCAATCGTTTGTAGCAGCCCTGAATGTCATCTGGATTGAAAGCTTCTTTGCAACGGTAATCCTGGCCTAGATCAACCTCATGTAAGAGTTCGTTAATGCTCCTCTTGTTCTCCTCAAAAGCAGAACGAAGCCCCATGATGTATTTCCGGCGCTCTTCACTAAGTCTCTCAAGCTGCTCATAGAATTGTTTGTGACTACCCAGCCCGGTGACGCTACGGTTTTTCAGATGCACTGAGATGCTTTGCCAAATAGCTTCGAGCTCCGAAATGAGTTCACTCGCTTTAGCTTCGTGCGCAGGCTCCTTCTTGAGATCAATTAGGCCAGCATGTACTTCGTCTGATTTTGTTAGCATCTGTATCCACTTGTCGTAATCACGTAAATGGGTAAGAGTAGTAGAAGCCTTCGGCTTCGTTGTTGAGTCGAGCTGCTGCTTTAGTTCGCCCACATGACTCCAACCTTGTAGCAACAGTGTGATCTTATCTAGCGGTTTTCCAGGTTTGTCTGCGTTATACTCCATCGAAGCCTTGGTAGTAGATGTTTGTATGGAAGAACATTCATTTTGGACCTGTTGCACTAAATCCTTGAGGCTACCAAGAACGTATGTACTTAAGTCTGCGCACCACTTCGAAGTTGCCTTAGGCGCACTGCGAAGTGCTCCAACCTCTCGAGATTCCAATAATACTTTCTTCACTTCGATCGTGCCATTTTGTATATTCCCTATGTCGTTATGTAATTGCTCAAAGTAGTTTGGAAGCATGTGGTGCATTCTCTCGAATTCTCGATTCATCTTACTCAGTAGTGTGTCGTATTGGGCTTCGTCTTGAATGTCATTTATAGCACTTCTAGTAACATCGTAATCGAATGACGAGTGGAAGTTTGGTAATTTCTTGAACTCTACTGCTTCGCTCTCAAGATCCATTAATTTCTCTTTTAACTGGGTCTTCATTTGATTCAGATCTAGTGGTTTGCAGTATAGCTCCCTTTCATCTCTATACTTCCCTGACTCGAAGCTGCCACGACTCCGACCTATCTCAATTATGTGCTGCAGTTCTTCCAAGAGGTAACCAGAATAGAGTACCAATGATTTGACATCTTCAAATGGAATACACCAGCACTCTACACCATCAAACTTACGCTTGGGGAGTGGATTATCAATCGTGATCTTTTCAACTAAGGCTTTTTCCAATGGGTGTAGCCTGAAGTCTACTTCGACATTGTCATGACGCCCCAGTGACTTTATCGAAATAAGATTTTCAAGTCCGGCAAAGAATCCGCCCGTTAAGTTCATCAAACTTGTATTAAAGACCTTGGCCACACGGTCACCAGGGACTGTCCAAGTTTCATGTCCACGCTTGCAGCCCATGGGGATATCAGCATTTTTAAGTGCTCCTATATATTCATTTGCCTTCTTCTCCCATTGAGGCTGACTGATTAACGTCGAGTAATTGGGATAGCGCCTCAGGAGTATAGCCCGGCATATGCTGCCTAATAGAGCCAATGCGTCTCCTGATATCGTTTGACCGATTTGTTCTGCTGCCTGTGTCCTCACTACCTGATCGCCGAAAAAGCGATTCAGCAGTTCACGTAATAGTTGTTCCTGCCTGACTTGCCACTGTGCCTCATAATCTCTTTGTAGTGTACGCTTGCCTTTTTCATTAATCAGATATAGAACGCCAAGAGGGGTCAATAGGTCTCTCTCAACAATCTCTTCTAGGAGTTCATTGGTTAATGGATTATCAGCGAAATTAAGGATGAGCCTAATGGTACCTGACCGACCTTCCGGATCTCCCGGATCTATCTCGATACACTTTTCTGGCATAGGGTCTTCATTATTCCAGCGTATCCTGAAGTGGATAAGTATGTCTGAGTTAGAGTCAGGAGGCTGGATTTCAGAATATAGCTTTTGGTAATCAGTCTCTAGTGGCCCAACAGCTACGGTCAAAGTTCGCTTCGGGTAATCGCGCGTAGTTTGTCGAAAAGCACCTACAAGTTCAGCATAGCGAGTCTTGTCTTGTGCTTCTCTCCATAGACTTGGAATGTCCCAGCCTAACAATTGCTGTCCTTGCCTTGGTTCAAAAATGCTCGGCACCAAATAGTGTATGAATGCGTTGATGGCCGAAGTTAAACTTACTGGGCCTGGAGCGAACTCATCGGTAATATTCAAGATGACATCACGAAGTTCATCACGCATGATGACTTCTGCCGCTTTTTGCAGCCTCGTCAAACCAAATAGGTTGCCTCGTTTATAAACAAGGCTAGGATGGCGTGACAACTCCGATAGATCTTTGTCAATTCCCAGCTTTGTTCCTACTTGAATGGTCATACCATTGGGGAAAGCGGCCAGAGTCATGAGAATTCTTTGATCTATCTCTTCTGCATCCGGTGATTCGAGAATCTGGCGAATGCGGGATGGATAATCGGAAACATATACCTCCCCGTCGAGACAGTCCTTTACAAATTCATTCGGAGAATAGGTAGTATTCTTCTCCTTGTAGCAGTAGACCATTCGCCTGAACGCAGATACTACCGTTCTGGGTCCGTAGGACAAGTCACTACGATCGGATGAAGCAACTTGCCCTATCGCCTGCAATGTCTCAGGAGAAACTACTTGTAGGCCATGTTCTCCAAGATTGAATTCCTTGATGTAACGTTCCCAGAGTGCTTGGGCAAAGTCCGCACCGTATATGTCCCGGAGTCGAGGAAGACAATTTCGGGTTTGGAGCCTCGCCGGAAGTGAAGCAAAACTACTTTGTGCTTGAGCGAGAAAATTTTCGGGCATGGAGATGAAAACACCGTAGTCACCCTCGCGGAGTCGAAGACCATCAGCAATATCGAAGAGAATTTGTGATACCTTAGCAGTACTCAGCGCTCTTGCAGTCACCTCGGGTTCATCCAACAATACTAGTAGTCCAGAATAGCCAGCTTCTTTGACTAATTCCGTAACTTGCTCGCAATAGTCAAGAAATTGCTCTGGGGTTACTTGTTGTATGTCTCTGTTATCGCTCGACTGGTCCATGGTACGAAGTGTAAGATACACTTCGTCAGCGCTCTGCTTAGTATCTTTGGCAATTTGTTCAGCCCGTTCTCTAATTGATTTCTCTTTAAAACTCTCGTACAGGTTCTTAGCTTTAACAGCTACTTGAGCGTGGGTTTTCTTAATGATATACTGAATCCAAGCATCGATTCCATCTACCATGTCAGACACCTTTTCCCATTTGAAAGGTGGCACTGAAAAGACTTTCCGCTCTTCGCTGCAGTTCCATACGTGTACCTGGAAGCTGGTCTTTCCGTGACCATAATCCCCCACAACCGCGCCGATAAATGCTCCTTTGTTGCCGCCACCAACCCACTTGAATATCGTGTCTACATACTTGGTTGTATCCCCAAGAGGTATGTGTGTACGTGCATGAGTGCGATACGCGTACTCTACCTGGTCGGGTGTGGAGACCAGATACTTCACAGGAAATGTCGTAATAATTGCATCTTTATTTAGTATGAGGTCCAACTCTTCAAGCATTGTCACCCTCCCCTTATTATTGCTTCGGCACGAAGTATCTCTCCAAGATCTGTACCATCTACCTTGGTCCTAAAGGACTGCAGAATGCCATATTTTGTGATGTTGTGCTGAAATTGATTCACATTATGTTCATCAATGGCTACTTCAATCTTAGGCATAGGATCTCTTGGAGGCCGCCTCATTAGTATAACGACTCTGTTAAGGTGCAGTATCTGTGCGCGTGGTCTCATTAAACGGTTGTATTCCTCGCCATCTACCACAACCAGCTGAGGTCCCGGTTCCAAAGTTTTTAACTCGTTAGTATATATATAGCCATGTATCTTCACTAGTAATCGTGCAATAAATGATTTGCCACAACCCGGTGGCCCATACACGCACAAGAATATTTCCGCCGGCCACCGCGCCACAATGTCATCGAAGGCTTTACGCTGGTTCGTAGTCAGCCACTCGTAATCAGCTTTAAGCTTAATTTGGTTTAACCATTCAACGTATAGACTCATATAAAAGCCTCAGAGATCATCTATAGTAAAGGGGCGGAGTAGATTTATAGATGCCCCACCCAAAGTGTCAGACATTTTTATAGAAGAAACAACGTTTGTTGCCAGCCGTAGCAAATCGGTACAACACTTAGTATCAATAAAAAAGACCCCCGCCGCCTGAGTTATCAGGGAATCATCCATTAAGACAGCATCTCCGTAGTGGTATTGGCGGGAACGGTAAGTATCATCAAGAGCGAGAAGAGCGAGTTCAAAGCGTTGGACCAAGCGTGGTTGCAAATTCTTACTAGATTTTGTGAAAGGTGGGGGATCCAAAGCACGTAACCAAGTGTAAATACGTCCTACAGCTGTGCTATCAAAACGAGCTCCTACTCTCGCAGTCCAATTCAAGTAACTGAATTCCTTCCTCATGCTACTTTGTATCTGACCTGCCAGGATTTTATTTGGAACTAGGCATTGAGTCGACCAAATAATCTCACAGCATTTTCGATAACTCCAGAGATACTTTCTGGCCTGTGGATTGCCGGAATAGCTCGTGTAATGCAGATAGTGGAGTAGGTCTGTCGCTAAAGCGGGGTTCATAGCCTGAATGGCTTGTAATTTAGCTCCATGCTCTGTTAATTTGTACGTCACCTTCGGCCCTTGACGTTCTTGGCTTGCCAGGCGAAGGTCATGTAGACGCTTAGGAGAGTAGTGGTCCCCTTGCATCTTAAAGCCGTATTCGTTGATCATTACTTCAGCTATCTCATTAAGTGTTAATGAGTGCTCCAAAGAGAGAACGCGTAACACATGAGATACTTCGTCTGGTGGTGCATGGTCTACATAAAAGTGTATGTCCTCGCTATCCGTATTATAACCTGCGCTCACTTACTCTCTCCTCCGGCGGACCACATATTTCCAGGATTTATCGTCAATTTTGATAATCATAACGTGCATATTGCACAAGCATCTGGATAGGTTTCTGTTACGGAGCTAAAAACATCAATTAAACGTGCGCTAGGCCCCATGTGACTGTGTTGTCGCTCCATATCTTTCATGTGCATTTCCTTGATAGCTTCGACTCGGTGCGGCTTCGTTAGTTCGTCTAAGCTTTCTCTCTCTGACCAAGTGTAGTGTCGGCCATCTGCACGTTTCATGCTTTCGAAATGGCGTGCCTTCTCGAACAAATCTGGGTGGTTTTCTAATAGCCCAACCCACTCTATTTTACGTTGAAAGAAACAAAAGTAGCATCCCGAACGACTCCGCCAAGAGTAGTACGTAGGTAAGCCAACTCCACCTTCTTCTAATATTCGATAAATATCTTGTAGCCCTAGGCCCTCTTCACGAAACGGGTATACAGGTCTAATGTTAGGCTTAGTAGATATGTATGCCTCTCGGTCTTCATCTGCTCGAATACCGATATAGGATAGTACATTGTCGGACCCTACAAAAGTCTCAAACGGCCTTAGCTTCATTGATTGTGTACACCATCTAACCTGCGGAGAAGGGAGATAGAAGCCCTTTATTCGTAGGTAGTGTTCGAAAGGCCTATCTGGGTTAAGACGGTTTATAGGTTTGCCAAGAAAAGCCTCTAATTTATCTAGGTATTCGTATGTCTCCGGCAACTCTTCGTGGGTATCACAAAAAATGTATTCCATATCAGGAACTCGATCACGCATATAAATTGCCAATGCTGCACTATCTTTCCCCCCTGATATTGATAGTATGTGACGAACCTTACTTACCCCCATTTCTCAAGTACTCCTGTTAGTTTATTTTTCAGTTGCAGTCGGACTCGCCAATTGGCGTGCAGCCTCAGTGATTGCTGCTAGCAATATGTGCCGGTTCGTGCTAAATGAATCCTGGTCACTGAGCATATGAGCTATTCTCTCTACTTCACCCCGTTCTTTACGGGAAAAGCGTATGATCTGACGTATTGCTTCTCCTTGTCTATCGCTGATAGTGAGCAGATAGCCGTCTTCACTGTCTTCCAGGGTTGACTTTAGATACTGTACAGATTCGGCTGCGCGCACCTGAGATGCGAGCTGTGACACGAGGCGTGCGAAGTTATCTTCGTCTGCCTGACTCCACCGATTAGGAGGTTGCCCTGTGATTCCCGCCGCTAAAGATTCCAGGTATTCTATTTCGCCTAATTGCGTATCGCTAGCTCTTACCATGATGGCACGTAGCTTCGAATCAAAGACTGCATTGTACAAGTGTGAAGCACGTTTCTGGATTTTGGCAATCCATTCGCTCTCATCCTCCGCTAGATCAAATATATCGAGAGTTCCCTTTCTAATATAGTCTAATAGCTTTGGATAGCAACCAACAAATTCGGAAAAAACACTATTTAACGAGTCGAAAAATACTTCAACATTATCCTCATTCATAGAATCATTAAACGATGGTTGAAATGGTTGAAAGCCTACAGCAGTTGGCAAGTCTATGAATAGCAAACGTTCTGGGCTTTTTGCTCTAAGTATTGCCTCGCGAACAGCAATTGCTTCTGGCGATAAATTCCGAGTCATCAATGTGTACTTAGGAAGAGAGCCTATCCGAGCGTAGAGTGAACGCACAACAGGCAATACTCCATTATTAACAGTGAATCCTAGAGCGAAGCGTTCAACTACTGCAGAGCGTTCACCACCTAATTCGAATTTCAACACTGAAAAATTCTCTGGTCTTCGCATTAACCTCTCCAGAACTGGCACCGACAACTCTGGAACAAAGGCACCTTCTTCATACAACGCTATAGTGATATTATTCGCTAGCAGGTAAGCGCAGAATAGCACAGGCACGAAACCATCTGCAACTCCATACGGTGCACTGCTAAGCTCGCCAAAGATTTCGACTACTGACTTTGGCTCCAAACTACTTGAATCTACTGCTTCGAGAATATAGTCCCAGGCCTTTTGTAAACCAGGATCTGAGTCATTTGGCTTGTCGAAAATCCATGTGCCCATTTCGGTACTTCTGTGAATGCCACTGTGCAATAGCAATGATTCATAGATGCTTCTTTGAGGTGGATATCCTGTAATGCCCAATCCCTGTTTGTCACTCGATGAGATCATAGCCTCAATCAGATTCCGCCTAGCTGCCGTAGCTGCAGATGAAAGACTACGTCGGTTAATAAGTTCATTTTTCACTATGGGAGCGTAAGGGAAAGTAGCATCACAGGCATCGGACAATAGGGAAGCGAAACGCCTAGTCGAAAGATTGCTGTATTCCTTACCCTGCCAATAACACGTACAACCGTTTAAGCCAGGCTCAAAAATCCCATTCCATTCAGAACGAAACGCCATTTCAGCTTCCAAGCGTCGTTCACTTAGTTCCTGACGAGCAACACGGTCACCGGCCAAAGACGGGGTATTCTTCTTTACCCATTCAAGGGCGGCAACATCACGGGCAGACTCAGCAAGCTCATCGTTCTCTTTCCCAATTAAAACGATAACAGAAGGGTCTTCCAGCTGCTGTGCAATAGACGCAACGAATTCTACTTCTTCATCATTTTCAACCAAACATTGCACTACACACCCATCATAGTTTCCCTTTATCTTGGTAGCTGTCAATAGACCTTCCTTGGAGCTCGCCATGACAGCGAAGAATCTCAACATACCTGTATGGAAGGAGTGTCTTCGCGTCACTAGTGGTGATGAGGGGCACAAATCTCGTGCGACGGCTAATGCAACTGACTGTGGGGGTAATGTTTGATATGCCTCCTCAAGGCGTTCATTTATGTCTATGTCGCTACCCTCCCACAGCCTATAAGCGTTTCTGAAGCGTCGAAATACGACAAGTCGTTTTGATTCAAGAGACCTTATTGCGTTATCTACCTGTTGTACTGACCGGCTGGGAGAGACGAGAGCCAGTTGTATTGCTTCTCTTGAGGCTGAAATACGCGATGCATCTCCAACAAGCCCCAGTAAACCTATACTCTTGAGAACGTCGATCTCTTCCGGTGCCTCATTACCTAACCGATTTATTGCGTCCTCGACCTCTGTCCACATTCTGGCAAATTGTGGATTAGGAGCTCCTCCGATAAGTGTGTAGTAAGCGTAGTCATACAATTGTGGTAGACGTACGAAAGGCGGATCATTAGTTCGAAACTCCTGAGCTTGAACCCAGTCGGAGAGCGAGAAAGGTTCATCAGCTGACAAGAACGAGAATAAAGATCGCTCATTTTGCCCAAATCGTTTGAACAGAGCAGGGAGAACCAACAACGTGATTGGGTGCAGTGGGTAAGAAGATACACATACTTTTTGGAATTCAGCCTCCGAGCCCTTAGGGGCTAATTTAGCACAGGCTCTTGCCGCTTCTTGTATGTGGGTATTTTCACATACCATCGCTTTTTTAGAGCTGTTTAGGGCAGTAGCGACCAATTGTAGAGCATCCGTGTCATCTAACGTGCATGGAGCATCAAAGAACCTTTGTTGAACTTTGGACCACTCCTGCTGGTGTCGTCGGCCTAGCCGGGATGCATACTGTGAGAATTCTTGATGAAGGATAGTGATAAACCATATAGGATATTCGTAGCTACGTGAAGCAGCTTCAGCCATCTCCTGCAATATGTGTAGGTCGCTCTCTTCCGGCTGTAATGCTGCATGCTCGAGCAATTTCCCTAGTTCATCTACAATTATAATTATTCCTAAAGCCTGATCCTCTTTCACTGAGAGCCTTGCTAGCTTCTCAAAAAGCTCTACTACAGTACGGGCAGCGGTTCGAGTGCCTCTGACCGCTGATCTTTGTTTGCGAAGTAATTCCTGAGCCAAACCGTTTCTACCTGATCTTTCAAGAGATCTCCTTAGATTCTCTATTAGACAGGTACCTAAGTTCTCTCGTGTGCCTGTTGCCAAGATGAGTATATATCCCTGCTTGGAAGGTGGAAGCAATTGCTCGCCAATTTCACCGAGATATCCACGAGCTTCTTCCCGAGCTGCATTAGTCGCCGTCTTGTCGAGAAGTCTGGCGAAATACATTGCTAGAGCAGATTTGCCAGATCCATATGGCCCAGATATGGATTGCGCACGGTAAGATGGGTCTGAAGCTCCGCGAGCCAATAGCGAAAGTGCTGCGAGAGAGCCACGGGTAACCAAATATCCGTTAACCGCATCTTTGGCATAGAAGTCGCGTTCAAGGTGGACCGAACGAAGGAACCGGGGGTTGAGTGATATCAGTTCATTCATATTGGACCTACCTGCTACCATAATAATTCTCCAAGAAAGATATCGGATTGCACGCAGCTTCTGTTGGTCTTATCACGCGCCGAACCAAAGGCGTGTCTTCAAAGATCATGTATCCAGAAGTCACATTTTTGAGGGCGTCCAAATAGCCCAACATCGATTCTTGGTCAAGCTTGAATATTAACCCGGGGCTACCCTCAGACCTCATTATCTCTCTAAGCTCAAGCGCTTTTCCTTTATTGTTTTGCTTATCCCAAAATTGAGCGAGAGCATAAGCAAAGACCGCAGCAGGGAGGGTCGTTTTAGGTCCAGTCTTAAATCGCAATCTTTCACTGTCGGGTTCCTGGATAAGCATACCAAGATTACTTAAGGGACACTCAATGGTAGCATCAATATGCTCTTTGTCCCCCCTTGGGGATAAATAGGTATGCACGAAGCAATCTACATCACGTTTGATCGTTGAGTGGGATACATCAGACCATCCCAATGCCTGCAAATCTCTTATTAGTAACTCAACCATCGTAGCTCTGGTAAATGCATACTCATGAAACCTGTTGAAACCCCAATACCAGGTAGCTGCACGGGTCCCTATACTTGCCAAGTTCCAATGGATGAGCCATAAAGTAGCGTCATCCTCCAAAAATGGATCCCAACCTTCATCATTAAGCAATCTGCGTCCAAAGTCGGTAGGACGTAGACTCCTTGAGCGTGTTTTTAGTTCTTCCTCTAAAACCCGAGTGGCAAGGCACCAATGTCGTATGGATTGAACCATGTTTTTCCCTACACCTAGACGCACTACAGTATCGTCACGTTGAAATGCCTCAGAATCAATGCACACAAGGTCAACGCCTTTCTTTAACCAGAAGTAGCGGAAAGCAAACGTTTGATGACCTGCAAAAGATTTAGCGAATGGCAACTGAATTAATTCGTAGTTGGATGTTTGAGTCGCTGGCATAACCTAACCTCCACACCGGGGCGAGTTTTCCTGAAGTTCCGCTCGGCGAGGTACATTGTCTAAGTCATCCTTCCTATAACGGCGGTGCCTCAGATCTCCTATAAGATAGACAGGCAGCCTTCCGTTGCTGCTCCACTTATAGATAGTCCTTTTTGACACCCTCAGATAGCTTGCCGCTTCTTCAACAGTAAACCATTCCTGAGGTGCTTCTATTGATACACTCTTTCTGACCATCGTATCATTTCTGTCCTTGCTTGTTTAAGCATATTGTATCACATGAGAGCACGCCAAGACAATAGTACATTATTTCTGTCTACCGATAATAACCAAGTCACATTTCGTCAAAATGTGCAGTTAGACTTCTACTTACCAACCTACTATTGGAGGTCTATCTCCCTCGCTTCAACTCTAAGTGCTGAATCTCATCCTCTGTGAAGCGCGTCCTCAGGATTCTCTTTGGTGCTTCACGAACTCCTATTGTATCAAGAACTCCTAGTCCAGCCTTCGCAGCAAGCATCGCAGTGGCAGCCTTACCAGGAGAATCCAATCCTGCTTTCTCAACAACATTTACAATATTTACAAGTCTTTTTTCATGCTCCGGTGCTTTTGCTTGAAGTAGCACTAGAATCTTTTTCAATTTTTCAGGAACTAGCAAGTGAAGTCCAAGAGCTTTTACAGGAAGAAGATAATACTCCAACTCTCCCCATTTTGGTGCTGCAAAATCTTCACTCTTAATACGCCTTTCTAGGCTGCGGTATTGATTTTCAATCTGGGAAGTAATATCAAAACCGGCGTCAGCGAGTCTCTTATAGATTACGCTGTCAAGAATAGCTTCTGTGATTGCGCCAGCCACTACTCGGTAAACTTCCCAATTTAAGGGTCCAAGTGACAGGTTACCTTTCTGGTCTCGGTCCATGACATCAGATTCAGGCCAACCTTCCACTAATATCATTTTTCTTCTAATCAGTAACTTGGTGAGTTCTAGCTCCCAATTCATGTCTGATAGACGTTTTTTGGAAGGTAAATAAATACGCATATGGTATTTACTTTCTGTAATTGCAACGGGGCTGGATTGCTGTAGCCAGTTTGGATAGCGTGACATTGTCCATATTGTAATCGTATGTCCGCTAGTTTCTATTTCTTGTAGTAATTCTGATAACTTTTTAGGTAGAGCATGTTCTGCGAGAGCCGACAAGACCATATGCGCTTGCGCTATCGTGGATTGGTTGATTCGCTCTAAGTTAGACTTATTGCTAAGCTCTGCCCGAATAGCCCGTACGATATCGACATAGTCTTTTGCTTGTCGGGCTCCCACTATTGCACCAGAATGTAAAATACTGTTACGCGTAGCGGCCAAACGTTCAAAATGCGAGCAATAATCGAAGCCCCAAGATGGGTCAACCTTCATTACTCTCAACAGGGCTACCTCTACCTTTTGAGTGTCATTCAACATTTCAGTAAGGTCTTCCAATGAAAGGCTTTGTCTCAGTGACTTTGACTGGTTCTTATCTCTAGCAACCGCTTCTGACGCTTCGTTCACAGTTAAAGCCTGTTCCCGCAGCCAGCTTATGATCGTAGCGTGCGATAGTGTCTCAAGTGCTGAATGTCCCCAGATCACTGCTGATGCATAGTCTCCTCTATGAATAGCGTCTTCGCTCTTGAGCCAAAGATCATCCCAAATAGCAAGAGGCTCTGGAGAATCAAGCCTCCGGGAAAATTCTTCCAAAGCTCTGTCTCCGAGCCCTTCAACTGGCAGTGTTATCTCATACCCAGGTGCTATCACGGTTGCCACACCTTCAATCATACCGTTGGCATGTGTTATCTCACCTTTTATCTCAAATATCTCCGACTCAGTCAATCGCCTTGCCCAAGGCTCGTTAGTGGCCCCACGATAAGCATCTATAACATGATTAACCACTGTCTGGGCAACTCGACGGAGAACTTGATCTTCCGTACTACCACCTACGATGCTGCGAATCCTTTTAAAAGTTGTCCAATCAAGTTTAATATTCGCCTTAGAATAGCTTACGAAACCATACCGGTCCCATCTAGCATCAACATCTCCACTTTCGATTCCCAAGCGGGGGTCAAAATGTTCTTGTCTTACTCGCTTCAGCGAAACTTCAGCAGTGCCATTAGGTAGCTTTACATGAAAGTCTCCCTCGAAAAATAGTGCATACAAAAGAGAGCAGCTGATTTCGATGGATTTAGGCTCAATATCATGGGGCTTTTTCATAACTATCTAAATTCCTATACTTCGCTGGATTCTGAATAAGAATAGCATCAGCAGTCTCTAACCATTGTAACTTTAGTATACTATCAATAATTGCCAATACTCAAGAACGGTACACGATGTCATACAGAGGTTTGTTGGGAGCAAAAAAATGGGTCCACTCAACAAAAAGCCAGAAAGTGTGCTCAATAGTATAGGCCTATCCTCTTTAAGCAATAATCTGCTGGTGTTTCACATTGCTCCTGGCAAGCGCGCCGAATAATGACGTTGTAAGCCTCACTGTGTTGGCAGTATAATGTTAGCAAATACCAGGAAGCGTATACAAGGTGTAATTCAGGTGGACAACAAGGCAAATTTATCAGCGAAGAAACTGGAAGACGTGCCCGAGGATAAACGGTTTCTGTGCCAAGATGGGCGGCAGCTAAAGAATCTCCTCGACCTAGCGGCAGCCCTCAGAGATATGACGGATGAGACTTTTCGTGCCCACGTAGACCAAAGCAAAAACGACTTTGCCAACTGGGTCAGGGATGTAGTTAGTGACGAAGGCTTGTCAAAGGCCCTAAGAGAGACTAACAACCGCGATGAACTGTCAGAGAGACTAGCAAGCAGGATTAGCCAGCTTAAGGGCGAGAGTGTATTAGGAGACGTAGTAGAGGCATTCGAATGGTTTCCTGGGCTTAGACCGCCGGGGTGGCCATTCAGATAAGAACCTCACATCAGATGTTCAATACTCGCTACTTCTACCAAACGTTCCATCGCTTAGTTTAATCCAACGACCTTGCACTTTTCATCTAAATGTGACCCAATCCACTATTTTATTACCTCTGAAAAACAATATCTTCGCTTTGTCTATTTTATAAATACTAACAACTTTCTAAATTCCCAGAAAGCTGTCCAATTCCTGGAAATGTTTCGGGCACAACACGCCATCGCGGTCGGCATGCATCAGGTTATATTCTTCGAACAGCCAGCCTTTGGCGATAACCAGAACTCGCCAACCAGGAGGAATGTCAAAAGCCGCTGAATGTCTCTTAACAACCTGTCCGAATTTCGGGGACCACCTCAAAGAGGGGCTTTCTTTGAGGCTAAAGAAACGTAAGAAGAAAGCTTCGATTTTACGGGTCAAACTACCCAGAAGCGGGACGTGTCAACCAGCGCTGGTTAATGGACTTTGTTTGTGATAGCACGTTAACTGGAAGAAGGTCAATGGTAATAAGTAATATACGGCAGTGTACACGTAGTACTTACTATAAATTCCATAGCTAGCGGAACTCAATTGGTTATTTGCTGTTTTTGAGTTGGGTAGGAGCCCCTCCAGTTTATAGAATGCGGATTATTGCAAAAATGGGCCCTTTTAAGCGTGGTAAAAACTACCACACGTGGATTACCATGTGTAAAACGTGAATTACCATGTGTAAAACCTAATTTTTACTACACATAGCAGAGTAGTAATTGTGAAGCCGTAAGTGTAAGGGTGCGGGTGCGGGTGCCGGTGTGTAGTGATTAGTGGGGTGATGTATGTGACACAGCTTTGTTATAGGAAGGTAATCACCTCACAACTTTTCATCGTTTGTATTCTTAGAAGAAGGTTACTAGTACCAGCCAGCAGTTTCCGCATTATTTACCACAATCATATTCGCTCATCTACCCAATCGATGAACTCGATCATTATCTTTCCCAAAAGTATTATGAGAGACATGGTCGCAGAAGCGTAGTTATGGCTTGGTTCCCAGATGTCTACTCCGTTTTGTAGCTCAAGCTGTTGGGCCAACCTGTGCAGATTCTCAGCTCTGTAGAATAAATGAAAAGGGTTCTTAATAAACTCATCAGTTTCCAGAAATTCCTCGATGCTTTCAATGATAAAATCTTTAGTGCAAACTCTACGCCTGCAGTTGTAATAGCCTGCCCATATAGGTATGAATTGCGCTTGATGGTCAATAAACCAGAAACGAAGTCTCTGATACTCTAATTCATCCAGTTCAGTTGGAGGAGGAGTCGTCCAGGGAGGGTCGTCAGTCCAGATTAAGCCATTCATTAAATTGGATAGTTCAAACCATTTGTCTGCCCAATCAGAAACTAGCTCTGGTTCCGTGGAGGAATACAATTTCTTATCCAATCATAATACCTCTTAGTGTTGAATTATTGACTTAGCAGACTATGATTACTCCAGTCCTCAGGGCCCTTTAGTGGATAGTTTACCCCATCGTTTACCATACCAGTTTACCCTACCGTTTACCATATATGGTTTACCCGGTCATAGCAGAGAATTTTCCCCTGGAATCGAGGCTGGCAGAGGAGGGGGAGGGGGTTCCTATTATCAGACATAGGAAATGCAAAAAACGCTTTATCAGAAACAGCGAAAAAATGATAATGATATAGATATATTAATTTGGTGATAAGAATATGGACTTGGCGCTATGCTAGTCATTAATAATCCGTGGAGAGTGATTAGGATTGGGATGTACGTTTTCATACACTTCATCTGAATGCGACGTCTGTTACATAAGCAGTTCTATGGCGCGAGGTATAGCGACCTTCTTCGACATCCTGGCGACCCTTATTGCATCACGAATATCGTGAGTTCTTCTCACAAGTTTCTCAGCAACAAGAGCCGCACAGTCTTCATCCAACTCTTCATTCCTTTGAAGTATGTTCTTGACGACAATGATGAACTCTTGGTCTGAGTACTCAGTTAGTTCCTGCTTAGCAAACCGGGAGAGAAGCTCGGGCAGTATTGAGGTTATGCGGTTAGCGGTTGCGAATACCCAGACGGTTATCTTTTCATCCATCGACCTACCCACTTTAGCACGGATTATTCTGCCATATTCCATGAGGGAGAGTAGTCCGGCAGTGTCGGTGAGATTCATCTTCTCGAGCTCATCGATGAGAAGAATACGTGGACGCCGTTCTATCAGTATATCCCACATTCCAGCGTGGGAAGTTGCAGAGCCGATAAACGGCAGACACTGACTGCCGTAAATTCTTTCGATTTCCCACAAGAACATTGATTTCGCGATAGCGGGTGGACCATAGAGCAGAATATGCACCGGTTTATCAAGAGCAAGCGAGGTCTTCATGAGCTCCTTGATGTTGTCGTAACCGACAATACCGGAGAATAGAGTAGTGTCATCAATACGCTCAGGCTCGGTCTGAACAGGATGGATTTCGGCAATGGCGGCCAGTTTGCCCTCTTCCGTTACACGGTAACCAGTTCCGGAATTGGTCGATATTGCAACACGGACAAGCCTCTTTACAATCAGCTTGTTTATTGTCACCGGCCAGGTTGCTACATCTTGCCATGACCAGCCGATGTTTAGATGTGGTTCATCCATAGATTTCTCAACCTCCACCATACGGCTGAGTATTTCGCGTTCTTCAAGTGATATATCCATTTCCTTACTCCTTACTAATTCCTCCTATCCTAGATTCGCGTAACCCCATCCGGGCGGCGTCAAATCAATGCTAAGAGTCTTAGTAGAAATGCTCTGATGCGTGACCCTGATCCGGTAAGTCCCCGCATACGATACAGGGACATGGAACTGCAGCGAACTGGTTGTTCTGAAATCGCCGGTCAGCACTTTGATTGATTCCCCACCTGGGCCAAGGATCTGGAACTGCCACTGGTAAGTGTTGTCAACACTGTGTGATGGGCCGGTAAGCTGAACTACACCGTCAATGACATCGCCCGCTTGAAGGTACTTGGTGTAGTTCATGTAAGAGATCTGGAGGATTGATACGCCTTGCATCGGGGTTTCGATGTGTTGCGGAATCAGTGTGGTGGTGGTAATTGTAACCGGTATTCCACCAGACCAGGCCGAGACAAGGCCTGATTGTCTTACTTGTGCCTTAATAGTATACGCACCTGAATTCACCCATGAATGTGAGGCACTTGATGAGGATGACCAATTTGAATAACTTCCGTCACCCCAGCCGAACTGATATTCAAGATTCCCAGCTATGTTGGACCTGGCAACGGTGGTGTACGTAAGAACTTCATTGACCTTTCCAGTAGACGGGCCACTGGGTTGGCCAACGGTAAGAGAAGGTGGCGGAGCTTTTTCAATCGTCGTGAATTCCCAGACCGAACCTTCCGTTGAGAGCTCGTGATTATCAGTAGCTACGATCTTCCAGTAGCACTTGGTACCAATGGGAAGAGGTTGAAGAGGGGGAGTATACTTGGTTTCAGATTGATGACTGGAAACCAAAGGCGGAGATGGGGTCGTCCCAAAATAGACATCATAGGTCACCCGGTCATCTTTGTCAGGGTCGCCTCCGCTCCAGCTAAAACTAAGGACAGAAATGTCAGTAGCACGATTGGCCGGTACAGGGTTGCTTGGCATGTTTGGGGAATTATTTACCGGCGTCGTGTTTGTATCCAAGGTCGGCAGTCCTAACTTCTGCAATATATCAGTCCTATTCCACCAGTCGAACTCACCTGTCGACCACCAGGATATCGCCTGGTAGATGTCCTGGAGCACCCATCCTTGACGAGTATAGTCTTCATAAGTCTGCACTACTCCGCTAGAAAAGCGGTATGTCTGCCCTAGCTGCGGTATGAGAAGGGCGGTTGCTTCTACCGGAACAAGTCTGATACTTGGTGAGCGTAAGAATATGACCAACCAGGCATGCCCCGACCGTACATTGGGGTCTTTTCCTATTACAATCCAGGATTCAAAACCACGGATAGCTAGCTCCCTCTGTAATAGTGCGCTCATTTCTGTACAGTCAAAATAACTTGCCTTGTATAGACTTGCCCAAGGAGTCTTCTTAAGTTCATCTAATACTTTTTGGAGCTGAGTTGTATCGTAGGGCTTATATCTATCAGTAAGGGCAGGAATCGTATAGTAGTATGGCTGGTCACTTAAGCGTTGCCATGCTGTGTCTACAACAATCTTTGCATCACTTAATCCACTTAATCGTGAACCACCAGGATTATAACTCGGGTCAGCAACGAAAGATTCTATACGCGGAAGAGGAACTTCTTGAGTCGGTGATGGTGTTGGTTTTGGCTCCTGTGTTTGTGGCTGCTTCGTGGGCTGCGTATTTGCTGGTGGGTTTACCGTGATACAGCTGGTGAGGATAAGAAGTGCCGCCAGGCATAGGAAAGTAAGTATAGGTAATAGTTTTCTCCAGTTCCGGATTTTGGTGGGTAGATTCATCGTGCTTCCTCCTTCTGCCTGCCCATTGAGGAAGCCCTATAAGGAGCCCCCTTGCGGGCGGCATCTACTTTGCTGCGAGGCAAAAGCGACGACCACATCCCACTCGGGGGCATCGTGTGATGCCACTGTGGTTCGTCCGGGCTTATGCCCGATATACATTTGCCTCGCAAGAATCATTATAGCATATTTGGCGGCCGAGGTGAGCAACCGGCGCACAGAATTTCGGCTTATAGGGATAATCTCCGAGAACGCTCGGCTGAGGGAAAAACTATAGCGAAGGAGCGTCTAACCGAACCCTGAGATGAATTGCACAATAGACAATATTGTTAGGTAAGCCAGGCTTCTCGAGAAGCCTGGCTTACCCGTTCATCTATCTTGAACATCATTTTCTTCTATTTTATCGGGTAACGTTTGGAATCAAATTCTTGCGTTACCCATATCTATAAATGGGGGGACCCCTCACCCTCGACCAGCCATGATTTGGAGGGAGAAAGCTACTGCTATGACTGGGTAAACCATATATGGTAAACGACAGGGTAAACACTATGGTAGACGACATGGTAAACCCTAGATCGCAGCTCATCTAAAAGTCCAGCCGTTAGCATCCATCTCGTTAGTAGTATTGTCGAGGCGAGGATAACCCTCGGAGCCATAGCAAGGTCTTTAGCTAACAATCCCATGTTAGCTAGGAGCGTCTCTTCGTTATAGCTAACGTGTTATCTGGCTCTTCTCACCTCTGTCAAGGGACAGCTCACGCTCAAAGTGAAGTTAAGAATTTGCTAATAATTTGCTAATAGACAGAATGAAACGCTTTAACACCAGTTGGTATTTTACGCACAAAACAGGTTTTTGGTAAGTGACACAAAGGTTCCAGTTTGAACGTAAAATAACCCTTTGGGACATTGGCAGACAGTTTAGGAAACCGCTGCTCTATCCACCTGAGCTACAGGGGCATACCTGGTGGAGCTGGGGTGACAATAGGCAGAACTTTTGAGTTCGTTTTCAGCATCACAATTTAATCCCTACCCCCACCGAAGATAATTGTAGCAATATATCGCGCTATGAGCAACTAAAAAGAAGGTCGGTATTGCTCAAGAACTATGGTAAAACCGGATGCGATAATTATACCATCCGTAGATTCAACATCACTGCTATTGTTGGTAGATTTAGGTTTTACTACGACTACAGAACCTCATTCCTTAAAGAAAGGCAGCTTCGATTGAACTTTATAAGCAAAAGTTACCCCGATGCTTAATTGTGGATAACTACACGGCAAACGAGTCTGTAGCTTACCAAACCAAGGCTAATGGGTTATAATATAAATCACACAGTGAGGATACGTCAAAATGAAGGAGTGCGAAGACAGAACACGGGTCGTTATTGAGGAAGTAAAGCCTGAGATTGACGACGGACGCTTTCCCATCAAACGGATCGTCGGGGACAAAGTAGTCGTTGAGGCTGATATTTTTGCCGATGGACATGCTCTCCCCTCTGGAATGTTGCTATATCGCAAGGAAGATAACCCCAAATGGATTGAGGTTCCCATGGAGTTTCTGGGCAACGACCGCTGGCATGGCTCTTTTGTGGTCACCGAGCTTGGGCGCTATCAGTATACATTAATGGCTTGGATTGATCAGTTTAAGACCTGGCAGCAAGATATGGCAAAAAAAGTTGAGGCAAAGCAAGATATTTCCGTTGACTTTCTAATCGGGGCTCAAATGATTGAAGAAGTCGGCCAGCGTGCCAGAAAGTATGATACAGGCAATATGCAGAAATGGGCAGAGACTCTTCGGTCAAGCCAAGTATCGCCGTCAGCAAAGGCTAAGCTGGCGCTAAGCAACAAAGTAACAGCAGTTATGAATAAATACCCCGACCGCCGGTTTGCCACTATCTATCCCAAAGAGTTGACAGTAGAGGTTGACCGAGAAAAGGCACGTTTTAGCACCTGGTACGAGATGTTTCCACGCTCCTGTGCGTCTGAGCTTGGGCAACACGGCACTTTTAAGGATTGTGAAACACGCCTCCCCTACGTTTCCGAGATGGGCTTTGATGTGCTATATTTTCCCCCAATCCACCCCATCGGCTACACCAGCCGCAAGGGGAAGAATAATGTCCCTAGGGCCAAATCTGGTGACCCTGGAACCCCCTGGGCTATCGGCTCAGACGAAGGGGGACATAAGGCAGTCCATCCCCAACTTGGTACTTTGGAGGACTTCCGAAGGTTCATCGCCAAGGCGCAAGAATATGGCATTAAGGTTGCCCTTGACCTGGCTTTTCAGTGCTCGCCTGACCACCCTTATGTGAAAGAACATCCGGAATGGTTCCGATGGCGACCTGATGGGACGGTGCAATATGCTGAAAATCCACCCAAGAAATACCAGGACATCTATCCCCTGGAATTTGAGACCGAGCACTGGCAGGGAATCTGGGAAGAACTTAAAAGCGTTGTCCTCTTCTGGATAGAGCAGGGGGTCTGTATCTTCCGTGTGGACAATCCCCACACCAAGCCGTTCGCTTTCTGGGAATGGCTGATTAATAAGGTTAAGAAAGATTACCCTGAGGTGCTTTTTCTCTCTGAGGCCTTCACCCGACCCAAGATTATGTACCGACTAGCCAAGCTCGGCTTCAGTCAGTCCTACACCTATTTTGCCTGGCGTAATACCAAGTGGGAACTCACCCAGTACTTTACTGAGCTGACTCAAACCGATGTGCAGGAATTTTTCCGCCCTAACCTGTGGCCTAACACGCCAGATATTTTAAACGACTATCTCAGGGACAGTGGTCGACCGGCGTTTATGACACGGCTGGTACTGGCAGCCAGCCTTAGTGCTAATTACGGAATTTATGGACCAGCTTTTGAGCTTTGTGAAAACCACCGTAAGGATGCGGTAAGCGAAGAATATCTAGACTCAGAAAAGTATGAGCTAAAGCATTGGGATATTGATAGTCCCGATAGCCTGAAGAATTTTGTCGCTCGGGTGAATCGAATTCGCAGGGAGAACCCAGCTCTTCAGAACGACTTGAGTCTGCGTTTCCACTCAATAGATAATGGTCAGCTTATTTGCTATAGTAAGCGTACAGAAGACCTTTCCAACATAATATTAGTTGTGGTAAACCTGGACTACCGATATAAACAGTCGGGCTGGGTAGACCTTTTCCTTGAAGAACTGGGACTTAACCCTGACCAGTCCTATCAGGTTCATGACCTTCTAGCAGATACTACCTACCAGTGGCAGGGTTCGCGGAACTATGTGGAACTTAATCCGCAAGAGATACCAGCCCATATCTTTCAGGTACGACGGCAGTTTACCACCGGGTAGTAAGTCGAGTATCATATATAGAAGAGGCTATCAATATGGCAACTAGTTATAAAAGATACTTTTGGCAGAATGATGACCCCCTGTGGTACAAGGAGGCCGTCATTTACGAGCTTCATGTCCGCGCTTTCCATGATAGTGACGGTGACGGTGTCGGTGACTTCCCCGGACTTACGGAAAAGTTGGATTATCTTTGTGACCTGGGGGTCACCGCCATCTGGCTCCTTCCATTCTACCCTTCTCCATTCAAGGACGATGGCTACGATGTCTCGGACTACACTGGCATCCATCCCAGTTACGGTACGATTAATGACTTCAGGGTCTTCCTCAGGGAATCCAATTATCGGGGCCTACGTGTAATTAACGAGCTAATCCTTAACCACACGTCAGACCAGCACTCCTGGTTCCAGCGGGCGCGTCGGGCAGATTTTGGAAGTCAAGAACGTGATTTTTATGTCTGGAATAATAACCGGGATAAGTATAGAGAAACCCGGATCATTTTTAAGGATTTTGAGTCATCAAACTGGGCTTGGGACCCTGTGGCTGGAGCTTATTACTGGCACCGCTTCTATTCGCACCAACCTGACCTCAATTTTGATAGCCCGCTGGTGCGGCAGGCCATAATGCGTGTGATTGATTTCTGGTTCGGTTTGGGAGTTTCTGGGCTTCGTCTGGATGCTGTACCCTATCTTTACGAGCGAGAAGGCACTAACTGCGAGAACCTGCCGGAGACACACGCCTTCCTCAAGGAATTACGTCGCAAGGTAGATGAAAAATTTCAGAACCGCGTGCTGCTGGCTGAGGCAAATCAGTGGTCTGATGATGCTGTTGCCTATTTTGGCGAAGGAGATGAGTGCCATATGGCCTATCACTTTCCTCTTATGCCGCGCATGTTTATGGCTATCCGTATGGAAGACCGTTTTCCCATCATTGACATCCTTCAGCATACACCACCCATTCCAGAGAGCTGTCAATGGGCGCTTTTTCTCCGCAACCATGATGAACTTACCTTGGAGATGGTTACTGACGAAGAGCGGGACTACATGTACCGGGTATACGCTCACGATATCCAGGCTCGGCTCAACCTTGGCATCCGCCGTCGCCTGGCGCCGCTTCTCAACAACGACCGAAAGAAAATTGAACTGATGAATGGTCTTCTTTTCTCCTTACCCGGAACACCAATGATGTACTACGGGGATGAGATTGGCATGGGAGATAACTTCTACCTGGGTGACCGTGACGGCGTCCGCACCCCGATGCAGTGGAACACCGACCGGAACGCTGGTTTCTCCCGTACCAACCCTCAACGGCTTTACCTTCCGGTCAATATTGACCCTGAGTATCACTACGAGGCGGTCAATGTGGAGGCTCATCAGAATAACCCAGATTCTCTCCTCTGGTGGATGAAGCGCCTCATCGCTCTGAGAAAACGCTTCAAAGCCTTCGGCAGGGGTAGCCTTGAGTTCCTTAACCCGGAAAATCGCAAGGTATTGGCTTTCCTGCGCCACTATGAAGACGAGACCATCTTGGTGATAGCTAACCTTTCGCGTTTAGCACAACATACCAGCCTTAATCTGACTGAATTCAACGGAAAAGTACCTGTTGAAATCTTTGGGCAGACAGAGTTTCCCATCATCGCGGAAGCACCCTATTCTGTCACCCTCAGTCCATATGGCTTTTACTGGTTTTCTGTAGAATCCAAAAAACCGGAACGAATCGATTTGGGCACCGCGCCGGTGGAGGTTTTAGTACCGACGCTCACTCTTACTAGGGACTGGAAAGAGCTATACAAACGTGGCAAGAAGCCAGCTTTAGAAGCGGTACTGTTAGGCTATACCAGACAACGCCGTTGGTTTGGTGGTAAGGCACGATACATCCGGTCATCAGATATACAGGATGTTATCGCTATACCCTATGATACCTCCACGGCTCACCTGGTCCTGCTCAAATTGGAGTACTCCGAAGGAGAACCCGAGACTTACCTGCTCCCTATCACTTTTGCTTTGGGAGAACGGGCAAACCAGATTATCCATGAGCTACCTCAAGCCGTTATCGCTCATCTGAAGCTGAAGGGCAAACATGCCGATGGGGAAGGGGTTGTTTATGATGCCTTAGTTGCGCCGGAGTTCCGCGATGCCCTGCTCAAGGCCATGGCTCGGCACCATAGTTTCAGGGGGCAAAAGGGGGAGATTGCCACATCTTACACCCGGAAGGTGTTTCGCCGGATACGTGGGCCAGTTGCAGATTCTCTCGAATCTGCTCTCCTCAAGGGGGAACAGACTAACACTTCAGTGGTCTATGGAGAACGGTTCAAGCTCAAGCTCTTCCGCCGTCTGGAAGAGGGGGTGAGCCCTGAACTTGAGATTGGGAGGTTTCTTACCGAGAAGCAGCCTTTTCCCAATGCTCCTCCAGTTGCTGGCGTTATTGAATACAGGACACGTTGGCGGGAACCGATAACTTTGGGTATTCTTCACGGGTATGTGCATAACGAAGGGGATGCCTGGCAATATACATTAGATTCACTGAGTCGTTACTTTGAGGGAGTACTAGCGCTTCCAGGCGCAGAGGCAACAATGCCCACTAGTGATTCTTTACTGGACATCAGTGACGAAGCTGTACCTTCCGCAGTCACAGATACCGTTGGGCCTTATTTGGTCTCGGCTCAACTTTTAGGGCAGCGCACCGCCGAGCTTCATTCAACACTAGCTTCGGCGATAGATGACGAGAGCTTTGTCCCCGAACCGTTCTCGGTGACCTACCAGCGGTCTCTTTACCATGGTATGAGGAGTTTCACCATACGGGTTTTGCAACTGTTGCGCCAGCGCCTAAGGTATCTCCCTGACGAGGTAAAGGCAGATGCACAAAAGGTTCTTAGTCTAGAAAACACCATCACTGGCCGCTTCCAGGATATTTCTAAGCAGAAGATCACAGGGATGCGTACCCGCTGCCACGGTGACTATCACCTGGGGCAGGTCCTGTATACCGGCAATGACTTTGTCATCATTGATTTTGAAGGGGAACCGGCTCGGCACTTGGGCGAGCGCAGAATCAAAAGCTCACCCCTGAGGGACATTGCTGGCATGATACGCTCGTTTCACTACGCTGCCTATGCTACCCTGCGTGGTCAAACCTCGACTGTACTCCGACCAGATGATATATTAGTGTTGGAGGAGTGGGCACGGGCTTGGTACCTTTGGGTTTCTGCCACCTTCTTGAAATCCTATCTGGAGTTGATGGCAGATACCCCTATATTGCCTCAGAGTCGAGACGGAATGAAGGTCATTCTGGATGCTTACCTTCTCGACAAAGCTATCTACGAAGTAAACTACGAGCTTAACACCCGGCCAGACTGGGTAGGATTGCCTCTTCGGGGTATACTTCAGATACTAGGGGCTAAGGATGAATCAACCACGCCAGCGGTAAAGAAAGAGTCTGGAGAGAAGTCAGCCACGATTGCAACTGAACCAGGGCGTAAGACTGAGGAGACTACCGAAGAGGCTGGGGGAAAAGCTAAAAAGAAGGCTGAATAATGAGCCCTACCTCCAGCATTCATTTTCTCCACCATCTAGCTCGCCTCTATGGTATACAGACGGCTTATTACGATGTCTGCCACCATCGGCAACAGGCTCCTACTGAGTCTTTACTGGCAATACTTCGGTCATTGGGAGCCCCAATCGCAACTCGTCAAGATATTGCCTCGGCGTGGCGAGAACGGCGGCAGGTGCTGTGGCAACAGCTGGTGGAACCAGTAATTGTGGCTTGGGATGGTAGACCGCCAGTAATACAAGTTCGGCTTCCCCCCGTTGCTGCCGAAGCTACTTTGAACTGTCACCTGAAGTTGGAGACCGGTGAGCAGCAGAGCTGGGAATGGCGCGGAGTTGACCTGCCAGTAGTTAAAGCCGCGAAGATAGAGGGGATACAATATGTGGTCAAGCAGCTTCGTCTGCCAAGTAGGTTGCCTTGGGGATATCATCGGCTCATCCTTGAGATGCCGGGAAGACATGAAGAAGCTCTCATAATTTCGGCACCCCTTAAGGCTTACCTACCTCCAGACGGGCCAGAAAATCGCACTTGGGGTGTCTTTATTCCCTTGTATGCCCTACAAACAGAACGGAGTTGGGGAAGTGGCGACTTCTCAGACTTGGAGGCTCTTATGACCTGGGTCGCCACAATTGAAGGACGGGTGATAGCTACTTTACCCTTACTAGCTACCTTTTTGGGCGGTATCCCGGAACCCAGCCCTTATCTTCCAGCTAGCCGCCTGCTGTGGAACGAATTCTACCTGGACATAAACAGGGTCCCTGAACTACAGAAATGTCCGCCAGCACAGGCTATCCTTGAATCATTATCATTTCGCAAAGAAATCAAAGCTCTGCGCCACTCCTCCCTAGTAGACTACCACCGGCAGATGGCATTAAAACGTCGTGTACTGGAAGAACTGTGCCGGTACTTCTTTGCTGAGTCATCCAATTATCCTGAGGCTCTTCACCGCTTCATAGAGGCACATCCAGTGGTTGAAGACTACGCTCGGTTTCAGGCTACCTGTGAGAAGCAGCGTAAGTCATGGCAGTTATGGCCACAGCCATCTCAAGGCGGTGCCTTAAGAGCGGGTGATTACAACGAAGAAAACAGACGCTATCACCTGTATGTCCAGTGGTTGGCTCACCAGCAAATAGGAGACATTGCCAAAAAGGCTAGAGGAAAAGGCCTCCAGCTTTATCTTGACCTCCCACTGGGAGTCCATCCTAGTGGCTATGACGTGTGGCGCCAGCGTGATGCGTTTATCCTGGACGTCTCCGCAGGTGCACCCCCTGACACTGTGTTTACCAAAGGACAGGATTGGGAGTTCCCACCGCTGCACCCGGAAAAAATCAGGGAGCAGGGTTACCGATATATCATTGCCTGCCTACGCCATCACCTTCAGCACGCGGGTATCCTTCGTGTTGACCATGTGATGGGTCTCCACCGCCTTTTTTGTATTCCGAGGGGACTGGAAGCCAGCCAGGGGGTCTATATACGTTACCGAGCTGAGGAATTATATGCCATTCTAGCCCTTGAATCGCATCGCAACAAGGCTATTGTTGTCGGTGAGGACCTGGGTACTGTGCCCCCTTACGTTAAGCCAACTATGAAGCGGCACGGACTCCATCACATGTATGTGGTGCATTATGAACTTGCTGCCAATCCACGGAAAGGGCTTTCCCCTATTTCTCACAGTTCGGTAGCAAGTCTCAATACACACGATATGCCCCCTTTCGCTGCCTTCTGGCGGGGCTTGGACATTGAACAGCGACATAAACTCGGTCTTCTGGACAAGGAAAGTGCACAAAAGGAGCGGTTGACTCGCCGGGATATTATCAAAGTTGTAAGCACCTTTGCACGGCGAAGGGGGTGGCTTAAAGGGTCTGATGTAGACACCAGTGCCGCTGTCAGAGCTTGTTTATCATTGTTGGCTGCGAGTCAGAGTCGCTTGGTTCTTGTTAATTTGGAGGACCTATGGTTAGAGACACAGCCCCAGAATGTGCCCGGCACTAAAGGAAAATACCCCAACTGGCGACGCAAGGCATGCTACAGTTTTGAAAAATTTTGCCAAATGCCTCAGGTACTTGATACACTACGTAATGTGAACAAAATCCGCAAGCAGGGTGGACACGAGTGATGACAAAAAAAGAAGTGCCCGGTAAATCAGGCCGGAGTCTTAAAGCAAAAACAGGGGAACAGCCGGTGTCACAAAAAGTGACCCTGCTGACTGAAGATGACCTCTATCTGTTCAATGAAGGTTCTCACTTCCGCCTGTACGAGAAACTGGGAGCTCATTTGTTAACTACCGAGGATGGTCAAGAAGGGGCCTATTTTGCGGTATGGGCACCCGATGCTGAGCAGGTGTTTGTTATTGGTGACTTTAATGGCTGGGACAAAGCCAGCCACCCTTTGTACTCCCAGGGACAATCAGGGATATGGGAGAGATTCATTCCGGGAGTGGGCAAGGGTGCCCTGTACAAGTATCGCATCAACTCGCGCTACAGAGGTTACAAAGTAGGCAAGGCGGACCCTTATGCTTTTTACAATGAGATACCGCCCAAAACCGCCTCAGTAGTCTGGAGCCTTGAGTACAGCTGGGGAGACCAGGAGTGGATGAAAAAACGGCATGAGCGCAATACGCTTGATGCCCCGATAGCTATCTATGAGGTGCATCTGGGTTCGTGGAAACGAGTGCCTGCAGAAAATAACCGTTCCCTTACCTATCGGGAGCTGGCACCGCAGCTTACCGAATATGTCAAGCAGATGGGGTTCACTCATGTAGAGTTTCTCCCGGTTATGGAGCACCCGTTTTTCGGTTCCTGGGGTTATCAAATCACGGGGTATTTTGCCCCCACCAGCCGCTACGGCACACCGCAGGATTTTATGTTCTTGATTGACTACCTGCACCAGCATGATATTGGTGTGATTCTGGACTGGGTACCATCACACTTCCCTACTGACGAGCATGGGCTCGGCTTCTTTGACGGAACTCACCTTTACGAGCATGCCTATCCCCAGAAGGGCTTCCATCCTGATTGGAGGAGCTACATCTTCAATTATGGGCGGAATGAAGTGCAGAGCTTTCTTCTCAGTAACGCCTTTTTCTGGTTGGATAAGTGCCATGTGGATGGGTTGCGGGTTGACGCCGTTGCTTCGATGCTCTACCTAGATTACTCGCGAAAAGAGGGGGAATGGATGCCCAACAAGTACGGGGGACGGGAGAACCTTGAAGCTATAGCCTTTCTGCGCCGTTTTAACGAGGAAGTCTATAAAAGCTATCCCGATGTTCAGACCATTGCTGAAGAGTCCACTGCCTGGCCGATGGTATCTAAACCCACCTATGTCGGAGGTCTGGGCTTTGGCATAAAATGGGATATGGGCTGGATGCACGATACGCTGGTGTACATAACCAAGGACCCCATCTACAGAAAATACCACCACAACGATTTGACTTTTCGTATGCTCTACGCTTTCACTGAAAACTTTATTTTACCCCTCTCACACGATGAGGTCGTTCATGGCAAGAGTTCACTTTTAGGCAAGATGCCCGGGGATGACTGGCAGAAGTTTGCCAATCTAAGGCTTCTTTTGGGATATATGTATGCCCAGCCTGGTAAAAAGCTACTTTTCATGGGGGCAGAGTTAGGCCAGTGGCGGGAATGGCATCATGACGAGAGCCTGGATTGGCATCTTCTTGAATACCAGCGGCATACTGAGATAAAGAAATGGGTGGAGGACCTTAACCGGCTTTACCGAAGTGAGCCAGCAATTTATGAACTCGATTGCGAGCCAGCGGGATTTGAATGGATTGATGGTAGTGATGTTAAGCACAGTGTCATTAGCTTCACCCGTAAAGGGAAATCAACAGGCGACATCGTACTTATCGTCTGCAACTTCACCTCGATGACTCACTTCAACTACAAGATAGGTGCTCCACGTGGTGGCTCCTGGATGGAAGTCCTCAACAGTGATGCCAAGCAGTACGGGGGCAGTGGTCAAGGCAATTTGGGTGGGGTAAAGGCAGCAACGGTTCCCTGGCATGGTCGCCCCTACTCGCTCAATATCACTGTGCCACCTCTGGCAACCGTGTTCTTCAAGAGCAACGGGAGATAGCCATGATTCTGAAGAGCCACCTTGGTGCAACATATTTAGGGGACGGCCGCTGTCAGTTCCTGGTCTGGGCACCCTTTGCTCAGAAGGTTGAAGTGCACATTATGACACCTCAAGAACGAGTTTTACCTTTAGACAAAGATGCTCAAGGCTACCACCACGCGCTTGTAAAAGATGTGGAACCCGCTAGCCTTTACTTATACCGGCTGGATGGACAAAAAGAGTGTCCTGACCCGGTGTCCCGATTCCAGCCCCAAGGTGTCCACGGTCCTTCACAGGTAGTGGACTCTCAATTCACATGGGAGGATAGCAACTGGTTCGGGTTGCCCCTGCAGGAATATGTCATCTATGAACTCCATGTGGGCACTTTCACCCAAGAAGGCACTTTTGATGCCATTATCCCTCATCTGGATGAACTCAAAGACCTGGGCATTACTGCCATAGAACTTATGCCCGTCGCCCAGTTCCCGGGGAGCCGCAACTGGGGTTATGATGGGGTTTATCCCTTCGCAGTGCAGAACTCCTACGGTGAGCCAGATGGACTTAAACGACTGGTAAACGCCTGCCACCAGAAAGGGCTAGCTGTTATTCTGGATGTGGTCTACAACCACCTGGGACCGGAAGGGAACCACATGGGTGACTTCGGTCCGTATTTTAACGACCGTTACAAAACGCCGTGGGGAGGAGCTATTAACTTTGATGGGCCTTACAGTGATGAGGTTCGTCGTTTCTTTATCGAAAACGCCCTCTACTGGGTCACTGAGTTCCACATTGACGCCCTCCGGCTTGATGCCCTCCATGCCATACTGGATATCACGCCTAAAACGTTCTTAGAGGAACTTGCCACTGCGGTGCATGAGCAGGCGGAGCGGCTAAAGCGGCGGGTATATCTAATCGGTGAAAGCACTCTCAATGATAGGCGCCTACTCCGTTTACCTGAGTTAGGCGGCTACGGTCTTGATGCCCAGTGGAACGATGATTTTCACCATTCTCTTCACGTGCTGCTAACGGGTGAGCAGACCGGGTATTATGAGGACTTTGGCCACCTGCAGCACTTAGTCAAGGCATTTCAGGAAGGGTTTGTCTATTCAGGAGAATATTCTGTGTACCGTCAACGACGGCATGGCACCTCCTCTAAAGACATCCCGGCACACTGCTTTGTGGTCTTTGCCCAGAACCATGACCAGGTAGGGGACCGGGTGCTGGGTGAGCGTTTGAGCCAGCTCGTCTCCTTTGAAGAACTCAAGCTCGCTGCAGGAGTTGTCCTGCTCTCACCGTTTATCCCCCTTATCTTCATGGGCGAAGAATACGGAGAGACAGCACCGTTCCACTACTTTGTTAGTCACTCAGACCCGTCGCTGGTTGAAGCGGTGCGACGTGGACGTCAGGAGGAGTTTGCCGCTTTTCAGTGGCAGGGTGAAATGCCCGACCCTCAAGATGAAGCGACCTTCCAGCATGCTAAACTCAACCATAACCTGCACAACAAGGAACACCACCAAACTCTACTAGGGTTCTATAAGGAGCTAATCCGACTCCGAAAGGAGAACCCTGCCTTAGCTCATCTGAGTAAGGATACTATGGAAGTTCTGGGCTATGAGAAAACCAAGTTGCTTTTCGTCCGCCGCTGGAGTAGAGATAAAGAGGCTGTTATAGCTTTTAATTTCAGTGATAGCCAAGTCCCGATGGCACTGCCCGTTCCTGTAGGACACTGGCAAAAACTTTTAGACTCCGCAGACAAACAGTGGCTGGGAAATGGAAGCACCACTCCGGGGCAGCTTAACTCGGAAGGGGAATTTATCTTCGCTTTAAGCCCCAGGTCATTCGCCCTCTTTACAAAGGAGACTTAAATGGAACGCTACATCTGCATTCACGGTCATTTCTACCAGCCACCACGGGAGAATGCCTGGCTGGAGTCTATCGAGCTGCAAGACCAAGCTTATCCCTACCATGACTGGAATGAACGGGTCACAACCGAGTGCTACGCACCTAACTCCGCCTCACGCATTCTGGATGGTGAAGGCTATATCAAACAGATTGTTAACAATTATGCTAAGATCAGCTTCAACTTTGGTCCAACCCTTCTTGCTTGGTTGGAAATCAATTCCCCGGATGTCTATCAAGCCGTTCTTGAAGCTGACCGCAATAGTCAGCAAAATTTCTCTGGCCATGGCTCAGCTATCGCTCAAGCCTATAACCACATAATTATGCCCCTGGCCAATCACCGGGACAAGTACACCCAGGTGTTATGGGGAATCCGGGACTTTGAACACCGCTTTGGACGGAGACCAGAAGGGATGTGGCTACCGGAAACAGCAGTAAATCTGGAGACTCTGGATATTCTAGCTGATATGGGGCTCCAGTTCACCATACTTGCTCCTCATCAAGCTAGTCGGGTACGCCAAATTAGCACTGATACCTGGAATGATGTCAGCAATTGCAATATTGACCCCAAAATGGCTTACAGGCTAAATTTGCCCTCAGGCCGGAAGATAAACCTTTTCTTCTATGATAATCCTATTGCCCGTAATGTCGCCTTTGAGGATCTTCTCAACAGTGGTGAGAACCTTGCCCACCGTCTTGTGGAAGCCTTCTCGGAGGAGCGCACCTGGCCTCAACTGGTTCACATCGCCACTGATGGCGAGACCTATGGTCATCACCACCGGTTCGGGGACATGGCACTGGCTTATGCCATTGACTACATTGAGACCAATAATCTAGCACAAATTACTAATTATGGCGAATACCTGGAAAAGCATCCGCCTACCCATGAGGTTGAGATTAACGAGAACACATCCTGGAGCTGTCCTCACGGGATTGAGCGGTGGCAGAGCGATTGTGGGTGCAATACCGGCAGACACCCGAAATGGCATCAGGCTTGGCGAACTCCACTGCGCGAAGCTTTTGACTGGCTCCGGGATACTTTAGCGCCTAAATACGAGGAAAAAGCACGTCAGTTCCTAAAGAACCCCTGGGCTGCCCGTGATGATTACATCGATGTAATCCTGAACCGCTCACCGGAAAACGTTCAACAGTTCTTAGACCAGCATATCACCCATGAACTCAGTGAGACTGAGAGGATAACAGTGTTTAAGCTGCTGGAGCTTCAGCGCCATGCCATGCTTATGTACACCAGTTGTGGCTGGTTCTTTGATGAACTCTCTGGCATTGAAACGATACAGATTATTCAATATGGGGGAAGAGCGATTCAATTGGCGGAAGAACTCTTCGGTGATGACACAGAACGCCAATTCTTAGAGCTTCTGGAGCAAGCCAGGAGCAACATTTCCCAGCATGGTAACGGTCGGCGCATTTATGAGAAATTCGTAAAGCCAGCCATGGTAGACCTGACCAAGGTCGCTGCCCATTACGCCGTGAGTTCCCTGTTTGAGGAATACGGTGAACAAGCCAAGATTCATTGCTACACCGTAGACCTTGAGGACTACCAGACTTTTACCGCGGGCAAACCGAAACTTGCGGTAGGGCGGGCTAAAGTAGCCTCTGAGATTACGCAGGAGTCTTCCGTACTGAGCTTCGGGGTACTGCACTTTGGTGACCATAATGTGAACGCTGGTGTTCGGGAGTATCAAGGGGAAGAAGCTTACCAAGGGATGGTGCAAGAGGTGACCCAGACCTTCTCTGGGGCAGACTTTCCCGAGGTTATCCGACTCTTGGATAAGTACTTTGGCACTTCCACCTACTCCCTCAAGTCTCTTTTCCGGGATGAGCAGCGCAAGATTCTGGGCTGCATTTTGGAGTCTACCCTGTCTGAGATTGAAGGAGCCTACCGTCAACTTTACGAGCATCATTTCCCACCGATGCGCTTCCTTTCGGACCTGGGGAATCCGGTGCCGAAGGCTTTCCACTCAGCCGCTGAGTTCATCCTGAACATAGACCTGCGCCGGGCACTCAGCAGTGATACCCTGGAGGTAGAGCGCATCAGGAGCCTTCTTGATGAGGCCGGGGCATGGAATGTTGACCTTGATAGAGAGGGTCTCGACTATCTGTTGCAGCAAACATTAGGGAAAATGATGGCTAAGTTAGTGGCCACACCCGAGGACATCGCTCTTCTGAAGAACCTGGCGGACTCTATAGCGCTGATTCGGTCTGTGCCCTTTACGGTAGACCTCTGGAAAGTACAGAACCTCTACTACGAAATGCTTAAGACTGCCTACCCTGAACTCCGGAAAAGGGCACAGCAAGGAGATGAAACGGCTGCAGAGTGGGTAACACAGTTCGTCTCTTTGGGACAACAACTGTTAATGCGGGGCGCCTAAATGTTAAGCCTACGAATACCTGTCGCTACCTACAGGCTCCAGTTTAATAAGCAGTTTCGCTTTGAAGACGTCCAGACCTTGGTGACTTATCTCTACCGACTGGGTATTTCTGACCTTTATGTCTCTCCCATCCTCAAAGCGCGAACAGGAAGCTGGCACGGCTATGACGTGACCGACCCCTCACAGCTTAACCCGGAACTGGGCACTGCAGAAGAATTTGAGACATTAGTCCAGATAATCAAACAACACGATATGGGGCTACTTCTTGACATTGTCCCCAACCACATGGCCGCCAGTCCTGAAAATCAGTGGTGGATGGATGTTCTAGAGAACGGCATATGTTCTCCCTACGCCGGTTTCTTTGATATAGACTGGAGTGCCTTTGATAACAGAATTCTTCTGCCTATTCTCACTCGCCCCTATGAGAAGTCCTCAAGGAATCAAGAACTCACATTAGCTCTGGAGGGTGATGGCCTTTTCATCCAATATGACGATTACAGGTTGCCACTAGACGTTAAGTCCTATCGTTTGATTCTATCCTATCGCTTAGACAATCTGGAGAAAGCACTTGGCGCTGGTAATCCCGACTTTCGGCGGCTCAAACAGTTCTTAGACGTCATGGAACAACTGCCTTCTTGTGCCAGCCCAGACCACGAAAAAACTGACGAACGGTACCGGGAGCGTCAAGCAATCAAGAAAGGGCTTTGGCATATGGTCAATACCTCACCCCAAGTAAAGGCATTTCTTTTGGAGAATATTGCCCATTTCAACGGTAAGAAAGGGGAGCCTGAGAGCTTTGAGCTACTGGACCGCTTGCTGGAACAACAAACATATCAGCTTGCCTTCTGGAAGACGGCATACGAACAGATTAATTACCGGCGCTTCTTTGACATCAATGACCTGGTCGGCGTAAGGGTTGAGGAGCGTGATGTGTTTGAGGCAACCCATAAGCTAATTTTTCACCTCGTTCAGGAGGGGAAGGTTACCGGATTACGGATTGACCACGTTGACGGTCTGTATAATCCACTGGAGTATCTTTCCCGCCTGCAACATTACATTGTGCCAGAGGCGAAAGAAACCGGCAGGCTTCCTGGCTTTTACGTCGTTGCGGAAAAGATTTTGTCCGGGGATGAAGCTCTACCTGAAGAATGGCCGGTCTTCGGCACCACCGGTTACGATTTCTTGAACAAGGTAAACACGCTCTTTGTGGATAGTAAAGGGGCACAAGCGTTGGATGAGATTCACTCCGGCTTCACCGGAAGTAGGGTAACATTCGACGATGTTGTCTGCGAAAAAAAGAGGCAGGTCATAGAAGAATTGTTCCCTGGCGAAATACGTACGCTGGGACAATACCTGGTTCACCTTGCCCAGAAAAACTGTCATGACATTAACCCCTCACTAGAAGAACTGACAAAAGCCCTTATTGAGATTACCGCTTGTCTACCTGTTTACCGGACCTATATACGAACTTTAAAAGTATCCCCCCAAGCTAGGTTTTACCTGGAGCGTACCGTCCAAGAAGCCAGACAGCGAAACCCTGCCATAGAAGCTGCTACTTTCGACTTTCTGAGACGTGTACTCCTTCTGGACTTTCCAGATTACCTTACTTCGGAACAAAGAAAAGCGTGGCTCCATTTCGTGTCAAAGTGGCAGCAATTGACCGGTGGCGTCATGGCTAAGGGATTTGAAGATACTGCCCTCTATAACTACAACTGCCTGGTCTCGCTCAACGAGGTGGGCGGGAACCCTGGTTCGGCAGGCCTGTCAGTTGACGCGTTCCACCGCCATAACCTTAAACGGTTAGATCTTTGGCCACACACGTTGAACGCTACTGCTACGCACGACACGAAGCGAGGCGAAGATGTCAGAGCTAGAATCAATGTCCTCTCCGAGATTCCAAATGAATGGGAAAGACATCTGGTCCAGTGGAGCCAGTGGAACCAGCCGAAGAAACGGGGAGTAAACGGATTGCTTGTGCCAGAGCCAAATATGGAAATACTCCTCTATCAGACTCTAATCGGCACTTGGCCCCTTTTTAAGGGGGATATACCCCAGTTCAAGGAGCGGCTCAAAGCTTACGTGGTCAAAGCAGTCAGGGAGGCAAAAGTGTTCACCAGCTGGCTTTCACCCAATTCAGACTACGAAGACGCTATTATCAAGTTTACAGAATCTATTCTAGAAAGCTCCGACCAAAACGAATTTCTGGAAGACTTTCTGCTGTTCCAGAAGCAAATAGCATACTATGGAGCCCTCAACTCTCTAGCACAGGTCTTGCTCAAGATTACCTCACCCGGTGTACCAGATTTCTATCAAGGGACGGAACTGTGGGATTTAAGCCTGGTAGACCCAGACAATCGGCGTCCGGTTGACTTTAAAAGACGGATAAAACTCTTGAATGACCTCATTCAACAAGAAGCCCAAGGGCAACAGCTAATCCAGCAAATCTTGAGTTCGTGGGAAGACGGTCGGGCTAAGCTTTATACGACCTACAAGGCACTAAATTTTCGCAGGTCTTACAAGAATGTATTCCTTAATGGGCAATACATCCCGCTTCAGGTTGTAGGTCAAAGGCAGGAACATGCATATGCCTTTGGACGACACAAAAGTGGGGTATGGGTTTTGGTCGTGGTTCCTCGGCTGTTGACCAAGCTAGTTCGCGTCGGTGCTATCCCTGTGGGTCAAGACGTATGGAAAGAAGACCTGTTGCTATTGCCTGATGCTGTGCCTGAGTGTTGGCTCAATATTTTTACTGGCGAGAAGCTTAGGATACCTAGTACAGGAAAGGAGTTACCCCTCTCCAGGATACTGAGTATATTCCCTGTTGCTCTCCTGAAAAGCACGTGATATAAAAGCACACTATTTGCGTTTAAAAAGCGCAAAAGCAGATAGAAAAGGAGGAGATAACATGAAGAAATTGCCAAGAATGCATGCACCTAATGTCTCCCAGCGAGAAGCTTTACTGCACCGCATCGAGCGGCTTACTGAGCTGCCTCTCTTAGTACTTGCTTTCGCTATGATTCCCCTTTTAATAGGTCCGCTCCTGTGGAATCTTTCGCCAGAAGAGGAGACGGTTTTTATAACCCTAGACACTTTTATATGGGCGTTATTTGCGGTGGACTTGGGAATTAAGGTTGTGGTTGCTCATCACCGACTGGCTTACCTGCGCCGACACTGGCTTGAGGTCTTAGTCGTAATTATTCCTTTTTTCAGACCATTGCGTATTCTTCGGATATTTGTCTTTGGCTCTCGTGCCTGGGTTGGGATGAGAAGACTGGTGAACGTTGACTTCCTGCTCGTCTACGGATTGGGGCTGGTTATCGTAGCCGCTACAGTGGTTGCCTCAGTGGAAGGCGGTGAGAACGCCTCTATTCATTCTTTCACCGATGCTCTATGGTGGGCAGTAGTTACTATTACCACGGTGGGTTATGGTGATATGGTACCAGTAACTGCAGCCGGAAGGGCTATTGCCTTCGTCCTGATGCTTGGTGGAATTGCCTTCTTCAGCGGGGTTACCGCTAATCTGGCTTCGTTTCTGGTCAAGGGAGGCGAGTCAGATAAAAAAGTCCTAATCCAGTTAGCCAAGGAGTTGGAGGGACTACGGCAAGAGGTGGCAAAATTGCGCGGAGGGGATTAACTGGCAGACACTTTCATCAGGTTCATACACTGTTATTTCGGGTATTATTCAGAGACCGAGCGGCTGGTTTATACATCCGCTCAGTGTATTCCTTAAGCATTCGCCGTGTATTATAGACGGGCACGACTGAACGAATTGCTTCCTTGACCATACGAATCCAGCCGTGGGGTACATCACCCCGGTCACGTGCATAGTAGAGAGGCACGATCTCCTCTTCTAATAAGCGGTAAAGTTCCTCGGAATCTGCCTTATCTTCCTCCTCGGAATTTAGTGTGTTAAGTTCACTATTAACTATCCAACCATTGTTACCTTTGTACCCTTCATGCCACCACCCGTCACGAATGCTCAAATTCAGCACACCATTGAGTGAGGCTTTCATACCGCTGGTGCCACAAGCCTCCCGCAATCGGCGCGGCGTATTCAGCCACACATCCACCCCGTGAACCAGATAACGGGCTAGGTGCATATCATAGTTCTCAATAAAGGCGATGCGCCCCTGAAACTCGCGGTCCAAAGCCAAGTGGTAGACCTGTTGAACAAGATGTTTGGATGGGAAATCGGCAGGGTGGGATTTCCCCGCGAATATGAGCTGAACAGGATGCCAGTCGTTATTGACAATTCGCTTTAGACGTTCGATGTCTCGGAAGATCAGCAACGGTCGTTTGTACTCAGTGAAGCGGCGGGTAAAGGCAATAGTTAATGCTTCAGGGTCGAGCAGTATCCCCATAGCTGGCATTTCCACAGGTGCTGTGCTGTTTCCAACCCACCGCTTACGTGCCCGGTAGCGTATAGTGCTGGTTAGCTTATGCTTGAGCAGCTGATGAACCGCCCAAAGTTCCTCATCCGGGATATCCAGCAAGCGCTCCCACAATCTATCATCATCGTGTTTCTTTATCCAGTCTCTCCCCAGATACTTTTCGAAGAGATAATACAACTCCGGAGCAACCCAGGTCGGAACATGCATTCCATTGGTGATATGTGATATTGGCACCTGGTCTTCCACCACATTCGGCCAAAGCCCATGCCACATTCTTCGGGTGACTTTACCATGAAGCTGGCTTACCGCACAGCGGTGGTTAGCCATTCTCATCGCAAGCGCAGTCATATTGAAGGATTGGGGTTCATAGCCATCTTGCTGTCCGAGTTGAAAGAACGTTTCCCGCTCAATTCCAAGGGATTTCCAGTAACCGCTAAAATATTTCTCCATCAGCTGGGCTGGAAAAATATCGTGCCCAGCCATCACTGGCGTGTGAGTGGTAAAGACGGTTGTTGATTGCACTTTGCCCATGGCTTCGGCAAAACTCAGCCCCGTTGCTACTTCCTCTCGGACACGTTCCAGCATCATAAAGGCGGTATGACCCTCGTTAGCATGCCAGACTACTGGGCTGATATTGAGCGCTCTGAGGACACGTATCCCACCGATACCTGCTACAATTTCTTGCTGCAAACGTTGCTCACGGTCGGCAACATATAGGCGGGCTGATAGCTGCCGGTACGGCTCAGGATTTTCTTCAAGATTCGTATCCAGCAGATAAATGTTGGTGCGACCGACACGAACTTGCCATACCCCGATAGCCAAGGCATTATCGCCCAGTTGAACCTCGGTTATAACAGCGTCACCTTTTGGGGAAAGTATGCGATGGATGGGTGCCTTTTCAAAGTCGAGCTGTTCGTAGACTTCCTGCTGGCAACTGTCCAAGCTCGCACAAAGATGCTGATGGAAGTATCCCTGGGGATACATGAACCCGACGGCGACCAGGGGCAGACCCATATCACTCGCTTCCTTACAGATATCCCCGGCCAACACTCCCAAGCCGCCAGCATAAATAGGGAGGGAGTTATGTATGGCATACTCCATTGAAAAATAAGCGATAGGTCTATGCACTAAGTCAGGATAATTCATAGCAAACGACGTATCAGAAGTTGACACCTCTTTATCGAAGGCGGACATTACCGAGTCATACAAGGTAAGAAAAGTCGAATCGGTAGCGGCTGCCTGCAATATATCTGAGTTCACCTGGCGCAACTCTCTGACAGGGTTATGGCCGCTCAATTTCCATAGCTGGTAATCTAGTTTGCGAAACACGTTGCGTGCCTCAGGGTGCCAGCTCCACCACAAGTTGTTGGCGAGTTCATCAAGCCTGCTTATGCGTTCCGGTATCTTCTCGTTCAGCAAGACATCTTTTCACCTTTCTCCGCTTCTCACCAAGATTATACTCTATCTCAGCACAGAGAAGCTAGCTTGCTTGTCGGCTGATGGTATGTTGTCCCTGAAAACAATAGCATTGTTAAGAAATCTGGCACCAAGAGGCTTGACAAATGGTGATAAGAGGGTTTAGTATATTATCCTCAAAATATAATACCAGTAATGTTAATACCTTAAAAACAGACAAGATATTTTACTGTAGTGGTATGGTGGGTGTGCTACAATGTGGCGCGTGAGTGTGTCCTACTACATAAGGGATTGCATTAGCTCAACTACTGGGGCAGAAATCCAGTAGATTAATTAGAGGTGCCAGCCAGAATAAAGGCTGGCACCTCTTGTTTTTGGGACTGGGAAGTGTGGTCTTAATGGTGGAAATAAATAGAGGGAGGTAAGCTATGTTTCATACTATCGGAGAAGCGGCGGGTGAAATTTGGAGGCTCCTCGGCCAGGAAGGCTCATTAAGCGTCTCCGCCATTGTGGGTAAGGTGAAGCTACCTCAGTCTGTGGTCTATATGGGAATAGGGTGGCTTGCCCGGGAAGACAAATTGGTATTTACCGAGACGAAACGAGGAATGTCTATCTCCAGCAAAAGGTAAGAAGGTCTTAGATTAATTATCCAGAAGTAACGAAGAGGGCAAACTTATGGGTATTGCTCCCGACAATACTGTGTTTATTATTCTCTGTTTTGAAGGTCCTGATAATTATTCCATGGCCGGGGGACTTGGTGACAGGATAAACAATCTGACGAACACGCTGGCTGAAATGGGCTTCACTATTCATCATATTTTCATCGGGGACCCCGGAATGGACGGAATAGAATTTAGCAAAGACGGCAAGCTTGTTCTCCATCGGTGGTGCCAGTGGATAAGTGAGAGCTATCGGGGTGGAGTCTATGATGGAGAGCAATGGAAACTTGACGATTACACTAAATCTGCTCCTCTGTTCGTCGTTCAGGAGCTTGCCTGTCCGGCAATCTCTCAGGGAAAGCTGGTAGTAATACTGGGAGAGGAATGGCAGACCGCTGAAGCTATCTGTTGTATACACGACCTCTTGCATATGTACCACCTCCGCGACAAGGCAGTGATATTCTGGAACGCAAATGAGATATATGGTTTTGAGCAAATAGACTGGAAATGCCTCTCTCGTGCTGCCAAAATTACTGCGGTTAGCGAATATATGAAACAGATTATGCTTCAAATGGGAATAGACCCCATAGTTATTCCTAACGGTATACCCCAAGCCCTTCTGGATGAGGTGAATAAAAGCGACGTTTCACAGGTAAGAGAGACACTGGGCACTGAGACGATATTCAGTAAGGTGGCTAGATGGCGCGAAGACAAAGGATGGAAACCAGCGGTTCATGCTATTCACAATCTCAACAAGTTGGGGGAGGGTTCTAAACTTCTGGCGTATGCGGGAATAGAATCAGACAGGCAAAAGATTGCTCATCAGGTAAAGTCACTTGGTCTGGTGATGAAGAATATCTACCTGGAGGGAGACCCCAAAGAGCATTACCTTCGGGCTGCGTTTGAAAAGGATTTCACGCCTTACTTTGAGGCCCTCTCCAAAAGTGGTACTGCAGACATTATCAACCTCTTGTTTCCCATGCCGCTATCATTCTTGAGGGTGCTTTATCGAGCCAGCGATGTAGTCTTGGCCAACAGTGGTCATGATCCGTTTGGACTGGTAGGCATGGAAGCCATGGCGACGGGAGCAGTAGTGTTCACTAGCCGTAAAGCAGCGGGGCATGCTGAGCATATGAACAATGCCATCGTCTTAGACAATTACACCGCAGAGGAGATACAGTTTTACACAGAGCACCTCCGTATACATCCAGAGAAGAGAGAAATAATCAGAGCATCTGCCAGGCAGATAGCAGAACAATGGACCTGGCAGAAAGTAGTAAAAAAACTCTTATGTAATCTTGGGTATCAGGCACGAGCCCAAGGGATTGCTTTGCCTGCTGAAGAAACAATAGAAGCGTCTCAGCAAATGTCATTGTAACGTGGAGGAGGTGATGCAAATGTATGTGGAAGCAGCTATTTGTGATTATCTTAGAGAGGAGATATTTCCTCAACTCGCTCCACCTCCCTATGGGGAGATAGAAATGACAAGTCTAGGTGCGCAAAAACCCGTCTGTCTCTTCTTTGAAAGGAACAGAAACATAATGGTGGTAGGAAAGCTTTTCAAATGGGGAGTTGTTTCCCTTGAAGATGCGTGGCTGGGAGCAAACAAGGAGTATTCGAATCTCAAGCTACTTAGAGAGCAGTTAGGAATGGATGGTGATACTGATTATGTGACGGCGCCCCTGGGCGAAAATAAGGAGCTTTCTGCCCTTCTGGTTACGGAGAGAGCGCCGGGGCAGACACTTGATCACTTCATTTCAAGAGCCATTTTTGAGCAACAGCGTGATGAGCTGTTTCAAACGTTAAGCTATCTGGCTAGGTTTTTCGTTAAGCTTCATGAGACTGGTAAAACTGAGAGGCAGCTTTCTCCCGAGTTACCTCGGTTCTACCTGGACACACTGCTGGATTCTCTAAGTGTAGGGCATTTAGACCCGTTGAGGCGAGCTGAGATTGAGAACTATGCAGTTCGCTGGTGGAGCGAAAAACATGTTTTTGCCTCAGACAGAGAAACCATAGTCCATGGTGATGCTACTCCTACCAACTTTCTATTTAATAATGGAAACGTAGCTGCCATCGATCTGGAAAGTATGAAATGGGGCGATCGTTGTTGGGACCTGGGATTCATGGCTGCCGAATTAAAGCACCATTTCATTTGGCGTACGGGGGATGGTTGGGCTGCCGAGCCATTTATCAGCCATTTCTTGTGGCAATACGCAGTAGACTACGGTGATACCCAGTTTTTCTATGTTATCACCCGCAAACTTCCGCTGTATATGGTATTGGGTCTTTTAAGAATCGCAAGAAATCTCTATGTTGGCGATGCTCACAGAGAGCGTTTGATTCTAGAGGCGAAGCAATGTCTAAAATACGGGCTGTAGTGTTTGATTGTTATAGCACCCTTATCGACATCAAGACCAACGAACAAAAAGATGAGATTTTCCATTACCTTTCGCTTTACCTTCAATACTACGGGGCAAAAATGGGTACTGAAAAACTTAAGCTTGCTCTGGATAATGAAAAGAAACAATATTTCCAGTCGGCAAAAGAGCACTACCCGGAAATAGACCTCGAAATCGTATTCAGGAACATCCTCAACAAAGAAGGATTAGGTGATCCCCTTTTGGCAGAGTCTTGCTGTAAGCTTTTTAGAGTGCTGAGTCGAGAGCGATTTCAACTTTTTCCCGATAGTCTTCCTGTATTGGAGAAAATGAAGGAAAGCGGATATCCTATAGCGGTCGTCTCTGATGCCCAGAAAGTGTTTTGCTCGGAAGAAGGTGAAATATTGGGAATAACGCCGTTTTTTAGTCACGTCATCATGTCCACGCACCTTGGATTTAGAAAACCTGACCCCCGGATTTTTGTGATTGCCTGCACTTTGTTAGATATGGCTCCACCAGAGACTGTTTACATTGGTAATGACCCTGAAACAGACATAAAGGGGGCTCAGGGAATCGGCATGCAAGCGATATTATTGGACAGGAACGGGGAGAATAAAAATCAAGACCCGAAACCTGATTTCTATGCTACCAATCTTTGGGAAGCATGGAATTGGATTAAGAGTAGTATCTAAGCACATTGAAGGTATTTTATATTCAGATGGAGAAAGGAGTTGCTTATGTCCACATTTCGCTGAAATGATAAATCTTGGTGATGATAAAGGAGGGACTTATGCCTACATTTGGTTTTCTTTCAGATTTGAATCCTTTTGTCGCTGGTGGGATTAAGGTAGGACTGATATTGGTAGGTGCATTAGCTATAATCTTTGTTGTGAGACGGACAATCCCCAGGCTAATAAAAGTCCACATTCCAAAGATTCGCAAGGAACGCCCACAGCAGTTGGCAGAACGCACTCAGACTCTTTCTCGGATACTCATTGGAGCTATTAGCATTCTCGTCTGGGTCATGGCAATTATCATGATTCTGAGTGGTTTGGGCGTGGATATCACGCCTCTGATAGCCTCTCTCGGGGTAGCCTCTCTGGCGCTCGGTTTCGCAGCCCAGAATATAATTCGAGATTACCTCCACGGTTTCTTCATCATAATGGAAGACTGGTACCGGGTAGGCGAGGTAGCCATTATTTCGGGCACTGGTGGACTGGTAGAAAATGTAACACTAAGGCGCACTATACTTCGAGACTTAAACGGCACAATGCATATTTTTCCTAACAGTAAAGTGGAATCTGTCAGCAATATGACTCGGGACTGGTCACGTGTAAATCTGGATGTAACAGTAGCCTACAAAGAAAACCTGGACAATGTAATCCACGTAATCAACGAGGTTGGTCAGGGACTGAAGGATGATCCTACCTGGGGACAAGATCTGATAACGGCTCCTGCAGTAACACGCGTCAACAATTTAGGTGATCATGGAGTTGAGATAAAGATACTCGCTGATACCAAACCCATAAAACAATGGGCACTAACGGGTGAACTGCGAAAGCGGTTGAAGGATCGCTTTGACAAGGAAGGCATAGAGATACCGTGGCCGCATACAAAATTATACTTTGGGAACACACTAGCAGCCGTAAGTAATAGAGAGGAGTCGCTCTGAGATAAAAAACAAAAAAGAGGCTTCTCAGGATAATAAATATTGGCATCTCAGAGGCTGTTCAGGAAAACTTAGGAGGGAACTATGACTACCAAGTTATTGCCGGGGAAATCCTACCCTTTAGGGGCAACCTGGGATGGTCAAGGCGTTAATTTTGCAATTTACTCTGAAAGAGCTACAAAGGTCGAACTTTGCCTTTTTGATGCTCCAGACTCGAAGGCTGAGCGCGAACGGGTTCCCTTTAAAGAAGTAACAGGGTATGTGTGGCATGCCTACTTACCTGAGATTCGGCCGGGTCAACTCTACGGTTACAGGATTCACGGACCATACGAACCAGAAACTGGTCTCCGTTTTAACCCCGCCAAGCTGCTCATTGACCCCTATGCAAAGGCCATCTCTGGAACAGTGAATTGCCAGGCACCAGTATTTGGTTATCAATTGGGACACCAGGACGCGGACCTATCTAAGAATGATGAAGATGATGCCTGGGGTATGCCCAAATGTGTGGTGATTAACCCTGCTTTTGATTGGGAAAGTGATAAACAACCGCGTATGCCGTGGCATGAGACTATCATCTACGAAACTCATGTAAAAGGCTGTACGGCACGTCACCCAGAGGTGACTCCTGAGCAACGCGGTACTTACACTGGTCTGGCATCAAAAACTATGCTAAAGCATTTGAGGAGTCTTGGCATTACTACCGTAGAACTTTTACCGATACATGATTTTCTTGATGATAAGCATTTGGTGGACCGTGGGCTAAGTAATTACTGGGGTTATAATACCACAAACTTCTTTTCGCCAACCGCTCGATACTCAGGTTCAGGTGACACTGGAGGCCAGGTTACGGAGTTCAAAACTATGGTAAAGACGTTACATCGCGCCGGTATCGAAGTGCTCCTTGATGTTGTCTATAATCATACCTCTGAGAGTAATCAGCTAGGACCGACATTAAGCCTCCGAGGTATTGACAACCCAACTTATTACCGGCTTGCGTCAGATAAGGCACGCTACTATACTGACTATACTGGTACGGGTAACACCCTGAACGTATGCCATCCCCAGGTGCTTAAACTTATTATGGACAGCCTCCGTTACTGGGCACTGGAAATGCACGTTGATGGCTTCCGCTTCGACCTTGCTGCCGCACTGGCCAGGGAATTAAAAGAGGTTGATCGGCTAGCTTCATTTTTCGACATAATCCATCAAGACCCGGTGCTCTCTCAGGTTAAATTAGTAGCTGAGCCGTGGGATTTTGGCGAGAGAGGCTATCAGGTGGGGAATTTCCCCGTCCTCTGGACTGAGTGGAACGGGAAATATCGGGATACAGTACGGCGATTTGCCAGAGGCGATGATGGCCAGGTAGCTGAAATCGCCTATCGTCTTACTGGAAGTAGCGACCTTTACCAAAATGATGGCAGGCGACCTTATGCCAGTATTAATTTTGTAACCTCACACGATGGATTTACACTGCATGATTTGGTTAGCTACAATGAAAAGCACAACGAAGCTAACGGTGAAGGAAATAAGGATGGTGCTGATGAGAACCTCTCGTGGAATTGCGGTATAGAAGGGCCTACCGATGATTCTAAAGTTAATGAATTGCGGGAAAGACAAAAACGAAACTTTATGGTGACTCTATTGCTCTCGCAAGGTGTGCCGATGATACTGGGTGGTGATGAATTGAGTCGTACACAGATGGGAAACAATAATGCTTATTGCCAGGACAATGAACTTAGCTGGTATGATTGGGACCTAGATGATAGAAGCAAGTCATTTTTGACCTTCGTTAAACACTTAATTAAGTTCCGCCTTAAGCATCCCATTCTGTCACGGCGAAACTTTTTCTTGGGCAGACCTATTCGCGGCTCTGACATAAAAGATATTATGTGGTTGCGTCCCGATGGCCAGGAAATGACAGACGAAGATTGGGGCTCATCCTGGGTGCAATGTATTGGGATGTTCTTGGCCGGTGAAGTCCCTGATGAAGTTAATCAACGTGGTGAGCCCCTAAAGGACGACACATTCCTTATGTTACTAAATGCCAGCGAACAAACAATTCCATTTCTTTTACCGGCGCTACCTGCGAATGCAAAGTGGGAGGTAGTCATAAATAGCGCTGTTCTGGAGCTTTCTGCAGATAAGCGGATGATTAACGGAGAAGAAAACATTGAAATAGCTGGTCGGTCTAAAGTCTTATTACGGAGACATGTGGAATAGTGAGGACTGAGATACCGGTAACTTTTTAATCAATTTTCTCTCTAGTAAATCATTAAGTATTAGAGAAAGGATAAAGCAGCATTGCTACAAGGAGGTAAACCGCCATGCCCAGATTGATCAAGACGAGAGCAAAAAAGGCAGGTCTTCCACCAGGTACTCTTGTTCACGTGGGGGAAAGGAAGACTGAGAAGGTGAGGATAACAATCCTTGACTACGATGAAGCACGGTTTGAAGAGAAGCAAGCAAAAACAATTGAGGAATGTTTTCCGTTTAAGGACAAACCAACCGTTACCTGGATCAATATAGATGGTCTTCATCAGGTGGATATTATAGAGAAACTTGGAAGTCACTTTGGTCTTCATCCGCTTCTCTTAGAGGACATTTTAAACACGGAACAACGCCCGAAGATGGAAGATTATGGGGATTACATCTTTGTTGTTCTGAAGATGCTCTATTTGGGTCAACAAAAAGATGAACTAGAGACTGAGCAAGTTAGCTTGATTTTCGGTTCAAATTTTGTCATCTCCTTTCAGGAGCGTGAAGGAGATGTCTTTGACCCCATCCGGGACAGAATTAGGAAAGGGAAAGGTCGGATTAGAAAGGCAGGGTCTGATTATCTCGCCTACGCTTTATTAGATGCTGTCGTTGATAACTATTTCATAATTCTAGAACAGGTTGGAGAAAATATAGAAGACACAGAACAACAGCTGGCAACAAATCCCACCCTGGAAACTTTGCAGGTTATACGCAAATTAAAGAACGAAATGATATTCCTGCGCAAGTCTATTTGGCCTTTAAGGGAAGTAGTCAGTGGGCTGGAAAGATGTGAGTCATCGCTTATCCATGAATCTACGAACGTATATCTTAGGGATGTTTATGACCATACAATCCAAGTTATTGATACTGTAGAGAGTTTTAGAGACATGATTTCTGGCATGCTTGATATTTATCTTTCTAGCATAAGTAATAAAATGAACGAAGTGATGAAGGTGCTGACAATCTTTGCTTCCATATTTATACCGCTTACTTTTGTCGCCGGTCTTTATGGCATGAATTTCAAATTTATGCCAGAACTTGAATGGCACTGGGGTTATCCCGTAATTTTGTTTGTCATGGTTCTCATTGGTGCCTCACTGTTGGTCTATTTCAGAAGAAGAAGGTGGCTCTAGAGTCGCTTCAATTATATGCGCGAATTACGGTGTTCACAACCATAATTTTGTTGCATCCTCACTGGAGTCGGAGACAATTTTCTTCCACCCAAGTACTTTCTCATCTCAGCTGCACTGTAGCCAGCGGCCAATAGTGCAGCAACAATAGCCCCGGCTGAGGTGCCAGCTATGTTTACCCATTGGTAACCCCTCTCTTCAGCGACAGCAAAGTACCGACGAGGCCTATCCCTTTGACGCCCCCACCCTCGAAGACCGCGTCAGCCATCAAGTTGTTATTCATCTTCATAGTACCTCTCCGCCATTAATGACTTGAGACATCATTTGACCTGTGCTCTAATTCTACCTCGATTTCAGTGCTTGTCAATACTGCCAAATGTAGGGTTATCCGTATCCTTGCAGCTACCACGGCACCCTGCGACAATTGTTCAATCTTACTGTGACAAGATTCAACAATTCATCTGATTGTTTACAGGACGACAATACATCGAATTGTTTAACCTTAGCTCATATCGTGTACGTGTAATTAATGTTATACGTAGATTTCTACCAAGCTCAGCAAAAACTAATAAAATCAGTGTGTCACTTTTGCCCTAAATTGAAAGACCACCCAGTTTTTGGGTGGTCTTCGCCAGATTCCCAACCTGTTTCAACTCCCCCTCGCCGATTAACTCTCATCAATCCAATATTGCACCTCTACCCTGGAGTAGGAAGTATAGTTAGACGTAACAAACATCTGATAATAGCCCTCGCCCCACCCGTATTCTGAGGGGCTAAATTTTGTTCTACCCTCTGTGAACCCTTGGCAGAAACCTTCTGATAAGGTGCCATTGGCATATTGGCCGTTCTCGTAGAAACCGAGGTTCTTGTCGGAGGGGGTAAATATATGAAACCAGACTTTCTCCCCTTCCTTCACGAACCAAGATATATTTAGTGTCTGGTCATTTCGTAAGTAAATTGGGAACATGTATTCACCATTCCCCTCAAGTGTGAACGACACTATTTTATATTGCATTGATGGCTCCAAAGTACTTGCTGCTGGCACCGGCTCTTTAAGCATTTTGTTTGTGTTCAGCCTCTGTATCCCAGCTTCTATCTGCTTAGTGGACTTCTCTTTTGCTCGTGCGGGCATGCTATGATCGGTCGCAGCGCCAAGTCGCACCGGTATTACTATTACATGTGTAACAAAAGTAATAAGCAGGGGAATGATGCCTGTAATGCCAGAAGTCTTCCAAAGGATAGACTTGAAAATCTGGTTATCGAACAAATAAAGGAAAAAGTGCTGACACAAGAATGTCTGGAGGAACTGGTAAAACTGGTCAATGAAGAACTGGACTCAACTCACGTTGTACTTAAGGATAAGCTGGATGTCATTGATGCTGAACTGAACGATGTAAAGGCGCGGTTGTCTAAGCTTTATGATGTTCTTGAGACAGGAAAGCTCAATCTGGATGATCTTGCTCCTAGAATCAGAGAGCTAAAGGCGAGACAAGACTCACTGAGTGAAGCTAGAGTTCAGACTGAAGCCGACATGGTAGTACAGGGAGTGCAACATGTGGATTGTGAGATGGTTAAGTCGTATGCTCAGGACTTGCGGGGCCTATTGGAAGAAGCGGATTTTACCGAGAGTAAAACCTTCCTGCGCTCATTTGTGAAGCGAATCGTTGTAAATGGAAGCAAAGCTAAAATACAATACAGATTGCCAATGCCACCGAATGGGAGAAGAACACAATCATTAGGAGTTCTGCCTATTGATACCCTTGGTGGAGATAGGGGGATTCGAACCCCCGACCTCTGCGATGCGAACGCAGTGCTCTCCCTATTGAGCTATATCCCCACGTGTAGGAATTATACCATATGTGAAGGGTATTTATTAAGATATTATTTACTAACCCCATTCCCTGTCTCCCCTTCCCCTTAGCAAGGGGAAGGGGGAGTTGGGTTGAGAGGGGGCTTTGCCCCTACCTATTACTGCACCCCTTCAGAAAAAACACTAAAGGGGGTGAGGTTGCTAAACAATCTCTAAATATCTTCCTTGTCAGCTATCAATGATGTTGCTATACTAAAGGACGAGATAGGTTATGGATTTTGAGACTATTATCGGGCTGGAGGTTCATGCTCAGCTACTGACCAGGAGCAAGATGTTCTGCCGGTGCAGTGCTGACTATGCCGGTGCTCCACCCAATACCTTTGTTTGCCCGGTGTGTATGGGGATGCCCGGAGTTTTACCTGTCATCAATCAGAAAGCGATAGAATATACCATAATGACTGCCCTGGCACTGAACTGCACTATCTCTGATTATACTAAGTTTGACCGTAAGAACTACCCTTACCCCGACTTGATGAAGGGCTATCAGATTTCTCAGTATGACGCTCCCATTGGGCACCACGGCTGGCTCACCATTGAAGTTAATGGTGATAAGAAAAAGGTGGGTATAACCCGTGTCCACCTGGAAGAGGATGTAGCCAAGCTAACACACTGCACCTCTCCCGGTGGGGAGTCTTATAGTCTGGTAGATATTAACCGCTCTGGAGTACCGCTAATGGAGGTTGTGGGCGAGCCTGACCTGCGCTCCCCGGAAGAAGCCAGGCAATACCTGATAAAGCTGCGCAGTATACTACAATGTTTAGGTGTATCTACCGGCAATATGGAGGAGGGGAGCTTTCGTTGTGATGCTAATATCAGTATCCGTCCTGAGAATAGCCCTGATTCTCTGGCTAAGGTAGAGGTCAAAAATATGAATAGCTTCAGGGCGGTCTACCGGGCGATGGAGTATGAAGCCAAGCGGCAGAGGAAAGCGGTAGCCGAAGGTAAAAGGCTGGTTCAGGAGACCAGAGGTTGGGTGGAGGAGAAGGGGAAGACTGTTTCCCAGCGCAGTAAGGAATATGCCCACGACTATCGTTACTTCCCCGAGCCAGACCTGCCCCCGTTAGTTATTAATCGGGAGTGGGCGGAGGAAATAAGGTCAAGAATTCCCGAATTACCTGAAGCCAGGTGCGACCGGTTTGTTACCGAATACGGGTTACCACTCTACGATGCCAGCCTGCTCACCAGCTCCAGGGCGATGGCGGACTATGAAGAAGACTTTGTGAGCGCGGGAGAGCCTGGTAATCTGTCAATAGCCGAAAGAGCTAAGTTGGGGAGTAATTGGATTTTGGGTGAGGTCAGTCGTATAATGAACGCTAACAACATAGATATCGTTGACTTCAGAAAAAGGGTCAGTTCCGAGCAATTGGTCAAATTATCAGTCTTGGAATCACAACGTGCTATTAACACTTCTACTGCCAAATCCGTCCTTGCCGAGATGTTTAGAACCGGAGAGGAGGCTGCTAAGATTATTCAGGAGCGAGGGCTTAGTCAGATCAGTGATACCGGACAGATAGAGGCGGAAGTCATTAACGCTATAAAGAATAATCAACAGGCGGTGGCTGATTATAAAGTGGGTAAAACCACAGCTATAAAGTTTCTTGTTGGGCAGGTAATGAAAGCTACCAGAGGTCGTGCCAATCCAGAATTGGTAGGCAATTTATTGAAAAAAAAGCTAGAGGAAGGATAGAAAATGCAGACCTACCTTAATGTAGCCCAGATAGTATTGGCTGTAGCTCTGATACTGGCTGTTTTGCTTCAGGTTCGGGGTGGAGGTCTGGGTGGTATCTTTGGTCAACCTAGCACAGTGTATCGAACCAGACGGGGCATGGAAAAAACATTGTTTCAAATTACTATTGCCCTGGTGGTTCTGTTTATCATTGTCTCTATAGTAACCCTCCGGGTTAGCTAGTAATCGGCTACCGCAGTAAAACTAAGCTATGAGTGCTGTAATAACCCTGACTACAGATTTTGGTTTGGCTGATGGTTATGTAGCAGCTATGAAGGGGGTTATATTCAGCATCAATCCTGAGGCGAAGCTGATTGATATTTGTCATAACATTAAACCGCAGAGTATCGGCGAGGCTGCCTTCGTCCTGAGCACGGTGCATCAGTTCTTTCCCCAAGGTACTATCCATGTGGTAGTAGTTGACCCCGGGGTGGGTACGGAGCGGAGAGCGATTATTCTGAGAACACCATCGGCTGATTTCGTTGCCCCGGATAATGGCGTTCTGAGCTATGTTATCCAGCAGTTTTCAGCTAAGCCTGTTGAGGGTGGTGTCAGCCAGCATCAGATTGAGCTTGAGTCTGGACTACAAGCAGTGGCTATTACCAAGCCTGAGTTCTGGCGGTCGCCGGTTAGCTCTACCTTCCACGGGCGTGATATCTTTGCTCCAGTAGCGGCTCACCTCTCTTTGGGTGTGTCACTTATGGACTTTGGAGAGGCAATAACTTCGGTTACCGTATTACCGCTGTCATATCCATATCAAGCCCCAGATGGCACACTTATCGGCCATATCCTCCACATTGATAACTTTGGTAACCTGATTACTGATATTAAGAATGAGCACCTATCACCACTAAAACAGCCGATAACTATTGAGGTTGGTAACCAGCGCATTGCCGGGTTAAGTCGGACCTATGCCGGGAGCAGCGGGTTACTAGCCCTTATTGGTAGTAGTGGCTACCTTGAAGTATCCCTGAGTGGGGGTAATGCTTCTACCTTTCTTAACGCCGAGGTAGGAGATGAGGTAAGAATTAGATAAATATTCAGGGTGAGGTTGATAAATAATCTCAGGGAGTTATCCGGTGAATTGTCCTGTTTGTGGGAAAGAAGCCAGAGCCTATATTTACTATTATGCTAAATGCGCTGTTTATGTGCACGAGAAGTGCTGCCAGAAGCATGTTGAGAGGGCTCATAGGAAAAAATGAAGCTGAAGATATGGTTTCTTGAGACCAGACCTTCGTTTTTACTTCTTCCTGCTGTGTTAGCTTTCCTTGGTACCTGTATCGCCTGGTATGATGGTGCCTTTCATCTTGGTCATGCTCTGTTAGCTTTCATCGGGCTACTTTTCTGCCACATTAGTGTCAATGTGCTTAATGAATACTTTGACTATAGAAGTGGAGTAGACCTGGAGACAATAAGAACTCCTTTCAGTGGTGGCAGTGGCATCCTTCCTTCAGGTTTGCTTAATCCGAGGCAGGTCTTCTGGTTTGGACTGGTCTCTTTCCTAATAGCAGTGCCTATAGGTGTTTATTTCGTGGCAGTTACCGGCTGGTTCCTGTTACCGTTGCTTGTAGTAGGCGCAATATGCATTCTGTTGTACACACCGGTAATAACCAGGCTGAGATGGCCGGAGTGGGCTCCCGGGGTGGGGCTGGGAGCTTTGCCCATTCTAGGATTTTACTTTGTTCAGACTGCTACTTATACCTGGCCGGCGGTTATCGCTTCCATACCGTCAGGCATTCTGGTGCATAATCTTCTCCTGCTAAACGAATTTCCCGATACAGAAGCCGATAAGAAAGCGGGCAGAAGAACAATGCCTATACTTATCGGCAAAGCCAGGACGAGTATAGTATATTCAGCTCTGACAGTAGTAGTTTATTTATGGATAGCAGGCAGTGTGGTTGCCGGAATGATGCCACTCTTCTCCTTGATAGCCTTGTTAACTATTCCCTTTGCCGTAAGGGCAATTCAGGGTGCCCTGAGATATGAGAAGATGATAGTGCCGGCGATGGCGAATAATGTTCTGGTTGTCCTGCTGACCCAGTTTCTCTTGGGCATTGGCTATATCCTCAGCAAAGTGCTTGGTTGATTATTCCACCACCACGGCAGTTCCGTAGGCGAGCACCTCAGCGGCGTTCTGCATTATCATTGAAGTGCTGAACCTCATGCCGACTACGGCATTAGCCCCCTGTTTTTCGGCATCCTCTATCATCCTCTGGATAGCTTCTTCCCTAGCCTCAGCCATCATCTTGGTGTATTCGGTTATCTCGCCGCCCACTATCCCCCTCAACCCAGCCATAATATCCTTGCCTAGATGTCTGGCACGGATAGTGCTGCCTCTGACCAGACCGATGGTTTTACTGATAGTTTTACCCTCTATCTTGTCGGCGGTGGTAATAATCATTTCTCTACCCCCTTAAATTTATCTGTTTTGGCTTTGGATAACCTGTCCTTGATGACTATGCCCAGAAGAACCAGTACCCCGGCACTAATGGCACCGACAGCTATCCTGATGAGCAGTGGAATATCAGATGCCAGGAAAAATCCCTTAACTCCATAGCCGATTAAAGCCAGTATACCAAGGCTAATCAAAATAAAGGCTATATTCTGCCACATTTTTACCTCCATATAAGCCCTGTAATATTGTTTATCAACCCTATCCCCTTTTTCCCCTTCCCCTTAACAAGGGGAAGGGGATTTAGTTATATAAGAGAGGCTTCGCCTCTCTTTGACTCTCCTCTAGCATCAGTCTACCGCTTGCGCCTCCACACGGTGCCTTTAGGGGTATCTTCCAGGGCTATTTCAAGCTCTACCAGCCTATCCCGAATTTTATCGGCATACTCCCATAGTTCTTTATCCCGAAGACCACTTCTCGTGGAAGTTATAAGCTCCATCAAAGACTTAACATCATCAGGCAGCTCGTCAACGGGTATTTCTTTCAAACCGGCTTCCAGACGCCACTTATTTATTGAAATCAGTAGCTGTCTTAGTGGCTCAACTTCAAGGGGTGGCATCTCCGGCTCCTTAAAGGTTAAACCTAGTATACCACCGAGTTCCTGTAGTAACTTTCGTGCCCCTTTAGAGTCGCACCCCGCCTCATCAGCCCGGTTAATCTCCCGGGTTAAATCAAACAGGGTGGCTAGAGCTTGCGCCGTGTTGAAATCATCGTCCATCGCCTCAATAAATCTCCGGCGATAGGATTCAGCCTCTATGTTCTTAGCGGCTTTGTTTTTTTCGTTCTCACTGTGAAGCATCTGCCGTAACCTGTCGGCTCCTTTCTCCGCTGCCTCTATTGCCTCCTCGGAGTAGGTGAGGGGGCTGCGGTAATGTGAGCTCAGGATGAAAATACGGATGGCATCAGGGCTATACTTTTCCAGTGCCTGTTTTATGGTTATCAGGTTGCCCAGAGACTTGCTCATCTTGTCTTCGCCAAGCTGGAGTAACCCATTATGCAGCCAGTACTTAACGAATGGCTTCTTGCCGGTAAAGCTCTCCGACTGGGCTATCTCGTTCTCGTGGTGGGGGAAAATCAGGTCCTGCCCCCCGCCGTGAATGTCAAGGGTATCCCCCAGGTATTTTAGGGACATGGCACTGCACTCAATGTGCCAGCCCGGTCTTCCTTTGCCCCAGGGGCTTTCCCAGCATGGCTCCCCGGGCTTGGCTGCTTTCCATAGAACGAAGTCCATGGGGTGTTCCTTTTCCTTCTCAAACTCTATGTTACATTCAGTTATCATAGACTCCAGGGTGCGGTGGGATAGCTTGCCGTAGTCGGCAACATTTCTCACTCTTAAATAGACGCTTCCCCGTGCCGGGTAGGCATACCCCTTGTCTACCAGCCCCTGTATCACCTCAATAATTTTGGGTATCTCCTCGGTGGCTCTGGGGTAGATGTCAGCTCGCCTGATGTTCAGGGCATCCATATCAGCAAAGTAGCTATCAGTGAATTTTCCAGCTAGCTCCTGAGTTGCGATACCAAGCTTATTAGCCCGGTCTATAATCTTGTCGTCAATATCGGTGATATTCTGCACATACTTTACCTGGTAGCCGCGAAACTCCAGGTAGCGTTTGACGACATCAAAGATGACATAACTCATAGCGTGCCCGATGTGGCAGTGGTCATAAGGGGTAACCCCGCAGACATACATCTTGACTTCATCACCCTGAGGTAGAAACTCCTCCTTTTGTCCGGAAAGGGTGTTATATACCTTCATTCTTGGCTTCCTTTCACTCTGGCTAGACGCTTTTCTAGTTCCATTATTTTTTGCTCCAGTGAGTCCAGCCTTTCGCCCACCGGGTCGGGCAATTTTTCTACGGTATCGGTATCCGGGTTTCTGAGGGTGACCACCCGTCCCGGCACCCCCACCACAGTAGCATTAGCCGGTACTGAGGTTATGACGACCGAGCCGGCACCGACCTTGGCGTTATCTCCGATGGTGATATCGCCAATAAGCTGGGCACCAACACCAACCACGACGTTGTTGCCCAGAGTAGGGTGGCGCTTTGCCCGCTGGTGGCTGGTACCACCCAGGGTTACCCCCTGGTATAGGGTAACATTATTCCCAATTACTGAGGTCTCCCCGATGACCACCCCCATACCATGGTCAATGCAGAGACCTTCTCCTATCGTAGCTCCGGGGTGGATTTCAATGCCGGTGAAGAATCGGTTGATGTGAGACACCAGCCGGGGTAATAGCGGAAGATGCCACCGGAGCAGGGTGTGGGCTAAACGATGAAGCTGACGGGCGTGGAATCCGGGGTAAGTTAGCAGTATTTCTAAGGTGCTGACCGCCGCCGGGTCATGGTCAAAAATAGACTTTATATCCTTTTTAATGTTAGCAATAAGCGACATTGAACCTATCTCCTTCCCCAACTAAAACTTCTTACCCGTTGCCCCGATAGACCGGGGCATAGGACAGGTGCAGTCCAGTATCCCGGGAAGGCAAATAGTTATCGTGATTATTGCGCATCTAAGCATAGTATATCCTAATCATCTTGAGTTATTTTCTGTATTAAGGCTATAGCGTGAGCTGCTATCCCCTCTCCTCGACCAACAAACCCCAGTCTCTCTGAGGTGCTCGCCTTCACGCTCACCTGACCGGGAGCAACTCCCAGCGTCTGGCTGAGCTGATGCCGCATCTGTTGGATAAAGTCTCCCAGTTTGGGCTCTTCCGCCACAATGGTAGCGTCAATATTATTTACCTGCCAGTTGCTTTCTGCCAGCTCGTCTTTTACCTTTTTGAGTAGTGTCAGGCTGGGGATATTCTTATATTGTGGTTTGCCGGGCGGGAAGTGATTACCTATATCTCCCAGAGCGGCGGCTCCGAGCAGGGCATCAATAATGGCATGGGTCAGCACATCGGCGTCACTCCAACCGTCAAGCCCCTTATCAAAGGGTATGTTGACTCCCCCCAGCACCAGCCGGTGTCCCGGAGTCAGGGGATGGACATCACAACCTATACCAACACGAATCTTATTTTCCATATTTCTTAACCAAAACCTCAGCCAGAGCCAGGTCTTCAGGGGTGGTTATCTTTATATTATCATACGAGCCCATATATAATTTAACCGGGTAGCCCAACTGCTCTACCAGTGCCGCATCATCAGTCGCATCACCTTTCGCTTGTTGGTGGGCTTGAGTTATTATATCAAAACGAAATACCTGGGGGGTCTGCACTGTCCACAGGTTAGGTCGTGGCAGTGTCTGCTGGACGAGCCGGTCATTCCCAGCCAGCTTAATGGTATCGGTGACTGGAACTGCAGCCACAGCGGTACCGGTTTTTTTAGCCTCGGTTAGTCCCTGTTGGATTAAATCCTTGGTTAGTAGAGGTCGGGCTCCATCGTGGATTACTGCCCAGTAGCAGTCCTTGAGTCGGCTCAGCCCAATGGCTACCGAGTCCCGACGACGCTCGCCCCCGGGACAAATATCAGTTACTTTCGACCACCCGTGCTCGGCTACCAGTTGACGGCACCAGTCAACATTCTTTTCGGTTACCACCACTACAATCTGGTCAATCGCCTGGCACCGGTGAAAGACATCAATCACCCGGGCTAGAGCCGGTCTGCCACCTATCGGGGCGGACATCTTATCCAGCCCGCCCATTCGCTGGCTTGAGCCGGCAGCCACAATAACTGCGCCGACTTTTTGTTGACTTCTTGTTTTCAAGCTCACCACCTGATTATAAAGCAAAACGAGCCCCATATCTACCACGGATACAGGAGATTGTTTCTCTACCTCACCCCCTTTTTCCCCCTCCCTTATCAAAGGGAGGGGGAATTTAATTGCAAGAGAGGCGAAGCCTCTCTTGGACTTTCTTTAATGTAGGTTGACCTATTCGGGGTGTTTAAGAGGGGCGCCAGCCCCTCTTAATAAAAATCTCCCCCTTCCCTTATTAAGGGAAGGGGGTCAGGGGGATAGGTTGCTAAACATTGTGTAATCAGTATAATGGGGGCAATGGTAAACAAGGAGGTTGTGAATGAAAGTAAGGCATTATCTTGATGTTAAAGCTAGCGAAGAGCTACCTGGGGTAGCTATGCGGGTGGTAATAGGGGAGGATGATGGGGCACCTAACTTTAAGATGCGTGTCTTTGAGGTGGAGCCGGGTAGCTCAACTCCATCCCATTCTCATCCCTGGGAACACGAAATATTTGTTCTTTCCGGTCAGGGGGTAGCTGTCAGTGAGAAGGGAGAAACTCCGATAACCAATGGTAATGTGGTTTTTGTTCCCTCAGATGAGCACCACTGCCTGGTTAACAAGGGGAACGACACTCTTCGCTTTATTTGTCTGATTCCGATAGTTACGTAGGGATTGCCCTACCCCTCACCAGCCCCACTCCTACCGCCTCTCTTAAGGTGCTGACCGGAATAAGCTCAATGTTCTTAGGGGCAGGACTAATTCTGGCACCGATTTTAGGCACCAGGCAGCGTTTGAAGCCGAGTCGGGTGGCTTCGTTTACCCGACGGTCTAATTGAGGGACAGCTCGTAGTTCCCCGCTTAACCCTACCTCTCCCACTGCTACTAAATTGGGGTCAACGGCTACATCACGAGAGCTGGAAGCAATCGCCAGGGCGATACCCAAGTCGGCGGCTGGCTCACTGATTTTAAGTCCACTGGTAACATTGGCGATAATATCCTGGTTGCCCAGCCTTAAGCCGACCCGCTTGGTCAGCACGGCGATAATCAGCAGTAACCGACCGAAATCAACACCGTTGGCGGTGCGGCGGGGTAAACCAAAGCTGGTGGGGTTGGTCAGGGCTTGAATCTCCACCAGTAACGGACGGCTTCCTTCCAGTGTTGGCACTACCGCCGAGCCTATTGCTTCTTTATAGCGCTGTGATAAAAATGCCTGTGACGGATTCTCCACTTCTACCAGCCCCTGTGCTTTCATTTCAAAAACACCTACTTCGTTAGTAGAGCCGAAGCGGTTTTTCACGCAGCGCAGTAATCTGAAAGCACTAAACTGTTCGCCCTCAAGGTAGAGCACCACATCAACAATATGTTCCAGAACCCGGGGACCGGCGATAGCTCCTTCCTTGGTAACATGCCCGGCAATGAAAGCAGGCACGGCACTGAGCTTTGCCCAGCGCATAAGTCGCAGGGTGCATTCTCGCACCTGGGTTACGCTGCCTGGCGATGTATCCAGTTCAGGGAGGTATACGGTCTGAATGGAGTCAATAACCACCAAGCTGGGTGATAACTGTTCTAGCTGATTCAGGATAGCCTCCAGGTTGGTCTCCGCCAGGAGGTAAAGTCCTTCACCCTTTATCCCCAGGCGCTCTGCCCTGAGCTTAGTCTGACGTACCGTTTCCTCGCCGGAAACATAGACCACATTACCCTTATCACGCGCCACCAGGGCTGATGTCTGAAGCATAAGGGTTGACTTGCCGATACCGGGGTCACCACTAATGAGCACCAGAGAACCCGGCACCAGTCCTCCACCCAGCACCCGATTAAACTCAGTTAGAGCAATCGGGAAGCGGTCGGCTGCCTCAATAACCACCTGAGCCAGCTCTTGGGGAGGATTTTCTATAAGGGGAGTGCCAAATGCGGCAGGAGCAGTTACCGTCTTTTCCACGAAGGTGTTCCACTGCTGACAGTTAGGACAGCGCCCCAGCCATTTCAGGCTTTCTTTACCACACTGCTGACAGACAAAGATAGTCCTGTTATGTAGTTTACCTGACCTGTCCACGGGGTTAACTTTATTCTATTTTAGACAATAAGGCAAGGGTAATTTAAAGAGACCTTTAGCAACCTATTCCCCTGACCCCCTTCCCTTAATAAGGGAAGGGGGAGTGTGAGTTAGAGAGGGGCGAAGCCCCTCTCTTTGATTTCTTTCCCTGTCCTTCGGAGGGGGTTAGACTAGCGGGTGTTTAAGAGGGACTAGCGTCCCTCTTTTAAAATTATTTCCCCCTCTCCTTTTAAGGAGAGGGGGATAAAGGGGGTGAGGTTGATACTAATTGGTTTGAATTAAAGACATGAGAGCTAAGTGGTATATCAGCCCACCATACCGAGGAATACACCACCGGCGATGGCGGCACCAATCGCTCCAGCCACATTGGGACCCATAGCGTGCATTAGCAGGAAGTTTCTGGGGTTTGCCTTCTGCCCCATTACCTGCACCACTCTGGCTGACATAGGCACAGCCGAGACACCGGCAGCACCTATCATAGGATTAATCTTTTCCTTAGAAAAGAGGTTCATTAACTTACCCATCAAAACGCCAGCTGCGGTAGCCGTAGCAAAAGCTATTACTCCCAGGAGTAAAACCAGTAATGTCTTGGACAGTAGAAAGTTCTCGGCTGTCATGGTAGCCCCTATACATAGCGTGAGGAATATGGTCAGGATGTCTATCAGTGCTGTGCCTGCCGTTTTACTAAGCCTTTCCGTGACACCGCAGGTCATAAATAAATTCCCCACCATAAACATGCCAATAAGCGGAGCTGACATAGGGACAAATAATATGACAATCACTGCTGTGATTATGGGGAATAATATCTTCTCCCGTGACGAGACTTCACGCATTTGCGGTTTCATATATATAGCCCGCTCTTTCTTGGTAGTGAGCAATTTTATTATTGGGGGCTGGATAACAGGCACCAGTGCCATATAAGAGTAACAGGCTACAGCGGTAGCACCTATTATGTGAGGGGCAAGAATAGAAGTAACATAGATTGTGGTTGGTCCCTCAGCACCACCGATTATACCTATAGAGCATGCCTCAGGTATGTTAAAGCCGACGAGCAGCGCCATGAAAAAGGCAAAATAGACACCGAACTGGGAAGCAGCACCAAGCAGCAGGGTTTTGGGATTGGCTATCATCGGACCAAAGTCAGTTAATGCACCCAGGCAAAGAAAGATGAGAGGTGGTATCACCTGCCACATAATCCCGTAGGCAAATACTCTAGAGAGTAAACCCACCGGCTTTGTCGGTAGCGGTGTCTGTGCTGTTGTTATCATTACTGCCAGTGTTTCACCCGGTGCGACCTCCTGACCCGGTGAAACACTGATTTCTTTAACCTTGCCATAGATTGGAGCCAATACTTCCCCCGAGTCTAATTTCAGGATAATATCGCCTTCACTAATCCTGGCATCTTCGTCTATCTGGATACTGATTACCCTGGCGGGCACCCCGGTTGTGTTCTTTAACTCCAGCTCATAATCCATCAAGCCACCGAGAGGCAGGTTAACCAGCATTATGGCAAAACCTATGGGCACTAATAAAAGGGGCTCCATCTTCCTGGCGATTCCCAGGTAGATTAGGCCCCCCCCGATAAGGAGCATCAGAGCATTACCCCAATAGAAAGCCTGAAATCCCGTTTCAAAAAAGCCCAATGTTATTCACCTATCTATTGATAGTCAATAATGGCTATCATCTCGCCGGGTTTGACTACTTGCTCAACAGCGACCCCTATTTGGCTAACAGTACCGTCTACCGGAGCTAATATAGGATTTTCCATCTTCATTGATTCTAGCAGGCATAGTGTATCCCCCTCCTTAACCTTATCCCCTGGCTTGACATTTACACTAATAATCTTACCCGTTATGGGGACTTCTATGATTTCTTGCGCCAATTTTTAGTCTCCTTTCCTTTTATCTCCAGTGTCACTTCCCCCGGTGTTGATTTTGCCAAACACCCTTCCCACTAACCATATAGCTATGGCCAGAATAATCAACAATATAAAGACCATGCCAAAACCAATGCCACCAATCTGTGCCGCAAATCCCCAATCTACTGCCATATCTTTTGTTCCTGATTGAATCTATATTCGATACGAAGTAAAAAGGGCGGTTATTTTATTTGTCTTGGTTTCCCCGCCCTTCCCTTGTTATACGGTTTTATTCATTACAATTTATGGGTTATTATTCCCAAGTAAAGCACCTACGGTTGCTGGATGTACTATAATTTCCTCTCCTTCTACATCGACTATGATGGTATCCCCTTCTCGGAATTTGCCTCGGAGCAAATCTTCGGAGAGTTTATCTTCAACCGTATCTTGAATCACCCGGCGTAGCGGTCGAGCTCCGAAGACCTCATCGTAGCCTTTCGTTCCCAGCATATCTTTTGCGGCTTCAGTTACTTCAAGCTTTATCCCTTTCTCGGCCAGTTGCTGGCTTACTGAAGCTAGCATTAAATCAACTATCTTCCGGATGTGGTCTTTATTTAGCGCGTGGAATACAACTACACCGTCAACGCGGTTGAGAAACTCAGGGCGGAAGCTCTTTTTTAATTCCCCAAGCAGTTTTTCCTTCATTTGCTCATAAGCCATCTGCTGGGTTTTAGCCTCATCACTGTGGGAAGCAAAGCCGATGGTGCTACCTTTCCTGATAAGTTCGGCACCGATATTGCTGGTCATAACGATAATACTGTTACGGAAATCAACCCGGCGACCCTTGGCATCAGTCAGGTGACCGTCATCAAATATCTGAAGCAATATATTAAATACATCGGGGTGAGCCTTTTCAATTTCATCGAGGAGGATACAGCAATACGATTTACGTCTCACCGTTTCCGTTAGTTGCCCACCTTCATCATAGCCGACATACCCTGGTGGTGCTCCCACCAGCCGGGCTACGGTATGTTTCTCCATAAACTCGGACATATCAAGCCTGATTAGAGTATCCTCGCTGCCGAACATGAACTCAGCCAGGGCTCTGACTAGCTCCGTTTTACCGACACCGGTGGGTCCGAGGAAGATAAAGTTACCTATGGGGTGTCTGGGGTCTTTAAGTCCGGCACGGGCTCGCCTAACCGCTTTGGCAATGGTATTAATAGCCTCATCCTGACCTATAATGCGATGGTGCAGTACCTCCTCCATTTGCAGCAGGCGACTAGCCTCATCACTGGCCAGCTGTACTACCGGGATGCCAGTCCACATGCTCACCACCTCAGCAATGTCGTTAGCGGTTACCTCTGGCTTGTCCTGCTCCTTCTCGGTCTCCCACTCTGCTTCCAGTCCCTTTATTTTCTCTTCAATTTGGAGCTCCCGGTTGCGCAGTTCAGCAGCATGCTCATATTGCCGTTTAGACAAAGCATCATCCTTATCTCTGCGGACACTACCCTCAGCCTGTCTGGCTTCCTTCAAGGAACTAGGGATAGCACTGTGCTTAATCCTTACTCTTGAGGAAGCTTCATCTACCAGGTCAATAGCCTTGTCAGGGAGAAAGCGGTCGGGGATGTATCTGGCAGCCAGGGTTGCCGCTGAATTCAGTGCCTCATCGCTTATCACCAGCTTGTGGTGCTCTTCGTATCGTTGTCTAATCCCGCGTAAAATCTCCATGGTTTCATCTACGGAGGGTTCCTCTACCAAAATCGGCTGGAAGCGGCGTTCCAGGGCTGGGTCTCGCTCCACGTGCTTGCGGTAATCATCCAGGGTAGTAGCCCCGATGCACTGTAATTCTCCTCGTGCCAGCGAGGGTTTGAGGATACTGGCAGCGTCAACCGCTCCCTCAGCCGCACCAGCACCCACTATAGTGTGAAACTCATCTATGAAGAGCACGCAGTTTCCTGCTGTTTTTATCTCCTCAATGACCTTCTTCAGCCGTTCTTCGAACTCGCCGCGGTATTTTGTCCCGGCAACCAGGGAGGCAATGTCCATTGTTATGAGCCGTTTTCCTACCAGTGTCTCCGGGGTATCCCCGGTGGCAATGCGGTGAGCCAGTCCCTCAACAATTGCGGTCTTGCCCACACCCGGTTCGCCGATAAGAGCCGGATTGTTCTTGGTGCGACGACTAAGAATTTGGATTACTCGCTCAATCTCCTTGGCTCGTCCAATAACCGGGTCCAGCTTATCGGCGCGAGCCGCCGCGGTAAGGTCAATGCTTATCTGGTCTAAAGCCGGAGTCCGACTGGTGGCATGACCGGGTCTAGCTCTGGTGGCACCCTGACTGAGGAGGCGGGCTGTTTCAGCACGGACTCGGTCAATGGTAATGCCGAGGCTCTCCAGTGCGCTGGAGGCTGCTCCTCCTCCTTCACGTAGCAACCCTAATAGCAGATGCTCGGTGCCAATATAATTATGACCAAGATGACGCGCCTCATCTATGGCCAGTTCAATAACTCTCTTGGCGCTGGGGGTAAGCCCGGTTTCGCTGATACTAGGCTTCTCGCTGCGCTCCATGGCAAATTCCACTGTGGCACGAACCTTGGACAAAGTTGTACCCAGGTTGATGAGAACCTTAGCGGCTACTCCCTCTTCCTCACGCAGTAGACCTAGTAAAATATGCTCAGTGTTGATATAGCTGTGGTTGAGACGCTGTGCCTCTTCTTGAGCTGAAATAAGAACCCTGCGAGCCCTCTCTGAAAACTTCTCAAATCGGCTAGCCATCCGTTTTCTCCTTAGCTCTGCCTTCTTCCCCTATAACTATACTACAACCTATTATAGAGTAATTAATATTAGGGGTCAAAAGCCTCCTGGCAATGGCATATTTTCCACAAGGAGTTACCCCCTCAGTATCGTCTGCGCTGGAGCGTTTCACTTCCGTGTTCGAGATGGGAACGGGTGGTTCCACCCCGCTCTAATCACCAGAAGGCTATTTCAGTTCCGCCTGTTAGCTCACTGACAGTATATATCATACAGGAAGGCTTTTTCAAAGTCAACCACTCTAAGGTATTAGATAGCGTAAAGAAAAGGTTAAAATTAGAGTCAGGTTATCTATCTTACCCCTTCAGGTTTTATCCGGTGACCCCACTCTCCCTTATCCCCCTTACATATAGGGTGGTGGGCGGGAACAGATAACGAAAAACAATAGTTGCTATCTACCTCACCCCCTGTGTTCCCCTCCTTAGAAATCCATCCCCCTGACCCCCTTCCTTTACCAAAGGAAGGGGGAATTGTTTTTTGAGAGGGGCGCTAGCCCTCTTTCCGCAGGTTACTCCCCTTTAGGCAGGACTTAAATCCCCCTTAGTCCCCCTTTGTAAAAGGGGGAGACATACTTCTCCCTTTTGTAAAGGGAGATAGAGAGGGATTTCCAAAGGGGGAAGAAAAAGAAAGAGGGGCGGAAGCCCCTCTTGGACTGCCCATGATTTTAATAATAAATATGGTTGTAATGAAAGCGGATAAATGTCATAATGAAGTATCTTAAAGAAGAATAAGGAAGGATGACAATGACTGAAGGGTTATGTCCTCATTGCGGAAAGTGGTTTAGGAGTCTTGAGATTCACCTTGGCAAATGCCGTGGAAATGACCTTGAAGTCGAGACCATGCGAAAGATAGAAGAGCAGCAAAAAGCGGGAGTGGATAGACTACGGGACTTCCTAAAGCCTAAAAAGCGACCCTGAAGAGAGTATGAGCGAACGCTAGAAAGCGCAAGGGGTAAGCCGCCGACCTTTTCCCCTATGTGTAGTCTTTATAGACATCCAGACCGCAGTAGGGGCATATGGTTGCAGGTCTTCTTCTACACCAAATAGTGTAGACTATACCTGGCAGTAATCCTAGCATATAAAATAATATGGCAAGTCTGCAACTGGGCTTTTCAGGATTAACCAGCCTACCGCAGTAGTTGCACTTTACCATTTCGTCTTTAGTGACCATTTGAGCCCTCCGAAAACGTTTGTTTTCTAGCCATCTATCATCAATTCGCCCCAGCTTTTCGAATAATCTACATCCAATCATCACTTTATGCAATCTTTGAGTAAAATGGAGCAGTCAAGAACGGGGGGGAGTATAAGCCGCAGACGCCACGAGGGTGGTGGGTGGGAGCACCATTTAAGAGCTTTCGACTTGAGTGTCGAGGATTCTCTTCATAAGAATAAGCGAGAACTTCACGCCATCTTTTTCTGAAAGAATTTCTTTCAAGAATATCTTGCTTCCCGAAGTATATGTTGCTGGAAAATTCACACTCATGTAGCTCATCTTCTTCTTTTCCTCTTCCCAGAAGCGATATTTGACTGGCTCATGTCCCTGATATTTTGTGAGAAATTTATCTATCGACTGACCTTCTTTGTGCCAATTTACAATTGTTTTGTTAATCCATACCTCTTCCCATCTCTGGAAAAAGGGAAAATGAACCATAACATTTCTGATGAAGGCAAAAAATTCACTTCCAATTTCGGCTTCCATCGGTGGTCTACCCTTTTTCAGATAATCTATTACCCACCCTATCGGAGGGTAATTTAGAATTTCTGCGTATACAGAAAAGACGTCCTTAATTCTGCTGAATCTGTAATAGTCTTCCTTTTCCCAGAAGCTGTCCGACATAATTTCATCAAAAAGGTCGTAAAACCTGTTATATGCCAATGTCAGCAACTCTTTTTCGGCTAAAGAGGGTCTTAGTTCATTTTCCATCGATGCAAATTGTATCTTGAAGAAGAAAACAAAGTCAACGATAAAACAAAAAGAGGGGCTTTTTATACCCCTCTAAAATTCTGTCTAATAGCAACTCTGAAGCAGGTCAAGCCCTCAAATTTAATCACGCACCGTCAGCATTATTAAGCCGAAAAGCAGAAATCCTACACCCAGGCCGATAAACATTCCCTGAACAAGATAGCCCAGCGCCCAGCCAATCCCCATGCCGATAAACAGCCCGGCCGGGATGAAAAGCCCGCCGGCAGCCTTCCGCTTATCTTTCTTAGGTTCCTTCGCTTCTTCAGACATTTCCTGCCTCCCGATGAGCCTGATGGCTAATTCTAGACGGCTGACACTCCGGTGTCAAGTGTAAAAAAGAAAAGGGGCTTAAAGCCCCTCTCTAAAATTTACCCCCTTCCCTTCACCAATCCCCAGGGGAAGGGGGTCAGGGGGATAGGTTACTACAAATAAAAGCCCCGTAAAACAAAAAACCTGTGGCGATATAAAACCACCACAGGTTTCTGTTCTAACTAATATCAACTCTGAAGCAGGTCAAGCCCTCGACCATTAGTACGGTTAAGCTAAAGACATTACTGCCCTTACACCCACCGCCTATCAAACAAGTAGTCTACTTGCGGTCTTACTCCCTGTGACGAATCACAGGGATGGGAGATCTCATCTTGGGATGGGCTTCGCACTTAGATGCTTTCAGCGCTTATCCCCACCAGACATAGCTACCCAGCGATGCCTCGGGCGAGACAACTGGCACACCATTGGTCTGTCCCTCTCGATCCTCTCGTACTAGAGAGAGCCTCCCTCAAATCTCCGGACGCCCACGACGGATAGAGACCGACCTGTCTCACGACGGTCTGAACCCAGCTCGCGTGCCGCTTTAACCGGCGAACAGCCGGACCCTTGGGACCTGTTTCAGCCCCAGGATGCGACGAGCCGACATCGAGGTGCCAAACCTTGCCGTCGATGTGAACTCTTGGGCAAGATAAGCCTGTTATCCCCGGGGTAGCTTTTATCCGTTGAGCCACGGCCCTTCCACGCGGTACCGTGGGATCACTTTGCCCGACTTTCGTCCCTGCTCGACTTGTAGGTCTCACAGTCAAGCCCCCTTATGCCAATACGCTCTATAAGTGGTTTCCATCCACTCTGAGGGGACCTTTGGGCGCCTCCGTTACCTTTTGGGAGGCGGCCGCCCCAGTCAAACTACCCACCAGACACTGTCCCCTAGCTTGCGCTAGGGTTAGAGACTAAACTCACCAAGAGTGGTATTTCAACGATGGCTCCACCGAGGCTAGCGCCTCGGCTTCAAAGCCTCCCACCTATGCTACACATGATGAGCCCAGACTCAGTGCCAAGCTATAGTAAAGCTCCACGGGGTCTTTTTGTCCTGTCGCAGGTAACCTGCATCTTCACAGGTATTTCAATTTCGCCGAGTCCCTCGTTGAGACAGCGTCCAAGTCGTTACACCATTCGTGCGGGTCGGAACTTACCCGACAAGGGATTTCGCTACCTTAGGACCGTTATAGTTACGGCCGCCGTTCACTGGGGCTTCAGTTTGGTGCGTAAACACCTCCCCTTAACCTTCCAGCACTGGGCAGGTATCAGCCCCTATACATCAGCTTACGCTTTAGCAGAGACCTATGTTTTTGTTAAACAGTCGCTTGGACCCATTTAGTGTCACCCGCTTTAGGCGGGTACCCCTTCTCCCTAAGTTACGGGGTTAGATTGCCGAGTTCCTTAACGAGGGTTCTCTCGATCACCTTGGGACTTTTATCCCAACCTACCAGTGTCGGTTTGCGGTACGGGCGCTCCTATTTCATCGGCAACGAGGCTTTTCTTGACGGTATGGGTTCAGCTAAGTCGCCTTGGGTTTCCCCGCAACTTCTCCCCACCTTCAGCTAAATATCCGGGGTGGATTTACCTGCCCCGGCATCACCTATGGTGGGAAACGCACCATGTCCATTGGGCACGCTTAACCTACCCTTCCGTGTTCCCCCTTTGCCTTAATAACAGCGGTACGGGAATAATAACCCGTTGTCCATCGCCTACGCCTTCCGGCCTCGGCTTAGGCCCGACTAACCCTACGCGGATTAACCTTCCGTAGGAAACCTCAGGTTTTCGGTGGGTATGTTTCTCACATACCTTACGCTACTCATGCCGGCATTCTCACTTCCCTTAACTCCACTGCTATTCACACAGCAGCTTCACGGCTAAGGGAACGCTCCCCTACCTTCCCTGATTGACTCAGAGAACCATAGCTTCGGTGGCGAACTTTAGCCTCGTTGGATTGTCGGCGCAGCTCCACTCAACCAGTGAGCTGTTACGCTTTCTTTAAAGGATGGCTGCTTCTAAGCCAACCTCCTGGCTGTCTGGGCAGCTCTACTTCCTTGCCCACTTAGCTCGCTCTTAGAGACCTTAGCTGATGGTCTGGGCTGTTTCCCTCTCGACTACGAAGCTTATCCCCCGCAGTCTCACTCCCAGGCTTAAGGTTAATGGCATTCGTGGTTTGGTTGGAGTTGACAGGATTTCTCCCACCTAGTCCATCCAGAGCCCTACCTCCATTAACTATTACCTGAGGCTGCACCTCAATGCATTTCGGGGAGAACCAGCTATCACCGGGTTCGATTGGCATTTCACCTCTACCCACAGCTCATCCTACAGCTTTGCAGCGCTGACAGGTTCGAGCCTCCACTCCGATTTTATCGAAGCTTCACTCTGGCCATGGGTAGCTCACCCGGCTTCGGGTCTGCTCCATGCAACCTCCCTGATAAATCAGGGTACGCCCTATTCAGACTCGCTTTCGCTTCGGCTCCACAACGTAGTTGCTTAACCAGCTACACAGAGCAACTCGCCGGCTCATTCTTCAATAGGCACGCCATCACCTAAGTTACCTTAGGCTCTGACTGCTTGTCAGCACACGGTTTCAGATCTATTTCACTCCCCTCCCGGGGTATTTTTCACCTTTCCCTCACGGTACTGGTTCACTATCGGTCATCAAGGGTATTTAGCCTTGCCCTGTGGTCAGGGCAGCTTCCCACAAGATTTCTCGTGTCCCGTGGTACTCAAGAACAGGTGCGGAGCCTTGCCTTTTCATCTACGGGACTGTCACCCTCTATGGTTGCCCTTTCCAGGGTCCTTTGACTAAGACTTGGTTGGTAACTCCTTGACCTATTCTAAGTTAGGTCTCACCTGCCTTACTACCCCCGGCCAGCATAGGTCTTAGAACCACTAAGCTTGCCGGGTTTGGGCTGGTCCCCTTTCGTTCGCCACTACTCAGGGAATATTTATCTTTTCCTCGGGGTACTGAGATGTTTCACTTCCCCCGCTTACCTCCTCCCAGCCTATGTGTTCAGCTGGGGGTGCTCAGGTTTTACCTGAGCGGGTTGCCCCATTCGGGAATCCCCGGCTAGGCTTGCTCGACAGCTCACCGAGGCTTTTCGCAGTCTTGCCACGCCCTTCTTCGGCCCTTGATGCCAAGGCATCCACCATGTGCCTTCACCCGCTTGACCTGCTTCAGATTTGATATTAGTCCTCATATTCAATTGTTAAGGTGCTAGAAGACACAAAAAAAGCTTGGTGATGAGTCACCAAGCTATCACTTGGCTATCAATCACCAGTCACTGCTTATATTCTGGTCTTCATCATTAATAATAATATAACATTCCCTTAATAGTTTGTCAACTAACAAATTGTCTTATCGCGCAGTAAAATTTTTTGGCTTTTCATTTCGTATTAGATAAACTTTAACTCAAGGCACCTGGTTAATATTTTATAAGGCTGAGCGTTTTCCAAGTAGTCTCAGCCTTAATTATACCAAAATAGGGTTCAATGAAGATTGCAATTAGTGGTAAAGGCGGAGTGGGGAAGACCCTGGTCGCTGCCCTTCTTTCCCGGACATTTGCTTTGAGAAAGCTAAAAGAGAAGGGAATAGCTTATTCAGGCCTTTCGTCTTGCCAAAGTCGTATATCTTAGCTAAGGATATCTTCTGCTTACGAGAGAAACGAATGGTTAACGGATACCGGAAGATATCTGTATTCACCCATGAAATACCAGGAAATACCAGTACCATACGCACCACTGCGCAAGGAGGTTGATGTTCATCTGATTCCTGATGTGGAAAGGGGTGATTTAGAGATCCGAATATGGTGGGATAACCGGATGATGCAGTCGGTTACCTAGCTGCTTTTTCCACAATAGCTGATAAGGGGTAGATGGGCTTGACAAGTGTCAAGCCCATCTACATTTTTACTTCTTACGGGGCGGTGTAGTGCCGAAGGTCAGACAGCTTGGTTGGGACTTGAACAAGGGCATTGTAGACCTGTAGTGAAATGGCCTGAGACTTAGTAAAGGCAGTTAGTGCATCATGCCATTTCTCTAACAGTTCACTTGATACCTGCAGCGATGGATTAGCACCGGAGTCTGATGCAAGTATTACAGCATCACATGAAGCATTGCTGCCGATGTTGTACTGGATTTTTGCTTTTGTAAGCAGTTCATTTAGCGGTGCATATTCAACATCAGAGTAGCTCAGCTTGTTCAGTTCTTGTTGAGCTTTGGCAGTATAAGAATCGGCTGTAGCTTTTGCGGCAGCTACAATGTCCGCTGGCTCCTTCTTGAGGACGAGTTCATAAAATGAATATGTCTGTTCAGGGAAAAAGAAAAAGCGCTTTGGGGGGGCGAAGGTAATCGGCGCGGCAGAGCCAGTGCAAATGTAAGCCTTCGGTGCTTTACCCTCCTTAACCTCAAAAGCAGAAACGAGCTTATTGGTTACGCATAAAACAGGTGCTATCCTCGTCATCAGCTTCGCAAACTGAACATCTACCTTGCCTGCATTCTCAGTTAGGGCATCAAAGAGCTGATCATATCTGTCTCTAGAGTATACAGGCCCGGGTCCTACTGAACTCTGCATCTCCTTGGCGAGGAAGAGATTAGTGTTAACGAGGAAGTAGCCGTTCTCACCAAAGTCTCCTGACTCTCTAACTGCTTTATGGGCGGCAGTTGTCTCGGCAACATAGGCAGTGCCACTGGTATCGACAACTAGATAGTTATAGCCGGAGGTGAGTTGGGTATCCAACAGCATATCTTTGGCTTCCGTGGCATTATCACACCACCGACCCAGGCGGTATATTGAGAGGTCACAATTGAAGCCACACTGGTTATCAATGTCGCGGTAACGAGGGCCTGAGGTCAGCATTATAAGGAGCCCTTTGTCATTTATAAGCCAACTTAAGCTTATTTTGCCAAATTCACCCCCACCTGATATGAAGTGATTTCCCTTATCAGGAAGGAAAATTTTGACAGCTAACTCACCAGACGCGAGGTCGTCAACAGTTTGCATAGCAACAAGTTGGCTCTCAGATGTTTCCGGTCCCCAGGCGGCAAAAGTAGAGCATCGACCTTCAGGTGGCAGGCCTTTAAGGGGTGAAGAGGGGGGGGGATTAGACTCTGGCGAAACTGCAGGTGCTATATCCCACTCAAAACTCATTAGCAGGCAATCAGTGTAAGTCAGGGAGTAGCCGGCATCGGTTGACCCATCTGCCATTCCCTTAAAGAAATCTACGAGCTCTGGAGCATACTCTAGCATATAGTATTCAAGCTTTTTAATGATTTCCTCGATATTAGCTCGGCTCATGTAACCAGCACCAAATCGGCTCATGTAATCAGCACCAAAGCAGGGTCCTCCCATTGGCGCTCCCATGAACAGTGACCACACGCGGTCCTTAAAATTGTTGATCTGCTCTGGATTCTGATGGCCATACTGATAGCCCATCTCATAGTCACTGCCCTGCACAATAATGACAGGTGCAATACCTGGCGGCACTACATGCTCGGTTGGTGTCGGCGTTGCTGGTGGTGGGGCTGCATCCCGTAAATGGTGGAAATTTCTTCCGGTCATATCCTACCTCCATCTCATAGTAGTCAATGCTTTTAGACAGCCGGTGCTTCCTCTAAGAATTCGAGCCTGATTGGCCCCTGCTCCAGGGCCCTGGATGCCTTCTCTATCCAGACAAAGATTTTGCATGTCTATTACGAGGAGAGCCGTTTTTTCGGGGGCCACTAACAGAGCAGTAACATCCCTATCCCTGTCTAGTTCAGGATTGTACTTGGGAGGTGGGGGAGTATAATTAGCCACCTTGGCTCTTTCTGCCAATGTCGCCACTTTTTTGCTGGTATTCTTCTTCACCAAATTGACTCCGTTCTACGTGAAATTAGTTATATCATCTTATCCGGCAACCACAGAGCAAGCGAAGGCACTACGATAACCATGATCAGAGCCAATAATTGTATAAGAGCGAACGGGGGAACTGCACGCCAGATTTCTCCTGTGGTTATTTCTTTAGGGTTAGTCATTGCTCTGACGACGATTAAAGCCCAGCCAAAAGGAGGCGACAATTCCGCTAACTGCATATTTAGAATAAATACTATGGCAAACCATATAGGGTCAAAGCCCAAGGTAGTGGCAATGGGCAGAAATATTGGGGACACAATTATTACGATAGCATAATCATCCAGAAACATACCAAGTACAATAAGGATGATTTGCATCCCGCCAATGATGACCCATGGATTAACTGGCAGCGTCAGCACAAGCTCTAATATTAATTCTCTGGCTCCAACACTGGTGTAAAACACGCCGAAGAATGTGGCCGCAATCATAATCCACAAAACCACACCGGTAATTTTAAACGTTTCCTTGCCTGCTTCTCTGACAAGTTTCCAACAGATAGTACGATTCACAACACAACATAGCAGGGCACCTAAAGCCCCGACACTGGCAGCCTCAGTAGGTGTGGCAATACCAAGAAAGATTGACCCCAATATAGTAAAGACTAATACGACAGGAAGAATCACTTCCCTTAGCGATAGCAGTCTCATATTCCAAGTTATATCTCCAGCTACCCTGGGGGCTAGTTTAGGGTTAAGACGGCATCTTAGCCAAATATTTAATACGTGTGAAAGTGCGAGAATCAAGCCGGGGATAATACCTGCTATAAAAAGCTTCCCCACTGATAGGCGGTTAATGAAACCGAAGATGATCATAATGGTACTGGGTGGGATAACATCACCAAGTAGACCCCCGGCGATAACACTGCCTAGAGTCAGGGATTTATTATAGCCTCGTTTGAGCATGGCAGGTATGGCTATAAGGCACATAGTAATGATGCCGGGGCCAAATCCCCCACACATGGCTAGTACGGTAGATACTATGATTGTTACTATTGCCAAACCACCGCTTATGCCTGATAGCCAGTAACTCAGTGCCTGAAATAGACGATCAGCTATCCCTGACTTGATCAAAAAACTTGCCATTAAGGTGAACATAGGAATTGCCAGCAGGGTTACGTCCGTCATGGTCCCATAGGTAGTGCTAGCTACCGTATACAGTGCCGTGGGTCCCCGCAGCAAAAAGGTTAAGATTATACTCATGCCGCCAATGGCAAACACAGCCGGCACACCCATAAACAACAAAATAACCATGCCGCCAAATAAGATGATTGTGATTGGAACGATACCCATAACTAACCCTCAGTTGGTAACTTCAGAAACGCCTATTCGGTGCTTTATGAAGGCTTCCCGCCATTTAGCTCAGGAATCTTTTCTTTCTGGCACAACCCATTTATTCAGTCATGAGGCTGAATATCTTTTCTGAGAAGGAAACTGGCTACTCCTTGGAGCAAGAAAAGTAAGGCAGCTACTGGTATGAGCATCCTTAGGGGATAAAGAGGCATTTTAAAAAGTCCGACCAGTTGCTCTCTGCTAGCAAATGACGCTGCCGCCATCAGGTATCCTTGCCAGGCCACAACGCCAAGGAAAAGGACAAACAAGACTAGGCTAAGCACATTACTGCCCAACTTTAACCTGGAGCCAAAGCGGGTCTGAAGTATCTCAACCTTTATGTGGCGACCATATAGCAGAGCATAGCCTCCGGCAAATAGTGTCACTAAACCGAAAAGCTGCTTATTAACTGACCAGACCCAGAAAGTAGGATTCTGAAAGACGTACCTCATCGTCACCTCGAAGGTGGTTAGCAACATAATAACAAGCAAGAAGGGATAAAAGGTGCTACCCACCTTGTCGGTGGCAACTTCAACTAGCTGAGAAAACTGCCTTACTTTCCTGCCCACCGGGAGTCTCATGGCTCAGCTTACTCTATACCTCTCCACTTTTTCCATAACTCGATTGCCTGAGCATTTGCTGGATCGCTTTCAGCTACCTCATCCCACATTTTGCGGCCAGTGTCACGGGCCTTCTGCATATACTCGTCGTCCATCTCGAGTATGATAACCTCACCCCTATCTATCATCCGCTGGAAGGCTACAATCTCTTCCTCATAGGCACTGTTGACAGCCTGAAAGTAAACATAGGCGCCATCAGCAACAACTTTTTTCAGGTCATCAGACAGGGCATTCCATGAATCCATATTTACCAGCATGTTCATAGCAGGTAGGGCCCATGCAGTGTTCGCTATCCAGTAAGGAGCTACCTCATCCAAACCCATGTAGGTGAAGCCTGCTTCATCCAATGCCGCAGCATCAATAGTGCCCAGCTTCAACGCCATGTAATAGTCGGGCGGGGGTATAATTGGAACAGCACCCCATCCTAGATCCACTAGCCATCTCTCTGGATAACCAGGGCCCCATATGCCCGCTGACATCCCCTTTATATCTGCCAGAGTGTGGACTTCTTCGGTGGTCATGATCCCCATCTCAGTACCTATGTGCACGTCAAGCCAGTAGAGGTTATGTTTGCCATATTCCTCACGGAGCAAATCACTAAATCCGCTTTCAAAGAAGAACTCACGTAATTTTTCTGATTTGGCTGTAAAGGTTGGTTCTTCAGGAAAGAGAAACATCCCAGGTAAGCCATTTTCCATATCAGCAAGTGGTACATTCAGAGCCCACAGCCCGCCGCCATGTGCCACATCCAAGACTCCCCGTTGGGTAGCCGAAAATATATCCATATCTGGCACTATCTCCGGTTGGGCGAATATCTTAATCTTCAGCTGCCCGTTACTCTTTGCCTCCACATAATCAGTGAAAACCGGTAGAGTTTGAACTACAATGTCTGCGCGTGCCCACATGGACTCCAGTGTCCACACAGTTTGCGCTGGGGCTGGTGCTGGTTTAGCACAACCAACAATAAGTAGTGCTATCAATACTACCGTCAAACAAGCAGCACCTAGCAGTTTTATAGTTTGTTTTCCTTTCACAAATTCCTCCTATAAAAAATCCTCTCTTGTGAACTGTCGGTATTACTTCTATTACTTCATCTATCACCCCCTTTATTAGGTTCTGCCACTAACCCCGATTACCCCCAGGGCTCCGGTCACGGGAGGGAGAGGTTTAATAATTAAGCTGCTGGGTGGAAAGGGTAAAGCCCACAGCACCCTGGTTTTCCCTGGCAGAGCTCCTTTTTATTTGGTTGTTAGGCTCCTTGTTTTCCTCTGCCATTTATTAATTAATCTTTGCATTAAAACAAAATGCGCCGTTAGCATTAATCAGTGCCAACGGCACTAAGTCTCCTTCTCAGCCCAGCCACCTCCCTAAATATGCTTTTTACCGTACCAGATGACTTTACAGAAAATTCTTTTTAAAGGTGCTAATTGACAGTGTAAATAATCGTCCTATCAGGCACTCATTATATGTGCTGTTTTGTAGCTTGTCAAGATATTGGACTCGTTCATAATGATAACTGATTTCTTGACTTTTTATTTCGTATTAGATAAACTTTAATTCAAGGCACCTGGTTAATATTTTATAAGGCTGAGCGTTTTCCAAGTAGTCTCAGCCTTAATTATACCAAAATAGGGTTCAATGAAGATTGCAATTAGTGGTAAAGGCGGAGTGGGGAAGACCCTGGTCGCCGCCCTCCTTTCCCGGACATTTGCTGACTCAGGTTATTCGGTTATAGCCATAGACGCCGACCCTGATGCCAATTTAGCCGCTACCCTTGGTTTTCCCAATGCTGAGAAGATAACCCCTCTTTCTGAGATGAAAGCTCTTATTGAAGAGAGGACGGGGGCACGACCAAACGGATTTGGTTCCTATTTCAGGTTGAATCCTAAGGTTGACGATTTGCCCGAGACGTATTTCCAAGAATATAATGGGGTTAAATTGATGGTAATGGGACAGGTTAAGAAGGGGGGTAGCGGTTGTTATTGCCCAGAAAATGCTCTGTTACAAGCCTTGCTTAATCATTTGCTCATAGCCCGAGATGAAGTGGTTGTTTTAGATATGGAGGCAGGAATAGAGCACCTGGGACGGGCAACGGCCAGGGCAGTGGATAAATTGATTGTGGTGGTGGAGCCGGGCAAGCGAAGTATTGAAACTGCCTATAGAATCGGTAAACTGGCAGAAGATATTGGTTTACATAATATTTCAGTGGTGGGTAATAAGGTTCGTAGCCAATCAGACAAGGAATTTCTGATTTCCAGCTTGCCTGGTTTTGAGTTTCTTGGTTTTATCCCCTATGACCAGGCTATAATAGATGCTGACCTTGCCGACCTTTCCCTCATTGATTCCAGTCGGCAGGTTGTTAACGAAGTGAGAAATATCTACCAAGCTTTGTTGAGTAGTGTCTGATATCAAGGACAATAAGCTAGACAAAAAATCCAAAAAGTCATAAAAGGAGGTTTCTGTGGCTTACGATGCCGTAAAGATGAAGGACTGGCAGATTTCCGAAGCTGCTGAGAAAAACATGCCAGCTCCTGAGGAGTGGCGAGAGAGGCTGAGCCTGGAAAAGGACGAGATTATCCCTTATGGCAGAATATGCAGGCTCGATTTTATGAAGATAATTGAGCGCCTCAAGGATAAACCAGATGGTAAATACATTGAAGTAACTGCCATAACCCCCACGCCGCTGGGTGAAGGGAAAAGCACTACCACCTGCGGTCTTTTAGAGGGTATGGGGAAGCGGGGTCTGAATGTGGGCGGCTGTATTCGCCAGCCCTCAGGCGGTCCTACTATGAATATCAAGGGAACCGCCGCCGGTGGCGGTAATGCGCTGCTTATCCCTCTTACTGAATTTTCTATGGGTCTTACCGGTGATATCAACGATATCACCAATGCTCACAATCTGGCTATGGTTGCCCTTACCGCCAGGATGCAGCATGAACGCAACTATGACGATACACAATTAGCCAGACTTACCAAGATGCGTCGGTTGGATATTGACCCTACCAGGGTGGAGATGGGCTGGGTTATGGATTTCTGTGCCCAGAGTCTTCGTAACATTATTATCGGCATTGGTGGTCGCATGGACGGCTACATGATGCAGTCCAAGTTTGGTATCACCGTGAGTTCTGAGCTTATGGCTACCCTGTCCATTGTCAGGGATTTGGCTGACTTGCGGGAAAGATTGGATAAAATTACAGTAGCTTGTGATAAGAAAGGCAATCCGGTTACTACCGGTGATTTGGAAGTGGGCGGAGCCATGACCGCCTGGATGCGCAATACCATTAACCCTACCCTCTGCTCCACGGTGGAGTATCAGCCATTGATGGTGCATGCCGGGCCGTTTGCCAACATTGCCGTAGGCCAATCATCCATTATTGCTGACCGCATCGGGCTGAAGATGTTTGATTACCATGTTACCGAGAGTGGTTTTGCTGCTGATATTGGTTTTGAGAAGTTCTGGAACGTAAAGTGCCGCTATAGTGGGCTGAAGCCGCATGTGTCAGTGCTGACCACTACTATTCGGGCACTCAAGATGCATGGTGGTGGGCCTAGGGTGGTGGCTGGTTTAGCCCTACCTGATGCTTATACTAAAGAGAATTTGGAGTTGTTGGAGAAGGGTATACCCAATATGGTGCACCACATCAACGTTATCCGGACATCAGGCATCAAGCCGGTGGTGTGTATTAACCGCTTCCATACTGATACCGAGCCCGAGGTGGCGATGGTCAGAAAGGCGGCTGAAGCTGCCGGGGCCCGTTGTGCGGTATCTACCCACTGGGCTGATGGCGGTGATGGTGCTCTGGAGCTGGCTGATGTGGTCAAGGAAGCCTGTGAGGATACGAACGATTTCCACTTCCTGTATCCTATGGAAATGAAGCTGCGGGAGCGAGTGGACAAGATTGCCAAAGTGG
>Ga0307378_10000368_pt1 | contig 80744 bp, 97 predicted proteins | sample UN1MG_FD_202238 | JGI IMG/M metagenome (GOLD analysis project Ga0307378, IMG submission 202238) | Soil microbial communities from Risofladan, Vaasa, Finland - UN-1 | ecosystem: Environmental > Terrestrial > Soil > Coastal area > Acid sulfate soil | place: Finland: Risofladan, Vaasa | collected... | reverse complement strand
CTCTAACTCAAACAGCCACTGATTTTGTTACTGCTCATGCTGCTGCTTACGCCGCTGTAGGTATAACCCTTACAAGTTCTACTGTAGATCTTATATTTACAGCTATAGTGGAAGGAACGCCTTTTATTCATCCGGTTATTACCAATGTAACGCCTGATCTGGCTGGAACTGTAGTAAATACAACACCTAATACTCCTACTCCATTATCATACCATGGTATTTTTGCTGCTGTTGTAGCCGGGGAGAAATTACATAGTAGAACAGAATTTACCGGTGTTGAGATATCAGCCGGGTCAATAGTTGTATACTAATGATAAAACTAATAAATAATACAAACGTAGGCTGGGGTCAGTACTTCAAACCTACACCAAAAAATATTCAAAAATTGTCTGACGCTATTGTAGCTTTTGCAACTATCGTTTCCGGATCGGCGGTAATGGCTGATATGAAATGGTTGGCATTTGTTTTTATTGTACTTGGTGCAATTGGTACATTCGGACAGAAATTTTTCTCAAATGGTAATTAGAATCTTTTAATATTAAATACTTGGAATTATGAAACATGTTGATTTATTTGATCATCCGGAAAATGCGTTAGTTGAAGAAACTATGGCATTGAATGTTTTAACTTTCACCGGAGCATCGGGGACCGCTACAGTTACTGTGGGGAACCTTTCACTGTTGGCTACCTTCTCTAATTCGTTACAGGAGACTGCCATGAAATTTATTATCTCTCACTTGGCAACTTTGAAGCAAAGCGGCTACACCGCAACTATTGGTCTTCAGGCTCAGGTGGATACTGTTACTCTTACTGGTAGTAGCGGTACCGCTAATGTTACCGAAGCTGGCGGATTGACAAAATTGGCTACTTGGAACACTTCTCTAACTCAAACAGCCACTGATTTTGTTACTGCTCATGCTGCTGCTTACGCCGCTGTAGGTATAACCCTTACAAGCTCTACTGTAGATCTTATCTTTACTGGGGCTGTAGCTGGTGTATCTTTTGATCATCCGGTTATTACCAATGTAACGCCTGATCTGGCTGGTACGGTAGTAAATACTACTCCCTGGAATACGGAAGTGATTACTTTTGGTCATGTTGTAGGTCAAGCTCCTGTAACTGTTACTAACGCTACTGGTGATCTAACTGGTACACTTGGATGTGTATATTACCCAGATATGGAATTTGGTCGTATATTCAGATTGCTTTCTCAAGCTTCATTTACGATTGGGGCTGTTAAGAATCCACTGGATGGTGCTTACATTAGGCTTGAAATAACAGCCGGTGGTGCACATACCATTACTTGGGATACATCTTATCAGTTTGCTGGTGGTACCGAGCATACTCAAACCTCTTCTGGTTTAGATATCCTTGAAGGACACTATAACGATACGGCAGGTAAAGTATATATTCAACCGTGGGCAGCTGCTGTAGGGGCTTAATTTAATACCATTAAACCGTGGGAGCTATCTATAGGGTAGATATTGAGAAACGGATGGAGAATACCGGTACATTTACTCGTCCTTTTTATGTAAAGGGGTATGAGTTGAGAGAGTACTATTTATTTGGTATTAAAATTAAGTCGGCAAGTACTGCTGCTACTTATCCGGATAAAACAGAATAGTTTTAATTCTCCTTTTCTTTCTTGAAATCCTATCCTTGGGTTCCGGGGTTAGGATTTTTATTTTTAAACACAAATCTCATGGAAGGCACTAAAGGACAGGAATACATACTTCAAACATTTCATGCTGGTCTCATGCGAGAGATCGATGAGGATATGATCCCACCAAATAGCGGAATTGTTCTTAATAGTAAACATTTGCGGTTGGATGAAAAGGAGCATGGATCTTTGCAGGCTGTGAAGGGAGATGTTGAATATGATTCTATATCGCTAACCGATGATTTTTATTGGATTGGTGGGGTGTGGGTGGCCGGGTACTTGGTTACCTTTTGGCATGAGAATGTATCTGCCGGCACTGATCGAACTGTCGTATACATGCTTGGTTCTGGCTCCCTTGAAAAGGTAGCCGAGAGTGAATATTTACCAGGTCGTGACGGGGAGGATATGAAGCATCTTGATATTGATGCCAACTATGAGACCGGGGAGATTTTTATTACAGACGGACAGATTACTCCTATTATATTAGATGTAAATGACCTATGGGCTCAGAAGGCTACTACCAAGTATACTACTGCTTATGATGCTACTTTGTATAATATAAAGCTGATTAACCAAGTAAATCAACCTAAATTTATTTCATTAGACGATGTGGGGGCAGGGGCCGGTCTTCGTAAAGGGAGTTACGCCTATTCCTTACGTTATGGAATGTTTAATGGAGAGTATACTCCATGGGGGCCTCTTAGTCCATATATACCTGTTCCTGAGAATTATGACCGAGCTAATACAAATGTATTGATTCCAGGTTCCAAAGTATACGGAGGAGCTTCAGATTTGGTACCTTCCAGGTATGGTATACGACTATTACTTCGGATAAATAATGCTCCAGGGTTTGATTTCATTGAACTTAAACGCTATGCTAATCAGAATAGCGCAGCATTAGGTTATACTCCTAGTGCAGAATTTTTGCGGGTTGGTATAGATGCGGGAGGTTCTACGGTTAATATTTCGGAGATGGCGGCGGATATTATAGAGTTTCAGGATACAGACAACAAACAGTGGATTGTATATGACGAGACTGAAATAGGTTTTAAAGCCTCCATAAAAAGCGCTAGAACTATTCGGTATTATGAAGGAAGAGTAATTTTGGGCGGTATTAAGTATGAGTCCAGAGAGTTAGAAGACTTGGATATTTTTATCAATGCACCAAGCGTGTCTAAGTTGGGTTATCCTATTAAAAAGAATCTTGGAACGGCGGGATATACGGATATTAATAACCAAGTATTTAACAAAACACATAGATTGGGGGAGCGTTATGGATATGCTGCTCAACTAAGGGATGATCAAGGAAATGTGTTATTTTCTGTTCCGTTAAAAAATGCTACTCAAGATTTTCGAAATTTTAAATTTCCGGAGCGCCGGGAAGGGGTACCCGCTTCAGAGAGAATAGAATTTGAAAATCCAAGTGTTCCTTATTTGCAGGATGTAGATAGTGGTAGTGGTACGAGCATGGATTTTGTGTATGAAGTATGGAAGAGTGAGAACCATAAGAAAACCATATCAGGCAGTGCAAGACAGACGCGAACCATATTTGATGATGATGGTGATTATGCCTATAATCCAATAACTCCTACAGGAAGGGATCCTGGTTATGGGGGTAATGGGCGAAACTATAAAGGAATGGATTCGGTGTATTGTGATAGAGTGGAGGGAGAAGATCCTAGCGGCTATGCTTATGACCCTACTGGTTATGGTGCGTCTTTTTGGTCTACCGGGTTTAGATTAGGAGGAATAGATATATCTGCACTACCAGATTGGGTAGCCGGTTTTAGTGTGGTGAGAACCCCAGCAGCTGGTCGTGTAGTGTGCCAGGGTATTGCAACTTATGCCCTTTTAGAGAAAGCTCCAGGAGCTACTAATCCTGCTTTACAGAAAGATCTAGATAAGGTATGGTTTTATTCTCCTGAATTTGATACTGTGATTGGAGACAAAGTTAAAATTTATGATGATATAAAAACCAATCCAGCTAGTTACTCTGTACAGCTGGTGAGTCCGTTAGGATTTTTTTCAGAGTTACAGTCGGGTTTTTATACTGGAGTTACTCCCGATTACGGTAAGTTGGATTTTCTTACCTGGGCGACTATGCAACATAATAATGCTGGTGCCATTAATCCTACAGATGCAAATTCTGAGATTGGAACAGGTAATGGTTATATTTCTTTTGGTAGGTTTAGGAATTGGCAAGGTAACATATATATCGCTACAGATCATAAATGGGGTATAGCTTCAGCCGTTGATGTGGACATAGATGGAAAGAATGGAAGGTCAAATTATTTAGAAATCACTTTAGATGTAGGAACACCCGCTCCGGATCATTTTTATTATAATCCAGACTTAGATGCCGTATCTGGTGATACATATGATGATGGTATGGAGTTTCATGAACCATTATATATTGTTAATATTATTCAGGATGCCGTATCTATTCCTATAGATAATACTAACCTATATCAGGAAATTGGGCATTACCAGAAATTACGAAGTATAATCGGATACGGATCCGGGGATGATAATCCTGTGTTTTACCTAGCGGATGAGCGTCCGGAAGATTGTATTGCTTCAGAGTCTTATTTAACTGGAGGAGCTACATCTGTTCGTTATATTGAAGTTAACGGGCAGAAATGGTTAGATCTTAGCCAGCAGGATAGTACAGAACGGGCAGCAAGGAATCTGGACATACATAATGATGGGTATACTACGATTTATTCTATTAATTATTATGGTACATATCTGGGTACCAGAGTGGACGGTACCGGAAGGCACTATATTATATTTGATCAGGAAAGCACAGGAACACAAATCATTCCCGCAGGTGGGGATGAAATTACGGTGGTATATAATTCCAATGTACCCATTGATATTTATCTTGGAGATAATATAATAAGTCTTACCAGTTTTGTACCTATAGATTGTGAGATTAAAGATGCTTGGCTTGCGCATGACGGAGATAAAGAACAATCATTCAGGATTAGGGGTCCTATGCCTTACAGACAATGGCATCTTAATGATCTTTATAGGCAAGCAGAGGTGGCTACTGAAAGTGGAGGTAAATATGTAGAACTTACTAATTTATTAAATTTAAACTATTTACGTCAGTGGCTTATCATGTTCCCGGTAGAGAGCACAGTAAACATTCCATTGGTATATAAAAATTTCTTTCCTCATCGAGCTTATGTTATGCGTCCTAATGATTATAGTGTTATGAAGGCCACCGAAGACGAAAGAGAGTACTATGCTAGAATAGGTATCGCGAGAGGCTACGCAGATGATTATCCAGGGGAGCAACTAATGTGGGGGTTTGGTGGTTTTCATTTTCCGGAAGGATCTAATTTTGATTATAGTAAACTAGTACCACAAAAGGCTCCCGGAAAACCAGCATCTTCAGAGAGTGAGGTGACTAACTATCCTAAAAGGTTTGTATGGACTGTTCAGAAATCGCCAAATAGATCTTCTTCTAATGCTCTTAAAAGTATTTTGCCTACCAATTTTTATGATCTTAGCCACTATAAATCGGAACAGATATCTATATTATATGATCAGTATTCTAGTCGGGGAAACAATTTATATGTGGTAACCGACAAGGCTGTAGGATTATTATTAACAGATAAAACTATTGTAAGAGATTTTGTAGGAGATTCTTTGGGTATAGCAGCACAGGAGGGGAACTTTATTCAGGGGGAACAATGGCTAAACGAATCTGTTGGATGTCCTGCCAATTTGTTTAGAGGAAAATCTGAGGGGATTATTAAAGTGGATAATAGGCCAATAGATATCCTTACATTTCCTACTATAAATGATATAGCGGTTCTTAGAGATAATACTATTGTGACCCTTAAAGCAGGTATGCGAGATGTTATAGAGAGTGCTATAGGTCTTAAAGGTAATCAGTATTATGGATCTTCTGATGATGATAAACTATTTTCTTCTTTTGTATATTCCAAACGAAATGAGTTATGGATTAATGCTGAAGGTTCTCTCATTGTATATAGCTTTATAAAGAATAATTGGATTATGGAGCTGGATTTTGCTAAATATACGCAGGTTTTTCATTGTCCGTGGTTAACTGGGGCTTTAACGGATGGTAATGTTGTTATAGCTCATGATAGGGTGGGTGATATTATGTATGCAGGAGGATTTGAGAATTATGAAACAACTGAGGGAGCGTGGAACATAGAAAGCAATCCTACGAAAGAGGTGACTTTTGTGTGTAATCCGGGGCATGGCAGGACTTATGAATTTATAGATATTTATGTTAAGGCATACGCAGCTCCAACGGCTCAACTAACACCTAGTCGTGATATAGCTTACGGGGGTAATTGGGGAAATGCTGCAGACATTGCCCCTGGTGACTGGGATACTTATGGGAATAATTGGTTTTATGCTAGAATTCCAAGACGAACAACAGTCGGGACTGTGGTGAAGGGTAATTTATTGTATGTAAAATTATCTGGAACAAATTTATATAATTTGAAGTATGTAAAGATAGGTTATAGACCTATACAGGGAGGTTAGGAAATGAGAGGAATTTTTAGTATTTTTGTTTTATATGCATAATAATTAAAAAATGGGTGAAGAGAAGAAGGTACTTGCAAAGGCGGAGTTAAGTTTGCACTTACAAGAAACTGTAGGAATGCCTGATTATCAAGCTAATTGGGTACTGGATTCGTTGTTTGATTTTATAGCGAGTCATGTTAAAGAGGGTAATGAGGTTCTTTTGAAGGGTCTGGGTAGATTTGTATATGTGGATCGGGAAGGGACCAGGAAATCAAATTTAAGTGGGGATTTAATAGTTCCGCACAAACAAGTGAAGTTCCGTATCAATCAGCATTTAGCTAAATATGTACGGATAAATACAAGAGTTGAATAATTAAAAATATATAATCATGCCAAATACAGGGATTGATGTAACTAAAGGAGCTGTCGGTGGTGCCGCTAAAGGTGCTATTATAGGAGGAAGTATTGGTGGTCCTATAGGAATGGGTGTAGGCACTGTAATTGGTGGCGTATGGGGCGGCATAACTGCAGGTAAGAAGTCAAAGGCTATGAGCCAGGCTCTGCAGAGGATAGAAGATTTACCTATGGTGGATCCTAACCAGGTAGCTTTTCAGGACCAGCTTGCCAGGGAAAAGAGAGCTGTCGAATCCGGTTTCACAACCGATTTCCAGGTTTCCCGGGATATTTTACAGCAAAGTCAAGCGGGGCAATTAAGCGTAGCTTCTAAGGTAGGAGCCAGCAATCCAGCTTTAGCTTTATCCATGATGGCTCAAGTGAACCAAGGTTTTACTACTGGGATGAATCAAGCTTTGGGTACTATTTCTACCAGGAGTTTAGCTTATACAACTATGATGGGAGATATGGTAGACAAGATTGCCAAGCGTAAATTAGATATTGAGGTGTTCAAAGCACAGGCTCAAATCGGGCAGGCTGCTGCCGAATATAAGGATAGAGTTGAACAAACAAATGCTGATCTTGCTTTTGGTATAGAAAAAGCTCCAGAGATAAAAGAAGGTTTTACAGATTTGATTAGTAGAATATCTGGTGGTGGTGTACAATAATTAAAATAAAATATAATGCCTGATAACAACAATAATCCGAGTGTAGTTACTGATGAATCTGGTGGTAATTATGGCGGCATAAAACAAAATGCTGATCCGCTTGGTAGTGTCCAGGCGCAGTACTTACAGAATTTATGGCGTATGGCCCAGGAGCCTGTAAAAGCTCCCTTAACTCCCGCCCAGGAATTTCCTACGCTCAGTAAAGGTATTCAGGTAGGTACTTCAAGTACTGAGACTCTTGGTTCTCAGCCTATTTTTGGTGTTGGTGGTGGAGTAGTTAGTATGGCTGGTATTGATGCCATGAAAAAAGCAAGAAAGCAAGCAGAGATAGATTATTATAAAAGTTTGAAGCCGGATCCTACAGCTTTTGAATTGGGTGTAAAATTGGATAATCTGGCTCTTACAGACGAGTGGAATCAGAAGAAAAAGGAATTGGTAGACGCTTTACGCAATGAATTTTTAGTTGCTCTCGAAGGGCAGGAGGATGCCGACTTTAAAGCAGCTAAACTTGTTGAATCTTCTCCAGAATTAGCCGCTACGCTTAGGAAGATGGATAACACGGCTTCTATGGTTAATGTTGCTAGGAAGAAGTTGTTAGAGATTATTGAGGCAGCTGCTTATCCGGAGGAAGCTTATGTATCAAAAGAGATGATGGGAAGGGCGCAGGAATTTTTAGCTTTATTGGATGATCCGGATTATATATTAAATAATTCGGTTGAAGCTATATATCTAGCAGCCGAGAAAATGCATACTAATACGAGCCTATATACTATTGTAGAGGGGGCTGTAACAAAGTATGGGGAGCGAACCCGTACTGATTTTCAGAGAGCTTCCAGCATGGATACGGATGTTCGGGAATCATGGATAAAGAAGGAAATTACAGGGCCTCAGGAGGAGGATATTAAGGCTATGTATGAAAATATTGTTGCTCGTAATCCTTGGGTTGCTAAGGATGAAGATGCTGCAGCCTTTATTAAGAGGGAGTTGAAAGCTCAATCTGATTTTGTTGTGAAGAAATCCCTGGAAGATATTGTTAAGACAGAGAAGCAGAAGAATGTGGATGCAAGAAGCTTAGGTTTATTGGTCGATGACAAAGGAAAGATCATATTTGAGCCCATGAGTACGCCATGGGGGATAAAAGGAGAAAACGGAATTCATTATGGGGCTCATACTAATGGAGATCCGTACGCAATTGAATTGTATGCAGGTACTGAAATGTATATCAAAGACAAGGGACAAACCCTTAAAGTGACTTTACAGGATCCGGCTACTATGAATTTACGTGGCGAGTATACGTTAAAAGAGGGTAGAGGAGGAATTTTATCTGGTAGGTACATTGACGGTAAAGTAATTCTGGAGCAGAAAATATTATATGATCCAGATGAGGTAGTACGTAGTCAGACTAAAAAAGGCAAAACTTCTTTTGTTGGGGTTCCAACAGATACTCAGGCTACCACTCAGGAAGCCCCATTTGTTGTATTGGATGAAAACGGTAATAAAATAACTATACGTGGTAGGTTTACAGCCGCTGTATCTTGGGATGATTATAAGTCTGATGTAAGAGCAATAAATCCAGGCTTACAAGCTATTCATGGTGACTTACCGGGAATAGAGGATATTGATATACACGGTAGCCAGGATAATCCAATAATTTTGGATGCTAGTAATACCAGGATAACTATTGATCCTAATAAATATTATGAACTTGATGGTACATTATATAAAGGAGATCAAATTGAATGAGCGATAATCCATGGTTAACTAGAATAAAAGAGCCACCTTCGGTAGAGGAATTACCGGTTGAAGCGGCAGAACAGACCGGTCAAGCCGGTTTGCCTGTACCTAGTAATAATCCGTGGTTGGATAGGATTCCAAAGGAGCTAAGAACAGCGGTCAGTTCTACTTTTGTAGCGCCGGCTGTTCAGTATGATCCTATAAAGGAGCTTTTGGACCAGGGATTTACTTTCGAAGAAGCTGTAGAGACTGCTCACGCAGATTATGATAAGCAGCTTAAGAGCACTAAAAAATCTATCCGTGATGATATCAATAATATAGTTGAGGGAGGTTATTATGATTATTACTATGGAGTAGGTACCAAGAAGCAAAAAGTGGATCGTAAGGTTAAGCGGGGTCAGGATGAACTTACTGACAAGGCTTTAGATATTGCTCTTGACGAGATAAATAGAGAATTGTTTGAGGAGGTGGGAGACAATAGGCTTGGTATTGAGTTGAGTAAGATAGCCGGTATAGATATAGGAGAGATAACAGATCCGGTTGTATTTGGGAAAGCGCTGGATCAATTAGATCGTCAGGTAGCTTTAGATGTTAATAAGATATTACCAGATGAAGCACTCAAGCGGGTAGACATTCAGAATCAAATCGATGCGGAGTTAGCAAGAAAGCCAACTGAAGAAGTACCTACAGATTGGCCTAAGATACGTAGTCTTCAGACTCAGTTATCAAGTACTGGAATTGTATTCTATGATCCTATTACTGGTGAGCGTGTGATGGAAGGAGAAGAGATGTCTGAGGAATCTCAGGAGGTATTAAATCTTATAAAACAGTTTGAACAGGAATATGGAGAGAGGCTAACCACTAAAAAAATGTTGGCCGATGAGTTCATGTTAACTTACGGAGCCTGGTTAGATGCTAAAGATAGGTTTGAAGAGCATGTCCTTCCATATAGGGAGGAAACTATTCGGCGTGGTGAAACCATGGTAGGTGATAGAGGAATTTCTTCTACTCATTATCTTTTCAGGCAAATGGGGGCTCCTCTTAATGTTAAAGCTTATCAAGCTAAGAAAACAGAACTGGATGCCCAGATGTATGCGTTATCTATGCTATACTGGGCTAATTATTCTCCAGAGAACATAAAGAAAGATTTAGGTTATCATTTACAGACTTCTGCAAAGGCGTTTACTACTGGGGCTCTAATTCCTATGATGTTAAGATCTTCTGAATATAATGAATTATTCGGAACTCCAGATAGAGAAGTGTTGGATATTATGAAGAGGGCCATGTTAGAATTGAATATTCCTATGACTGAGGGAGAGAAAAAGAAATTTGATGTTACATTAGGGGAGAAAGTTAATCAATTAGGCTCTGGTTTATTTGGGTTCATGATACCTTTAGGGGCTTTAGGTAAAGTTGAGAAAGCTGCGTGGACTTTAACAAAGTTAGATGATGCTGTAAGATTATTATCTCAAGGCAGCAAATTAAAAAAGATATTAGCGGGATCAATAAAGGTCGCTTCTGAGGAAGGTAAATTTTTATTGGCTGGGGCTCCTGGTGGGGCTGGTGGTGGTTTCTCTACGGGTACGCAAATCGCTAATGCAGCTTGGGGTAGGGTAGTCAAATCGGGGGCGAATATATCTCCATGGACCAGGTTTGTTATGGGTATGGTTACGGGGGGTACCGGTATGACTGCTGGTATGTACGGGGCTCAGACTATGGAGGCTGGTGTAGAGGCTCTTCTTAGTGATTCTAAACTTAGTCATGAGTTGAAGACTATGTTTGGGGATCTGTCTATTCCAGAGGAGCGAAAGGAATTCTATGAAGAGTTATTAGCTAGGGTTATGGTGAACATGGCATTTGCTGGGGCGCATTCTAGGTTTTCTGATCCTAAGTATGATGGGTTGAAGCAAATGGAGAAGGATTTTCGTAAGGCCGGCCGTGAAGAAGATGCAAATGAAGTTAAAACTGTGATAGATGGGTCTAAGCAGGCTGATAAGATACTGTTGGAGCTTGGATCACAGGGGCGTATAGGTAAAGAACTTACTCTTGGTGAGGAGGGTATGCGGATGCGTGAGAGCAATAAAGAAGCAGCACGTAGGGCCAAGGCTGAAAAATTAGCAACAACTTATCAGGAAAGGCTTACAAAATTGAAAAGCGAACAGCCAGAACTATTTTGGTCTGTAGATGTCCCTGACCCAGAGGTTCTAGCTACAGCTGCTGAGACTGGTCGTTTAGTAGATGTTGGTGGGGGTATGGGTCTTGTTACTCCAGAAGGGAGGATGATAGGGTTGTTTAGGTACAAACCTGGGGCTAAAGGAGTAGCTAAAGCCGTACAAGAGAAGAGAATTGAAGAAGGAGGCGATCATTTAGATGTTTATGATATTACCCCAGAGGGTAAGAAAACATCTTTGGTTGATAATTATAAGAAGCAGGGATTAGTGGTTGTCGGAAGGCTTAAGTGGAATGAGAAGTTGGCTCCAAAGGATACTCCACAAAAAGTAAAAGATCAGAAGCCAGATGTAGTATTTATGGTGTTGGATAAGAATAATGTATTAAAGCCGGAGGATCTTAATAAAAGATTTAACTCTTATAATAAGGTTGTAGAGTATCAGCAGGAGATGGTGGCTGAGATGCGAAGAAAACAAAAGACAGGGGAAGCTACCGATGCATTTTTTGGTGATGTATCTGCAGGAAGGAAAGGCATGTCTGACGTTGAGTATGAACCTACATTAGAAATTACTCCCGAAAAGCATGGTGAATTTATTAAGCATTATAATCCTCATAGAGGTAATTTTGATGATCACATAAGTAAGTCTATACCAGGTCACAAAGAGATTCAGGTCGCTACAGGAGATGCCATTATTAAAACCATATCTAGTGGTAAGGTTGCGGATATAGGGGGTTCTGAGAATAGTTGGGCCAAGGCTATTACTGAAATGTCTAAAGGTAAGATAGAAACCGTTACAGTGGATCCACAGGAAGACATGCATAGACATAGTGATAAGACTCCTGTTAAAGGAAATACTTTTGTGGAGAAACCAATAATGCATGAATGGGAGGGTAAAACTCCGTGGAAGCCAAAACGTGAATATGATGTAGTTCATGAGAGTATGGTGTTTCAGTTTGTCTCAAACGAGCGTAAAGCTCAACTTGATTATATCAGGGATAATGTGTTGAAAAAGGACGGGCTGCTGTTGTTAGAGGAGAAGTTCATCCCGAAAGGCAGTAAAGAATCCGAGACGAAGACGGATGAATTTGGAAGAAAAATAGTCACTGATTCAGAAATGGAAGTAGCTGAGGGGTTGGATATGATTCATGGAGCACTTCAGGAAAGTAAGGGTAAGTTTACTCTTACAGATAAAATAAAACAAGCGGAAATAGTGGGTAAAAATCTTGTTATAAGAGATGCTGACCATATCAATGAACTTAAGAAAGATGCTAGTGATGCTATAAAGAAAATAGATAAGGCCAAAAAAGATGGAGGCGTTTTCAAGATAGGAGAGATGGAAGTTGAGGGAGTCGAACTTAACATGTGGCGTGACAATTATGAACGGAGAATATATCGTTTAGATAAATTACAGGAGTTTAAGGAAGATAAAAATGTGGTATCACAATTAGAGTGGTCAAAGAATGAAGCTAAGAAGGATGAATACAAGGCCAAGTATTTCAAGCCAGAGGAATTGACGAAGAAGAAGGAAGAGGTTATCTTAGGCATGCATGAGAACATGGTTTCGAATGAAGCTCTGGAGCAGCTTCTGGTAGAAAGTTTTGATCATGTGTTTCGGTATTGGGATAGCGGTAATTTTAAAGGTTATGCGGCAACCAATAGTTTGACTAAAGCTCAGGCGTTTGCACAAAATATAGGAAATACAGGGCAGAGTGAGTTTAGTTCTTCTCCAATAGAGTTTATTAAAGGAGGTTCTGGAAAGCCTCCGAAGACTCCTATTCAACGCAGGATTGATAGAGCATTAGGTATACCAAGAGAAAAGAAGAAAATTGTTGTAGAGGAGTATGCTGCCTTAAAGGATCAATTAAGGTTAGAAGCAAAGGTAGGGAAGGAGATTGTAAGTAATGCTGCAGAGGTGCGGGAGATATTTGCGGATTTCATTCGGTCCAAGAAAGGTATTGCAGGACTGGATGCTAAACTTTCTACAGCAATGATGAATAAGATAAATAGGATAGATTTTACTAAGCCAAAGACCATCCAGGAAGCTATGGATTATATTGATCGGGTTTTAGAAGATGCTAGATTTCGTCAGGAGTTGATTGAGTTTGAAAGTACATATGAGAATATAGAAAAAATCGTTGATCCAACTACTTATGAGAAGAAGGAGGGTGGGATTTTAAAAGGTAAGGATAAGTTCTTTATTGAGACTAAAGATCAGTTGGTCGAGTTAGGAAAGGAGGCCAGGGAAGGTAATTGGGAAGAAGCTCAACAGAAACTTTTGGATAAAATAAAGAATCTTGAAGGGGAATATCCTACGGCTGAAGAGTATTTGGAAATCGAGCGTTTAGGTTTCCAGGGGATTTTAAACGAGACCTTCAAGGGAAATTTAGCAGAACTTAAAGGCAGGTTTCAGGATCTTAAGGAGATACGTAAAGACGGGCGTACTAAAGCAGCAGCAGCTCGTATTGCTTATAGGGACGCTATGGATACTGTTAGGGGCTCTATATTTAATATTCTTACAGGGCAGGGAGAGAAAATGCCGGGATTGACTCCATCTGAAAAAGCTAATTTTAGAATGTCTTCAGCTAAGAAATACTTGAGTAGGCTTGATTGGGTAGCTACAGATTCTTGGCCTACATATCTTGATAAGTTATCAAAGAACGATAAGACTTCTAAGCCTTATCGGAGTTATCTTAGCACGTTTCTTCTTGATATGAAGACCGCTTCTGAGCAGGGAGAGTATAAAGGCCTTGAAACCCATATAAACACGATATCAGATAAATATAAAGAAATTAATGGTTTAAAGTCTAGTAGGGATGTGGTTAAATTATCCATAGAACGTACTAAAATGATTGAAGAAGTGTCTTGGATAGATGATATATCTGGAGAACGGAAGGTAGAGCAGATGACTCAGAATCAAATGTATGATAGGTGGATGAAACTGCAGGATCCAACACTGGTTCGTAGTATGGAGACCATGGGATTATTAAGAGAGGGTGAACTAACAAATAAAGCTAAAGCCTTGGAGGAGGCGTTGTTACCAGAAACAAGAGAGTGGGCAGATTGGCAATTATATGAGTTTTATCCGGAATATTATAAAGGTATAAATGAGGTGTATCGTAAAATATTTGGTACAGATATGTCGTATAATCCATTTTATTCTCCATTATTCCCGGAGGTAGAAGGAAAGAAGGCTCCACGTGAAGATCAGCTATTGGCTGATGTTACCATTAGAAATACTGCAAATAATTCTAGCTTAAAGGCTCGTACCAAGCATGGGTTAACTTTGCGTACTATGGATGGGGACAGGGTTTTAATTAACCATGTACAGAAAATGGAGTTTTTTAAGAATTGGGCAGAAACTATACGTACTTATGAAGAAATATTTTCAAATGGGGATATACGTGAAACTATACGACAGAATTTTGGTGATAAATATGTGGAATATGGAGATTGGTGGATAGATCAGTTTGCCCGTAGGCCTAAACAGATTACGGAGTTAGATCGTGTTACAACTAAGATCCGCACAACATTTACTTTAGGTTCATTAGGTCTTAAAGCTGTTCCGCTAGTTAAGCAGCTTACTTCCATACCGGCTTTTATGGATAATATACCTATCAAAGAGTTTGTTAATCCTGTAACTGCCGTAGATAATGCAACTGATTTTTTTAGTAAGAAAAAGAGATCACAATTAGAGGATACAGAAGGATATGGTTGGGATGTATTAATGACTTCTGTTTATATGCAGGAGCGTGTACGTAAAGGATGGGAGCGAGATGTTATGCTTGTTATGCAAAAGGATTATCAAAACGTTTTGAATTCTGGCCTGGATTGGAAGAGCAACATGATGTTTTTGACAAAATGGGGAGATAGGGCTGCTATTTTTGTAGGGGGCTGGCCGGTGTATAAATATCATTATAAACAGGCTATTAATGATAATTTGTCTCCTAAAGAAGCACATACTATAGCGATAAAGGAGTTTGAAACAGCTGCTAGGAGTTCACAGCAGTCTGGTATGGTGGCGGATTTATCTTTTGTACAGCAAGCTAATCCATATTTAAAAATGCTGACTATGTATAAGACAGCCCCATTTCAATATCATAGAAAAGCGGTTGGAGCTGTCCGTAATTTAATAGCTGGTAGGGAGACCTGGGATAAGGCTCTTAAGACCGTAGCAATTTATCATGTCATTATTCCAGCTATGTTTCAATTGACTGCAAATGGGTTTAATTGGGACGGGGAAGAAATGTTACGTTCTGCTTTGATAGGTAATTTTAATAATATGTTTGCTGTAGGTGATGCTGTTCAGGGAATAATGGATATATTAGGTAAGGAGCCGTGGTCTTATCAAGCTTCTCCTATTGAATCTGTTCCAGTTGATGTGGCAAAAGTTATAGGGGATTTAGGAGCCCTTGATTATGATGATATTACTTTCTATGATGTGTGGGAAGCATTAGATAATTTGGCTAGGCTTACTGGGAATGTAACCGGGTATCCTACAGACGCTTCTTATAATACACTAGATGGACTATTAGATATTATTTCAGATGATACTAATTATCCTGTTCGTAGGATTCTTGGGTGGAGTGAGTACAGATTAGATCGGGGATATGACCTGCCAAACGCGCTTCAAAATTGGTTATTGAACAATCCGGATGCAAGTTTAGAGGAAATAAAAACTAAGGAATTAGAGATAAAAAATATTGAAGGAAGAGAGTTGAAGCCTAGGATTATAGGCGAATAATGTGTAACTTTGTAAAAATATAAAATTATGGCAAATTTCCAGATTACAATAACAAATCCTATTACCTTACAGGTAGATATTACGGATCAGAATGATGTCCTTACTATAGTGGACCATTCTAATTATGATGATGCAAGTCCAGAAGCTGGTCATAACCAGGCAGATTTTGCTGACTTGAGGCGGATGAAGATTACTTTACCTACAGGTACGGAGTATCTTCTGTCTTCCTTGTATCCGCTTGAAGGTGATATAACTTTGGCTGTACCTGCGGGTGCTGTGTTACCTATGTCTACCGCATATGCTTATACTACCGGAGACGGAAAGTATATAATTGAATTGGTAGTAGTACCTACTTGGGGAACTGGGTATTCATATCTTTTTAGTACTGCGCCCTATGTGTATTACGATGGGGTAGTGTACAGGTGTCTCCAGAATAGTTCTGCAAATATACCGGATGAGGCGCCAACATATTGGGAGCCGCAAGCTACAGTATCGACCGTATCATCCAAGTATAAACTGACTCAGAATATTGTTCCCATCAGCGACATGAAGGAAGTATGGGCCAGGCTGGTGTTTAATGTGAATTGCGTAAATAATAAAGTTGGTCCAAGGTATGAAGATTTATTCCGGGATCCTCAATTTATTGATGCAGTGCGATTATGTCTGCTTATGGATAGTATACCGGTTCTTATGAAGGTAGATGCCTGGACAGAGGTAGCAATGAATGTAAACTTTGCCAAGGAAATTAGCGCTAAATATGGATATTAATCGATGGGAATATGTATAATTTATTAACATAATAATCATGGGAAGTTTTACAGCAGAAGAGAAATTAGCAAGAGACGTTACTCGTAAGGCAGCGTCTGATCTGTATGGGACCGTACCAGGCAATGTGCTTAGTGGGAATATCCGTTATTTTGAACTGATGAACAGGGCGATGATTTTGATAATTCTGGAAGATGAGGATACGAATGATTTTCTCACGGATGCCGAACAAGATACCTTGGAAGGAAAATTGATAATTAATTCATAGTGCCTGACCTATTTAGTAATAAACCACAAAAGGTTTTCGTGGAGGGAGAGAATCCAGATAACCAGGTACCGCTTGGTGAAGATGATGACAATATATTCACCGAAGGGCAGGACGGAGTTGTGGGTAACGAAATTGATTTTAATGATGATGTCTTTACTGAGGGACAGGAGGGGCAGTGCGGAGGTGATATTGATTTTAATGATGATGTCTTTACTGAGGGACAGGAGGGTGTTATAGAGTCGGAATTATTTGAAACTGGTGTATTTATCCCTGGTTGGAAATAAGCATAATTAATATAGTATTTTTGTATGGCAGATCCGTTAGGAAATAAACGACTCATCATTGATGATAATCCTCAATGGAACAATAGTATATTCCATGAGGGTAATCTTCCACCGAATACGGTCGTGTTTGATGACCTGGACTTGGGGTGTGATCCTACACAACCGGTAGAAGATCCTACGCCTTCTCTTGAGGGTTATTGGGATCGGGACGATACAAACGGATATTTATACCCAAAGCAGTTATCAGATGCTGTAATGGTAGGCAAGACTGCTCCTACTTATGGAGAGATGCTGGGGGTAACTGGTAGTATCTATACTAATGTTGGGTACCTTCTTGACGCCAATTCAAAAATTTATCGACCGGCGGCGAATCAGATTTTCTTTCAAATAAACAGTGTAAATGCTTTAAAATTATATTACGGGACCGCCAAATATCTTGGAGGAGAAATTACATCGGGATGGAAGTTACCCCTGGACACCCCTTCCATCTCGGCTCCTCCTTACACCTTTCAGGGGGATGAAGATACCGGTATGTACCATCTTGAAGCTAATGGTATTGGATTCGTTGGTGGTGGATCCAGTTTGCTAGCACTAAACGCAGATGGATCCATAATCTTGGGAACCATTCCTACCGATGACCCGACTTCAGCTATGCCGGCACTTGCAATTGATACGGCTACCGGTAAGATACATAAGCGTGACCTGGATGATCTTCATGTGCATTCCAATATTTCGGTTCTGGATCTTCTTGGCGCTAGTGGGGGAAAGCTTACCTATAACGGGGTTTTGGTAACAGATTTTACCGGGTATGCTACTGAAGCTTATGTTGATGCAGCTGATGCTATTTTGCAGGCAGATATTAACACCAGATCTTTAAATACTCATAATCATACTTTAGTTAGTCTTACGGAACATAGTTATACTAGCTTAACAGATAAACCGGATTTAACTTCTCTTCATATTCATACGAATAAACCTACTCTGGATGTGATAGCTGATTATACTTCTGCTACTCAGAATGATTTGCTTATTCGAGATGCTGCCGGCACAGCCTGGGTGCCTCCATCTACTTTTAGTGTTCCAATAGAACTTGTAAATGGGTCGTTCAGAGAAACATTTGATGCAAGAGTAACCAGTAATGGTACAGATATAACAATGTCCTTGGAACAAACGGGAACAGGAAACCTTACTATGCAGTTCAGTGATGGATATACTACTTTAGACTGTACTCCTGCTCTTACCATTATCCTTACCGCCGGAACCGATGCTATTCCTCAAAAAAATTATATTTATATACTACAATCAACAAAGGCTCTCACAAAGAGTACTTCGGACTGGCCGGCTATTGAACATATAAAAGTTGGATTCTTTTTGGTTTCATCACCTACCTATGTTCAGGCAGAAGGTCCTCTAATTAATCAGAACTGGAACGATCATCTATCTGGAACAGATAATATGGGCCATCTTGGTCATATTTCAGAAAGAGCACGTAGGGATGCTGCACATTATTTCAGTGGTATAGATGGAACCGGAACGGATGATTACACAACCAGTACTACCGGATCCGTTACAGTTCAGTGTAGCTCCGGAGTTGCTTATCAACTGCATGCATATACATATGCAGCAAAAGATACAAGTGGTACTGATGATATACATGTGGTGAATCATGATACTACTCCTTATTATGCCACTCAGAATCTGTATAATGTGGTAAATGACGCCAATGGAGGTTCATTAACCAATAGATATTTTAATATTGTACTTTGGGGCGTGATTAATAAAACCGGGGAATACTCACCTTTATTTGTCAATCTACCTACCGGATCATACAATGTTCTCAACGATGCTGTGACTGATAAAAATGGGTATGATGTATTTTCCATGCCGAGAGAATTTAATTTAGATTCAAGTACAGGATTTCTCATTGCCAGACTTACCTTTCGGAAAGAAGGTACAAGTTGGACTTATCATAGTACGGTTGATTTAAGAGGACAAACTTCTATAGGTGTAGCAACAGGAGGAGTAGGAGGATCTATAACTTCCTTTTCTGATGCTGTGTTTGATATCTATAACAACGCAGATAACACTAAACTTATCAATTTTGATCTTAGTGGGTTGACAACTGCAACTACCAGAGTGATCACACCTTATGACGGGAATGTCAGTCTGGTTAATTATGATGGATCAATTTTGAAGGTTGATGCCATACAGGAACTTACTTTAAATGCAGGTATATTACTTGGAAATGTTATGACTGTTGACCAGGAGAACAGCCGGGTAGGGATAGGAGAACCGGTTCCTGCGTATAAACTGGATGTCGCTGGTAGTGGTAGGTTTGCCGGTACAACGCTGGGACAGTCTATTATAGGATATGGGCTGATAATTAATAACCAGGCATACCCTGGTCCTGAAGGCGATTTTCAAGTCAAGACAGATATTTACAATGCAATTGCTGTTGATGCAAGTGAAGATTCAATACTAATAATGAGTAATATCTTAGGTAAGGTTGGATTTTTCAATGCAACTCCATCAATTCAATCTACAGGATGGAGCGTTACTAATCATGTAGTAGATAAAATTTTCAATGCAAATGCTACAACAATAAATGAACTCTGTGATGTACTTGGAGAATTAATAACTGAATTAAAACTTAAAGGAATACTGGGAAGTTAAAGATGGCGAAAACTATTACATGGGAAACAACTAACTTCAGAATTAGAGCTGATGGCGGTGATGTAGATGATCCTATTACCTTTCAGGATATTGTTGATTATTTCAAGGCAAATCCAATTGACTCAAATATAGCATTTCCACAAAAATATGGAGCCAGTCCTTACGAATTATGTGAAGGCAACGCTTCTGATTGGAACGGAGTAAATGGAATGAATGATCCGATAGATGACGCTGTGGACTTTCGGGTAAACAGCCAAAGTATTAAGGCTGAGGTTGCATCATTGCCTTCATCAAACCCATTTACTTTAATTGCTTGGTATAACGAAGATTATGTAAGAATTGATATTAACGCTTTAGCTTTGGGATTTTCTGTTGGTGATGAAATTTTGGTCGGAGATACTACGAATTTTAATGGTATTTATCAGGTTACTGGATTCCTTTATTCTACTTATATGTATGCTCGTCATTTCAAAAATATAACTTCTGATTTACCGCCAGAAAGTTCAGGTAATGTTTACACTCCGTTAGCGGTAGAATTTAATAGGAATAACCAATACACTGATTGGAAATACCCTGCATATAATGTTTTCTGGGCCTGTATGTGTGATGCCTTCAATTTTTCGATAAAATCTGACGGGGTGGGATCACCTATACTGAAAGCCATTACAATACGAAACGGATATAATTATACTCCTACCAATTCTCAATTAATTTACGGATGCAGTACGTCAATTATAGACCTTCCATTGACATCTTCATGGCAAGACATTGAATACGTTTTCCGTGATGATTTCATACCATTAGGATGGGGTATAAACTCAGGAGTAAGGGCGTATTATGCCAGAGTCGCACGAATTTATTTCTTTTTTGATGGACTTTCAGTAGGAGAGAATGTATGGCTTGACGGGGTAAGGATGGTTTTGCGCGATCCCAATCCAAAAGAATTATCATATAATGAGTATGAATTTTTTACACCTTTATACATAGGTGCAGGAGGCGTGACGCATTTCAGGGATCATGGATTTCTGGTAAAATTTACAATGCTTGAGCAAACAATGATAACCAATGCTGCAGGGACTTCGATTACAGCTAACGGGTCTATTGGGGACATACAGCTTGGAGATTGGAACGGAACAGATAAAGAAGGTGGAACATTCTATTTTAATCAGTTTTCCTCAGAGGATAATGGTGCATTTATAATGCAAAACGTACGATGTCAAGGGATACAATTTCAAAGCAAGAAAGACGTTTATGCCTTTGCAAATTTTAGCACAGCTTCTGGATCTCAATTTAGAAATTGTAATTTTGTAAACCAGATAAATTTTTATGGGGCATTTAATGTATCCTTTGAGAATTGTGCCTTTATGGGTGGCAGATATTTTATGGCATTTCCGGGAGCGGAAATAGTAATTAATGGAATGACAGTTTATGGAATTGGAAGTTATCCGTTTTTCATTCGTGGAGTTGCAGTAATGACAGATTTTAAAGGATTGAAGATCATTGATGCGACAGCAAATAAATCGCTTGTCTATGCTGATAGTTATGGTGAAGGACCAAATGGAGTGAGATTCGTTAATTTTGATATTTCTGAGTGTAATAATCCACAAATGGGAGTAAGCATAAGTGGACCATATAATAAACCTTTGAACAAATTTGCCTTTTCCTTTAATCTTACTGTAACAAATGGAGATGGAGTTGTAATAGAAAATGCAAATGTTATAATGAAGGACAAGGACGGGAATGAATTGTTCAATGTAAATACTAATTCAAGTGGAGCAATCACAGAGCAGATCGTAACATATTATCAGAATGATCCTGATTCAGTTGTACATGACTCTTTATACTTTGATAACGAGAGTTTATGGGTTACCTTCTATCCATACACCCTGACTATAACAAAGGCTAATTACCAGACATACACCCGCACCTTCTTTGATAGCTACACAAGGGATTTAGAAGTCGCAAAGAAAGGCGCTAAATGGGAAATTGCATTACAATTACCTAAAACCGTTATTCACAGTGCAGAACTGTATGGAGCAACAATATATTAAGTAATGGCAAACTTTGGAGATATAAATACAGACTTAGTACTAGCCGCATCACAGGCTGTCCGGAGAAATGCGGCGAATGATGCATTTGAAGCATTTGTTCCAGCATCTGCCACTGAGGTTTTCTGGCTTAGAGATATAGTTGGAGCTCCATTTCTTTATCCAAAAACTGCTGGCGATGACGTAAAAATTGATGCAGAGTTATTTGTAGATACAATTAAGGAATATAGTTCTGGAGTAACCATTGAAGGAATTAAATCCATTGATTCTTATTGGATTATTCCAGAAATTACTGCCCCTGCTGGTACACCTGCCGCTACTGAAGGATATCTTTTCATGGACAGTGCTGATGACCATATCAAATTTAAGAATAGTACAACGACTTATGATCTTACTGATACGGGTGGTGGGGGTATGGTTTACCCGGGTGCAGGGATAGCTCTTTCAACCGGAGCAGCTTGGGGAACATCTATTGCCGATAATAGTACAAACTGGAATACTGCTTATTCTCATAGCCAAATAATTACAGGTAATCCGCATGCTCTTGATTATAATGATGTAGGGGCAGCTGCAGTATCTCATGTACACGGTAATATTACCAATGCTGGGGCTATCGGATCAACTACAAATCTTCCTATCATTACAACCACTTCTGGTGTATTAATAGCAAGTTCATTTGGAACAGGTGCTAATACATTTTGTCAAGGTAATGATGCCCGGCTATCCGATTCCAGGACTCCTACGGCTCATGCTATGGATTCGGCTACCTATCATACCAGTAGTGATGTAACGACTTTAAATGCCACAACCTCTAAGCATGGATTCTTACCTAAATTGGGTGGAGGCACAACAAATTATCTTCGCGCTGATGGGACATGGGCAACACCTCCTGGGGGTAGTGCTGTTTCAGTAGCCAATCAAGGTGATAACCGTGTTGTTACTGCTACAGCAGTTGGAGATGCTTTAAATGCTGAAGCTAATTTTACTTTTGATGGAACAACACTTTCTGTTATAGGCGGAAGTTATCAATTAAATATTACTGATGAAACGGTTGATTTTACAAGAGCTTCAGCAAATTATATCAGAGCTTCTACTGCAGGTGGGTATTTTGGTATTATAACTAATGGTTTAGGAGTAGCAGTCTCTAATGCTCTCATATATTTATCAACTGATGCTGCATATTTACGTCATGGTGGCGCTACCCCCGCTACGAAATTCGCAACAACTGCTACAGGAGTTAATGTCACAGGAGCTATGGTTAGTAATACAGCTGAGATAGGCGGGGATGTTACAATAAATGCGGGGGGGGCAACTTCTTTCTGGTTTATAGATGCTGATCATAATCTCAAAGTACAGGTAGAAAATGTTACAGCGGAGTTTGCAAGAGGTATGGCTGTTATGAATACTACTACCACTTATATGCAGATTGGTTTCTATGGTGTAAATTCTACTTTTGGGAGTGGGTTTGCTTATATCGGAAAGGCTTATAATGATCAATGCGCAAAATTTTACCCGGATGCTCAGGCTGAGTTACATTATAATAACGCAATAAAGTTTGAAACAACAACTTTAGGTGTACTTGTAACAGGGGAGGTTAAATCATCTTCTGGATATTTTGCATCCAATGGTGCTAATGTTTATCTTGGGGTGACAGGTGGAGGTACGGTTTACTTACGTCCTACGGCTTATGGATCTGCAACTGCTCAATCTACCTTTTCAATTACTCAGGCTTTAGTGGGAACTCCTTTGGCTGTTACAGGGGCTTTACAGGTTAATGCTGATAATTCAGCGGGTTATGCAGCCATATTCGACCAGGATCATGCTACTGCTCACGGTATAAGAATTAACTTGGATGCAACAGCTGGGATTACATATAACGCAATATATGCAGAGAATTCAGTCGGGCAGATTGCTGAACTTCGATCAGACGGTGATTGGTGGGCTGCTGACTATATATTAAGTTCAGACAAGAGATTAAAAGATATATATGCTACTGTAGAGGACGGTCTTGATGGAGTTATGAAATTAAACCCGGTTACTTTTAGATGGAAAGATAAAAGAAATGATCTTATTCATACTGGGTTTGTTGCTCAAGAAGTACGGGAAGTATATCCCGAGCTCGTAAAAAAAGGTTCTGACGGGTTCCTTTCATTATCATACGGAAAGATGTCTGTGCTTGCCATAGCCGGGGTACAGGATCTTAGCAGGAAAGTGGATACCATTGAAGACAGGCTACAAAAAAGAATTACTGAACTTGAAGACCGAGTACAGGAATTGGAAGATGACAAGTGGTGTATATAAGATGACATTTAAAATAAAAAACAAATAATTAAAAATGGCAAGAGTACCCGATTCTACAAGTTTTGCACTTTCTGAAGTAAGAGATGTTATTGATGATGATCCTGCTACAGCAGTTGTAACAAGTGTAACAGACAATGGTGGTGTTGCCAGATTTAATACATCAAATACAAAAGGTCTCGATCCTGGCGATAACATTTCATTAACTGGATTTACTTCCTATAATGGTGTATATGCTGTTACTGCATTAAGTACAGATAGCTGGATTGAAACAATTCAGGGTTATGCAGGCGATGAATCTGGTATTTGGACTGCTACATTGTTAAAGACCCTTATTGATTGTTTTGATAATGCCATTGCAGCAAGGTTTGATCCAAGATATGAAGGATCAAAGGACCGTCAAAGTAATTTTCAGAATTATGGATGGCAGTTAATACTTACTTTGATAAATACTCATTACGATGCTACAAGATCCTATAATAACCTAGACGGATGTACTGGTTGGCTTTTTGTTGCATGTGCATATGGATTAGTTTCTTATTCAGTTAATTCTAGCGGAGTGTTGTCCTATAAAGATACTTGGACAGATGCTGATGATGATTCTTTACTAAATATTTGGGTAGCAGACAGTGATAACTTTATTTTCTGCGTTGATGGGTATGATGATACATTGAGATCTTTCACTTACAATGTAACCACAGGGGCTATAACATATATAGACGATGATGGACAAATATATGTCAATCCGTTACCAGGGAACATTGCAGGTCAAGGAAATACTATTACCGGGGATGATAATAAATTTGTTTTTTTTCTTACTAATCCTGGTAGTGGTTACAATGCCATTATAACATCTGAGTACGATGGAAGTGCAAACATAGCTTATAAAACATCTATTACCGGGGCCCTTAATGAAACGTTTAGTGCTATCTGGTATGATATTTCAAGCGGTTATCTATTCACAGTCGGGTCAGCAGGGTTGTCAATTTTTAGCATTAATCAAACAACAGGAGTATTAACAAGAATAGATTCTGAGAATGGTGGCCTGGGTGCAGGATGGAACGATGTATGGACTGATGGTATTTATGCCTATGTCAGTACTACTTCTTATGGACTTGCTGTTTTTTCATGGGATGGTGGTGGAAATCTTACTTTTGAAGATTGGACAGATACTGACGATTCGTCAGCAATATATGCCATATCTGGTGACACTGATAATAAGTTTATCTATTGTCAGGGTGGAGATGGTAAAGTTCATATTTTTACTTTCCATAACGGTGCAGTATATTGTCACGGGGAGAGTACTGCAGCAGTTTCAAATATGCTGGACGTACATGTTCCGTATGATGTGGTAAATGTACTAGCAGTAGCAAGAGGTACTACAGGTCTTTCTACATATGGAATTAGTTAAATGATGTTATATTTTTGTTTTTAATCTAAAAAATGTTATCTTTGTGGGTACACGTACACACAAAGACAGATAGTTGTCGAATAATTGTAATTATAATTAAAAAAAGAGTATTATGGCAAAGATTAAGTTTGATGTGGAGTTGAAGAATCTTAAGGGTGACCAAATAAAGGGGCCGGATAATGAAATTTGGACATTAGGGGATGCTTGTAAGAATGCCCTGTTGTCATATGATGAAAAAGCATCTGGAAATGAGAAGTATGAAGCGTTTCAGCTTTCTATGAAAATCGATTCTGCTCCTGCAGACGGTGTTGATTTAAAAGCGGAAGAAATTACTAAAATTAAGAATGCAGTCGGAAGAACCGGCTTTCCATTACTTGTAGGTATAGTATGGAATCTATTGGAAGGAAAAGATCCTTATAAATCCGTTAAAGTATAATAACCATGGCTGGATGCTTATCTACTGAAGAGTGTAAAAAAATACTAACGAATCAGGAAGCACTGAAGGGGAGCAACAAAATCCTTCAAGGGGATGTTTCTGCAATAAAGAATGCTTTGTTAGGGGATATGTATCATCCAGTTGGTTTAGTAGAAAGGGTTCGTATCCACGAAAAGAAGATTTCGAAGATAGAAAGATCTAGTCTTGTTTTTGCGGGTATAAGTACAATACTTGTAACGATTGCTATTTTTTGGCGTAATATAACCGCCATATTTGTTGGCGGATAATACTACAAATTTACCGGGATATATGACAACAGACTTCCAGTTAGGACTGTTGCGATATCTTGTTCAGGAGCCAGATGGTGTTGAGTACATATTAGACATAGAGGAAGATATTTTTGATCTGGTCCAGTATCAGATTGCTTTACAGATTCTCAAGAAGTACTACCGACTCTATAACATCACCCCGGGACGAATCGCAGCACAGCAATTTCTTGAAGAAGAAATAACGGACACTACTGACCTAAGTAAGGATGTAGCCAACTCGTTGAGGGATACTTTTGTATCCGTATATGAACCCCTATCAGACAATGATAAGGTAAAACTCCAGGATACTCTTGTTATCCAGATCCAGGAGAAGCACATAGATAATATCTTTACTGATTATGCTGATAATAGATTATCTCCAGATCAGCTAATTCTTAGAATAAACAAGGTTGCCTCTTTTGTAAAAACTCCTGGTATTGATCTTTATGCCGATGGGAGTTTTTTAGCTAGGGATAGATCCCTTCACTACGATGATCAGGTAGAAGGCAATCCTACATTTCTCCATGACCTTAATATGCTCACATCCGCTAGGGGATTTTACAGTCCTCAGCTAATCGTATTCATGTCGGGTCCTAAGCACTTTAAGACCGGCTTTATGATAATATTAGCCGTAGAGTATGCCCGGGATGGGTATAGCGTATATTATGCTGATGGAGAGAACGGGGCTAGAAGTATTCGCAATCGGGCAAAACAGACTCTTATGGGGTGCACACTCTCGGAGTTGTTTGATCCGGCTATATCAACCGAGTTGGATGATACCCTGATGCGGTGGAGCAGGAACATGGGAGGAGACATTTTCATAGAGGGTTATCCATCTTATATGAAAACACCTAATGATGTCCGGGGTAGACTGCAGTTCTTAAAAGATGAGCATGGCTTTATTCCAGATATTATTTTTTGGGACTCCATAGACCATTTCATACCTAGTAATCCGGTAGATCAGAAAAGAGATACCCGGATCCAGATTCAAAAAGTATATCATGAGGTGATCAATCTTAATAAACAGCTCGGCTGTTTTTCTTTTGCTCCTTCCCAGGTTAACAGAAAAGCCGTTAACAAGAAAACATTTGATATGACTGACCTTTCGGAAGATTTTGGTAAGGCTATGAATGCTCATGCTGTATTTGCCATATGCGGTACTCCAGATGAAATAGATATGAATATCCGGAGAATCATACCAGTGGTGCAGCGGGAGGGAGTAGCCTACAAGGGTAGAAATATGTGTTTGGTGCAGGTTGATGAGGAGAGACAAATAGTAGAAGAGCTGGACAAGGAAGCTTATTTAGAGGGGGTGGAAGATGATTGATAAGGAGCGTCTATATACATATTTTGCTAAGAACCATGGTCCTTTGTACAAAACCAGTAATGGATGGTATGAAGGAGTATGTCCCTTTTGCGGTCGGCCGAAACTGGCTCTTAATTTCATTTACAAGCAAGCAAAGTGTTGGCGGGAGTGTTTTAACGGATTTGCGGTGGATCTGATCATGAAATATCATGGGATTAGGTACGTTGAGGCTCTTGATATGATAGAAGAGTATGATCCTACATACATTAAACTTGCCGGAACTTCTACCTATCAGCGATCAGATGTAATACTACCTGAAGGTTATACTCCCATTCTTTTCGGGGAGGGGATCATGGGGGACCGGGCTCGTCATACTTTGGAGAGTCGTGGAATGGATCTTAATTACCTGGATCGTATAGGTGTAGGCTATTGTAACAAGGAACATAAGGAATCAAAGAAAAACTATTTTGGGTATATCATTATACCTTTTAAACACGATGGTATTTTGGTTTACTTTATCGCCCGGGATTTTACGGGGAACCATTTACGGTACAAGAATCCGTCTAAAGAAGAGTATGGTATAGGTAAGGGAGAGATTCTTTTCAATGAAGAGGCTCTGTACCTAAATGAGAAGATATATGTTATGGAGGGATGGTCAGATGCGGCTACGGTAGGCCCGGCTGGTGTGTCTATCCAAGGTTCTGATATGGGTATATATCAACGAACCAAGATAATACAAAGTCCGGTTCAGGAAGTTGTTGTAATTCCTGATGTTGGTTTTTATTCCAATGGTCTTCGTATAGCTAGTAAGCTAATCAGCCATAAGTCTGTAAAAGTGATAGATTTGGTTGAGTTAAAAGATCTGGGTAAAGATGTGAATCAAATAGGTAAAGTTAATGTTCTGTCGTTAGAGGACCATGTTCCTTGGTTGACCAGGAAAACAGTATATACAGAGTTACGCCATGCTTCGTGATCCATCCATACATATGTGTCGATCCGATCTTATCAGGATTTTGGAAAAGGAAAGGGTAATTCAGAGGATCCTAGACAGGGAGTTTTTATTTGCTCAGGATATTGTTAGTGTGCTTTTGACACATTATAAGGATAATATCAAAGATAGGATAATTTTGACAGCACTGGCTAAAACCAGGAAGAAGCTAGAACGAACTGTCCTGGCCGAAGAAAATATTGTAGAGGATTTTAATAAGGTATATAACGCCGCTATGCTGGCGAACAACATAAAAACACTGCCAATCAAGAAAAGCGATCCTCATTACTTGACACTGAAAGAGATAGCTAAACAGGCCTATGATTTTTGTCAACTCTTCGATTTACCTTTAGAGGCAGGTTTCAACCTATACGTTGACATTGGGATTAAATTGCTGGACCGGAAATTTTCTATTTACAGGTTGAAATCATACAGCATTAAAATTGTAGAGCACTACGATAATAAGATACTAATAGAAAATGATAGCACACCAGACCGTACTATTGCTATGGCAAAGGCCTGGCAAAGCGCCATGTCTCAGTTTTTCGGGCAGGATATAAAGGTTGAAGGCATTAAAGAATATATATACTTCGTCCATGCCAAGAATGATGCAGACCATATGCAAGCAGATTATCAGGATTGGATTAACGCCCAGTTTGAAAAGTGGGCTTTTTTGAATAATGCTCCGGCTTTCAGTCAGCTACATGGAGAGAACGCCGGCTTGAATTATTCCTTATATATGGGAAAAGAATCAAAGGAATTTGCTTCAGAGGAAGAAAAAACTTATTTTAAAAATGTGAAGGGTGAAAAAAAGATCCAGACCAAGGCCGATAAGCAAAAAAAGACAGGTCGTAAACCGACAGTATAAAAAAGTATGTGATGACATTGACCGCAACCAACTATACACCTATGATAGAATATTCTGTACATCATGTAATTGTACTCTGGCCGTGTATGGAGAAACTTTTAGAAATTGGGGCCATTCTCATAATCTTCCGAAAGGCCGATTCCCCATTCTTATTGCGGAGAAAGCTAATATTTCTCCCCGTTGCCAGGACGAAAACAATAGGGAAGGATGTCACGAAGCTCTTGACCGGTGTGACTTTTCCCGTATTTCAGGCTTTAGAGACCTGGGATCCATCATGGCCTATAGAAGAGAGAATGCGCCTGAAGAATACAATAAATTTGTTACTGGATTAAAAGCGGAGGGGTGTCATGACTACGAATATGAAGAAATCTAATAGAAAAATATTGGTATTCATCAGTAAGATCACATCAGTATCAGGGATTAGCATGTTCTGGTATGAAGTAAATGGGGTTCGTAAAGTGATAGAAGGGGATAGGAAAGAGGTAGGCGATAAAAGACAGGAATTGATTAACCTATATCAAGATGAACAATTAACAGCAAAATAAAAGCAGAATTTCTAGCCACTTAAAATACACAATCATGAAAAAAATTATAGGAATCTCTGGAAAGCAGAGATCAGGAAAAAACAGCGTAGCTGAGGTGCTTGAAAGTATTCTTAGTTCATACGAAAAGGTTGTAATAACTTCCTTTGCAGATCGATTGAAGAAAGTATCGGCCATAGCGATGGGATTACCAGTAAATACTTTTTTTGCTGATTCATCAAAAGCAAAATTATACGAGATAGCGCCTGATATTTTTATGACCGGCCGGGAGATACTGCAGAAGGTGGGAACAGACTGTTTTCGAAATAATATCCATGATGATTTTTGGGTGTATTCTCTGATGAGTGGTCTGAATAGAGAGAAATCTGGTATATACATAATTCCGGATGTTCGGTTCCCAAATGAGTTCAAAGCCATAAGAGATGTTGGAGGTTACGTTATAAGAGTAGTTAGGCCAGGGTTTGAGGGGGATGACCATATATCTGAGACTGCCTTGGATGGATATGGATTTGATTTCATGATATATAATGACTGCCCTTTAAAGGGGGCAAATTTCATAGCTCAAGTAGAACAATTTATACGAATATACATATATTAGATGCAGATATTTCTGGATAATGTGCAGTCACTTTTGGTGGGGTCAGAGACTTTATTTAAGGCTCTTCGTAAATATATGTCGATAGACGTACCCGGAGCTTATTTTACTGATGCTTACCGTAAGCATGGTTGGGACGGAAAACGGTATTTTATTACGCCTAAAGGTAATATGGCTACCGGCTTTCTTCCCCTGGTATTAAAGTATATTGAAGAGGAATATCCGGAAACAAACATAGAGATCATAGACAAAAGAGGAGAAATACCCCGACAAAAAGAAGTATTTATAGAGAAGATAGGATCCGTTGCTGCTGCCAGTAAATATGAGTATCAGAAGGAGCTTATCGTCAAGTTTAATAATTTTATTTCATTCCGGAATCAATCGATCTATTTTCCGAGAGGTATAGTAGATGCTGCAACCAATGCCGGTAAGACGGCTATTATGGCCGGGCTATACTTGAATTTGGAGGGGGTTAATAGGATGTTGGTAATCATCCATCGTAAAACTATTTATAGGGAGTTGGTTGAGTTCATGACTTCTGTTTTTGGGGAAGTAGGAGAAATAAATCCGGATATCTATAAGATAGCTCCGGTTACAATAGGCATGATAAATACTATGCATTCTCGCTTACATGATGTTAATATGCGCCGGGATCTGGAATCTTTTAATATACTTGTTGTTGATGAAAGCCATCGAGCCGGTAGTTCTATGTATTCAAAAGTACTGCAGAGGTGTCCGTCCCCAATCCGGATGTTTTTATCTGGGACCGCCCTGGATGCGGGTAAGGATGCTATTGTTAAAAAGATGATCATGGTAGGGCTGTCCGGGCCTAAGTTGGGGGAGATAAGTAAACGGGAACTGATGGATAAGAAAATAAGTACGGAAGTGAAGGTGCATTTACATGTGTGTAATACTATATTAAGGGCTCCTATTGTGGATTACAAAGAGATGATGAAAGCCTGTGTCCATTATTCTTCAGAGCGGGTAGCTTTAATGTGGTTTATTATCAAGCAGAAGTATAAAGATGGGCTTATCCTGGTAGCGGTTAATGAAATTCACCATGGGGAGTTTTTGCTGAATCGATTACAGGAATTCAATGATGCGGATAAACTAGGGTTGGCCATTGATCTAACCCATAGTGAAGATTCCAGGCAAATAGAAAAGGTGGATGCCTGTAAGCAGGGAGATCTGGATGTACTCATCAGCACAACTGTACTCAAAGAGGGGGTAAACATTCCATTAGTAAGATATCTTATTTATGCGGCCGGAGGAAAATCCAAGATTGATATTAAGCAGTGGATGGGTAGGATTGAGCGTTTGCATTCTACGAAGCCTTTCGTAGAGTTCCACGATTTCTATGATATTGGATCCTACATACAGCGTCATAGCGCGGTGCGCCGGCAGATCTATATTGATGAACAGCTTGAAATTATAGAAGAATATAATATTAAAGAAATTAAAAAGTACAAATCTGTTGTAATTAATTAAAATTTTAAGTATCTTTGTACCCAATAGTATGAAACGAGAACCAAAAGAAAAAGCAGAAAAGGTAGATCTACTTAAGCCCTATACACCGTCCAAGCCACAGGATGACGGTTGTTTTGGCAATATGTGGGATCCACAACATAAAGATTGTTCTATATGCGCTGATATAGAGGTATGTGGTATACTATATCAGCAGAACCATATTCAGATTAAAAAGCAGAAGTTTGAAGAAGAGAACGGACCTACTTTAGATATGACTGATTTTGAGGCCATATCAATAGAAAAGGTAGAGAAACTGGCTTTACAATACCAGAATGACCAGGAGCCGATGACAGTGGATGAGCTGATTTCATACATAAAAACACAAGCGCGAACTAAGGATACAGTAGCAGTCCGAGAATACTTAAAGAGAGTACTACCAATGACCAAAATGCATATACAAGAAGACGAAATTCATGTCCAAAGTAACAATAATAGTAGATCAGGAAACTAATCTTACTCTGCTTAATCGAACAATGATTGATACTGTCGGGTTTGACCCGGAGGAGGTAGTCAAGATCGATATAGTAGAAGGAGCCGGTAAGGTATGGTCCCGGATAAAAGCTGTGAAGCCTTCCGTAATTATGCCGGTAGGTGAGAAGGCTTTAAATACACTGCTAGGGGTAAATGGCATAACCAAGCATGCTGGTCAGATATTATATAAAGACGATTATCCAATTGTTCCCATACTATCCCCGGGATACATCGAAAGAAATCATCATCAATTAAGAAGGTTTGCAGAGGATATCTACACAGCATACCAGGCTTCGCTCGGAATCAACAAGATAGAGGCCACCAATCAATTTGTTATAATGGAGACCCTGGAAGAGGTTCACCATTTGGTCGAGTACATAAAAAGTGTTGGTTATGGAGCCTTCGACTTTGAAACTACACTTTTGACGGACATGGGTACCTTTGATCCGGACTTTGTAGTAACCTGTCTGAGTATATCTTTTCAGCAGGGATCTGCCTATGTATTACCAATCAATCACCCACAACGTAAAATGAGTGATGACGATCTTCGAGCAGCTATTGACCTACTTGCTTATGAATTTTTTGGGGATCCAAATATTACAAAGATAGGTCAATATGTGAAGTTTGATATGCATTGTGCTGCTAGGCTTGGGATTACTGTGTTTAGGGGACCTTTCCACGATACAATGTTAATGCATCATCTGCTGGATGAGAATTCTTCGAACAAGCTTAAGGAGATGGTTCGATACTACTATCCACGATTCGCGAATTATGAATCAGAGGTAAGCAAGTACTCCTGGGATAGCATTCCGTTGAATATCCTGGCAAAATATAACGCCCTGGATGCAGATTTAACCTTCCGGCTATATTGGTTATTTACTGACATGCTTCTGGAAGACGAGCGACTTTATAATCTGTACCGAAACCTGACCGCGCCGGCTACGGTGGTTCTATTCCGCTTGGAGGAAAACGGAATGATGCTTGATAAGAAGTATCTCCGTGATTCTATTGAAAAAGTTGGTGAATTTATACAGGAACTAGAGGAGGATATGCGGAATAACAAGAGTGTCATTTCATTTGATCATTACATTCAGGAGCAGGAAATAGAAGATGCCATAGAGAATTACGAAGATAAACTAGAAAAAGAGAAGGGGATAGAATACAAAGGTAAATCAGCTCAAAACAATCAAACTATTAGGATAAAAAAGTATACTGAAGCGGTTGCGCAATTAAAGACAGGATCTTTGGTACCTACACATAAAATACTCAATTTTGGGTCTCCCGTACAGTTAGTAGACTTGCTATTTAGTGTTTGGGGCTTTAATTTCCTTCCTCCGATAGATCCCTGGACCAATAAATCTATACGGGCTACAGACAAAAACACTTTGGACTTGTTGAATGATCGATCAGGTTTTTTGGATAACCTACAATCCTGGAGGCAGCTTAAAAAGATTCAAGGTACGTATTTAAATGGTTTGATAGAAAAGCTGGATGGTAATCATTACATTCACGGTACTTTTAACCAGCATGGAACTAAAACTGGTCGGCTTAGCTCGGACAAGCCTAACCTGCAGAACGTCATAAGCCGGACCAAATATAAGAAGGTAGAGGAAGCGGTAAAGTTTGTGAAGGGGGCTTTTATTGTACCGGAAGGATATACTCTAATGCAGGCTGACTATTCTCAGGCAGAACTTCGAATTATAGCTCACTATGCAGACGAGACAGCCATGCTTGAGGCCTATGCCGCTGGAGAGGACCTGCATGAACGTACTGCAGCAAATGCCAGGAATTATACCCTGGAAGAATTTCGTGCTCTACCCGAAAAAGATTTTAAACAGTATAGATTTGAAGCTAAGGCTGAAAATTTTGGTTTTATTTACAGGATCTCCCCGGAAGGGTTTAGAGAATACGCCAGGGTTCAATATGGTATCCGAATGTCCTTACAAGCATCTCAGAAAAAGCGTGATGCTTTCTTTCAGCATTATCCCAGGATTCTGAAGTATCATGATTTGTATGTAAATAAGGCCAGGAAATTTAAGTATGTACGTACATTGTTTGGTAGCAAGATACGTATTCCAGAGATAGATAGTTTTAACCGTATTAAGAGAGGGCATGCAGAAAGAAACGCGATAAATGGACCTATACAGGGAACAGCCGGTCAGATGACCATATTCGCTCTTGTATTGCTGAAGCATCGCCTGGGACAGGATATTCTTATGGTAAATACGGTACACGATAGTATATTATTTTACTGCTTGAACAGTAAAGTAGAGGAAAAAAAGGCCATTATTGAGGAAACCATGGAGAATTTACCGCTAGAACAGTATTTTGACAAGGTTTTTGACAAAGTGAAGATGAAAGTGGATTTTGAGACTTCCAAAGAATCGTGGGAGGCTTTAAGCTAGGCCGATGTTGGCCGACATAATTAAATACGATCACCAAAATGGGTTTAGACGTAAACAAGCTCAATGAACTTCAGGAAGACCTGGAGAAGCGAAGCCAAGGTTCGTCCAAGAACTGGATCAATGTAAAGAAGATCGAAGAACCAATAGATATCCGGATAATGGATCCGCTGGCGGCAATGAACGGTATTTATTACATTGAAGTACCAGTATGGTGGGTGAACAGGCAGAAATTAATTTCTCCTAAATTTTTAGGGGAAGAGTGTGTCCTGGATGCAGCAGTTAAGATGGCAAACACTGCAAAAGATGCGGAGATTACAGCCTTACTTTATGCTAAGGAGAACAACATGCCGAAGGTTTCATTCAGTTATGAATTTTGGATCCCGGTTCTTCAATTCATTTGGGATGTGAACAAGAAGCAGGAAATCATCAATATCTATGATAAGGGTGATAACTATGATGTGAATAAGATTCTTAAGTTTGTGGTTGATGATCGAGTTAAGATCATGCAAACTGGTATATCTCTTTTAAAGCAGATTAATCAGCTTGCTACAGCCAGGGGCGGTGGTGTGATGACGGAGATACTGGACGGCTTCAATATCCAAATATCAAAATCAGGTAAAGGTAGGGATACCAAGTATGCCGCCGTAAAAACCGAAGCTATGCCAATGCCAGGAATATTCTATGAAGACCAGATATCTGTTATTGATGTAGCGAAATCACAAATCTTTACCAATGAGTATTTGGATTCTGTGATTGGTGAATACCTGTACGGAGAAGAGAAAAAGGAAGAGGAGTATGCATTTCCGGAGATTCGTGCAGAATTGGAGGAACGCTTCAAGGAAGATGAATCGGAAGAGAAGAAGACACCAGCTCGCAAGAGACCGGGAGCCAGAACTGCTCCGAAGGCGGAACCAGAGGCTACTGAGAAGGAGACACCTGTTCAGGGTAGAGGCAGAGGAGCTGCCGCAACCACAGCTAGGGGTCGTGGCCGGAACATCGCTAATGATATGGCAGACGTAGGGGACAACTAGATGAGTAGGATCATCGACTATACAGTACTTGGTAAACTATCTCCAGACCTAACCAGTCTGGAGATAGACCATGCTGAGCCGATGAAACGCTTACTCAAGAATTTGGAAGGTTTAACCCTTGAGATTAATATCAAGAGGTTTTTCCACCAGAGATCTTTAGCTCAGAACAGATGGATATGGGGTATATGTATTACCACTATTCAGGCCTGGTTAAAGGAAACCAATGGAGAATTCCCGGATAAAGATACTGTATATGCTTTTTTGCGAATCCGGGTTGTAGGCCATGGAGTAGTTATTCGAGAGATGGATGGTTTTGAAGTACCAGTAATCGAAGGTAAGCGGTTTTCACAAATGACCACAGTAGAGTTTTCAGACGCCGTAGAGAAGATCGTAGAATATTATGCTCTTCGGGGGTTAGAGGTACCATTACCAAAACCGAAAGGAAATAATTTGATTAACGAATATTTAAACGATGAATGAACCAAAAGCATACATAACAACTTACACCGGAGGTATGTTTGATATACTGGAGCCTCTAAAATCGCATATCACAATACACGATATTGCTCATAGTCTTTCTATGCAATGTCGCTTTAACGGTCACAGTCGATGTTTTTATTCGGTGGCTGAACACTCTTATCAAGCCAGTTTTTTGGTAAGTGGAAGTAAATTTACAAAGCTAGGAGCTTTAATGCACGATGCCGCAGAAGCTTTTATGTCTGATATTCCTACTCCGGTTAAAAGACTCTTTCCCGAGATATATAAAGTTGAGGAAAAGATTGTACTGGCTATATTTGAGTTGCTTGAACTGGATTATGAAGCAGTTGATTGGGCTAAAGTGAAAGAAGTAGATAGGCTATTATTGCTTTATGAACAGCAACAAATAGGTACTGTAGCCAATAAACATAAGGCTGCTTGGGGTCCCTGGCAGGAATTGTATCCGAACCAAACAAAAATTGTACGCGGAGAGCTTAACAGCTTGAATATGCCACTTCCGGACCTAGAGGCCTGGGAACCAGAGCATGCAAAACACGCTTTCATCAGTAGATTTAACGAACTAACCTGGTAATTATGAAAAACATTGCTATAGTTACAGCAGATATTCATGTTCACAAATACAAGCAATTTAACCAGAATAATCGCCGGTTAATCAATGTGATTGGATATATCAATTATCTGTTTAAGTTTGCTTACAAGAATGAGATTAACTGGATCCTATTTTCCGGGGACCTGTATAATAATATGCAGCTGATTGGTACTGAGGCAGAGGATATCATTATTGAGTGTTTCCATCGTAATTTTCAAGCTAACCCTCATATTACCTGGGTAGCCATAAGTGGTAACCACGACCATGCTACTAAGAACCTTAAGGATGCACCGGCTAAAACAGCCTTACGACATCTTTCTGTACTGTTTCCCGGATTTTTATTGATTGATAATAGCGCGGTTACTATAGAAGGTGTTAAGATCCACGGTATCCCATATTATGAGTATCCTGAACATTTCATGGATAGTTTGGAATATACGGTTGAGCAGGCCATCAAACACGAACCTAAAAATAATATACTTCTTATGCATCAGCTTGTAGGTATGGATAACTCGCTAATTCTAGAAGATATTAATCCTGATCATAAATACTTACAATCTTTTCATACGGTATTTAATGGGCATGTACATAAACATTCTGAGGTTAGAGAAAACTTTATTAATGTAGGTAGCCCTTTACATAGGGATGCTGGGGACATAGGTATTCCTAAAGGATTTTTATTATTTGCTTTTGATACCCTGGAATGGGACTATTATGATCTTACTGATAAATACCCTCAATATATTCATAAAACTATAGGAGAAGAACTTACTGACTGGGAAAAGAATCAGTATGTAATATGGGTGCCTTCCAAGCAAGAAGTACTTCCGGAAGACCAGGAGATTGTGGATAATTTTAGTTCAGATATAAAACCGGAAAAGTTATTTGAAAATTATGTCCGGGCGGCCTTGTCAGATGATGAGGCTAAGGAGCTGGGGGTTAACAAGGATGAATTAATTGAATTTGGATTAAGCTATTTATAATGATACAATTTAATATGATAACGGCACAAGGGTTTGGGTCTATTGTTAAGCCCCTTACTTTTCATTTCAATCATTCTGGACTAAGCCTGATAAAAGGTATTAATGGATCTGGAAAAACTACAGTATTTGAGGCTCTGGTATGGTGTCTATATGGTATCAACCTAAAAGGAAAGACCGGTGATATGGTCATGTCCTGGCCGGAAACTCGTACTTCAGCCTTTATAGGGACTGCTGTAAGCGTATGCTTTAAGGTTGATGACAATCTGTATACGATTATCCGGAATAAGAAATTTAAGGGAAAGCACATGGGTCTGAAGGGAGAAGATAGGTTAATGCTATTTGTTAATGAGGAATTGATACCTGATGAGCTCCATAAAGACGGCATGCAAGATTACATTAATCAGCTTTTGGGTGTGGACTCCAGGATTTTTATGAATTCCATTATGTTCGGTCAGCGGATGGCTAAGTTGGTGGAAAGTAAGAATGATGATAAGCGCAAGCTATTTGAGGAATTGTTCGATACTGAATGGATTGAATCCTTTAAGCAGAGGATGAATGAGCGTAAGGCCGAAGTAAACTTAAATATCAACACAGCGGAGAATAATTGGGATTCTAATCAGTTTAGGATTACAGATCTTCAAGAACGTATAGCACAAAATCAGGAAGCTTTAACCAAATGGAAAGATGAACATACTGTCCGGATAGAAAACTATAAAAAGGATTATGTGACCGCTGAATCCGTATGGCACCAAGCTCAGGAGGATATTAAGGCGCTGGGTAAAGCTCCGGAATTTGATGAAGAAGCCTACCAGGATAAGGATAAGAAATATAGCCAGTTGGAGCTGGACATTGGTGAAATATTAAGGAAAGTAGGTCGTATAGAGGGACAGATGGATATGTTAGCGGATGAGGATCCTGCTGTGTTGAAGAAGGGAATATTAGGCATAAGGTCAGAAATCAGTGAATTAGATGAGCGTATGGCTAATTTTGGATGGAAAGAAGGACAAGATATTAAGGGGGAAGTTGGAGCTATTGGTGAGATGTTGGATGATATTAATACGGCTTTGAAAGTAGCTCTATCCAGAGAAAAGGATCTAATTCACGGTTTAGACGCTAGTACAGCCTCAGATGAAGTATGTTATGCTTGCGGTCAACTTTTGGATGCAGAGGGAAAAGAAAAGATACGGCAATCGGTAGAAAAAGTAAAAGCTGAACAGAAAGCCCTTCATGAAGATATAGCTGCTAAAACGGCTACTCAAAGTCAGCTGGAAGAAGATCTTGAACTTTGGGAAAAGCTGTATAAGTGCCAGCAGGAAATCGAAGGCCATAATGAAAATATTGCTGTGAAAGAGGGGCTTATTAAGGATATCAGTGAACAGCAGGCCAAAGGAAAGGAACTGAATGATCAGATCAAGGCCCTGAAAGAGAGCATGATTCCTATGGATGCTGAAGCGGAAAAGATGTTGGAAGAACTGAAAAATTTGGATATAGAGCGGGAAACCTGGAGAGAGTGGAACAAAAAGAAAGAAAACCTGTTCCAAGAGTGTATCCGCTTACAAAATAGCGCGGCAGACGCGCAAGGTAGATTAAGAGAAGTACAGGCCGAAAAGCCACCACAGTTTTACATAGAAACCGATCTAGCTAAGGTTGAGAAGGAGTGCACAGCTCAAAAGCAATTGAGTAAAATGATCAGCCAATTAAAAAGAGAGCATGGACTTCTGACTTGGTGGACGGTAAAAGCGCTAGGCGCTACTGGATTGAAAGCTTATGTATTTAAGGCTATGTTAGGCCAGCTGAATAACTTCACCAGGAAGTACGGCCAGAGATTAGGGGTCTCTATTGAGTTTAGCATAGATATTACAAAAGCTTCCAAACCCTTTCAGACAGTGTGTTCGATAGGAGACAAGAAGGACAAGGATTACCGGGAGTTTTCCGGCGGTCAGAAACAGCGACTGGATATTGTATTAGTGTTTGCCATGCATGATCTGATATCTCAAACTGCTGCTATGAATATCCTGATAATGGACGAAGTTTTCGAAGGGCTGGATGAAGAGGGAGAAGCTGCGGTGTTTGATCTAATTCGTATGAAAGCGGATGAAGGTAGGCAGGTATATGTAATCAGCCATAGTCAAGTGCTGGACAGCCTGTACTCTAGCAGTATACAAGTAACACAAGATAAAGATGGGTCTACAATTATTGAAGTATGAAGAAAATAGAAGGATTTGAGAATTATTCAATAACTTGGGATGGAAGAGTATGGAGCCATAAACGTAAAAAATTTGTTAAATCTTGGACTAACGGATTCGGGTACCATCATATAGCCTTGTGGAAAGATAAAAGTAAACGTTATCAATTTAGTATTGCTAGGTTAGTGGCTCAGGCTTTTATTCCAAACCCGGATAATAAGCCGCAAGTTAATCATATAGACGGGGTTAAGGATAACAACCATAAAAATAATTTAGAATGGGTAACAGCGAAGGAAAATATTGATCATGCAATAAATATGGGATTAATAGTATGTCCAGATCAAACAATAAATAACAAAAGAAAAATACCCATTAATGTTTACGATTATATAACAGGAAAATTGAGATCTACGCATACCTCCATAAGTGAGACAGCTAGATATTATAGTATATCTAGAGGAAATATTTGGGGAGTTTTAGCTGGGAAGCGGAGACAAACAAATGGATTAACATTTGAAAACATTTCTCAATAATTTAATATTTTAATTTATGTCAGAATTTAGTGAAACTCTTAAAAGCGAGATTGAAGAGGCCAGGAAAGCCTCAGTAGATTATTTGTCTGCTAAATCTTCGGGAGTTGGCACAGCAACGAAAAATCTAGGAGCGGATCCTGATACAAGATATATCCGTAGGTTGAAAAGAAGAAAGACCGAATACCTGGACGCTCTTGTGAATCAATTCTTCAGATTTCGTATGATCCAGCCGGACACGGAGGGGGAAGAAGTAACGGCCAGGTTTAACTATCTGGATGATTTATGGAAAAAGGCTTGTGAACGCTTTAACTTAAAGGGGAAGCAAGGCCGTACTCCTAAGAAGGGAGAGAAACTTCCTGAAATGATAACCCCAGGTCATGGCCGGCCTTTCGTGTTGGTATATGAGGCCTTTCAGCAACGGGTTGAGTATTTCATGGATATGGAAAAGAAACAAATTAAGGCCGCTAAGAAAAAAGCCGAAGAGAAAATTGCTGAACACTGGCTGAAGGTGAACTATCACCGTCTGTTTCGGAAATGGCCGTTTCGGACTATCTGGTTCTGGCTCCTGGCTTTAGGCCGGAAAAAACAGTATAACCAGAAGTGGAACAGGTTTTATAAGAACCATATATACGAAGAATAATCATTTAAAATTTAATTCAAATGAAAGCAAAAAAAGTAAAAAATGTATATAGCGTAGGAAATATGATATTTCAAGCTATACCAGAAACTTATATTTATAAAGGATGTTATTTTAAGTGTGAAACCATAGCGGAGAAACCATGCTTAGATACAAAATTGGGATTAGCCTTAAGAAAAAAGGCAGATTGCGGAGGTAATCATACTATTTATATACGTTTAAAGTGAAAAGTATAGAAGAGGATCTTTTCGGTGGGCGCAAGAAGCAACCAATCAATCAGAAGCAGAAAGGAAATCGCAATGAATTGGTTGTGGCTAAGTTATTATCAGAATGGACCGGATCAGAATTTACCCGGGTGCCTATGTCCGGTGGTTTACGATGGAAGAATGCTGTCAATATATGTGGGGATGTTGTGTCTACCGATCCCTCTTTTGATTTTCCGTTTTCAGTAGAGACCAAGCACATTAAATACCTGGGTATAGATTGGAAGGATCTTAATCAGGGATATCAGTTGAGAAAGAATTCAGTGTTATACAGGTACTTTGAACAGGCTTCCAGGGATGCAGAGAGAGCCGGTAAGAAGCCTTTGCTAATAATCCGTCAAAATGATATGCCTGAGAAGGAATATTTCCTTATTTTTAGACTTGAGGGATTATTTTCTGCTGTGATGCTAAACTCTGGTGGAGCAACACAAATATTATTCGGAGATAATATAGCTGGTTTTTTATTCTCAGAAATAAAAAATATTGAATTTAAACAATTTATACAATGGATGACTTAATAAATTTTGTAGCAAATGCACAAATACCGGTACGTAATCGTAGCCGTAAGTGTCCCTATGTCGAGATCATAGATCCTGGACATGGTGGTATTATCGATGGAAAATACGTAACGGCTCCTGATAAGATGTGGAAGCATCCTGGATTTACCTTCTATGAGGGGGTATTCAACCGAGCTGTAGCCTGGAGGCATGCTCAGGATATGTTTGCTAACAATAGGAGCTACGAGATTGTAGTGTATAATAATCATGATATATCGAGACTTGAAAGAGTAGCCCGAGCTAAGGACATTCACAAGGAGGCCCTGAAAGCCGGATTCAAAACTTATTATCATTCTATACATGGTAATGCCTTTGGAGTACAGTCTGTGAAGGGGGTGGAGGTATATACATCACCCGGGACCACTAAATCGGATCCGGTGGCTACAGTTTATTATTACCAGTTAGCTAAGCTTGGATGGAATATGCGGCCATGTTTTCAAGATGGGGATCCGGATAAAGAGGCTAGATTTACAGTTTTAACTGAGACTCCAATGCCGGCCATTCTTTCCGAAACTGGGTTTTTCAGTAATCCGGAAGAGGCTAAGCTGATGAGCGAATTATTTACGGTTAACCAGATTGCCTTGCTTATGACCCAAGCGGATCAGCGGGTGCAACAATTAAATCTATTAGGATGAAAAACAATATTATATTAATACTGCTAGTGATAGCCCTTACCACGGCTTTGGTATTTACTCTTGGAGACAGGCGGAGTATTAACAAGGACTATAAGAACCTGGAAGGCCTGCTAAACGATACCATTGAACATTATGAAGTCAGAACTCTGGCCGATGGTCAGGTAATTAATGAGCAAGCTCAGGTAATTACCACTAAAGATAATGCTTTAACAGCTGGTCTGGTAAAGCAGGAAGAACTTAAGGCTAGAAATTTGCGCAAAGATGTAACTATAGTTCGGCTGCAAAACGAGATTGCTGCCGTTAATTTGGAAGCAAATTATATTGATACTGTGACGGTGTATGATACTGTCATTAATAATACCGGGTATATAAGTGTTCCCAGATCTTTTAATTACATTGATGAATGGTCCAGGATATTTGGTACGGTAAAAATTGACGGGGTAACAATTGATACACTCCGAGTCTTTAGTGAGCCAACTATATATATAGGTTATCAACGGCAGAGCTTTTTCAAACCGCTAAATGCCGTAGTAATTACGGAGAATAAGAACCCTTATCTCCGTACAACCGGAATGCAGAATGTAGTCATACAACAAAAGCCACCTATCTATAAACGACCATGGTGGCATAGAGGAGAAGGCTCGGCCGCAACAATAGGCGTACTGATATTACTGCGGAATTTGTTTAATTAATAATTAATTTATGAAAAAATGGACTGTTCTGATTGCCTTGCTTATGGTTTTTGTCGTTTGCGGGTCACCCGATCCCTACGATAAAATACAAGCCACCGAAGCAAAGTGGCAACAGCTATTCCCTCAGCGGATAAATTACGACTTTCAGACCCGAGAGGACCTGATAAGGTTGTACCAGCTATCGCCGAATAAGTATCTTTGGTTCCCGGATTCATTTCCTGCGGTGTACAAACAAAAGAATTTATACCATCATAAATATAATCAAATAAAAAAATGAATTGGTTAATACTTTCATATATATTAATGGTCATATCTATTTTTGGGTTGTTTTTAAACGCACGAAAAAATATTTTATGCTGGCCTATATGGTTAATTTCATCTGTTCTTTGGGTTGTTTATTTTATACATCTTCAAGAGCATGCAAGTATAATTATGTGGATTGTCTATACAGGATTTAACATATATGGATGGTTTGCCTGGAAAAAAGCAAAACAAAACTTATAACTGAGATAAGATGAACACAATAACTTTTCAGGAGTTAAATGATCGGATTACGTGGACATTATCACAAAAGATTGATCATTCGCTTTATGTTATTGATTCATTTTTTGCACAATATCCCAATTGTAGGGTTGCCTTTTCTGGTGGTGTGGACAGTACTGTAATGTTAGATTTAGTCAAAATGCTAAAAAAAGATGTTATCCCGGTATTTGGAAACACAACAAATGAACACTCTGAAATATTAAGATTTGTAAAAAGTGTTGACAATATAAATATTGTACACCCCGAAACAACTTTTATAAAGGTAATTGAAGAATACGGTTTTCCGATGATAAGCAAGCGGGTTAAATATGCTATTAAATGGGTCGTGCAAATTCATAAATAATAAAAGCCATGAGACACTTAAATTTCTATTGTGACGGATCCTGCTACAATCACCCTACATTTAATACCATGGGTATTGGGGTCTTTTGTCCCGAGCTGGATATTAGGATTAGTGAGTATGAGGGGTATGGTACCAATAATATAGCTGAGTATAAAGCTGTGATCATGGCTCTCCTGTATATAGCAAGGCTTATTATTGATTCAGATTTTAAAGTACGAACTAATCAACAATATAAGAATATTTATATTTATAGTGATAGTCAGATTGTAGTAAGGCAGTTAAATGGTAATTATCAAGTACATAATGAAAATTTACTTCAACAATTTTTACATGCTACAGGATTAATTACAGCATTACGTAAAACAATAAAAATTAATATTGAATGGACTCACAGATCCACACCAGAACAACAAATAGCAGATGAATTATCTAGAAAAGGAAACCCCCATTACGCGGAAGTTGAAGGGGGACCAACCGATAGCTTTTGAAAAGCTGAAAATATTTTTAAAGATGGCCGGTGGAGGCATGCATTTGCTTGAAGGGTATGCCGGTACCGGTAAAACTTTTCTCCTGGCAGAGATCATAGATTACCTGGAGCAGAATACTCAGCACCGGGCTTTAATTACTGCCCCTACACATAAAGCTGTGAAGGTATTACGTCACTTCGTTCCGGGAGTAGATGCAATGACTACTCATGCTGCTTTGGCTTTAACTGAATATATAGACGGTCACGGTAACCAGACATTCAAGCGCCAGGGTAATAAACCTGTACCTGCCATAGAATATCAGTTTGTGGTAGTTGATGAGGCTTCTATGTTGGCGGATGATTTGTTTATGGAACTGGTACCTTTTGTAGAGATGGGAATTAAGGTTCTGTTTGTTGGGGACCCTATGCAAATCCCACCAGTAAACCAGAAGGACAGCATGCCTATGAACAAGGATGTCCGGAAAGACTATAACATATCGGTAGTCAGTTTAAAGGAGATTATACGACAGGAAGAGGGCAATCCGATCATAGAGACTTCATTTAAGATTAGAAAAGCCATTTTAAGGCCCTCTCCCATCGTTATACGGGAAAATGGACTAACTCTTCAAGGAGAGGTGAGATTCGTCAGGAGAGCTGACGAAAGCCTGCTTATCGAAGAGATTTTGCCTTTGTATGCATCTGAGGAGTTTAGTAAGGATCCAGATACAATAAAAGTGATAGCCTGGACCAACAAAACTGTGAACCGGTTTAATGATATCATAAGAGCGCATTTATTTGGTGAGAATCTACCTAAAGTCATTGAGGGGGACAAATTAATAGCTGATGCCCCAGTCATGGAGGATAAACGGATCCTGATTCATACTAACGAAGAAATGGATGTGGTAGAAGTAAACATAAATGAAATGTCTTTAGGAAGTACCTGGATTATGAAATATTATCATTGTCGGGTTAGGTTGCAACGAACTTCAGGTATCTACAATGAAGTCATGATCAGAATTGTTCATGAAGAATCAGAAGATCTATATGATACTATTATAGGTAAACTGAGGGTCCTGGCTAAATCACACAAGCAAGGAGGCTATGAAGCTCGATCAGCCTGGATGGATTATTTCGGATTTATAGAGGAATGGCACAGGGTTAAATATAACTACGCTATTACAGCGCATAAATCGCAGGGCAGTACATATAAACAAGTGGTAGTATTAGAGTATGATATGGAGCACAACCGAAAGACCTTTGAGAAGAACCGTATATTGTACACAGCATGTACGCGACCTTCCCATTGCCTGATTGTTGTTTACAACCCGCTTACTTAGTAGGCGGGTTTTTTATATAACTATTATTTTCGGTTTTGAGTTTGAGGATTTCCTTTTTAAGGCCTTTGATAACAAGATCCACAATAGCCAGGGCCGTAACTACTGTCACAGATATACCCACACTCTCCAGCATTCCCACATCGTTATCCGGTGTATAGTATTTCATATACCCTATTTGTTTGGGTTTAGGAGCAGGATTTGGATTGGATAGGTAATCAGAAATTTGTTCCGGTGATTGTTGTTGAATTGTACGAGAATCATACAAAGGTTGTAGGACAGGGCGTATTCCGTTGTTAGGCATATCCTCCAGGATAACTTCAACGTAAGCAAGCTCTGCATTCATTACATGCTGAGCATACTTAGATAATACATCAATTCTGTATTCCATGTGCTTAATGAGCACGGAATTTTTGGCTATTTTTTCAACTATATCTTCTTTCATTCTGTAAAGATATGTAAATTAAATGGAAAATCCAATTTAGTTCTACAAAATATGACAAATAATCCCTATGATCTTAGATTAAAATTAGGGTATAGGATTTTAAACAATAGAAAACCCGGAGCAATTCATGCATAATACATGTTTTGTCCGGGTTTTCTAACTAGAAGAGTAGATCAAAAAGTCATTTTTAGTATCCAATACTTTACCCATTTTATCCGCAAGGTCTTCAAACATGTTTTGAAGATCCCGGGGAAATGTGAACAAGGTTACCTTATCCATATGATCCACAATCTTCAGCTCCTTGAAACGTACAGGTATTTTACCGTCCTTCCGGTTTGATAGTAGCCGGTTACGAATTCTTTTTACATTCCTAGCCTGGACATTATTCAGGATTAACTCCCCGTCCAGGTAGAACCGGTAACCTTCTTTAGGAAAATATACTGGCCGGCATAACAGGACTTCATACATTCTGGCAGGATCATTCTTGGTAATGGTTCCCGCTATTCTGAAGAGATGGTCATTCATTACGATATGATTTGCTGGGATCTTATCTGATGGGTATGGCCGGACATACGAAATATCGTATATTGTTTCCCTATTCTTATCAATCAGATAAATGGTGTTATCAATCCGATCCATGAGAACAGTAGTTCCATCAGGTTTGATAATAGCTTTCTCTTCCAGGATAGCATGCTGACTTAAATACTGAGTAACAGTATCTAGCATGGTAACTTCAGATAATTCCATCTTGTTCATGATTGCCTCCTTTTTAAACTCAGCTCAGAAAGACGCTGGCGTTGTTCTACGAAATGATCTGGGTTATTAGCCATCAAGACCTTGTATATCAGACCTGAATAGTCCAACCAGTTTATGACTTCCAAGGAAAATTCTTTCGTGGCTTCTTCCCTGATTTCATTCCATTCCTCTACTTCACCTACATTAACCATGCGTTCAGCTAAAGCTTGTTGTTCCAGGGTAAAGCAAGGATGGAAAAAAGGCTTTCCCCATACATCGTTTCCACTATTTACATAATACATCATATTTACCTCCTTTTTAATTAAGTTGAGCTTTCTTATGGGGGTTACCCATTGAAGACAATGAAATGCGTATAGCTGTTTCCTGGTTGTGTCCCCAAACAGCTTTAGTAAGAGCATCTGCAACATTAGAACATACGTCATAATTGTTGCTGTCGAAATATACATAGGTAGGATAATACCCGGTGGTCCCTTCCTCAGCTATTCCAAGCATAAACTGATGATTATCCATTTCGAATCCGGACCTAGGTAGTGCTACGGTAAAGGCCAGCTTCTTATCTTCTTTCCACTGATCCACGATTAGCAGCCATAGCCTGTCAAACAGACCAGGAACAGTTTTTGGAACAAAATGTCCCTTGAACTGTTCATCAATTAAATGAACTCTCTCTGTTGTTTCCATTAGCCGTAGATTAGTTTGTTAAATATTGCATATTGCATTATGCAATCTGCGTCACCAGCATCATGATTCTCGATTAAATATTCTATCGAGTTTCCGCTGTTCTCAGCATGCTGTTTGAGTCCGTTGATAAACTTATCAAGAGTAAGGAGATGAATGAACTGATCACTAACAGCACCTTCAGGTTCATGTAAAGCCAGAATACCTCCGTATCCTACAACATCAGATGCATATTCAATTTTATCCTCTGCATCCTTCGGGCTCTCATGTATGGTAGCTTTAGCACACCAATAATTGATGCCTCCTTCCAGAGCGCAGGCGATAATATCGTTTACGTCCCATGGATTGATTTGATAATTTACAGTAATATCAATTAATCTTCCTTTACTCCCGTATAAGAATCCGGGCTTTTGCCTGGCCTGCTTAGAATGGAATGGGTCTACCTTTTCAGATATGTTTCCGGTCCATCCTTTAGTCGTGGCAATAGTTCTCAGATCACCATCATTGGTAATATCTGTGTAGGTCCAACAGGATCCTGTGTGTTTATACAGGAGCCCATCGATCACTCGGTAAAGCTTGTCATCATGGCGGAACTCCCCAACCTTGAATCCGATAACTTTGTTACCATTTTTTTCATTCATAATTAACTACATTATTGAAAGTTAATACTAGGACTCTCTATGCACTTTGGAGCGCCGCCTGTTGAATTCTGCTAATCCTATACCAATCTCAGACGGTTCTTCAGTACTACTGAAGGGAGAATTGGGACCGAATCTACCAGATTTCTGTTGGGCGAGCTTCTGTGCATACTGCGAATTTTTCCCGCCTTCTGATTTGGATAAGCGAGCTTTTCTGCGCTTGTTTACGACCTTTCTTTTTGACATAAATACTTGAATTATTGAGAATTAATACTAGAAAATACTGTCTAAAATGTTTGCTTATATCGTTAAAAATACGTATCTTCGTATAGGTTCTTTGACATAATTATACCTTTATACCCTCTCCAGTATTTCTGTAGCCAGATCAAATATACGGTTATAGAAATATTGGGTAGGGACCTTTCTTCCAAATGATTTTTCCAGGGATAGTTCATTGCTATCTTCTGGTGAAATTACTCCCATTTCTTCACCATATTCGCTCTCTTTATAGATAGCCAAGTTGTAAATATTAAGAGCATACAATTTACTCTTTGATTCATTGATAAAATCAAGAGTATGGATATAGGTGACTATATCCTCTTCTACAATTCCAATTATCACATTCAGGATAACCTTCAGTCCTTGGTTATGAAGCTTGATCACGGCCGTACGTATCAGCTTCTCACTTGCCGGTTTATGCAGGGCTTTCAGGATCCTATCATTAAACGATTCTACTCCCATCTCTACTATCCTTACTCCCAGGTCCTGTAGCTCTTCTATGAATCCAGGCTTGTTAAGCTGGGCTGCTGTAGTCTGAATGATGAACCCTTCAAACTCCGGGTTGTTAGTCCGGACTATATCATACGCTTCCTTCAATATATTATAGTTGGGAGCCTGTCCAAAGGTAGAATCAGCAACATATACATACTGAAATCTCAGTGACGTAGAAATACGTGTTGCCTGGTATAATATTTCCTCCCTGGTCTTCTCCTGGATCCAGTGCTGAGTAGTACAGAACTTACACTTATGCTTGCACCCTGTAGATAGAGTGATACGCGGGATAGTGGTTGTATTCTCAAAATGTCTGTAGTTAAGCGCATATTTATAAGGTACACCCAGATACTCTGCCAAGGCTTCAGGATTATCGAAATATTTCAAGCCTGGTATTTGAATATATCCCCCAGTCAGGATCTTGGCTTTACCTGTGTATTCCCGGACAAACTTTTCGATAAATGATTTGTTCACATCCATTACAGAGAATAGGATATAGTCATAATGATTAATGTTTGTAATTGGCTCGCTATTTTCCAGGACCAGGAAATCAGTATTTATATAACCATCCAGAAAGCCATCGATTTCAGCTATCCATAATGGAATCTCCCAAAAATGCGTTCCCTTCTGGTAGCCTTTTTTAAGCCTGTAAATATCCTCATAATACCTGCTGGCCTTTGTGTCCTGGTAGGGACCATTGATCAGCTTTGAGCTTACTTGTATGTATAGTAACTTCTTCATTCAGTTTCATATAAATGTTCAGCTATCTCTGGATGTACTTTTTTGAAGTATACGGAAATGAAGTCAGGATTGATATGATTAATCCCTTCTGATTCTAACCGGCGGACAGCATTTTGAAATTGTCTATCTATGCGTATACAAACAGTTATTAAATCCTTGTCACTTTTGTTCAATTTATCAAGTACTTGGACTTTGATATGATGTGTGATTGCCTTGTGTAATTCTTGACTAATTTGAACATCATCTTCAATACAGGTTGAAGGCTTTTTACAAATCATATAGAATTCATCGTCTAGAAACATAATATTGATTTTAATATTAAATTTGTACCCCACCAGGATTCGAACCTGGTTAGTACCATACGGGGCTAGAAGCAAACACTTACATATGTGGATTTGTCTGTTAAGCTTACTATCATAAGTAAGTCATCCACTTCATCAGGAGCTATACAATCCAGCGTTATTAAATACCTACCAACAGGAGTAAAGATAGTAACAGATTCAAATGGATCAAGATAATCTGTGAATACAATGATATTTGTTGATGTCTCTTCTACAGTCACAATACCAGGACAGGCACCATTGGTAACCGTAATGTACGGCGGATGCATAATCTCACATGATGTGAGCAGAGCAATTGCAAGCAGCAAGAATAGAGTTTTCATAACGTAGCTTTTTCGTAAACAGTCTCACCATTGGAAAATGTAGCTACAACTCTCAAGGGTATGGAATAATCCTTGTAGATCTTCTCCAGCTTAGTAATAAGCTCTTCAGTGACCTGGTTAACCCAGTTAATGGCCCTGGTGGCCTGCTGGTTATTCAAACCTTCATAATTTAGATCATCCTGGTCCAGGCTGTATACCCAGTCGGATCCTCCTGTAGAGTATTGCAGAGCCCAATCCAGGTTGCAGCCAGCATAATATCCGCTACGTATGATAGCAGATACTCTAACTTCGATACAGATACCTCCCCAGTATCCATTGGTATTCAGACTCCCAAGGACATGTGAAGGAAAGGATCTCAGCTCATGCCGGTCATGTCCTCCATCCTGGTATTCATCCAGCTGAGAGAGCTCGGACTCCAGGTTGTCTTTCAGATCCTGGTAGTCATAATCGTTCTCCAGCTCACACGCGAACACGCGGCTAGCGTTAACATTATGAAAATTACTTGTACTCATAATTACCTCCTATTTTTGATTAAACATTTGTACCCTGCCTGGAGTCGAACCAGGCCAAATACTATATCAGGGTTAAGAAAATATTGACTGGTCCCCGGCCAGTGCTCTCTTCATTAAATTAGACTTAGGCAGAACTTGCGTCCGGATCAAGAATTTCACGGTGTCCTTCTTCAAGCAATATTCCTTATGTTTACCTGGTTGCACTTCATAAAACCGGATCTGGTTACCGGACCGGCGGATTTCCAGATGTAACCCGGTATATACACCTGCCCGGATCTGCTGCCCGGCTTGGTCTTTGAATTGTACTACAATTGCGCTCATACCTTACAGTTAATAAGAGTATCACTATCAATATGATAGATAAAATCCTGCTTCAAAGTTTCACCAAGGAAGATAGCGGAAGATTTGTCCGTATGTGATACTGAACATATATCCAGGTAAGTTTTACCCTCATGGATCCAGACTCCCAGGAAGAATCCACTTTGTAACCAGCACTTGTTGTCCTTGGCATACTCGGCAATAGCAATACTCAAGGTCTCCCAGTCGGTTGTATTCAGAACCCTATCATTTGCTATCCCTCCGATAACATAACCAGAGATGGGAGCCCGGCCAAGGTTATCTACAGTGCATCCTCCCGTATTCAGGGCTATTCTAGCGATCCGCTTGCTAAAAATTGATTTGAATTTGTTCTTCATGACTTCATAAATTAGATTAATACTGGTACTATCCCCATCCTTGCCCCCAAAGACATACAGCTATAACCGCAAAACATAAGACAGTGATTATTAGTACTTTGACTGCTATTTCAATCCTGGCTTCCCGCTTGCGTTCGGCCTCCGATTTTTCCCTGGTAACTGCCGGGGTTGGACGGAATGTGAAAACGTTACTGTGACTCATAACTTTAAAATATTAGTGAATACTAGAAATAAATTCGTGCCTGGTCCAGGATTTGAACCCGGACCGGATACCATTTCAGGCTAGTCAAGGATTGCGCTATACATTGACTGGTTGATCTTAAGCAATAAATACCTGGCCCGGTCAAATGTCTGGATCGCGCTGCCCCGCGATACGTTATACTTTGCTAGGATTGTTGGGTGGAATTCATTGTAGCTAAGATCTTGGACAAAATCAACTATTGATTTCTCCAATGGATTTGCATCAAGTGATTCACCTGTAAAGGGATTTCTGACCTGGCTAGTATCTCCGGACTTTTCAATGGCCTGGATCTGGCTGGCTAGGTACGCAGCGATAAATTTATCATCGGCTGCTGTGATCTTTTCACCGTTACAATACTTTTCCATAATTGTAAATTTAAAATTAATACTAAAACTTTGTACCCGGGTAAGGATTCGAACCTTACCTGTATACCATACGAGTTATCCAGTATAATTTGCGGCCCAATTATCAAAGGCTGATATTATATCCCGGATTTGATTTGCTTCATATGAATAGTCAGATAGGTCAATAAATTTATCCTCCAATTGTCTGACTTCCTTTTGTCCAAAATTTTCATATAATCCATGCTTACTGCATTTATCAATAAGTTTGGCCGTAGCTGCATTAATAGCCTTTTGTACTTTAATTAACTTTTCCATTGTATAAAGCATTAGTTAAAAGTCGCACCCTGTCCCGGTAACGATCCAGGACTAACACCAATGCAGGGTTATTTCAAAGGTTTGAACGTATCGGAGAACAGTATACAACCTCCATTGGCTTCAGCCTGTCCAATTAGATTAAAACCCAGCTGCTGCAATGTAATAACGGCCTGTCCCCAATAGTCATTATCTTCAATATTGACTATAATGTGCTGCCTAAATCTTAGCGAATTAATTGATATCCTGGATGGTTTGGTATCGGTAGGTCTAATAAACCGGATCTGAAATGCATGGTAATTTTTCATGGTTTTAAATATTAAGTAAATACTCAGAATTAATGGCATACTTTGCGGTGTGTATTCTTTTCGGAAATGGATATATATCCAGGAGCTCCTCCAATCTGTGAACCTCATGTATTATACTGGTTAATGTCTCAAATGTACAAATCTGTTTTTGATTAGTGTTAGAAGGGGCACTCATCGTTATTATTTTTAGTGAATACTGAAGTATTGGAACCGTAGATAACTTTAGAGTATACATACCTATCCAGGTTAGCTGAAGGCTTCACTACAATAGTATCTAACGTGTCCCTGAATTGAATCCAGGTTATGGCTTGCACTTCGTGTGCTCGCAGGCCTACTTTCTTACCAGCTATAACATAAGCGCTAGAAAGATCCCTGTAACGCTTCTCAGTCATCCATATCTCAGGTATCTCTTTAACTGCAAGATTAACCCTGAATGAATGCCGGTCAATAGTAACCGGGCCCTGCTTCTCAGGATGAAAGATATTGGTAAAGAATGCTGAAGTCTTATTAACTTCTTTATAACAACCTATCAACAGTCGAAGAATCTGTTTTTCTGATAGCTTGTTATCCAGGATCTTTAATGCTTTAAATTTATTCTTGTTGTAGGTAGTTACAACCATTTGCTGGAAGCTATATCCAGCCTTGTGACCTCTGATAAGGTTAATTGAATCAATGATATTCTGTATCCAATTTGTCCCTGGGCTAAGCGCCGCAATTACTCCACATACGGTATGTACGGGCAGGTTATGCTGATCGGCTATATAAATGGCTATTTCTTTAGCCCTGGTATACCAGGACAGACCCTCCAGACGCTGCTTCTCACTTGAATTGTGATACGCGGCCAGGATATTTGTAACCTGGGTGTTGATAGAAGGTAGGCTTTTTTTCATGGCTTTATAGATATTTATTCAATCCTGGTATACTTGAAAATTTCTCAGGGTATAATTTCATTTCACACCCACCACATCTATGTTTAATACCAATTACTGATCGAATTGTATTTCCACAATCTTTGCAAGTTGATTTGTAAACCTTTGTTTTCATGCTTTCAGTAGTTTAGTGGCATGTCTGGTAGCACTTTGTATACTAGTAAATTGCTTGTTTGTTCTGAAGTGTCTCCAGGATAGCTTTGTTCTTTTCACTACGTGAATAGGAACATTTTCATAAGACTCAATTGTAATTGAGCGGTTACCTTTGGTAATAATTGTTGTATTCATTTGATTGTAAGTTAGTTAAACATTGTGCCAGTAATGAGATTTGAACTCATGGCCATTATTATTTTTGGCTTCCAGTTAACTGGCAAAAAGAAGAGTAAGTAAGGACTCTTGCAATTGTCACGGAAAGGGCTGCCCATGCCTGTTACCAGTACCCTTAACCCCCCCTCTATTGCTAGATAAGGAAAGACGTTATATTATCCCTATCAATATAGAAAATCCTACGTCTTCCTTGGTCTCCGAACTTCAGATCCATCCGGTTAATTACTCCATATCGCCTTGAAATCCATCTCTCCGGGTAGGTTTGCGGTCATCCTTACTTACTTATCATGTCAATGTACTCATTTTCAGCGACTTACGAGCTTCTGTGCTGCTCTGCGCGTGTTTCAATGGTATAAAGGTAATAATACGTTACGACAATGCAAACTTGAGTATCAGTCAGTTACAGCGATAAACAGACCAGTTTATTCAACATTCTGCGCGTTTATTACACTATCATTCAATCAGTTACAGCGATCCGGCGTTGCCTGGTGTATGGTCCATAAATATTTTTAAAATAAATAACAGTGTTCACGTGTACGTGCGTGTGTATGTGCATTGTTCCTTCAAACCAGCGCTACCAGCAACCAGGCGCTACCAGCGGCCTGAGTGTGTATTTACAATACTAGCTATGTGACTACAATTGCACCCTGCGCCACGCGTGGAAAGAAATAAATAAATTGTGCACCATCAGCACCGGTGCCAGTCACCTACGCTGCCCTGTTCCCTTGGCGCTATAAAACCGTACACCCCTAGCCTATTGAATACCAGCGCATTACGAGCGAATGTCTTATATCTTATATTATGTTAAGTAGAGGCTAGTGCGCTGGTGCTCAATTACATAAGTAAAATAGGGGACCCTATTGCGCTTGGTTCAGATCCAGTTTAGTTTTCTGTCAAACCGACCAGGGGGGTACAGCGCTAAAGGGTCCCATACACACGGAATAACGGGTTTCTGAGGATGGGGTAGGGGTTAAGGGTCCCATTGGTATACATAAATAGAAAAATCGGAAATAGGGAGATATTTTTGTACTGCACTTGTAGTACAAATGTAATACAAATGTAGTACAATTACTTTTTAGGGAACTATAAACCCCAATTTTTAGGGTGTTTGGTTCCTAAAGGGGTATTAAATATAGTCTGACTATATATTTTACGTTATAAATAACCATTTTTCACAAAGAATAACCCTTTTTCACAAAATATGCGAAAAAGGCCGTCTCCACCGCCGGAAGGACCTTATTAGAGGCCCTGAAACCCAGTTATATGGACTTTTCTGGATATGTTATGCTAATTTAGATACATTCTAAAGTTAAATTCTTAGGTATTTTATAAAACATTTTGTACCTTGCACCAAATTTAAAGCTGGAAAATGAAAGCCACACATGTTGAAATCAAAAAATCCTGCCGGGAAACACACGGAAAGCTGGGTGCCTTCCTGGAAGCTATAAAATATCTGCAAAAGCAATATATGTTTTATTTACAGGCAAAACAGAACAAGGATAAAACTATCCGGATAGAAATTCATATCGATGAATGAAATATGGTAAACTTAAAGGAACTTGAGAAAAGGCTTGATGAAACCCTGGCTAAAGAAACCAAAAATAGCTTAAATAAGTGGCTAGACGAACAACGGTCCACCGAATATATAGAATAAGATGGGACTATTTATTTGTGCTAAATGTAATTGTATAGAAAATACTGCTCTTGGTTGGTATTGGAGTTCGGATGAAAGCAAAGAAATGATAATATTACCACCCGAATTAGAACAATATCATGGTAAGCCTCTTTGTTCAGAGTGTTTACCAAACGTTCCATTTGTAGATAGGAGTGGATTTACGGGAAAAGGTAAATGGCACAATAAATGGCCTAAAATAAATTATAATGAATGGAAAGATACTGATGAATCCAGGCATTATAAACGAGATGGTTACACGCTTAACTATATCGGATAATTGCCCTTAAATAGAATGGAAAAAATATACGTCAGATTTGGTGAAATTCCAACAGATGAACAAAGTGAAATATGGTGTGGTGATGTGAAAATTGGCAAAGAAAAAGGTGTTTCAGTATATGAAGCATTACAAGATGATAACGGAAAAATTAATATTCTAATGCCTAAACTTACATACAGCGCTTGTGTTTCATTGTCTGGATGTATAGAAAGAAAGTCTTATATAATTACAGGAGAATTAGTTGGAATGGGAAGTGATGCCGAACCATTGTTAAGAAACTGTAAATTATTAAAGGAAATAAATTTAATTCCCTTAAAACCATGAAAACAGCAGAAGTAAAAACATTAATTAATGAAATGCAAAAATTATGGGATAATCCATACTCTAAAATGTGTTTTGAAGATGCAGATGGTACACCCAGATACTCTGCCAAAGCAGTTGTGACATTGGTAAAAAAGACCTTTAAATCTTACGCAAATGGTTACGTTAAAGAAATCTTGCTTGAATTAATCAGCATCAGAGAATACATGAAAGAAAAGGATGCATTTCATGGGTACGGACAAATGAATGATTTAATTACTAAATTAGAAGAAATAAAATGAACACAAACGAAGAAATGAAAACCTTATCAGTCCTTCCCGTATGTGGGAGAAGGCATGTAGTTAAACGCATTGAACGAACTGGCGTATTAAAGTACAAAGTCAAGGGAACCAGTCGTATGTTCACTACGCTGATCCCTCAACCCAATTACCGGGGAACCGGTCTAGCTTTGTGCGGGATCCTATTAAGAGGCGAGACCTTGCAAGAATGGATAATCCGGACAAAAAACTAAAGCCATGGAACGCAGAAAATTCTTTAGATCACTTACAATCGCTACAGGAGCGGCCATAATAGTACCTGAAGTACTACGCGAATCTCCTGAAAAGGAATATGTGGACCTGGATACTTCTAAGTTGCAAAGTTTCTTTGATAAGTACTCTTATCACAAAAAGCCATAATGGAGTACACACCATATACAACTACTCAACCAAAGTTTTGTCATGGACAAACCGTTGAGTTTACTCACCATAATGGTAATTCAATGGTTGGAAAAATAACAGCCCTTGAAACCCATTATAACTATCAAACCGGAGTTGGCTATCATATTTACGAGATTCTTAGAGAAGGAAATGTCAGATCTTGGTGGATAGGCGAAAGAAAAATAATTACCGTTTTAAATTAAAATCAAAGTCATGAATCATAATTGGAGTAGATCAATAGAAACAACCATCCATCGTACACCAGTACACGTGTTAGTTTACCTAGACACAGATGAAGATGGCTATGAAGGAGTAAGGATCCGAACTATGTTGAATGAATATTTTTTGGAAACCTTTATTACCGTGGAAGAGCGTGATTATGCTTATATTCTTATTCCTACTTTTCCTGTACGAACAATAAAACGCATTCTCGAAATTGAAGCACTAAACCAAGGAGCATGGGACGCTAGAACATTACGTTAATTTAATACACACACAAAATGAAAAAGTTTAAACTGATCTCACTAGTAATCTCATTGATGTTGCTAATGAATTTGTCACTTGCCGGACAAAATTATCACATTGATAAAATTGTTACCGCTACCTGGAATGTGGAACTCTCTACCTGGAATGATTATCAGGAAGAAGATTTTACTGGTATAATTTCATTCAATGATGAAGGGTTTGAAGTAAAAACCCAAAATCAGACATTAACCTATATAATAGTAACGTCAGCCGGGAATGAAACCCTCAGCAATGATGATTGCCGACATTACTATTATGGGACAGATGCTGAAGGAAACAGGTATGTCTTTGAATTAAGTCATGCTATTGAAGGCAAATTTAACTATATGATCGTGGTTACACCTACGCTTGTTACAAAATACATTCTAGGTGATATTATTCGAACAGTAATCACATGATTAAATTTGTAGGTAAAACTGTGCTGGGTGTTATTTTAGTTTGTTTTCTAGCTACTCTAAGCGGGACGCTGCTATATTTCATCTGGCCAGTGGCTATAAGCGCCTTTCCAGGGCTAGTTGCAGCCGGATCTCTGGCAGCTAAACTTACCTGGTTTCAAGCAGTTTGCTTAACTTGGTTGTGCTTGATGCTCATAAAAGGCTCTGGCTCGATCAGCAAATAAATAAATTAATTATGTCAAAAAGAACAGACACTGAGCGCTTGGACGCTCTTGAAAAAATCTCCCGGGGACCGGATGCAGCTAGGCCTAGATACGGAATTGGATGGATTTTACGTATGTCCAATACTGGTCGTGGCTTAAGACTGCACGAAAGTAACAGTATAGAGGCTAATCCGAATATCCGGAAGGCTATCGATAGGTACCTGGATGCTGAATAATTATTATCGTCTTATTGTATATTAACTGCTAATACGAAGATAATAATTATCCATAATGAACAAATACGTTAAACTGAAGGAAAATATACAGCGCAAAGCCCTGGAGCGAAGGATGGTCATGACGGAACCAGTACTTCAGTGGCTTGCCTGGGTGTTTATACCTGAACTAATTGAGGAGTATAATAAGTGGCTTCTGGACCAAGGATATACAGACTCCGATATTGTGCATGAATTCGAGTTAAAAGATTTTTTGCAATGACATATGATCCTACCAACAAAGCAACAAGGAATCATTCAAACAACTTAAAAATAAACGCCCGTGAAAATACCATTAAAATATAGAACAAAGTTAGTAGGACAATATAATCCAGCAATATCATCTTGCCCGAATTATGAATGTGATTTTATAAAAGGTTTTGATAGCATGGATTGGTTTGTTGGTTTTACAGATGAATTTGTAGTATGTGAATGTCCAAAATGTTTTACAAAATGGTATTATCATCATAGAGGAGAAGCCCGTATTAGAACAATATTAAGATGTTTGAAATTCAAACCAACCAAACCATGAAAAAACTACAATTTTATCGTAAAAAACCAGGCATAATCCAGGCAATTCAGTGGACCGGCGAAAATTATCCTCAAGTAAAAGCATTCTGTCCAAATATCTATACCACCCAGAAGCAGTTAAAAGCTACAAATTACATGCTTTTTATACCTGATAAGTCTCATACTATTGAAGGTTGTATGTGTGCAAATCCAGGAGATTTCATTATCAGAGGAACAGAGGGTGAGTTTTCTCTTCACAAAGAGGCTGCTTTTACACAGACCTATGAACACATAAGTAAAGCTAAAGCATTATTTTTAAAAATATTTTATAAATTTAAAGTTATAATCTGATGAAAGTAAAAATTAAATTTAGGATTACCCGATGGAGATTCAGACTATTAGGTATATGGATTCGGATCTCTACATACAAATATTTAAAGTATGACCTGGAGGATCCGGATGATTGGCATGACTACAAACAAATGACTAAGGCTTCAAGTATATGTTCGGCCTTATATGAATTTGATCAGTGGCTTAAAGACCAGGTAAAGTATGCTAACGGTGATGGTTTAAGCAAACATCATGCATTAAAATACTGGACTCGCGTAGAAGCTCTCCAGGAAGCCAGGGACCAGATCCGTCAAGATTTGTATGACAAAGGCGTGATTATGGATGATATCTGTTGAGGAATTAAATGAGGGATTAAATGAGGGAATACCCATTATAATAGGTATCTTCGAAAAATATTTGCAATTTAAGTACAATATGGTATGTAATCACTACTATATTGTGTATTTTACGTTAATTTAATACATGTATTATGAACAAAGGTTATTTTAAAGTGCAGGCAGATAGAGGAATTGTTTCGATTCCTGAGCGTTTATTTTTTGCTTGTGCTAAGAAGATTAGTGAAGCGGCAGCCCAAATGCTATCTAGAGATGGTGGTAGTTGGATAAGCGTTGCCCCAGGAGGGGATGTACTTCCTACACTTATCAAAAAGAGAACGTCAGATAATATTCTGGGCCGGTTTCCGGATGGGTTTTATGTGGCTACATTAACTGATTTAGTAAATCGCGAAGATGAAGAGTGCTTAGATCTAATTAGACGAATTAATACCGTATTAAAAGAAGATATTTTTACCGATCTTCTTACTCCCCAGGAACCCAAAGCATCAGAAGAAGTAAAGGAAGAAGTAGATCCTGCAGAAGAAACTAATTCTGATTCGAAAGTTTAATGGAATAGTACTAAATTTGTGATGATAAATAAGGGGATCCGATTGGAGTCCCCTTATTATTTTGTCAGATATTTTTACTATATTTCTGACAGAATAGTAAAAATATCTGACAAAATATGTTTGTATTAACTGGTATTATACTGTTGGTCTACATGTTTGTAGTTGCACAGCGGGGAATAGTTGAAAAGCCGCGTCTATCTGCCTGACCAGATTAAGACATTCCGGATCTTCTAAAGTATGTAATTTTTGTAAAGCAAACCTAACAGCGTCAAATTCAGTTACAGCCAGATTAAGTTCTTGTGGAATTCTGTACTCATCAGCTAGAAGATCATTGACCTGTGTTAAGATTTTTTCTAGCTTTTTTCTAGCATCTACAAAGAACGCTTCTACCTCCCCATTCCATAGATTTGATTTCACACCTGATCCGTTCTTTGAGCAACTCTATTGTGGAGAATTACATCACCGTATACAACAATATTTCCTGCGACTACGAGATCGGCTGAATTACCCTCAAATGATTCCACTACAGCAATAAATAAGGCATCTTTAGCCTGCTGTTCCTGGGGTAGATCTTCATACGGAACCATACAAGGATGTTCCTTCTTCTTCGGATCTTTAACTTTACCATACACCCATCCAGTATCTTCTTTCTCTTTCAGCCAGCTTTCATGGAGCTCTTCCGAAGTACTTTCTGGATTATCCAGTCGAAACTGAACACCTTTAACGGCGCTCTCCTTCTGCCAATCTGAAGCATCTGCCCAAGGGAGTTGGGAATCATCTCCTATACTAAAGCAATACGCCCGGTTCACCTCATGACATGTCTTTGCAATTTGTTCTACATTCATAATAAAAATATTTAGTTAAAAATTAAATTAAGATTTCTACTATTTAAGATTTTCAGAATTTTCTAATTTAAAATCATTATTCAATATCAAGTCTTCCATTATTGTTGCAAGAGTATCTGTTAAAATTTCATTAGTATATAATTTGGTCTGACCTACCATAAAAAACATAACATGAACCAGCTCATGAAATAAGGTATGTAGCTGCCTATCTTCCGGTATATCTCTTCCATCAAAATAATTACATAGCTTGATTCTATTGTGATTTATATCTGCTTCTCCTAATACGCATTTACCATTACAATAATCATTATCAATTACTACATTGATAGTCTGGTTGAATAGTTTTATTTTTGTTGGTAGCATCTTACTTTTTCTTATGCGGCCCTACCGGTATAGTAGGATGTTTGGCGTTCCATATTCTAGCGGCTTTAGCTTTAGCGGCTTTCTCATTCATTCCCTCTCGAATGAAACGGTCTCTCATTTCTTCATATCCTTTAGGCATCTTATTTAATTTCAAAAGTTATGGAAATATCTTCTTTTAATAATGGACACTCATCATGAATCGTTTCATTCCAATACTGTTTAACCACTACTATTCCTTTAACAGCTTCACATTTCTCAAAAGTACGTAGTGGGCAATTATAACATCCATTAACCATTATCCTCATTAGGCTTCTGATTTTACAGGGTTTGTTTCTGATTCTGGACTATCCGGAATTTCTGGCATTACTTCTTCCGGAAGCTTTATATCTGTAATCCTTGGCGGTTTCTTACCTTTAATCCGAGCCATTTCCAAAATCATCCATCTCCAGGCCAGCATTGCATGATGATATACCTGTAAGTATTCATGTTCAATGAGCTTGGGTAAATCTTCTTTTATGTTAATACTTAGATCATTAACAAATACATCCAGTTCACTCTCCAGATTATTAACCTGTATTTCATAATCAAACTTTGTAAATTTATTTGGATTGATAACAGCAAGCTTGTTCATTGCAATTTCTCCGCTATCTAGCAATATGTCTTCAAAGATGTGATTTAAAGTAACATACACTACCTCCAGATTGTTAATAACATTATGTATGTACTGTGAATGTTTTCCCATGTCCAAATAGTCAATTTCTTTTTGGACTTCCTGCATAGTTTGACTATAATTGTGAGCATTTTGACACAGGGCTGTATACTCTGGTTGAGATAGAGTTTTAACAAATTCCTTATCTTTATACTGAGTATGGTATGACTCCAGCTTTTTCATAACAGTTTGGAGGGTCTTTTGGTGATGTAATATCGCTCCTTTGTTATAGTTAAGAGATTTAACCATATTGGTCACCTGGGCCATTGTATCCCGCATAATCTTTGCAATCTTCGAATCTTGTAGCATAGTTTCTGGTTTAAATGAGGGCAGAAGGGGGGATTCGAACCCCCGGGTAGTAATTACTACTCCAGATCCAGTAGGAAAAGCCAGAAACCTACTGGCTATTTTACTTCCGCCTACCATAATATCGTCCCCGCCGAAGCGGGGGCCTGACTATGCAGCTACCTTGTGGCTCCATACAGGACTTAATTGAACAACTTTGCCAGTTATTCCTCAGTGATTTCAATTCGTGTTGTACTCTGCATGCTGTCAAAACATTCAGCCCCGTAAGATACGATCTGGGGGTACGCCCAGGAGAAGCCTACCACGTATGGTAACCCGGCTCCCAGGACCCCAGATCGCGAGTTCTTACAAGAGGGGAGGAAAATTCTAGTCTAAGCACCTATCATTTACGCTCCTCAACGTATGATTTATGGTACTACTAGAATCATCCCTCAAGACCATTGCCGTAAAACACCCCTTGGTCGCAAAAGCGTCCGCAGGGCTTGCGGTTGGATTTTTTATCATAAGTAGTGGAGCTGCGGGGCTTCGAACCCCGGTCCAAACATGCTTTCCTTCACGAATATAACGAAATCAAAGAACGTATTTGTTAGAAATATATACTAAATATCTAACAAAAATAAAATTGGTCGCGTAGTTTATCTGTTCCCATCTTGTCTTATAAGAACGTCTTCTATGCAAGAGCAGACCGGCTATACTGATTACTCATACCCTAGCCTAATGATATGCACCTTTGATGCAATGAAAGGATTCGAACCTTTGACCTGAAGCACGTTCTATGCCGCGCGGCAACCGCTCTATCCAACTGAGCTACATTGCATACCTTGTAGCGGGGACAGGAGTCGAACCTGCAGTCGAAAGCTTATGAAGCTCTTGAGTTACCATTACTTCCACCCCGCAATAATACTGTTTTGAATCTGACTTCATTTAATTTTAATGAGAATACAAAGTACTGAAAAATAAATCATATTTCCAAATTTTGACCTAACTTTTTAATACAAATTTTATAATAAATTGATTACCTGGCAATTGGTGAATTAATATTTTTACGATCTTCTGTAGACATAGCCCCAAATCTGCTTCTTCCCATACCATGGCAATCATAACAGCGATATATAGAATACTTATTAACCGTGGTATAATAAAATTTGTTTTTTAACCATTTAATCTTTTCGCTACCGCATCGATGGCAACGTTCTTTCTTGGCATCCATATACAATGCCAGATTGGGATGGGATTTACTGTAAGGACGAAGTTTCATATATAATTCTTCAGTAATCTTTACATCATGTTCATTGTACCATATCATGGTATCTAGGGCTTCCTTATCTCCTTCCATACATCCTATCCATGTTTTCATACCACCAGCGTCTACTTTTCGTGGGATCCCAAACTGCCGGCATAGATAATCAAGCTTATTGGAAGAAAAAGCAAAATTGGATCTGGCTATTTTTAAAGTATCTACAGTCTGATATGGAGTAGGTGGAGCCATATCATGAAGAATGAATTTGGTATTCATTTTTAAAATGTCAAACTGATCAATATTATGTCCTATGAGAATATCAGCAGCATCTACAAATTTCCATAATGAATTCATGATTCGAGAATCATCTCCTTTTGTAGCTTCATTTGGCTTAAGTACGTCTGAGTATATTTCGGTTTCAAACAACCATTTACCTGCCCAGGATAACATATACCATTCATCCAAGATTTGCTCTGGATTAATTATCTGTTTCCATATACCCCAAATTGCTCCTTTAGTGGGAGCATTCTCCACATCAAATATAAAAATGTTAGGCGCTTTGCTTCCATCACTGGTAAGAATATTAAATTGGTTCTGTGTATATGTAGCTCCAGCATGGAGATTACGTATCATAAAGTGATACATTCTGGCTAAACGATCTGGAAGCTTGTAATTGTCTCTGAAATCTGCAGCGGTTACTTCCCGCTCATGGAGAGTTAAGTTGTAGAAGTCTTGTAATTTATTAAATGTACTCTGATCAAAATCATGTCTACCTACACCACTCATAATTGACTTTTTAAATTTGGATTGACTTTTAAATTTGAAACAAAGATAATCAATAATAATGACTTTACCAAATATTTATATTTTAAAGGATATAATAACCCCCTATTAAGGGGGGTTATATACTTAAATACATATGGAAATAAACTGAAAATGTAACAGCTTGGTTAATAGGGCCATATGATCAAGGGATCAATAAGGGCTGGAACTTGGCAATTATGCTGTACTACATTTGTACTACACGTGTACTACATTTGTCATACGTTTGTACTACATTTGTACTACAAAAATTTGGAAGTACCAATTATAATACTTATCTTGCAACCATGGAAAAGTATAAGCAGTGTATCATACAGGTGCGAGTAACCCAGGAATTTAAGGATGAAATAGACAAGGCCACTGAGGAACTTGAGATCTCTACTTCAAAGTTACTTCGATCCACTTTGAGGCTTGCGATAGCTAATTTCAAACGTAAAAAGGGTTTGGTGGATAATGATATATCTGGTGCAGACTTATCTATTGATGATTATAATTTAATACAAGAGACAATTTCTGATAGTCCTATATCTGCATCCATACTTAATCAAAACATAGAAAAGGAAAATGATCTTCGCCAGAAGGACTGGAATGTATTGGATCATGGTCAACGAAGAGAAATTATTATAGAATTTCGTAAACGGAAGAGAGGAGATGAATATAATGAAAATCTTGAACCTTATTTTAAATTTGTAGAAAATGCCGGAGTCTAATGTGATTAATTCTTTGGATCTTGATAGTCTGGTTGCATCCAGGGATCTTCTTCAGGATCTTAATAATATTGTGGATTATGTTGTTGGAAATCAAGCCCCGGAAGAGGTATCTGCTGCTGAAATAGGCACTCTTCCGGAGCTTTTTTCTTATTTACAAGATAATCCTGAAAATTTAAAACGGCTAGAAGAGGCTGTACTTCAGATGGATAGATTGATAGGAAAGATAGAAGGTATGAAAGACCATTTAACCAGTTGGAAAAAGATGGTTGAATATTTGAAAAGCAAATAATAAAATAGTATCTTTGTCAAATATGAATAACAGGACTGATAGATATATGATATGGTGGGACCAGGAAGCTTTTCACATCCAACCAGGCCCTATAGCTTCACCACCTGTAGTAGATGCTCTATCTTTAGTGGTAATGGAAGGGGGAGAACTTTCTTCAGGTACCTATTATTATGCAGTGACTTCCATCGGAGATAACGGAGAAAGTAGTGCATATAATATATTGAAGGTACGAGCACCTTATAATGAAGGCAATACAATTTCGATCAGCTGGTTTGCAGTTGATCATATAATAGAATATAGAATTTACAGAGGTTTCACTGAGCATTCTTTTGAGGGATTTATTTCGTTTATCGGAAAAGGCTATCCAATGCTATCTTACCAGGATTCAGGTCTGGGAGAATTAAATGCAGTTCGCCATAACCCTCCCGACTTCACTCCACTTGCCTCTCCAGTGTATTCGATCAACAGAAATCAGATCGTAAGGGTAGATGGATCGTTCACCAAAATTGATAGTGTGATATGTCCCAGGTTATTTGTAGCCAGGAAAGATCATATAATAAATATTGATTTGTGGAATGTAATGAATCAGCCCACATGGAAGCCATCTACTAAAGTCGGCGTAAATAAAGCCGTATCTGACTTAGAAAAGTGGATTAAGGATGGCAGAACAAACCAAATCAAAGAAAAGGTATCTTGAATATTTATATGAACAGTACAAAAAAGGTTTACTAGATAAATCAAAAATTGAGCTGCTTCGTTCAGAAGGCTATATCCGGGAAGGGGTGTTGGAAAAAGAGGAGACAGGTCTCCGGTACCAGCGTGAAGTTACCACCGGAGATGACTGGTTACAACTTATAGATCCATTTCATCGGGCTACTCGATATACCAAGCTAAGAGATAACATTAATCGTGAAGATTGGGCTCCGCAAGAAATATTAAGCCATACTGCGGAGTTTGTCAATTGGATTAATTCAATGGTGTATGGGTTTTTTCATAATAAAGCCTACTACAAAAAATTTGAATATTACAAAGCTCAGGCCTGGAAATGGCTTCAGGATGACGATACTATTACTTCATATCATACAGATGATGGTAAAAGAATTTTTATGCAGCGGGAGTATGACCGGTGCGCGGAGAATACTTTTTATTTTGCGGATAAGTATGGAGAATTAAAAGAGGGAGATATTGCTTCTGGTTATGTAAAGTATGCTGCCCGGGAACACCAGGCTGTTATTTTTTATCTGTTTGATTGCGGTTATAATGTAATAGGAGGTAAGGGCCGGCAGATTGGTTTTACTTCCGCGATGGGTATATGTGCATTAAAGAAAATGCTATACCAGTCCAACTACTATATAAAGTTCATTACAGAGGATAAGGAGACTGGTGAAGAAATTTTCAATGACAAGATCAAATATCCTTTTGGAGCTCTTCCCAAGTGGATGCAGCCCCGGGTAAAAAGCGACAGTGGGACCAGGTTCTGGTTATCTGATAAAAGAAAAAAAGGAGAGAAGGGTTATCCTAATTCCCGGATTGATGTAATTGCTCCAAAGAAAACGGCTATTAATGGTGGATCCCCTCAGCTGGTTTTGATCGATGAAATTGGAAACATTTTCATTTTGGGGGCCATGTTAAATGAAGGCCGGCCTACCATGTTCTGGAATAATCCTATTACTGGAAAGTTTGAATTAAAGCGTCAGGTATGGATGTGGGGTACCGGCGGAGAGATGGACAAAGGTAAAGGGGCTTATGAGAAAGAATGGTACAGGATCCTGGGATTGTGGGAAGCTGGAAAATATGTAAGTGGATTTGTTCCTTTATTTTTCAGCTGGCATTCCAGGTTTAGTACAGAAGAGTACGAGATAGAGAAGTTATGGTATTATGGAGCTCGGGCCATGGAGAAGGATATAGATCTAGAGACTTCTAAGACTCAGTTCCACCAACATTATCCATCTACTTACAAAGATATGTTCCGGACTACGGCCAGTACTTTGGTTGCCAGGGACATTATAGACAAAGGGTTAGATCGATGTAGGACCATGGATGTAACCCTTCGACCAGTATACGGTTATTATGAACCGATATATGATACAAGTGATCCAATGCCTCCGGAGAGTGATACACCATATCGTATTATTGGATCAGATTTTGTTGTTATAGATGATGAGGATAATTTAAAGAAGGCTACAGCTATTATGTTCCAGCGTCCAGAGAGGGGCTGGAAATACAGATATTGGCAAGGCACAGATCCAATAGCAACTGAGACCGGCCATTCCAAACTAGCCAGTACAATCTGGGATGAATATTTTAAAACGGTATCTTGCGTTATTAATTATAGAAAACAGCACGATCATAAAAAAGCCTTTTTGCAGTGTATGCTTATGGGTCTTTATTATGATACTGATAATGTAAAAGATGGTGTAAAGGAGTTGGTAGAAGCAAATATTGGTACTAACTACATAGATTATAAGCAGAGTAAAGGTTATTTTAATTCGTTGATATTTAATTCTCAACTTCCTATTAAAGTTTCTGGTGGGGTTCGGGAAGTTGGTATTGATAATCATGCCGGACCTAGGGCAGACGGAATCATAGAATATATGACGGAAGTAATTCGTAATTATCATTCTCGGATTTATATTCAGGTAGTATTTGATCAATTAACTACTTTTGTTCAAACGGTATCTCCAAACGGTAAGGAAATATGGGGACCCATGAATAAGTTGATGCATTATGATGATGTTCTATATTCGTTGTCCTTTGCATATATTTGTCGGCAGTGTTATAGTTATGTATATCCGGTTCAGGAAATAGTTAAGGCTAGTCGGTACGTAACGCGATACCCTCTTACACGAGTAAACGGTAGTATGATTAGACTTCCTAAACGAGTGCCAGTAGTTGAACATGAATATCATGAAATACCAAACATAGGATGAGATACAAAATTTTTGACCCTACTATATGTAAGCCGGAAGACTACAGAACAAAATATCCGGAGCTTGCAGATGTAGAGGAATTTGGAGAACTTAGTGCACGTACTTTAATTTTTGTGTGGTGGTATGCTAATCAAAGTTCTGACTTGGTGATAGGAATAGCAGATCGGAAGAAAAGGGTAGCAGAGGCTTTAACTAGGTCAGGATGGAAGCCAAGCCGTACAGAGAATGATAAGATTTTAAATCTTCAATTTGATGATAGATTGGCTGTAGCTATTGAGCGGATGGGACAATTTGATCCTGGGATTAGGTTTCGAAGCTGGCGCATGCTTAATAATATTATGCAGCAGTATGAGGAATTAATAACACAAGGTTCAGCAGCTTTTACAAAAAAGGAGAAAGTTGGTTCTGGGGAGACTGCAGTTGAAGTGGAGGTAACGGATCATAATCAATATGTAACTACTTCTGCAAAGATAGCTCAAACTATTCCGTTGCTTCTGGAGAAGCTGGAAACTGGTTTTGGTATAAGTATATCCCAAGACGACCAGGAGGAGGCTGTAGGCGGGGCAATGCACGATTGGCATATGAACCGTTCTGATGATAACTAAATATATTTAACTATGCTTTTTTTAATTTCTTCCAAACAAAATAAACCTAACCGGTTGGAGTTCTCAGAATTTCAGAAGGGTGAGGAATATCATGTTGATTATGCCAGATGGGTTGTAGGTCAAGGGCTAAACCGAATGCAGCAGGATTATCTTAATAACTATGCAGTAAATCGTAACTTTTACAAGAATAAGCAATGGTTCCTGCCTGAAGATCTTGAAGCCTTTTTCATGGATGAGAGTGGTCAGGATAGGAATCGGATCCGGGTTACCAGGAATTTTGTACAGCCTATGGTTGAGCAGTATCGTGGTAATGCCGAGCGTATGCGGTTTGACATGAAAGTATATAATATGTCTCCCATGGCTAAAAGCAGGAGAGATAGATCACTAGGACAACTACTTGCTTATAGTGCTATCGCTAACCAGGATGATAACTTTGCTGCCTATTTGAGAAAAAACAATATTCCTATAGGGAGCGATACTTTTGAGACAGAGCAGAGATTTAATGCTTTATATGTAGATAAGCATGTCATTGCTTTGAATCGTTTTTTAAGGATTGTGGCTGAATCAAACAAGCTTGATGATTACAAAGGATCCCTGGCCCGGGACGTAGCTTTGGCAGGTATAGGTATAATGAAACCTTACCCATATGCTGGGGACTGGAAATTTAAGAGGGTACCGGCAGATAAGTTTGGTTGGGATCGTGCAGCTTTGAATCCGGACTTATCAGATGCAGGATACTTTTTTGAGTTTGATTATATGACTCCATCTACTGTGTATGAAATGTACCAGAATATATCTGATACATTACGTGATGCCATAGAGAATTATGTGAGCGATAATACAGCTACTGCAAATGTTACTGGAGAGCGTTACGATGTAAGCGGTAGACTTCCGGTTTATACTGCCGTGTGGCGAGATGTAACTGTGGATGAGTTTGGTTATGTAAGGGATGAGTTTGGTCAGCGTGTGTTGAAGAGAATTAATTATATTGAGCCAGGAGAAACGAAGCCGGCCTATACAAAGCAGGATGTTATCACGGTGGACAAATTGACTCCATATCAAAAAAGAGTTCTCAGAGGTGAGAGCACTCATAATTTATATGTAGATATGTGGAGGCATTGCATATTTATTCCTACTGAGATATTATCTGGGCGCTATAGTCCAACGCAGGTGAGAGATGGAGTATTAGAATTTGGTATGCTTCCATATCAGGAGCCGGATCTTTATAAACCTACAAACATGCTTCCTCCATATAAATGTGGTACCTGGTCTTATGTAGACGGAGAAACATTATCGCCGGTGGATGTGGTAATTAGTCCTCAACGTTTAATTAATCGGTTTTTATCTGTAATGGAGAATCAATTGAATAATGCTGGTGGCACTGGTGTGGTCTACGACAAGGATCTTCTGGGGCAGACTAAGGAGGATGACTTTATTGCAAAAACTAACAGAAGTGAACCAATAGGAATTCATGCTAAAGGTCGTGGTGTTCAAAATGCGATAGGAAAATATGATGCTTCGATAAAAGAGTCTTCAGTTGCGTTTGCTCAGTTGATTGAGAATTTCAGGATGGGTATTGAACAGGTAACTGGGGTAAATGAGGGTTTGAAAGGATCTACTAGTAATCCAGATCAACTTGTGGGGGTTATGCAGCTTATGATTCAAAGGGGTTCTATTATGCAAGAACCTTTTTATAAGGCATTAACGGATATTTATAAAGGGTGTTATCAGAGTATAGCTACTTCTGGTAAACGGTATTACATAGATAACGAAATCGAACTTATAGATGCGGTTGGTATAGAATCTGCCCAGATTCTTAAGTTGACTAAAGATGTTAGAAATGAACAGATGCGTGTAGTAGTAATGCCTAGCCCAGATCCTCAAGCTGAACGTTTAATGGTAGATCAGCAGATACTTGTCTGGATACAGTATGGTATGTTAGATCAACCAACTGCGGCCGGGTTACTTGGTAGGGCTTCTTCTGAGGAGGCTTACGTGGCCTTGAGGGAGTTTTCAATTAAGTTGGAACAGCAGAGAAGGATAGCCCAGCAACAACAGGATGTGATGACGCAACAGAGAACCAATGTTCAGGATCAGGCCGGACAGGTAATTTACAATGAAAAAATTCGTGATGATGCTCGGGAAGATACTAACAAGCAAAGGGATCGTGAATCCAAGGAAAGGATCTCGGTTAACAAAAATGGTAGACAATGAAAATAAGTATCTAATTTTTTGATTTTCAGGAAATTTATACTTACTTTTGTACATACTACGAAAGTCTTCAGTACTTTCATCTAGGAATTTAGTTCTTTAATTTAATCCATATAAAATGGCAGAAGAAACAACCGGTAGCGTAAGTGCTACTGGAGAAGAAATGTTAGGCGGAGCCGCAGGAATTGTACCCCAGGATAAAATAGATGCAATAAAAGAAAAAGCAAAAGGAGGACAACCAGGAGCGGCAGTAATTACGCCAGTGCAGACAGAGGCAGAGAAAGCCACTGCTGCGGCAGAAGCAGCAAAGGGAGCAGTAGCTCCTGCAGTAACCCAGCCGGCTAAGCCGATTGTGGTTGAGACTCCACTAGGGAGGCAAGTATTTGGAGCTCCAGGAGGAGAAGTTAAACTAACTAGTTTTGCTGATGTGCAAGCATATGCAAAGGACACGTTTAACTTTGAGATAAAAGATGTGAATGATTTTCAGGTTTTTTTTAAGACTTTAAATGAAACCCAGGCCAAAGCAGCTGAGGCCGACAAATACAGAATAGCTGCAACAAACTTTGAAACTACTTTGAAGAATCTTCCCGAAGATGTAGGGATGCTTTTCAATGCGGCTGTGATGGGGACTGATTATAAGGACCTGTTACAACAGTTAGCGGAAGGGCAAAAGTACAACTACGAGAAGGCTTTTGATGCCTATCCTGAATTGGATATGGTTAATGCGTTCTCTGGAAAACAGTTTACGAAGGTGGAGTATGATGCACTTGAACCCGATCAGCGTAGTATTTACAAGGATCTTTCTAAGGTAAAGTACGAAACCGCAAGACAGACGTTCACCAGGACACAACAGGAAACCCAAAGGGCTACTGAGGCTCAGACCAAATCTTGGACCGACTCAGTAGAATCTTCTATCGCCCAATTGAGGACAGCTTATCCTAATATGGATAACAACCAAACAGAGCGGGTTAGACAGATTATGACTCAGGGACTGAGGGACAGCTTGTATAATGCGGATGGTACTTACAGACAAGATGCTGCAGTAAAAATTGCGATGCAGGAGTTTGGAGTACAAACCATACAAACCCAAGCGAAAACTATCGGAGAACTCGTTGAACAATATCGAAATCAGGGGGAATCTCAGGCAACTGAACAGATTCTTCAACGGAGCGATAAACCAGAAGCTGGTCAAGGCGGTACTGCTCAGGATCGAAAGAACCTGATAAGTGAAGTCGTGAAAAAACAAACTAGCTTCTTAAATGCGAGATAAGTGATTGACTGAATTTTACACTAGAAGAATGGCAGATCCGTTTAATAAACGGAGGTCGTATATACCGACCCCTAGTATGGTGCAACCAACTCTTCCCCCGGATTTTCCTGCGGAAGAGTTGCAACCTGTAGGATCGGAATATACCAGGGAGATGGAGAAGGATTCTGAAACGTCATTAATTAAGCGTTGTATAAAATAGTTTTTTAAAATTTAATACCATATTAAAATGGCTGATCAATTTGATGCGGCGAATAGTTATATCGCTGTACCGAGTCCAGTAGACCCTACTGCTGTACAAGCGCCGGCACCTTGGGACCTTCAACCAATAGGTTCTGAATACGGCACCGAATTTACTACTAGTGAAACTCTGTTGATTCAGAGAGAAGTTGTTCGTGAAATTTTTGACGCGGTTCCTAAGAAATATAAAACCTTACGCTTGCTCTTTGACAAGCCGGTTGAGTACGTTGGAAACGATGTATTTACTTACCTGGAAAAAACCTTTGGTAGAACTGCCCTTCGGGTAGATACTGGTGGGGGAGATACTTCTGGCGATACCTTAACTCTGACTCTTACATCAGGAGGTGCTGCTAATATTACAATTAATAAAATTGTTGCCCTTACAGACAATACTAAGGCTGTAGTTACGTCTGTTAATACTAGCACAGACGTAATTGTTCTTACAAAAATGGATCTTGCTGCCGCTTTACCTACTGTGGCTGATGGTGAGTATATTTCAATTGTTAGTTCTGTGATTGCAGACGGTCAGAATTTCTTGACCCACTATGATCGCATGTCGAAGGTTGAAAGGTATAATTACATTCAGCTCATGCATAGAGATAAGCGTTGGACTCGTAAAGAGATCCAGAAGTTTAAGAATATGGGTACAACTAATTATTTTGAGCTAGATAAGAAAGAGCAAATGGATCTCCTGCTTCAGGATATGTTTGCTTCCTTTTGGAATGGTGAGCGTGGAAGAGTTGATGTAACCGTTCCTGGAGCTGCAACCGTTTATAAGGCATCTACTATGGGTGGGATTTTTCCGCTGATGATAGCTGCTGGTGTAGCAAACTCTACTGGTGTAACAAAGGCAACCTTGCAGGATACCTTTGAAACCCTAGCTTTCCAAACCGACTATAAAGGTGAGGGTGGAGTAAGATTTATTTTTGCTCAGAATGCATTGCTGTATGAACTGTCTAAGGCTTGGAAAGAAGCTGGTACCAGGTACCGTCCTGATGACAGAATTGGTGATCTGAACTTGTATGAATACAAGATTGGAGACATGAGGTTTGTACCCGTTGCAACTGAACTGTTCAAGGAGTTATCCTTATTCCCAGCTGAGTGGAAGCATCGTATGCTTATTATAGATACCGACACGTTGAAGCCGGTATGTATGAAAGGATATCAACCTATTGAAATGGGCCAAACTGCTCCTAAAGGGCAAATGGGTTCTATTCAAGACTATACCGAATGGTGGATTCAAGGTATGTTGAGTCTTATGTTCAACAATCCTTTAAGTTCCTTCTATATTGATACCACAGGAATTGTGGCTTAATCTGATTACAAAGAGTCGGTTTCGGCCGGCTCTTTTTATATATTTTATTTAGTTCTTTAATTTAATTTATGACTATGGCAGAAGATGCAAAACAAGGTGGTGTTAAAGGTACTCCTAGTGCTAAGACTCCATCGAAGAAGGAGATAGATCTTCAGAAAAAAGTAGCTGAGCTGGAAAAACAACAAAAGCAATTAATGCAAGAAAAGACTCAGTTTGAAGAGAGATCCATAAAGGCCGAACAAGAGTTAGCCGGAAAAGAAGTTGCCAAGGTAGAAGAAGGAAAGATACAACCGTCTACACTCGATCCCGAAGTAGCGACTGTTATCAAAAATCTTCAATCACAGGTACAAGATTTAAACAGGCAGGTATCATTTACGCTTGGTGCTATGGAGCCCGGTAAAAGACCCCTGTATCGACCCGTAACGCCAGAAGACTGGCAGGAAGAATCGGTAATATTTACAGCTCGGAGCGTATTATATATTGTGGCATCCTATAAGGATTCAAAAGGTATTGAAATAATACCCCCACATGGCGTAATTGTGTTCCAGTATGCTGCAAGCGATATTCGCAAGACTGGTAGGGAAGAGGAAGTATTGAATTATTGTCAGTATGTTACCAATCTCAAGACAGACATTGAATTTCTGAGGAATCACCCTCATTATGGTATTGCCTTTTCGGAGAATACCAATGTTATGATGGCTGAAGATGTACGTGAGACCCAATTTAAGGTTCGTGCAGCCTCTACGGTAAATGCTATGTCTCCGCAGGCTTTGTATGAAAAATGTAGGAATTATGAAATACCTTATCATGGGTTAAAACTTCCAGAGATTAAGATACTGGTAATTCACAAAATGTCTGAAGAGTTTGTAGCAAGCGCAAAAAAAATTGAAGGGGACAGACAAAAACGAATAGCTGTAGGCATGCATCATTTGGAAAATAAAAAATAATTAAATGGCGATAACCGCTTCTACTGTATTCACGGCAGTTCAAAGTCTTTTGGATGATGATGGATCCGGGAGGTATACGGAAACATATGACCTGGTACCGGCAATTAACCTTGCCATACAGTACCTGGTTACTGTTTTTACTGCTGCATTTGATAGTAAACGATTGCAGCAGGAACAGTTAGGGGAGTTGCTTAAGGTTCTTGTATTTACTCCTACGTTTGTAGGAACGGCTCCAAACTATACTGCGGCTAGGGTTAATCTTACTGATCATGGTACATACACTAGGGATAACATCTGGACCATTTTTGGTATAGAGCCTAATACAGAACATGCGACTGGTACTCCACAAGATTACGTAGGCGGAACAGGGAAGTGGGCTACCAAAATAACCCTATTGGAATGGAATGATTCAATCGATGATCCATTTGCTCCAGGAACACTTATATCTATTCCATCAGAATTTCAGAAGTTTAGTTATATAGGTCCTGTTGTTCTTGATGGGGATGCGGATGATTATATTCTAATACGACCTGGAGGAGCTTTTAATACTACAAACCCAAAAGTGGCAGTATGGGTTCTTATGAATCCTACAGCTATTACATCTGGGACTAGTGTGGTCGAATTTCCTATGTCTTTGGAAAATCTATTGATTCAGAAAACGCTTCAATATATAAGCATGCAGCATGGGGCTCAGGCTCCTTTAGGGGCTGTAACAGAAAAAGAGATTGCAACTTTAATTAATTTAATGAACGGATAATTATGGCAGTTACCGGCGGTGCTACACTTAGAATGATTGTTTATGATCTGTTGAGAGATCTTAAACAGGTTTATGCAGAGGCAACCATTACTCCTTATCAGGCTGCCTATTGGGTGTTGGTGCATGCTGACCGGTTAAAGAAGCTGCATATTGAAAAAAGAGATTCCGGTGCTTTTGTAACGGTATATGATGTGGATGTTGCTGTGGATCCGGATAATGGCCGGAATTATTTTGTGCTTCCTATAAATATATATGATATTCATTTGGACCGTGGTATTGCATATATTTCATATCCTCCGGGAATTGATTTGGATTTGCCAGCGTTTGCTGGGACCGTATTTACTCGGACCAACGTTGAAAAAATCAGACGTTTATATTATAGGGAAGATGAGCGACCATCTCCGGCTAATCCGTATTTTTATAGGATCCAAGATAGGATCTACCTTCTTGGGGTGGAACAGATTGATCTGCTTACAGCGGAGGTGGGGTTGAACGCTACATTTGATCCGGCTTCGACTTCATTAACTTTGGATCAAACGCTGGATTTTCCGCAGGATCTGATTCCTACCTTGAAAAGGCAGATCCTTGATATGGGTCGTTTTGTTATGATGGTCCCCCGGGATATGTCAAACGATGGAGCTTCAATAAAAAGCCCGGGAATGCCGGCAGATAAGATAGTGAGTGTACAGGAACATGCAATGTTTAATAATCCTGATAATATATAATTATGGATATAAACCCGAATAACTTTTTAACTATTCAAGAGGTACTGGCAGATGTTCTGGTAAATATGAACGATGAAGATCAGCGTTTGCTTACTCCAGGGTTTTATCGGATCCAGGTTAAATATGCTTTGGATGAACTGGGGTTTGATACTATGTTCTATGAGGTGGTTGAGGATGAGGAATTATCGGATGATCTTATACACAAGATGCCGATAGGGTGTTATAATCTGAATGATATTAAAATTTATACAGGTACTCCGGATAATGTGGGGTATGTCACAAACGTATATTGGCGTAGGAATGCTAAGACTAGGGGTAAAAATACCGGTGTAACAGCTAACATTAACCTTGGTAATGCTACAGATCCATTCATAAACGCACCATTTTGGACTTCCGGAGCCGCTTACTGGTTCACAGTTCAGAATGGTTTAATTTATTTATCAGATGGATGTGAGAATCATGACTACGTAAGATTTACATACAATGGTATTCCGTCCAAGAGGATAGACGATGTTAAGATGATCCCTCCGGAAACTCGTAAAGGTATTGTGTTGTGGACTACGGAAAAATGTGCTGGAGGATTGAAATCCAGGGATCCTAAATATAGGGGTATCCAGGTGGACGCAGCTGCACAATTGGATGAATATGGTTACAACGGTGCCTGGCATGAGGCCAAGATGAGACTTAGGGAATTGGATAAGAAGAAATTACATGATATACTGGAATATAACGCAAAAATGAAATTCTGATGAAAGAGTTTATTTTACGTCCATCAAAATATGGATCTAATAAAATTACAGATTTGGATATATTACATCCAATAAATGCACATACTATTAGGATGCTTTCTGATACTACATTTACTTCTTTGTTGGATGATGGAATCCCTGCTGGTACAAATCCTTTAACTTGGCATGGTATAGCGGGGTCTCAACCTACCGGAGAATTTATATATGCTAGAGGTAAATTTACTGGTGTTGAAATATCAGCTGGAGTTATAGTTTGTGATGATAGGGTTTTTTTTGGTGGGACTTCTTCTACTTCTACTTCTACTGTTTATTATGTTAGTACAACTGGTGATGATGCTAATGATGGTTTATCTGATGTAACTCCTTGGCAATCTATTCAGTATGCTGAACTTAATGCTCCTCCTGGGGCTACAATTGCTTTAGAAAGAGGTAATACTTGGGTTGAAACAATTGCTTTAGGTATAACACATGGTGGTACGGAAGGTAATCATACTATATGGGATGGTGATTATTGGGGTGCTGGTGCACAAGCTATTATACAAGCAAGTGCAAATAGAGCTACTCCAAATGCTTCAATAGTAAACATAATTAATTGTCATTATGTAACATTTCAAAATATTACAGTTGATGGTAATAATAAACAAACTTGGGGTATTGTTGTAGGTGGTGATATTACAGCTTATTTTTCTCCTGGGAATGTACAAAATGATGAACGTCATATTATAGTTCAAGACTGTGAAATAACGGATTGTGGTGATGGTACAACTTATTGTAATGCTGTGCAAGTGAGGTGTGCTGATTCAGATGTATATGATATTACAATACAAAGGAATACTATTGATGGTTGTTCATCTCATGGGATCACTTTTTATCCACAAATAGCCCAATATATAGGGGGTGCTACTCCAAAAGCAATCATTGGTGGTTATATTGGGTATAATACAATTACTAATTATCATAAATATTCTGGTAACACTGGGAATGGAATACATATTGATTGGGATTCTAGAGATATAATTATAGAACATAATGATATAGCAGATGTTCTTGGTAATGGTGTTGCTTGTATAGCATTGGATTCCGGGGCTGGAGGTAGTATATATTTTCCTACGGATATAATAATGAGATATAATAATTTATCATCTGCTGGAGCAGATGGTATTGCTGCATACGGCGGAGGAGCGTTAACTGTTGATATTTATGGTAATGTCATTACTCTTACTGGAACAGGATTACAAAGGAGAGGAATTGATTTCCATTATGATGATCCATATGATTATACTGGTGCTGCAATTAATATTTATTTTAATACAATAGTTGCTAATGGAACAGATAATCCCTCTTGTCTTTATGATGGAACACAACAAGTTGGTGCTGTTACATTTAAAAATAATATCTTTTATGGTGATGGTGAAAATTTGATAGTTTATGGAACAAGTTTATCTGAACCTATTCATAGTAATAATTTATATTATAAGTCAGGAGCAGGCAATTGGACTAAATTCTTAGGTGTAGAAAGAGATGCAGCTAATACTTTAGTATGGGAACCAACAGCTGTTATTACTGATCCAACATTCACAACTGAATTTACTAATTTACATTTACAAGTAGGTTCACCAGCTCTTGATAAGGGAGTACCTGTTTCAGGTATTATAATAGATATTGAAGGAACAACTTTAAGTACACCGCCTAATATGGGTGCTTATGAAAATACTGCTTAACTATGGCAAAAGAAAGTAAATTTCATATAGAACAACAAGATGTAATTTTCTATGAACCATTTTTAAGTGAATTTGATGTTCGTAGAAATGGGGGTAATCCAGATGCTGGTGCAACTAGTTCTGGTGGTATTGGTTTTACAAATAATGGTGCGCCTGGGTGGACAGGTGCATTAATTAATTTATATGCAAATAATATAATTGTTAATGGTGGTCATTGTATAAAAAATGAGATTCCGATTACAGGAAGGGTTGTGGCAAAAAATAATATTTTTTCTAATCGTGTTAATGATTCAAATCGTAGTTGTATTTGGAATTCTGGAATAGCTGGTGCTACTAGTTGTGATTATAATTTTTATGATAGAACTGGTGCAGCTGGTACTGTTCCATGGGTAATTGATGGTTCAACATGGTACCAGACTGATTATGTGAATCATATTAGCGGATATGATCCGCATTATGCTGTCGGTGATCCTGATTTTGTTACTGAGTTTACGGATTTGCATTTGAATATAGGTTCAGGTGCTATAAATGCTGGTTTAAAAATAGCTGGTTTTGATAAAGATTTTGAGGGTGTTACTTATGAAGATCCGCCTGATCAGGGAATTTTTGAAACAGAGGTTTAGGCATGAAAAATAATACTTTAAATATTTAAAAATCATGGAAGAATGTTATATAATTCCGTCAAAGTACGGATCTAAAAAAATCACTGATACAGGAATATTCCATAGTATAAATGCAGTAACTATTGAAATATTGACGGATGCTACGTTTACATCTTTGAGAGAACTTGGATATGTGGAAATTGGGGCTGGTGTGGCTCAGGTAGATACCATTACCTTAACCGGTTCTGAGGGTACCGCTAATGTTACCGAAGCTGGCGGATTGACAAAATTGGCTACTTGGAACACTTCTCTAACTCAAACAGCCACTGATTTTGTTACTGCTCATGCTGCTGCTTACGCCGCTGTAGGTATAACCCTTACAAGCTCTACTGTAGATCTTATCTTTACTGGGGCTGTAGCTGGTGTATCTTTTGATCATCCGGTTATTACCAATGTAACGCCTGATCTGGCTGGAACTGTAGTAAATACAACACCTAATACTCCTACTCCATTATCATACCATGGTATTTTTGCTGCTGTTGTAGCCGGGGAGAAATTACAT
>Ga0307378_10000365_pt1 | contig 81315 bp, 69 predicted proteins | sample UN1MG_FD_202238 | JGI IMG/M metagenome (GOLD analysis project Ga0307378, IMG submission 202238) | Soil microbial communities from Risofladan, Vaasa, Finland - UN-1 | ecosystem: Environmental > Terrestrial > Soil > Coastal area > Acid sulfate soil | place: Finland: Risofladan, Vaasa | collected... | reverse complement strand
CGGATTCGGAGTTCTTTAAGTATATGAAGGGCTACATGGGTGAGAGATAATGTGGGGGTTGAAAGATGGTGACTAACTGAAGCAGGGAGCTATCGGCACCTCAAAATGTTGCATGTTTCAAGTGCAAACAGGCACTCCAAGGCAGCTGTTGACCTTATCTAATGCATCTTGAAATATGTGTCTTTCACAGAGACACTTTGGCTCCCAGGCTCAATCCGATATTGAAGTTCCAACCACGATATGTAATCTTAAAATAACGGGAAGTTCATTTTCTGGCAAGCTATACAAAATTTTTAGCCTACAAAATCCAGCCCCAACATATTGTGTACCTATTTAATTGTTCCTATGACTTCGCTGACGGCATATTTTGGTGGAATGGGAAGCACAAGATGAACATGATCAGCCGATACATGACCCTCTATTATTTCAGGACCCTTCCATTCACTGACCTTTCGTATCAAACCCCTTGCTTTGTGCCCTATTGTACTGTGCAATATCCTGAATCGATACTTTGGGCAGAAAATAATGTGCTAGTTGGACAGATATGTGGTATGTAATAATTGTTCGTATAAGTCCAAGGTGTTCCTCCTTTCTACCCATATCGGGCTGGCAATCACAGTGCCAATTTGGAGGGACACCTTTTTCTTTTCACTAGCAAAGCTCAACTATAGCATCCCGCTACGCGGGATGGGTTTTGGAAATTACTAAAAATCATGTGATATCCAATACCTGCAGAGTTAGGTGAGTTGAGTCAATAGGCAATTTTCTTTATAATATGAGCACATGTGGAAACTGCAATTGAAATACTAAACCCGGAGTCTTGCTCAGCTAGAATTTTAAAATACGGCGGATATAAAGTAGGTCCAGTTATAGCTGAACAGCTGTGGCCCAAGATTTGCCAGCATAAATGGTTCCTTTCCGAGAAGGTAGGGCGGGATGTGGGAATCAAAGTCGCCTGCTTGGACTTTATGGAAAATGTCGAGGCCATAGATAGAGATCTTGCCGAAACAGAAAGGATCAGTCTACTAAAGGAGCTGGGAGCTCAAATGATCGACCGATCGATCTGGGAGACCATTTCTGATTCTCAACCTCCTAAACAAATCATTGAAAAGAGAATAATCCTCCCGCTTACTAAGGCTGATTTAGCTCGAAAGCACAGCGTCATTCCTCCCCGAGCTATCATACTCTTTGGCCCCCCAGGTACCGGCAAGACACACTTTGTCAGGGCTATCGCTGGAATTCTTCAGTGGTGGTTCATTGAAGTTAGCCCTACTACTTTATTGGCTCAAGGGGAAGATCGGTTTGGCACCAACCTCAAAAGTCTAATGGAAAAGGTTCGGGAGTTAGATGAAGCGGTGGTTTTTATAGATGAGTTTGAGGAACTTGGCACTAGCCGCGATTATGGGACTCGCGTTGACAAATCGGTTACAAACGAGTTTCTCAAACAAGTCCCCTTGCTAAAGAGGCAAGAGAGAAAAGTTTTGCTGATATGTGCAACCAATTACATTCGGAGGCTGGACCAAGCACTTTTGCGACCGGGTCGCTTCGACTGCATCATTCCTGTAGGGCTTTTGGATGATCAAAGCTGTCGAGGTGTTTTTGAGCATTATTTATCAAGCACAAATCGTGGGGAGGTTGATGTAGAAACGATTTTGCCTATGGTTTCGCTCTTTACTCCTGCGGACATTGAATATCTTTTCCACAAGGTCAGGCAATACACTTTTGAAAAAGAATACTTAGAAGGAAAAGACTGTAGTGTGACAACAAGGACCTTTCTACAGATGATTCCTAAAGTGCGGCCATCCCTAACTGATGAAATTATCGAGGAATTTGAGCATGACCGGATCCACTACACTCGGTTTTAGGCCAAGCCTTTTGACAAAACAAACGACGCATTCATTCAAATTCCAAGGAAAAGGACTGTCTGGCAGTTGCGGCTCAGTCGGACAGCAGCATTAGAAAGGATTCGATGTTCCTGATACTAGACTTCCTAGATTTTTAGGTACAGATCGTAGTCATACTTTAGTCCCACGGCCCAAAAATCCATATTTCGATAAGCAAGCTGAAAAAATTCCAGATTCAAGGATGCTGCTATAAGTGTAAAGCCTCCCACGAGTCTCCTGGGTTACTACTACTATACGCAACATACACACGCGGGGTGCATAATCCTAACTGAAGTAGGCAGTGACTACCCCTTCCTAAAATTGACGAATTCCGGTTGAAGTATAGTTTTAGATTCATTTTGGATTGTGGGAGTATATATGTGACGCCGATTAATTATTCAGCATTTTTGGCCTCACCTACCTTCGAGTATCAGGCTAGGTGCGGTGACGAACACACAATATGTGGAGGTGGGTAGAATCTAGAAAAAGTTGCGATCACTTGCCAGACCCACATACCATAAAATCCCCTTTTCATTGTGGGTATGTCTCTCGTATCACAGACCTAATATGAGAAAACGATCCGCCTACAAAAGAGGCTTTCAGAAAGATGGTTTTTCTAATCTGCATCATTCACGAAACTAGCAATAGTTAAGGTTAGACTCCTATTTCATAAAAAGGGAATCCTTATCAATTCAATAATAATTAACTGGTAGGCACCTGTGGCGCTGGCTTACCTTCTAAACTGTCAGAAACAAGGCCCCCAAGAAACATTGCAAACGGCGCGATATCCTGTTCTACGCTCGCGCTTTCCAACGCAGCCATATAGTCGTCTCGCTTTTCCAGTGGAATAACGGTCCAGGGGTACCCGCCCCCAGCGAGCATCACGTTCATAAGAAATCGTCCCATACGGCCATTGCCATCCATGTACGGATGGATATATACGAGCACGAAGTGCCCCAGAACAACACGCACCGATGGTTCCGGCTCTTCTCTCAGCAAATCAAAGAATGCCGGCATGCAGTCCTGCACCGCTTCATGGCGCGGTGGCACATGCATTGAGCGGCGGACATATGCCTGGCCGTTGCGGTAGCCAGCGAGGACCGCTGTCCGCAAGAGGCCGGCTGTTACGCTCGGCCCAAACATCTCACGGTACCAGGCACCGTGATCATCATCGCCAACTGCCCCGGGATTAGCGCCCTCTAGTACCTTGCGTACGCTTTCGCGGACCGCCTGATAGGCCTGCCAGTAACCGCGTGCGGTTAAAGCATTACGGTGTTCGCGGTCATCCTCATTTTCATCCGGATTCCACTCGCCTATGCGGGCCCGTTCGATCAGCACAGGGCTGACCCGGTAGCCTTCAATGGACAACGAGTGATAAGCGTCCGTGACGTACATGTCATCGGCTGCCTTGAGATAGGCAGCGTTGTCGGAAGGCCGGCCAGGGGCGGCCGGAAATTGTTTGAGGATTGGTTCTCGCATCTGTTGCCACATTAGGCGAATACGGTTCACGTACGGCGATTGTTCACGCGCTGGCAGGATCAGATTTATTGTGTCTTCGAATGGATCTTTTTCACGAATGTCGTAGTCTGCGGTTTGCATTGTTTTGACAATATCGTCGGCAATGCGGTCACGTCCGATATTTCGGAACGCACCTGCGAGACGGCCGGCAACCGTGGTGTGGCCACCATCAAGGAGCAATGCAAGCACATCTGATGCATTGCGCACCATGGCCAGAGCCGCGCGTGCGTCCGTTGCGTTCTGTCGAAAGAATCCAGATCTGCAGCTCACCAGGCCCGCAGGTACAGAGAACAGACGCAAGCCGTCCTTCTCTTCAATTTGTCCAGCCTCGGGCAGGGCCGCACGCGTATCGAATAACGACGTATCATGCGGCAGCGCTGTGATCTTGTTGCGGGCCATCGGTGAGCGTACAAGCAGTTGGTGTGGAACCTTCATGTTCCCGGCATGCAGCAATAGCGACTGCTCAGGAGAGAGGCTCCAATTCGTCCCAAAACGCTCCTGTAAATAGGCTGCACAGAAACCCCAGAACGATGCGTACCATGCCGTGCTCTCTCCCGTGGCCTCGTCCGGGCGGCCAGGGATGTACCAGCCCTTCATGACCTCTTGCAAGAAGCCGTTTTTGACCAGGCGTTCCCGATGCCTCCTGGACAGATCACCTGAACGCACGGCGACGACACCGCGGTCTTGCAGTGCTCTCAGGGCCTCAAGGGATTCGGCCAGTTTTTCATGTGGGCTTGCCATAGCTCTCGTGCTTTCGTTAGCTTATTGCGCCGTACAATTATTAGCTTTTCATGCATTACCAAATTTAGCTTATTTAGTTGTATCATTGTTAGCTTATTTTGTCGAGCGCTATTTAGCTTATTCTGTCCTGCAACTATTAGCTTTTCCTGCGTACCCGTCCAAGAAGCCTCCACCGGCCGTGGCAAGCGGGTCGTTGGTTCTAAAACAACTTATTTCGTATTGTCTTACAAACTACGCTTTTTTTGAGCGAAGACCAGGAGGAGAGGGACGTCCATTTGTAAATCAGTAACTCCCGACCAGCAATGGTTTTGATTCCTTCAATTCTCAGATATCTTGCCAGACCCACATACTATCAAATTCCCGTTTCATTGTGGGCATGTCCCTCGTATCCCAGACCTAAGAGGAGAAAACGATCCGCCTACAAAAGAGGCTTTCAGGAATCGTGATTTGTTTAGAGAATCGAGCACTGCTTGCTGTTTGATATTCGATTCCATAATCTCTCGTGAGATCAGCCGATGTTCAAGTAGAAGCTCTGACAAGAAGCGCACACTTTTCGAGCATTGTTGCCCACCCCAAAATCTTATAGATAAGCCCCCTTCTGCATTAAGGTAAAGTAGAATTTTCCGAAGCCCTCCTTATTTTTCTTCTTGATCGGATAGACTTTTTGTCTTTTAATGAATCAAAGGCCCTTGTTTAGACCAACCGACGTTATCCGGAGTTGCTCTTATGGGCACAGAAACTTCAAACCCAAATTCTCTCTGTTTCACCCTCACTATTATTAAACCAGAAGGAGGAAACCAGCATGAAACATTTCTTCGTAACGTTGACTCTCATCGTTAGCGTTTGGCTGGCCATCGTGGCCTTCTTCCACGAAGAAGGGGACGCTATGCCGATGTTTGCCAGAAGACTTGGGATGAGCTGCAGCAGCTGTCATACGGCCTGGCCCGCGTTGAACGCTGATGGACGCAAATTCAAGGAGAACGGGTATAAGCTCGACCGTGATGAGGAGCCCGATGCGGTGCTCTCGGATTTCCTGCAGTGGGACAAGGGCTTCCCCATCGGTGCCCATATAAAGGCGCGGCCATACGACAAGCAGGATTCCGGTGATGAGAAACTCCGTGCCATTCACGAGGTAGAAGTACTCGTAGCCGGTGTGCTTTACAAGAACGTGTCCGGGCGCTTCGAGATGGAAGCGGAGGATGAAGACAACTTTGAGCCCTTTATCGCCGAAGCAAGCATCGGGTACCATCACTCCGACGCCATCAACCTCCAGTTCATCTGGGGTCCTCTGCACGACTGGGATCCTTACGATACCTATGGCCTCCGCTCATTGACCCGGGGAAGCCCTGCCGTGGTAGACCAGACGTATGGCGGAGCTGACAACAACGAGGGCTTGAGCACCCGGCGCCAGATGGTCACCCTCTATGGGCGCCCCTGGGAGAAACTCTTCTATAGCCTCGGCAGGACTGGGGTCGCCAAAGATGCTGAAGGCGTAAACCCCAACAATATACACGGTCGGCTGGCCTTTGAGTTTCGCCCGGATATCATGGTCGGGTTATTTGGTATCGAAGGGAAATGGGAGGATTCTGCAAGCAACATAGACCGGGACTTCAGCCGTTATGGTATTGACGCGCAAGCCGAATTTCCTCTCTCCCTGGGGCCTCTTTCGGGAAACCTCCGGCTGCAGGGTGTCTACCTCCAGGCAGAAGACGACCGGGCCACCAGCGGACAGGAGGATAACAGCGCCTGGTATGGGCAGGTTTGCTATGCGGTAACAAAGGGTGATCGACCCACCTGGGTCCCTCTGGTACGCTTTGATAGCTATGAGAGTAATGACGGCAGGGATGAGTTCCAGGAGCTCACCTTAAACCTGGGCTACTACTTTACCGAAAACATCAAAGCCTTTGCCGAATACTGGGACCAGCTTGACGTTCCGAGTGGTGTAGATGAAGATTCGCGCTTCACCCTTCAGCTTGAAGTGGCATTCTGAAGAGGCTCACCTTTTTCCTTGAGTGCACAAAGCTAGTGTTTGGTATCGGTTGAGTGAACGGGGGAAAGTATACAAAGGCGGTAACAGGAATATCGACTCAGGAAAACGGTAGCCTACGTTGCAGCCCATGTGGCTTTTCGCGAACCCGAGATATCGGCTCTACACTAACTTAGGCAAATCTAGGGACCAGGAATACCCATGAGGGAAAGGAGACTGAAATCATGCCAAAAGATCCGGTAAGAAAAAGAGGACGTTGTTTCTGAATGAACTTAAGGCGGGACGTTGGTTCTGAAACAACTTACCAAAAGGTTTAAAACAGCAAAACAGATATGTTCATAAGTGCTTTAGAACCTACGTCCCCTCCTATGATTTTTCGTTTGGCAAAATCGATGTGGCCGCCTGCAAACAGACCGAAGAAATCATGCTCTCCCAAAAGCTGATTCCAAAACCGGTTAACAGGGAAAATTTATTAAAACCTGTAGTTAAGTAAAGCGTTCAGCTCAACCAATTATTAAAATTCCTGTTTTGGGATTGGATAAAGAGAATCGGCAGGTGGAGATGACTGATTTTGCGACGGTACCGCAATAAAGGGGCCAGGGTGCCCCATATGCGAACTCCTTGCTAAAATGGCAAAAAAGACGGGACAGTAGCGGTGCGCATCTCCCTTTCCATCACCAGAAGCTATTCCGGTTGAATTACCGATGAAGCAATGCCTTCCCCAATCGGCGTGCACCCTCTTCCAATTCATCACGCGAAAACATGGTAAAATTGATGCGGCAATAGCGCTCCCCACCACCGTTGGTAAAAAACAGGGCTCCAGGTATGTACGAAACGCCCGCAGCCTCCGCGGCAGGTAAAAACGTAGCGCTATCTATTTGCGCTGGCAGTCGCAACCAGACAAAAAATCCGCCCTGGGGTATCAACCAGCGGCAATCTTGGGGCAGATGTTCTTCGAGGGCATTTACCAGCACATCGCGGCGCTCTCGATAGGTATCGCGTAAAATAGGGACTTGTTGATCCAGCAGTCCCAGCTCTATAAAGGCAGCCACCACGTGCGCCGTAAAGTGATTCAGACCGCCACCGCTATCCAATACCCCGCTTTGCACACAACGCTGAACGATCTCGGGTGAGGCGAACACCCAGCCTAAACGCAGCCCCGGTGCTAGGACCTTGGAAAAAGAACCCAAGCGGATTATCGATCCTGCCGGTGCCAGACTATAAATCGATGGCGGAGGCGGTCTATCGTACCACAGCTGGTAATAGACATCATCCTCCACAACGATCAAATTAAATTGCTGAGCCAACTCTGCCAGGGCGCTGCGCCGCTCAAGCGTTAACGTAATGCCGCTGGGGTTGTTGAACGTCGGCACCAGGTAGAGCAGGCGCGGGGGCTTTCTCCGGCGTTGAAGCGAGTTCAGTGTTTCTTCGAGGGCATCCACATTCAATCCCTCATCGTCGCTGGGCACCGAAACTAAGTCCAGACGGTGATCGCGCATCACGCGCAGCGCCAGGTGATATGTTGGAGACTGCACCAATGCCATATCGCCGGGTTCCGTCAACAGCATACACAGCATATCCAGTGCTTGCGACGCGCCTCCCGAAATCAATACCTGCTCCGTGGGAGGTGGTGTTTCGCCTTGCATGCGCCCCAACCAGGCACACAATTGATTAATCAAACAGCCCGGTCCTTGCTCCGCCCCGTACGATAATGCCCGGGAAGCTTCACGTTCGAGTATGACTTGCGTAGCCTGCAGAACCCCAGCGGCTGGCAGCAAGGCCAGATCAGGATGCCCGGCTCTGAATTCGATAATCCCAGGACGAAGGTCATATTGTACATCGGGTAAGGTTAAAATCATCTTTACTTTCCATTCACTGTTCACAACGGTGATGAAGATATCTGGAATTGACACGTTTACACTGGATGTCCTTCTTATTATCATCTGTTGCGGAGATCAAACAATAATTTTCTTTCGGTGAAACATCAAACGAACGACCTAGATTTCTCTTGACAACTACTGAAGATATTAAAAAGTTGGACCAACTCGTTGAGGATAAAAAATTAGCTCCAAGACACCGAGCGAACCGTTATCGCAACGATACCCCTTCTGAAAAGCGGGACGTTGCCAATTTATGCAACTTAGGAAAACAGGGGACATGTTGAATTTGATGAATTGAACTGCAAGGGGTCAGGCCTGCCCTTGGCTCTTGCTTAGTTCTCAAAGCTTTTGAACTTAAAGTGATCAAGCGCCGCACCATTCCAGATACCTGCCATGCGCCCATCTTATCAAAACCCCTCTTTATTGCTGCTATCTTCCGGATATACCTAGAACGAGAGCACAAGCCTAGGCACAAAAAAGGAGGCTTTTAAGAAGTAAGGTTTCGAAGAAATCGATACCTGCTTGATATTGCAGATTTGATTGCGTAATCTTTAGTGAAATCAGGCGATGTTCAGGTAAAAGCTCTGCCAAGAAGCGCATACTTTTCGAGCATTGTTGCCCACCCCAAAATGTTGTAGATAAACCCCCTTCTGCATTAAGGTAAAGTAGAATTTTCCGAAGTCCTCCTTATTTTTCTTCTTGATCGGATAGACTCCTTTTTGGTTAAATGAAGTAAGGGCCTTCGTTTAGATCAGCCAACCTCTATACCGAAGTTACGAACCGGGCGCCTCAGGAGAAAGAGGTCCTTTCTTAAGTTCATGCCAAATCAAAAGGGGGTGATTGGTATGCTTTAAGATTTTGTCTGTAACTGAGGCTAAGTGCTTCAATTCGCAAATACCATAACGTATTTTCATCACCAGAAAGTCAGCAATCGCTCACATAGCACTTAGTCCCGAGTAAGTAAATACGTTATCGAATTTATGAATCGAGGGACTAAGGCAGTAAACCCATAGAAAAATAAAGAGATGAGGTAAAGCGATGAAAAAGTCCTTGTTTGTTTTGGGGTTAGTGTTAATTAGCGGCCTAATCCTCTTCCCGCTCGAGGGAAAAAGCCAGATGGGACCCGGCATGATGGGTCCGGGAGGTGGATACGGAGCGTGGAACTACTGCCCATACTGCGGCGGCCCCGTTGGTCCCGGTGGAGGATACGGCATGGGTCCCGGCATGATGGGGCCAGGCTATGGCAGTGGTCCGGGGATGATGGGACCGGGGTACGGCAGAGGGCCTGGTATGATGGGGCCTGGCTATGGGCCTCAGTATGGCCCACCCCATGGGCCCCCGTATCAACAGCCCCGGGAGCCTATGAAAGAGAAGGATGCCGAGCAAATCGTTGAGAATTACCTGGGGGCCGCGAGAAACCCCAACCTGAAGCTGGGAAAAATCACAGAGAAGGACACCTACTTCGAGGCCGAGATCCTCACCAAGGAGGGTTCTCTCGCTGACAAATTGGCCGTTGATAAGAGCACCGGCTGGATGCGGTCAATCTACTAAAACTAGGAGGCACCTCAAAGATCACGAAGCTACGAGGTGCCTCCACACAAAGGAGGAGGATACGAGATGAATCTTGCGCTCACAATCCTAAGGGAGCTAGCAATACAGTGGCGTGGGTATGAATGGGGCCATGGCCCCGGGATGATGGGGTATGGATACGGCATGGGGTGGTTCGGACCCATTCTTATGATTGCCTTTTGGATTGCAGTCATCGTCGGGATTGTTTTCCTGATCCGCTGGCTGGTTCTCTCAGTACGGCCCGGGAGCCATGGTACCGCTGCTGGTGAATCAGCCCTTGAGATCCTCAAGAAGCGGTACGCACGAGGAGAGATCAACAAGGAGGAGTTCGAGGAAAAGAGAAAGGATCTGACGTAGCGTATCAACCCCAATAGAAGGAGAAACGGAGGTGAACGTCAGCAGAAGGACATTTCTGAAGACAACCTTAACGGCTGTGCTGGCCAGCGGCCTTCCCTTATTTCCACCATGGCCTGCCCGGGCCGCAGCTGACAGAAAGGTGCGAGAATTTCGTCTCTCGGCGTCACCTGCCAAGGTGAACCTTGGTCTTGGCTCGGATTTTACGGCATGGACCTATAACGGAAGGGTTCCAGGACCGGAGATTCGAGTTCGAGAGGGCGAAACCATACGGGTCGTACTCAAGAACTTTCTCCCTGAGGGAACGACCATACACTGGCACGGAGTGCCTGTTCCCTATCTCATGGATGGAGTTCCGGAAGTGACCCAAAAGGCGGTGAACCCGGGAGAAAGCTTCGTTTATGAGTTTGAGGCTACACCTGCGGGCAGCTATATCTACCACTCGCACGTTAACTACCAGTTAGACCAAGGCCTGTATGGTGCTTTGATCATCGAGCCCTCTCATGAGCACAATCCCCATGATCGAGAGTACACCCTGGTGTTGGAAGATTGGGTCATGAGGGATGGAGGTGGGGTCGCCGACACACGGCGGCGCCCGCCCATGGGCATGATGATGCGCGGTATGGGAAGAGGGAGAGAAGGCTTCAGGACGGGACAGGAACCTCTTTTAGAACCTGTTTATGACGGGTATGCCATAAACGGCAGGGTATATCCTGGGGCGGAGCCCCTTACCGTAGAAACGGGTGAGAGGGTAAAGCTGAGAATCCTCAATGCATCATCGGCTACAATATATGAGCTTGCCCTGGCAGGCCACACCCTAACCATCACCCACGTGGACGCCAATCCTGTTAAGCCTGTGGATACGGATGTTGTTCGTATCGGCATGGGAGAGCGCTACGATGTGGAGTTCGTGGCGGATAATCCCGGCGCCTGGTTCTTGGCAGCCCGGGAGCGAGGCTTCGGTGAGGGGGCCCTTCGGGTCCCAATTATCTATAAGGGAGTTAGCAGCAAGGAGGCGGTTCCACCTCTATTCCGCCGTGGGATGCGGCTTGCCTCCTATTGGGATTTCCAGGCACTGCATCCTATGGATTTGTCGGCTGCAGGGCCGCCTCAGCGGCTCTATTCACAGACATTGAGTGGAGGTATGCACTCAGCCTTCTGGACGATTAATGGTTATGTCTACCCGAATTCAGAGCGCCTCGTTGTTGGGAAGGGAGAACGGGTACGGATCAGCTACGGGAATCAGAGTATGATGCCCCATCCCATGCACCTGCACGGGCATTTCTTTAAGCTGATAAATCCATCTCTACCGCCCGAGCAATGGATCCTTAAGGATACCGTCATCGTAGACCCGATGCAGCGCATTGACATCGAGTTCTTGGCCGATAACCCGGGAAAATGGTTTCATCACTGCCATAACCTCTACCACATGGAGGCCGGAATGGCCAATGTGGTAGTCTATCGCTCGGAGTAAATCGGCAAAATCAGGCTCATGGGGGCTTCTGAAGCCAGAGGCACACGGCCCATATAGTCGTGAGTGAGGCAGAGGTTGTGAAGAGCGGGATGTCCATTAAATTGTAAGATTCTTCTCGATCACTGCTACGCCGCAAACCTGACTGAAAGTTCGACGTATCTTAGCAAACGCCCATTCTACTAAATCCCCCTTTCATTGTGGGTATCTCGCTCGTATCCCAGACCTACGATCAGTAAAAGATCCGCCCCAAAAAGAGGCTTTCAGCAGGATGATTTCTCTAACCTGCGTTATTCACGAAACCAGAGGCTTCGTTAATAAGCACCTGCAAGAATGCGAGGAAGAGGGGGCCTGGATGGGGCAGGGGTGCAGGAAAATCTTTGGATCACTCTTGACAAAAAAGCTAAGCCTGGCTATCTTGAAATTGCAGACTAATCAGAATATTCAGAATAATCTGATAAGGAGCATGTCATGGCAGAACCAAAACCGAGTGAGAGTCAGGCTACGACCGGATCGAACCCATTGAACACTGGGTGCTGTAGAATCGACGCCCTTGTCACTATTGACGGGCGCGGTCAACTGGTGCTTCCGAAAGAATTGCGTGAAAAAGCCGGCATCAAGGCCGGCGATAAGCTTGCGGTAATTAGTTGGGAGCGGGAAGGTGCGGTCTGCTGTTTAACATTTTTGAAGGCCGATGAGTTTGCGGGTTCAGTGAAAACCATGCTCGGGCCAATGATGAAGGAAATCCTGGAGTGAGGTGATACCGTGGAAGATGTAAGAGATGTGGTACGAGACAAATATGGGGAAATTGCCAAAACCAGAAGCTCATGTTGCGGCCCTGCCGCTTCATGCTGTGGACCAGGCGGACAGGCGGAGAGCATAAGCATGGCCATGGGATATTCAGGCGAGGAGCTCAAATCCGTCCCCGATGATGCAAACCTGGGACTCGGCTGTGGCAATCCCACGGCCCTGGCATCACTCAAGGAGGGTGAAATCGTTCTCGACCTCGGCTCAGGGGGAGGACTGGATTGTTTTCTTGCAGCCGAAAAGGTGGGGCAGTCGGGAAAGGTTATCGGGGTGGATATGACACCTGAGATGGTCAGCCTTGCTCGCAAAAACGCTGAGAAAGGAAATCATACAAACGTGGAATTTCGGCTTGGTGAGATTGAAAATCTTCCGGTGGCTGACAACACGGTTGATGCGATTATCTCAAATTGCGTTATCAATCTCTCCGCTGACAAAGGGAGGGTTTTTCGAGAGGCCTATCGGGTGCTTAAACCCGGGGGCCGGCTGATGATCTCCGATATCGCTCTGCTTAAGCCGCTCCCTGAATTTGTGAAGGAAAGCATAGCAGCATATGTGGGCTGCGTGGCCGGTGCACTTCTGAAGGATGATTATATTTCGGCAATGACCTCTGCGGGCTTTGAAAACGTTACGGTTGTAAATGAAAAGCCATTTGCTATCACGATGGCAGAGTCATCGGATCCGCTTGTTCAATCGCTTATTGATGAGTTCAATCCATCGCCAGAGCAAGTTAAAGACCTAGCAGGGTCTATTGTAAGCATTAACGTAGAGGGGAAGAAAGTAGCTGAATGCTGAGTACTTCTGCCGCCCAAGGTCGCGGTGCCGCGAAAGATACAAACGCCTTAACGGATGGCGAGTCCTATTGTTTGTTGGCTCATGATGAGGTCTTTTGTGAAGGATGGGTTGACAAAACAAATCAAGTGTGCACAAACCAACCGATCACACGCAGGGTCAGCCTATATGCGTATGAGGCAAATGGCATGAACATCACGATGATGCCTCGTTGGGTTGCCGTCCAGATGGGGATTGGAACCGTAGCTTAGGGGTGGCGCATGTGCGGACTTCGGCCACTGTTGCAATGGCGGCAATGACGGATCAAGTATCATTGCGGAAAAGTCGATGTGCACAGGGATATGCTGGATCAAGTGCTTCGGGCGCACCCGCCCAGCCGGGACAGAGTGTTCCGGAGGTCCACCGAACGCCAGCAAATAATAACGGAGGGAACGGATGATTATCGATATTTACAGTCACATTTTTCCGACCGGCTTTTATAACAAAATGACCGAGATCGCGCCCAATCTGGCCAATTTGGGCAAACGCTTAAAGAACGTTAAACTGCTCCACGACCTGGATGAACGATTTAAGAAAATGGACGCGTTCGGCGATTACCGCCAGGTCCTCTCGCTTCCGAACCCGCCGATCGAGGCAATCTCATCACCAGACCTGGGTCCGGAGCTCGCCAAGATCGGCAATGACTCAATGGCCGAGCTGGTGGAAAAACATCCCGACCGCTTCCCAGCCTTTGTAGCGGCATTGTCGCTCAATAATCTGGAAGCGGCGATGGACGAACTGCACCGCGCCATCAAGGACCTCGGCGCCCGTGGAATTCAGATGTTCACCAATGTCAACGGTCGGCCCTTGGATGATCCCGAATTCGAGCCCCTATTTGAGGCAATGGCCGAGCACGATCTGCCAATCTGGATGCATCCTGCCCGGACGGCCAACACCAGTGACTACGACACCGAGCCACGCTCGCGTTTCGAGCTATGGTGGTGTTTCGGCTGGCCATACGACACCTCAATCGCCATGGCGCGGCTGGTTTTCAGCGGTTTGTTCGACCGTTATCCCGGCATAAAGATTCTGACCCACCATCTAGGCGGTATGATCCCCTATTTCGATGGGCGCGTAGGCGCAGGGCTTGAGGTGCTGGGTAGCCGCACTACCGATGAGGATTACTCTGACGTACTGTCGTCGCTGAAACGCCCGCATCTTGAGTATTTCAAGATGTTCTTTGGAGATACTGCGCTGTTTGGCGCGGTAATCGGGCTCAAGTGCGGGCTGGAATTCTTCGGACGAGACCACGTGGTCTTCGCAACGGATGCGCCCTTTGCGCCGGTCGAAAAGACCATCGCCGCAATCGAGCAGCTCGAGCTTACCGAGGCCGATAAGAGACAGATATATCATCGCAACGCCGAAAAACTCATGAACGTTTCGTTCGACTAGGCTGACGGCCACGAGTATCCAGGGCGAAATGCAAGCTCGAATTCCGGGGACACCACGGTCCTTTCTTGAGCAATGTTTTGCTTGCCATAATACGCTATACGAAATACCCCCTCCTCACATGATCATTTGCCTGTCGGGACACTGCAAAGCTCTTTAATGATGAAATGGTTCGTCGTCTTCAGGTTTTTGAGCGACAGGCAAAGAAAAGGCTTATGGTTCTTCATGCTGCTCCCAGCCTTGAAGCCTTAATGCTGAATCCAGATAACAGATTTCACGCTTTAAAAGGAGACAGAAAGGGACACTATGCCATGAGCATTAACAAGCAATGGCGTGTTTGCTTTGGGTGGCGTGCAGGTAATGCATATAATGTAGAAATAATCGACTATCACTGAGGCATTATTAAGGGTGCATAAAAGATTCTCGATCCAATCACTCCGGGTGAAATCCTGCGCGAAGATTTCATGGAGCCATTGGGCATCAGCATTAATCGGCTTTCTCGTGATCTGGCTGTGCCGCCGAACAGGATTAGCGAGCTTGTGAATGGCAAACGAGCCATTACGGCTGATACCGCTCTCAGGTTACAGCGTTATTTTGGAGTTGAAGCGCAGTTCTGGCTTAATCTTCAGGCTGAATATGAACTGAGAACACTGCGGCGAAAGATCTGGAGTGACATTGAACAGCGAATCATTCCGATACGGTACCCCAATATTTTGATTTCTTCAAGAAATAGATTCGACCTAATGGAGTTTAGCCAAAATGGTTTTCACCGACTTTTCGCCATACCCCTCAAAAACTCCAATAACTTATCCTTCTGGTTGAACTCTGGATTTTCGATAACCAAATTAACAAGTCTATCAAGGATCTCTCCCACCTCGGGGCCGGGCCGAATGCGCAGCAGAGTCATGACGTCGTCACCGTTCAGTGCCAGATCCGATACGGTGAGCGGGGGCGACTGGGTCAAGAGGGAATGGATTCGTGCCCTAAAGGCATCAAGATCCGTTTCAAACCCCCTGCCCCAGCCGTGTGCGAGATCATCAGCCCTTCTGAGTTTGATAAGGTCGTCGATGTTGTCCGGGCCTGCCCGTTTGACAAAACGCCTCAATGCCCTCTCAGTCAACTCCCGTTTATATTCAAACATGTGATTGCCAATGAGATTGGTCACCCGGGCGATCATGTCATTGCTGAACCGGAGCCTTGTCATGATCTGTTTGGTCAGCTCTGCGCTGGCAGCGGCATGACCGAGGAACCTCCATCGTCCGTTGGCCTTTTTTCTTACCCGCGGTTTGGCAATGTCATGAAACAACGCAGAGAGCCTCAGAACAGGATCGGGTACAACTGAGTCAATGGTCTCCATGATGTGCCGGTAGATCGTATACCGGTGGTAGTCGTTCTGTCGCTTTCTGTATCCTTCAAGGAGTTCGGGCAAGATCCTTTTAAGAAGACCTGTCTTCCTCATCAGGTTGAACCCCTTCGAGGGCTTTCTCGCTAACAGTATCTTCAAGGGCTCATCCCGTATCCGCTCTCGAGCTACCCCATCGATAGTGTGGGCCAAAAAGCATACCGCCGTGAGGGTTTCTGGGTCGATGGAGTACCCAAGCTCCACGGCAAACCGTATAGCCCTTATCATCCTCAAGGGGTCCTCTTGGAAGCGCTCCGATGGATTCAGCACCGCCCGCACCACCCTTCCCGTTATATCGCTCCTCCCATTAAAAGGGTCGATGATTTTCCCATCGGTTATGTCGTATGCCATGGCATTAAAGGTAAAATCCCGGTGGGCAAGGTCTTCCTCAATGCTGTGCCCGAACCCCGTTGCGCCCCTGAAGGTGGTCGCCTCATAATGCCTCCTTTGGTAGACAAGTGTCACGGTCCCGTGTTTGAGGTCAAACCGTCTCAGATCATGAAAAAGGTGATGAATCCTGTCCGGCGTTGCATCGGTGGCTACATCCCAGTCTTTGGGCTCGTTACCGAGCAGAGCATCCCTGAGAGCCCCTCCCACAATGTGCGCCCGGTGCCCATGTTCGATGAGCCTCCTTATGATCGAGAGAACGAATTCGGGTATGCTCTGCCCCTGTATTTCTAGAGGTGTTCTATCTTGCATGACACGCAAGCCCTGTTTTGATCTTGCAAACGGCCTTATAGTCGTTTGTTTGCCTTTGTGCGGGAGCACGTTTCGAAATAGGCTTTCATTGGTAAGATTATTTTTTTCTTAACCGCCCTTTCGCTGCGCTCCTTCGAGACACGGAGAGCACAGAGAGGGGTATAGTTTTCCTGATGGGGAGACGACGATCAGGAAAAAACTCAGCCCTCCGGGCAGCTTTTCGCTCCTTCATTTGGCCGTGGCCTGGTCGCCGTATCACTATATACCAAGAGGCATCGCATTCAAACAGGTTTCCGGGAAAAGGTTGACGGGATCGAACCGTATTCATACAATATTCGCAGTCTGACCCCAGATCGCAAACGCGCACCGATGCAAAACCGGCAGGGAATGGCGGGCAGGCGAGCAAACCGTGACGTTCAGTTTTGAAGAACGGAACAAACATAAGGGTGTTGCCGAGGGCAGCGCCGATAAACGGAGAACGGATATCGGTGAAAAGAGAACGGTCATCTGAGATCCACATCGGTACCTCGGGCTGGAACTACGATCACTGGAGGGAGGCATTCTATCCTCAGGGCTGCCCAAAATCCAAGTGGCTTCAGTTCTACGCCGAACACTACCGGACCGTTGAGCTCAATGCCTCTTTTTACCGGCTCCCCAAACCCCAAACCTTTGAGACCTGGCGCAAAAAGACACCTGCTAATTTCCTCTGGGCGGTGAAGGCCAACAGATATATCACCCACATCAAGCGGATCAAGGATGTCCGGGAACCGCTGGAGCGGTTTTTTAGTGCCGCGGACCTCCTGAGGGAAAAACTGGGCCCAATCCTCTTTCAGCTGCCGCCCTCTCTTTCCTTTGATGAAACGGTATTGTCCGGCTTTTGCAAAACCCTCTTCGGCAACCACCGTTACGTCCTGGAGGTGCGACATCCGAGCTGGGCGGACCACAGGGCGCTGGGAATCCTCAAAGATCACAACATCGCCCTGTGTATCTCGGATACGGCCGGCCGCTACCCGTATATCGAAGAGGATACAGCCGGCTTCATATATATCAGGCTTCACGGTTCCAAAACGCTCTACACCTCCGAATACACCGAAGAAGAGCTTCGGGCTTACGCCGGGAAAATAAAAGGCTGGTCAAAGGATACCTACGTCTACTTTGACAACGATTACAACGGCTATGCAGTCAAAAACGCACGGCGCTTGAAGGAAATCCTGGGGCTATTGTGAGGTAGTGATCAAATGGGTGATTGCAGATACTGCGGTGTCTCTTCACCGCTTATCTCAAAGGCTATTGGGGTCTGTTTGACCTGCCTGAGGGCCGGCCATGACAGTCTGGCCGAGCACCTTGTCGAGGTCCACCAAAAATCGAGGGAACCATTTGGCCTCCCGGCCGTGCCTCCACAAGACCCGGAAGGAATCATCTGCCAACTGTGTGCGAACGCATGCCAGATTGCCGAAGGTGGTATTGGGTACTGCGGCGTCAGGTTTGTTTCGGGTGGCAGGATAAGAGGTGGCACAAAAGAGGCCACTGTAGACTGGTATTTCGATCCCCTGCCGACTAACTGTGTTGCCGATTGGGTGTGCCCCGGAGGCACGGGCACGGGATACCCGCACTATGCATACACACAGGGCCCGGAGCATGGCTACAAGAACCTTGCGGTCTTTTACAATGGCTGCTCCTTTAACTGTCTGTACTGCCAGAACTGGCACTTCCGGGAGCGGCTCAGCAACGAGACGCGGGTAGGGGTTGCTGACCTGGCCGGCTCAGTAGACCCGCAAACGGCGTGCATCTGTTACTTTGGGGGAGATCCGACGCCTCACCTTATTCACGCTCTTGCTGTGTCAAAAACAGCGATCAAAGAAACAAGGGGAAGGATCCTACGGATCTGCTGGGAAACCAACGGCTCAATGAACCCGGGCTTGCTTTCCCAGATGATCCATATCTCGTTGGATACCGGAGGCTGTATCAAGTTCGATCTCAAGGCATGGACCCAGGCCCTGCACCGAGCCCTGTGCGGCTTGAGCAATTCAAGGACCCTGGATAACTTCAAAAGGGTCGCCCAGAATATCGAAAAAAGGCCGGAGGTACCGCTCCTGGTCGCCAGCACCCTTCTGGTGCCGGGCTACATAGACGCCGAAGAGGTGTATAACATAGCCTCTTTCATCTGTTTGTGTAGCCCCCATATCCCTTACACACTGCTGGGTTTCTATCCCCACTTCTTCATGGCCGATTTACCGAGAACCACCAGGATGCAAGCCGAGGAATGCCGTGATGCGGCCAGGCAGGCTGGTCTTACAAGGATAAGGATTGGCAACGAGCATCTGCTCCGTTAGACTGGCAGGATAGGGGGTTTAAGGGCTCTTCCCGGAGAGGCTTTTGCCCAGAACCAGATTCAGCAAGAGCCAGAGCGTGCCCATGGTGACGGCGGAATCGGCCAGGTTGAATGCGGGCCAGTGGTACCCCTTTATGGAGAAATCCAGGAAATCGATCACAAACCCAAGACGTATCCTGTCCACGAGATTGCCCACTGCCCCTCCAAGGATGAGGGCAAGCCCCACGGTCAGCCATTTCTGATCCCTTCTGGCCCGCCAAAAAAACACCACTATCACCAGGATGGCTGCCAAGGTTGCCCCCATGAGCAGGTAGGCGGCAACGTGAGATCTGCTTTGCCCGAGAATCCCGAAGGCCATCCCTTTGTTCTTGACCAGTACCAGGTCCAAGAACCCCGGGATTACGGAATGGGCCTGATACGGCTCCAGTTGGGCAACCATGAACCACTTGGACACCTGATCCAGGAGCACAACGATCAGCGCCGACAGGGTAAAGAGGAGATAATCCCGTTTCACCGCTTATGGCTCTACCGCTATTTCTTTGATAACCTTCCTACATCGGTCACACAGGGTACGGTGCTCTGCATCTTGTCCGACAGCAGGATCGTGCACCCAACACCGCTCGCATTTGAGGAACCGTGAAGGTACAACCTGGATTACCAAACCAGGGTAGTCCTGGCTTTCGTAACCTGTTTCAACGGCCCCCTCATCGACAAATTCAACGGCCGACACAATGCAGATCGATCGTAATTCATCCCGGTAATCCTGTACTGATTTCAGAAGTTCGGGTGAAAGGGCCACTGTCACCGATGCATCCAGAGAGTGGCCGATAACCTTGTCCTGACGGGCCAGCTCAAGGGCCTTGGTGATCTCTTTTCTGACCCCTAAGAGCAGGTCCCACCGCTCAATCAGCGATGCGTCCATGTAATCATCCCTGGCAGGGTTAAACTGGGCCGCATGGACGCTCACGGGCTTGTCCTTGTTAGGGAGATGGGCCCACACCTCCTCTGCCGTAAAGGGTATAATAGGGGCTACCAGCTTCACGAGACCTTCCAGGATCTCGTTCATAACCGTCTGAGCAGACCTTCTCTCTCGCGAATCAACGGCCCTTGTATAGAGCCTGTCCTTCAGAACATCCAGGTAAAAGGACGAGAGGGTGAGCACACACAGATTATAGATCGCCTGATAGATAGCATGATACTCATACCGCTGGTACGATCTCAATACCGACTTTGTTAATTCCTGAAACTTGTGGAGTGCCCATCTGTCAAGCTCAAGCAGATCCCCGTAGGAAACGCTGTCTCGAGAGGGGTCAAAATCGGTGAGATTTCCCACCAAGTACCTGAACGTATTCCTGAGCCTCCGGTAAGCCTCGGTCAATCTGTCCAAGATCTCTTGGGACAGCCGTATGTCACCCCGGTAGTCCTCTGAGGCAACCCACAGTCTCAATATCTCCGCGCCATGCTTATTGATGACCTCTTCAGGGGAGATCACATTTCCCCTGGATTTGGACATCTTTCTTCCGCTTCCATCAACGACAAACCCGTGGGTCAGGACGGACTTGAAAGGGGCCTGATCACGTGTGCCCACCGAACACAAGAGCGAGCTATGGAACCAACCCCTATGCTGATCGCTTCCTTCCAGGTACATATCGGCGGGATATCGCAGATAGTCGGATCGTCGCTCAAGGACCGTAAAGCTGACGCCCGAATCAAACCACACATCGAGTATGTCTGTCTCTTTTCTGAAGCTGTTTCCATTGCAATTGGGGCACGTGGTTCCTGCCGGCAGGAGTTCATCAGGAGAAAGGTCAAACCAAACATCCGTGCCGTGTTGTTCCACAAGCCCTGCCACATGATCGACTATCTCCTCGGTGATGAGGTGATTACCACATGTACGGCAGTAGAAAATGGTTATGGGAACGCCCCACGAGCGCTGCCGTGAGACACACCAATCGGGCCGGTTCTCCACAAGGCCGTAAATCCGTTCTTCGCCCCAGCTGGGGATCCACTCAACCCCTCTGATGGCCTCAAGGGATTTCTCTCGCAACCCAGCCTTATCCATGGAGATAAACCACTGCTCCGTAGCCCTGAATATGACGGGGTTCTTGCACCTCCAGCAGTGAGGATAGGAATGGGTGAGGGGCTCATCTTTCAGCAGCATCCCTAACTCGGCCAGCTTGTCCATGACCGGCCTGTTGGCATCAAAGACCTCCATGCCGGCGAAAAACTCCACCTCCTCGGTAAATCTCCCCTTATCGTCAAGGGGTGAATATATATCGAGGTTGTACTGCAACCCGCTTTCGTAGTCCTCCTGGCCGTGACCCGGGGCAGTGTGAACACACCCGGTACCTACATCCAGGGTAACATAATCGGCAAGAATGATTACCGACTCCCTGTCATATATGGGGTGCTTTGCCTTGAGGCCTTCCAGCTCTCGGGCATCGAGCCGATCCAAAACGCTATACTCCTCAATGCCCACTGAATCTACGAAAGCCTCCAAGAGATCTTCAGCGAGTATGAGCACACCGTATGTCGGGGTATCGATAGCCACATAGGGCAAATCGGGATGGATGGCCACAGCCAGATTTGAAGGTATGGTCCACGGCGTCGTGGTCCATATTGCTATGTAGATCTCTTTGCCTGCAAGGGCCGGGTGGCTAGCCGTTACGTCTGATATCATGGGGAACCTGACATAGATCGACGGTGAGGTATCATCCTCGTATTCGACCTCCGCCTCTGCCAGGGCGGTGCTGCAGGAGTTACACCAGTAAACGGGTTTCTTGCTCTTGATGAGGCTCCCGTTGAGGGCAAACTTGCCGAACTCCCGGACTATAGTAGCCTCATACTTATAGTTCATGGTCAAATACGGATTATCCCACTCGCCAAAAACGCCAAGCCTCTTGAACTCATCACGCTGTATCCCTATGAAGCGCTCGGCAAACCGGCGGCACCTTTTTCTGACGTCCGATTGGGCCATCTGCAGCTTCTTGTCGCCAAGCTCCTGATCTACCTGCCATTCTATGGGAAGCCCATGGCAGTCCCATCCGGGCACGTAAGGAACATCGTAACCGTTCATCTGCTTGGATTTGATAATGATGTCCTTCAGGATCTTATTGAATGCCGTTCCCATATGAATATGGCCGTTGGCATAGGGAGGCCCGTCGTGGAGAATATAGAGGGGTTTTCCCCGGGAGGAATCCCGTATAACCTTGTAGATGTCCTGCTTTTCCCATTCTTTCAGTATTTCAGGCTCTTTCTGAACCAGGTTTGCCTTCATGGGGAAATCGGTTTTAGGAAGATTGAGCGTTTTCTTGTAATCCATTATGAGTCTCTCTGATCAACAAGCCATGAAACAAATAAGAATAAATCTCTTTTAATTACCGGCAATTAAAAAATGTTGAATAACAGATATGTTTTGTCAAGTCAATGTCAATATTTTATTGACTTACAGCCCAAAACAGGTATTCTTTGTTCGCACATCACGGTAACCTTATTGCCGTTTCTTTGTTTCTGATTGGGGGTTGAAATGAGAAATTTAGGGATTATGTTTCTCCTGTTTGTTTCCGTTTTGACTTTAAGCAGTTGCTATCCCCTGGCCTTAGTTGCGGTTGGTGGCGCTGCAGGGGTGGGTGGCTATCAATACTACCAAGACAAAGGGGTCTTGGAGGCACGCATCTATCACCCGTACCGTGCGGTATGGGATGCTACCCTTAGGGCTCTCGAAGATCTGGGGTATGCGATAGAAAGCGCCCAGCAAGAGCCATCGGCCGGAAAGGTGATGGCCAAAGGTGAAGACAATACACCTGTTGTGGTTACCCTTGAATATGAATCAGACAGCATCACCAAGGCAGCTATCAGGGTCGGTCATCTGGGCGACAAAGATGCCTCCTTGGCCATTAAGGAGCAGATCCAAAAAACGTTGCCCCAGTAATCTATCTGACCGTTTCGACTTACCAACACTGAGTGAACAGCCGGCCCCTTTGAAAGGCCGGTTTTGTTTAGCCAATAGCGGCTTAGAGGCTATGGCAGATAAGGGGTTATTACCTCTGAGTTTTTGCGGGAGGAAAAAATGAAAATAGATGATCTTGCCATTTCCAGATCTATTGTTGAATCATATGCTGAGAAGTTTCTCGGATCTCTAGCTATCGACGTAGCCCTCGTGGGGGCGGGTCCTGCCAATCTCATTGCCGGTTACTACCTTGCCAAGGCAGGCCATAAGGCAGCCATATTCGAGTCGAAGCTTTCTCCTGGCGGCGGCATGTGGGGCGGCGGCATGATGTTCAACGAGATCGTGGTTCAGGATGATGCCATTCCTATCGTGGAGGAGATGGGCATCACCTTTCGCCCTAGGACGGCTGGCTACTACACTATGGACAGCGTTGAAGCCACCTCTACCATTATCTCAAAGTGTGTCAGCGCCGGAACAGTGATCTTCAACCTGATAAAGGTGACGGACGTGTTGTTCAGGGAAGAGGCCGGGCAACCCAGGGTAGCGGGGCTTGTCATTAGTTGGTCTCCTGTAGAGACCCTGGGGCTTCACGTAGACCCCCTTAGCATCAAGGCCTCATTCGTGGTAGACGGGACAGGCCACCCGGCCGATATTTGCAGGACCGTAACCCGAAAGATGGGCGTATCGTTGAACACAAAAACGGGCGATGTGGTAGGGGAAATGCCCCTGTGGGCCGAGAAGGGAGAGCAATTCACCGTGGCCAACACGGCCGAAGTGTTTCCGGGGCTTTACGTTGCCGGTATGGCCGCAAACAATGCATTTGGCGGACCGAGAATGGGCCCCATTTTCGGCGGGATGTTGCTTTCCGGGAAAAAGGTGGCCGAGATCTTGGCAGGCAGGTTAAAGGGATAAATGACCATATTGGTCAGCAAGGGAAACGGGATTAGTATGATTCAAAAGTGTTTGCTGAATGATGTAGTGCTTAGAGAACCTGCACATACTTACCGCTATCCGGTCATGCCCATTTTCTCAAGGCGATATCTATTGGCCTCAAGGGATGTGGTCACATAGGTGGGGTTTAGACGACCCAGACGGAGACTCCCAGGGCTTCCACGGCGTAAACCACACCTATGTGACCTATGCAAGGCCCGGTGGAATTCTTCTTAAGCTATCGCCCGCCTGCCTCGCCTGAGCGAGAGCGACCCGCCTGCCATTGCAAGGCACGAGCGGGCAGGTGGCGGGCAGGCCTTTCGAAAACAGCCATGACCTCCTTTGGCATGGTAACGTGCACTCACTATGGTTCATGCCAACACCTTTGAAGAATACCAAGGGATTTGTCAACCTTAAGGCTCAGCATGGCTGAAACGGATTACAAAACACTTCGCGACAGGGTACAAAACCTGATCGAGGAAGAGGCCTCTCAGGATATAGAAAGGCTCATAGGAGAGCTGCATCCAGCCGATCTGGCCGATCTCATAGAGCATCTGGAGGACGATGAACGACTCAGCATCTTCCGGCTTCTCCCGCCTGAAAGGGCTGGCGAGGCCCTGATTGAGCTATCAGCCCCTTTGCAAGAGTCGCTTACGACCGAACTGGATGACGCGGTGCTGACCCAGATCCTCAACGAGCTAAACTCAGACGATGCAGCCGATATCTTCAGCCACCTCTCCCACGAAAGGGCCGAGAACATCATCAAGCTGGTCCGGCCAGAGGTATCCGAGGAACTGCACAAGCTCGTCGGCTACGAGACCGACACGGCCGGCGGAATCATGGCCCTGGAATTTGTATCGGTGAACGCTAATTCGACGATTCGAGAGGCGATTCATAACATTCGAAAAAAGCGGGAAGAGGTTGAAAACCTGTACTACGTTTGGGTCGTGGACGATTCCGGCAGGCTGGCAGGGGCTGTTTCGATAAAGGACCTGGTGCTGGAGCCTCGAGATCGGCTCATTAAAGACATCATGAACCCCGATGTCATTAGCGTGGATGTGAACACCGATCAGGAAGAGGTGGCCAGGATCGTTAAACAGTACGACCTTGTCAACATACCGGTTATCAACGGTCACGACAGGCTCATTGGAAGAATTACCCACGACGATATCATAGATGTTATTGAGGAAGAGGCCAATGAGGATATCTCGCGCATGGGTGGTGTGCTGGATCAGGAAATTTCGGAGGAGTCCGCACTGAAGATCTCCCGGGCACGGCTACCCTGGCTTCTCCTAGGCCTCCTAGGGGGGCTTGTGTCCGCTCTTGTCATCAACCATTTTCACGGCTCCATAGAGAAGGTACTCGCCCTTTCATTCTTCATCCCCGTGATTATGGCAATGGGCGGAAACACCGGTACCCAGGCCGCTACCGTGGTTATCAGGGGTCTGGCCACGGGCGAAATCAGCATCATTCGCACCGGCAGACGGCTCTTGACCGAATTGCGGGTGGCCTTGATTAACGGTATCCTGTGCGGTATTCTGCTGGGGCTGGTGGTGGCTTTCTGGTTATCCGACACGCAATTGGGTTTAGGTGTGGGGATCAGCCTGATCACGGTGATACTCTTTTCGGGCTCTTTTGGTGCCTTTGTCCCTTTTGTTCTGAAAAAATTCGATATCGACCCGGCCTTAGCTGCAGGCCCATTCATTACGACCTCGAACGATATACTCGGCCTCATGATATATCTCAGCATCGTCACCCAGTTCTTGGTGCCCGCTTAGCAAGAAACCTTCCCGCCGACCTCTTTAACCTACTCATGAACCCTCTCCGTGCGGCCCATTCGGCCAATCTCCTCAGCTCCGGCAGGCTGTCGAGTGCCGCTGCCTCGCCCAGGGCAATCAATTCCTTGGACTGGGAAAAATCGGTCCAATGGATATTTCCCAGATCGGGCCGAATCACAAGGTCGGCATGCTTCAGGTTGTGTTGCTCCAGATGGAAGCCCATGATCTCGCCGGCCCGCACATAGATGTCAACAGCGGTCTGGAGCTCCGAAGCAAGAAGTATGTCCTTGTCAATCGATACGGCAATGACGATATCGGCGCCATGCTCCACGGCATATCCGGCAGGCACCGTACAGATGATGCCGCCGTCAGAGAGCTGTCTCCCCTCCACCTCCACCGGCGGCAAGGCGCCGGGAACCGATGAGCTCGCCAATATGGCCTGTCTCAGAGAGCCGCTCTTAAGGAAAAGGCACTCACCGCTTTTAAGGTCTGTTGCTACAGCCCCGAAGGGTATGACCGTTTCTTCGATTTGAATATCGGGTATGAAGAAGTTGACGAATCCCTCCATATCCTTACTCGGCAGAATGCCTGGTCGAAAGAGGGCCTGGGCCAACCTGATTTTAGTCTTGAAATAGGTTTGAATCCGGCTGCTCATTCTCTGCTCGGCCCCGCTCTCCGCATCACCCATGGCCTTGAGCTCTGAGGAGAGGTAAAGCTCGCTCTCCAAAAAGGCCTCGGTCCTCTCCTCCAATTCATTAACCGACATCCCGCTTGCGAGGGCGCCACCGACAATGGAGCCTACACTCGTTCCTACGATGATATCGGGTTTGATATTCTCTCTTTCCAGGACCTTCAGAACCCCTATGTGGGCAAGGCCCCGTGCCCCACCACCGCCCAGGGCCAATCCGATCTTTCTCGCTTTTTTCATCAGGTCACCTGATCCAAAGAAAAGGACTCCTTTATTGCAAACTATATAAAATTCATTTGTGAAAGGCTATACGAATATAAGGGATCGGTAGCGTTCATCGACCGATGGGCGCATAACGGTGAGGGAACAGGCGAAAGAAAGAGGGAACAGTGTTCTGTATGTGCGCTGGACTGTTGACTTGTGATCGCTTGCCATTTAGGGATAGAAGCTGGAACCTGGTGCTCCCTGTTTGTCGGCGCACTACTTTATGTGAAGACTGCCATATCAAGGAGAACCGGGGCAGAGGCTATGGAGCAGCAACAAAGGCAGGCCTAAGGCCTGCCTTTGTTGCTGTAGTACCTACAAACTAACCAAAGCTAGGAAACGGCTCACCCTCAACTTTCCTCTCCAGCACCTTCGTCGCGATAAGCGTTTCCAGAATCATCCAGATCAGGAGTACGAAGATGATAACCGCCAAGACAAGCAGGAACACCTTACCGGTTGCAGCGAAGTCGCGGATGTTTATCAGCATTGCCCAGCCATCCATAACCACCATGAAAATAAAGGGGATAAGGGCAGCCTTTATTGACCTTTTCTTTCTTAACAGATAGATAGTGAGGACTAACAGGGCGAGGCCTGCAAGAAGCTGATTGGTCGCTCCAAACAAAGGCCAAAGGACCATGGCGCCCTTACCATCTCCGCTGTAAAAGGCGAGAATCAGGGCCGTAGCCACCGCAATAAATGTTGCCGTATACCTGCCGGTCATAGGCTTTACTTTCCAACTTGTTCCCAGTTCGGCAATGACATATCGCTGAATCCTGGTTGCCGTATCCAGGGTAGTGCCACCAAAAGAGACTATGAAGACCCCCATAATTGTTACTGCTATCTTCATGGGGATACCATAGCTTGCCAGAAGGTTGGCCGAGCCCTGTACAATGGCATCAAGTATTGACGCAAGACCTGATGCGGCACCCCACGATGCATATTGGTGGGTGAATGCAGCAGCACCCGTTAGAACCTCCCCTCCCTTAATGGCAAGACCGAGGCCGATTCCAGCGCCACAGGCAACGATTACCAGGACTGAAAGGGACCCCTCCATCAGCATCCCTCCATATCCCACAAATCTACAATCACTTTCATTAGCACACTGTTTGGAAGAGGTACCCGAACTGACCAGGGAATGAAATCCTGAAATGGCCCCACAGGCAATGATCACAAAGAGCATTGGGATAATCATTGGGGCCCCTTCGGGAGACAGGTTAACAGCCGGTGCCACAACCGTTGGATGGGCATAGATCGCCCCAATAATAAGGAGCGCGAAAACGACGAAGAGCTGGTGCGCATTGATATAATCTCTCGGCTGCAGCAGGGTTTGGACCGGGAGCGTAGATGCTATGAAGGAATAGATGAAAAGGATAATCATCCAGACCATTATATTGCTCATACCGAACATGCCGGGCATCTTTATCGGCAAGTAAGCACCTATGATGACGGTAATGTACATGAGGATAACAGCTGCAATGGCGAACGAAACATGGCTCTTCCCTTTCTTGTAAACCATATAGCCCAGCCACACAGCGATGGGTATTTCTAACCAGACGGGAAATACAGCCTGCGGATACAAACCAAATAAGATAGCGATAATCAGGCAGAAAACTGCAAGCACTATCCAGAGCAGAAAAAAGATGATAAGCAAGAAGAGCTGTCTCACCCTGGGATTAATAAGGTCGCTGACTAAATCACCGACCGAACGGCCCTTTGCCCGCATAGACACTACCAGAGACCCGAAATCCTGAACTGCGCCAAAAAAAATGGATCCGAACACGATCCATATGAGGGCCGGGACCCATCCCCAGATAATAGCGATACCCGGCCCCGTAAGCGGCGCCAGGCCGGCAATGGAGGTATAATGATGTCCGAAAAGTATGTGCTTGTTTGTGGGAACGTAGTCGATATCGTCGCGCAGCTCTGAAGAAGGGACCTTGGCTTTAGGATCAAGTTTAAATATCTTTTGTCCTAGGTATTTTCCATAGGTATAGTAGGCAATAATAAAAAGCACAAAACATATGACCGCCAAAAGTAATGAGTTCATGACCCCCTCCTTTTTTGTGGTAAGTTAAATTACTCTTTCAACATAAAGATGCGGTTTCACCCCCTTTCTTTGTGTCAAAATGGGTCCATCATACTGGCTCTCATGTCCTCAAGATTTTTAGCAATAATGTCGTATTTATCTTTGCCAAATCTTTCATCAATTGTCTTGATTTCCTGGCGTGGATTAGGGGATTCAATGAGCTCTACTTTTTCCTCTTTTGCCAGCCTGATCACATTATCGTGCGGTTTTTTTTGGAAAAATATAAGAGAGCGCTGGGCACCGAGTCTCTTCGCTGTTTCGGACATATAGCTCACGTCCACGATTCCGACCTTTTCAGCAAAAGATACAACAAGCTGCTGTTTTGGCGGCATGATCAGGTCACCAAATAAAGAAGAAATCATTGTTGCTTCATCTGCAATGTATCTGTATACCCTTAATTTGTAAAAAGTCAAGGTTTTTCCAAGGACAGAAAGGTTGGAAAATTAATAGAACTGTATGTTAGATTAAATCATAGAAAGCTTTTTCTGAACAACCTTACCCAACGCTTTGCTATGTCTAACTTATTCTTTGCAGACGTTGTTGCTATCATCCACCTGGGATATGTTATCTTCGTTATCCTGGGGTTCATACTCATTCTTGCGGGCATCTTTCTGAAGTGGAAATGGATAAGAAATCTGTGGTTTCGGATGATACACCTGGGAGCTATAGTTGGGGTTGCCCTGGAGGCGATTTTGGGAATAAACTGCCCGTTAACGGTTCTCGAATTTGCGCTCCGGCATGGTGTTCCCGCTTCCGAAAGGAGGGTATCCTTTGTCGGGACTATTGTCGATTCTATGCTCTATTATGACGCACCGGCGTGGTTGTTCACGATTATCTATGTGGGATTTTCCATGCTGGTAGCCATAACCTTTGTGATGGCCCCGCCCACCAGGAAAGGTCACTAGTAGAGCGTTTCAGTAAAGCAATTACGAATAATCGATAGCATCATTCCGCAATATCTAGTTAGAGAAACTCGAATATCGAATAACCAAAACTCAAACATAGTTTAGAAAATTAGAATTTTGACTTTGTTTCGAATTTCGTGCTTCGGCCTGCCCTGGCGCGACATTGCCAGAATACATTGTACTCGTCTCAGTATTTTGGGAGCATCGTCTTTATACGCATACTTTGCAAGCCAGGTCTGGGCCAGGGAATTCGGATTTTTTAGGTAAGGATAAAAGTTCCTGGCTATACTTACTGCATTGTAAATGTTTAAATGAAACGAAACACTAGCTACTATCAAAGGGGTTTGTGCAGATGATGGTCTCCTCTCTCCCCGGGCCAACAGATACAATAGAGACCGGAACGCCCACAAACGCTTCTATCCGTTTGACATAGTCGCGGGCATTCTCGGGTAGTTCTTCCAGGCTCCTCGCTCTGGAGATATCCTCTTTCCATCCATCCATCTCTTCGTAGATAGGCCTGCAGGTGCTGAGCGTAGAGAGTTTCGCCGGTACGCTCTCCAGCCGTTTGTCTTGATGCTCATATGCGATACACAGGCGAATGGAATCCAGGCCCGTTAACACATCAAGCTTTGTTATCGCCAGGTGGGTAAGCCCATTGATCCGGGCCGAATACCTGAGAACCACCATATCCAGCCAGCCGCACCTCCTGGGTCTGCCGGTGGTGGAGCCGAACTCCTGGCCCCGCTCCTGAAGGTACTTGCCGATTTCGTCCTCAAGCTCGCTCACAAAAGGACCCCTCCCGACCCGCGTGGTATAGGCCTTGACGATGCCAACAATGCTGTCCAGCGCTTTCGGGCCTATTCCCGCTCCGACACAGGCAGTTGCTGCAACAGGGTTGGAAGAGGTAACAAAGGGATAGGTTCCGTGATCAACGTCGAGATGGGTCCCCTGGGCACCCTCGAACAGGATGTTTCCGTTTTCCCTCCTTGCCTCGTCTAATTCAGCCGAGACATCCACAAGAAACGGCGAAAACTCATTCGAAAGGAAGCGGTATCTCTCCACGATAGGCTGGGGTTCCAGCGGCTCGGCGCCGAGAAAACTGGCCAGATAAAAGTTCTTCTCCTTGAGATTCTGTATGATCTTTTCCTCGAGCACGTCCGGCTCGGTTAGATCCAGGGCCCTAATTCCAACCCTCGCCACCTTGTCCTCATAGCATGGGCCGATGCCCCTTCCGGTGGTACCGATCTTGGAGCCCCCCTTTGCCCGCTCCCGGGCCATATCAATGGCCGTATGGTAGGGCATGATGAGGTGTGCCCGCTCGCTGAGGCCCAGCCTGTCGGGGCCAACAGGTATCCCTCTTTCGGACAGCTCTTTCATCTCCTCCAACAGCACCTCAAGGTCCACGACAACGCCATTCCCAATGAGACACCTCTTCTGTGGATACAGGATCCCGGAGGGTATGAGGTGAAAGATGGATTTCTGCCCATTTACAACGAGGGTATGGCCTGCGTTGTTCCCTCCCTGAAATCGAACCACCGTGCTTGCATGGGCTGTCAAGAGATCAACGATCTTGCCTTTTCCTTCGTCACCCCACTGGGTGCCAATAACAACGACATTCGCCATATCTTATACCTCACAGAAAAGCGCCTGACCTGCGTCTTGTTGCTTCATGATGCAGGGGCCAGTATTTCACCTGGATCAAGGTCTCTTACCCGGTAATTTCAGCTGCCTGCCGAAAAAAGGCAAAAAAACATATTCTGGCAAATAGCAATCCGCATTCCGGGCTTTGCTGGCTACGTCTTGCCTCGAAAACAGGTACTACTGACTACCGACACCCGACAACAGTCCTTACTCTGCGTCCTTGGGCCTGATAAAGTCCTTTATGTGCACGACCTTTGGCCCGTCCTTTTTTCTCGGCTCCCCGTTCCTGATCTTCTTAATCTGTTCTATATGCTCACGGAGCTCTGAGTTACTCTCCAGTATCGCCCCAATTTGGTGCTCAAATTCCCCTTGTGCGTTCTTGAGCTCGTCCGTATCAACGGAGAAGCCGAAGAAAGATCCGAGAAGATGAAGCATCCTGATCACGACCCTAAAATTGGTGCCTCTCAGGTAGAGCGGGGAGTGCCCCCAGAGGCCGACAAACGGATAATTCATCTGTTGCACCTTGTTCATTATCAACGAGTGGATGCCAGAGGGGCCCTCGTAGTCTATCAGGCCGACATCATTGTTGGCGAAGACCTCTCTCCACTCCATATCGGCATAGACACCGGAGACAATTGACTCTGTGTGAAGCACGTCGTCATACATACCCCCAAGACTGACGATGAGGGAGACACCCCATTTTTTACAGAGTTGCAGTACCGTGTCCACAAAGGTTAGCCATCGGTAATCAGGCTCTTGCCCCTTTGCAAGGATGATATCATGGCCTCCCTCTTTGTTGGAAAAGAAGTAGAAAGACGTCTTGTTGAGCTTGAAATCCCTGAGTCTTCCCTCTTTTATGGCAATAACCGGTCTGTTTTGTGTAAACTGAAAAAAACAATCTGGGTCTAATTCAGCGAGCAGAGTAGCTCTTTTTTTTCGTATGATATACTCAATCGCCTTAATCGCTGTGTTGCCGGCATTTGACCAACCCCCAAATGCGGCAATCAACACGGGTCTGTTTAATTGCGGCATTTGATAAAATGTAACTAAATCCTCAATCATGACTTCATATACTCCTAGTGCAGTGTCCCAGCAATAACCTGCGCAATATGCACGATCGCACAACTTCCAGAAGAACGCCACCGTAAATCCGAAATTCGAATATCGAAATGCGAAACAAATCCGAATATCAAATGACCAAAACCCAAAACCTGTTTAAATAATTGGAAAATTCGAATTTTGAAATTGTTTCGGATTTCGAATTTCGTGCTTCGAATTTTACACGTTAACAGCTCAAAACGAATAATCGAATCTCATTTCGTTTTCATACGTTTTTTTTGGACGTGATACGAGTGCCTCTTGCCTCAGGCCACAAAAACTGCAACGTGATCGGTTGGCATCGGTCACGCTTTATAGGCTTTATAGAAAGAACGTATGGTTTCCACGATATAGTCGAGCTGCTCGTATTCCAGCTCCGGGTAAATAGGCAAGGCAAGGGTTCTTGCTGCCGCATCGAGGGCAACAGGGCACTCTTCCGGACCATAACCCAAGTATGAGAAACACTCCTGAACATGGAGGGGAACGGGGTAATAAACCTCGGTGCCTATGCCCTTTTCGGAGAGATAAGCCCTCAATCCAGCTCTTTCTCGCCCGACCTTTATCACAAATTGGTTGTAGATATGTCTTCCTTGGTGCTCGTAAGGGAGTCCAACGTGCTCGAGCCCCTTCTCTGCAAACAGCGCCCTATAGGTAAGGGCGTTCTCTCTCCGTTTTTCGGTCCATTGATCAAGGTAGTTCAATTTTACCAGGAGAATGGCAGCCTGAAGGGCATCTAACCTGAAATTCCCGCCGATCACCTTATGGTAATACTTCGGTTCAGATCCGTGAGTCCTCAGTATTTTGAGTCGTTCATACGCCTCATTATTGCCAGTGGTAACCATGCCCGCATCTCCGAAGGACCCGAGGTTTTTGGAGGGAAAAAAGGAAAAACAACCATAGGCTCCCATGGAACCGGCCCGGTGCAGAGATCCATCGGAGGATTGGTACTCTGCGCCAATCGCCTGGGCCGCATCTTCTATAATGACGGCGCCCAAAGACTCTGCTGTGGCCCCGATCCTGTCCATATCCGCACATTGCCCAAAAAGATGTACAGGGATTATGGCCTTGCTGCGACGCCGCTCCTCCTTGCTCATGGAGGAGATCTTTTCGTCTAATCGCTCGGGATCCATATTATAGGTTTGCTCATCAATATCGATAAACACGGGCACAGCACCTAAGCGGGCGATGGAGCCAGCGGTGGAAAAAAAGGTGTAAGGAGAGGTGATCACCAGATCTCCGGGGCCGACATGAGCACTCATCAGTGAGATGAGCAATGCATCGGTTCCCGACGAAACTCCTGCCGCATAGGTAACGCGGGTATACGCGGCTATTGCCTTCTCCAGTTCTTCTACCTTCGGCCCCAGAATGAATCTCTGGCATTCATAAACCTCCATGGTGGCTGCAAGGACTTCCTCTTTAATGGCTCTGAACTGGGCGCGCAGATCGAGTAATGGTACGTTCACTATTGATCCTCCTTTCACGATTGACCTCACTATGCATGCAGCCAAAAATCAATTCACAAGACATGAGATAGGCACCACCTCTGTCTCATGAGTAAAGGTTGATTGGTATTTCTTTAACAGGCTGAGGGTCTCCCGGTGAGGGTGGCCAATCCCTATAGCCCGGCCCTTATACCTTGCCACGCTTAGCAGCCGTTCCATCTGAATCTTGAGGGCATTTTCCGAAAGATCATTATCCAGAAAGATGTCCCGTTTTGCCGCTTTCAGGGCCATCTTTTGTGCTGTCTTAAAGGCTACGCTTCCGCTGGTTGTTCTGCTATCAACGAAATAGAGATCCCTCTTTTTCAACGCTTCGAGCACGATCGCCATCTTCTCCTCATTTTCCGTAAACCGTGAGCCCATGTGGTTGTTGACTCCAACCGCAAAAGGGATCTGCCTCAAATCATCGTTAAGGACCTCCAGGATCGTTTCCTTGTCCATTGAAAGCAGCAGCACCCCATCTCCGGGGTTGACAGAGGGGTAATTGATAGGCTCCATAGGAAGATGTAGCATTGCTTCACGGCCCACGTGCCGAGCCCTCTGGGCAATCGCTCTGGAGTTTTGAGCAAAGGGCAAAAGAGATAGGGTGAGGGGTATATCGAGCGCAATAAATGCATTGGCAAGGGAGCTGTCATAGCCCAAATCATCTATTATGATGCCGATCTTGGGCCGAGATAAACGGTGAGGCAGCGGAAGACCGTCGCCCACGAGGTTGAGCCTATGGGTAAAAAGACCGTTACAGTATATATGGTATGTTATTTCCCCCGGTGAATGTTTGACCGCGGCAATCTCAACCGGAATACTGAGGGCAGCGATCCTGCTCCTGATCTCATCTCCCACCCGAGCGAGTGAATGCCCTTTTGGAATCGTAGCCTTTATGCTGTTGAAATCCCAGTGAAACCCTTGTTTATGTCTCGGAATAACTGAGAGAAAAACGATATGCTCCAGTGGTACCCCCACAGCATAGAATCCATCGGAAATAGCCTTATCCACCAGCCTAATGTCCCTGCTCAATCGCCTGGAAGTTGCGTACACCTCCTCGTATGGTAAGGGCGATACTTCTTTTTCAAGTCGCCGCAGGTAGCCGATGAGTATGGCCAAAATGATTGCTGCAGAACAAAGGGCAATGAGGACAAACTTCAGCTCCCTCTTCTTCTTCCGCTTCTTTGCCATATCCTGCTATCTCATCATCATTCTTGCGCCGGCCCGTTCACCATGGAAGAAAAGATGCTCCAGGACCGAAGTATCTGTACTGCCCTGTTCAGCTGGTTGTCGTTGGCAATGCGTTCTTGGATGTCCTCCTTTTCGTCAGCCGATACGTCTCCCTCTCGCTCCTCTTCCGCCTCCGGGGTCTCGCTCTCGAGATGACCTTGCAGATCCCTCTCTCTAATGACGGGTCCCTTTTTCACGGTCGGCTTTTCCGCCGGCGGCACAAAGGCAACCTCGATATCCGGCTCAATACCGCTCGCTTGAATCGATCTCCCATTCGGAGTGTAGTAAAGCGCTGTTGTTAGACGCAAACCGGAGCCATCCGTTAGAGGAAAGAGGGTCTGAACGGAGCCCTTTCCAAAAGTGGTGGATCCCAGGATGAGGGCCCTTTTGTTGTCTTGTAGCGCGCCGGCAACTATTTCAGATGCGCTGGCACTCCCCTCATTGACAAGAACAACCATGGGATATGTTCGAGATTCCTTGTTCTTATGGGCAACGCTTTTTTGCTCCTTCTTGTCTCGGCTCTTTATAGAGACAATCACGCCTGCATCAAGGAATTCATCTGCAACCCTTACAGCTTGGGACAGCAGCCCCCCCGGGTTGTTACGGAGATCCAGCACGAGCCCCTTCAGTTCCTTTTTGCTTTCCGTCTCTCTGAGGGCCTTGACAAGGTCTCGACCGGTATTGCTTTGGAAGTTTGATATCCGTATGTAGCCCAAATCAAAGGGAAGATAAAATGAGCGTACGCTCTTGATGGGTATTTCATCCCTGGTGATTACAAAATCAATCGGCTTTTCCAGCCCCTTCCTTTGCACCGTCAGCTTTACCTTGGTGCCCTTGGGTCCCCGTATCAGCTTGACCGCTTCCCGCATCGTCAAATCCTTTGTTGCCTTGTCCCCAACCATAATTATTACATCCCCGGCCTTCATTCCCGCCTTATCCGCAGGTGTTCCTTCAATGGGGGAGACAACAGTGAGGGCTTTGTCTTTCATCGTTATCACGATCCCCACACCTGGAAAACTTCCCTTAGTCTCTATCATCAATTCCTTGTAGTCTTCCGGGGTGATAAATGAAGAATGGGGATCCAATGTCTCGACCATGCCCCTTATGGCACCGTAGATAAGCTCATTAGCATGAGTCTCCTCAACATAGTTCTCTTCAATCTTTCGCAAAACATCGGTGAACACCTCGATGTTCTTGTATGCCTCTTTTGTGTCTGCCACAACGTGCCGCGAGCTTCCGCTGATCAGAAGCAAGACTATCAGAATCATGAAAAGAGGTGCCTGATACCATATGTGGTTACGCTTTGTTATTACCATCCCTTTCTCCCTATTTGACATAAATGTTAGCCCGGTATGTAATCGCCGAGCATTCCGAGCGCTCGAGACGATTACCTTAAGGCATTATACCCAGAAAAAGATTCCCTCGCGACTCATCGTTCGTGGCCCCACATCACGGTTGGAGGCCATTGAGGTATCGCTACAAACCCCGTTTCAATGCAAGTATTAAGCCATCTCACTCCTGCACAATCGCGCCCCAGGTTGGGTCGACCTGAAATATGGGCATCGGTTGCCACACGCTATCGGTGCAAGACAGTCGTTTTCCCGGCTTATTGTTAACCCTTCCTGCCAAGCCATGCTTTGGGGTCAAGGTGCTCGCCGCCCTTTCTTATCTCAAAATACACCCCAGCACCTGCCTCCCATCCCGGGTTTCCAACGAGGCCCACCGGCTCATCGGCTGCGACCATATCTCCTTTTTCCCTAACTCGTTCATCGAGATGGGCAAAAATGGTAAAATAGTGCGATCCGTGGTTGACAATTATCAGCTGCCCGTATCCTTTAAACCAGCCCGAAAAATCTACTCTGCCGGGAAACACTGCCCTCACCTCCTCACCTGGAGAACCGGTTATATACACTCCCTTTCTGTGCATAAACGGATTGGATCTAACCAGTTTCGCGTCCCTCAATATCTTTCCCTCTACCGGCATGGGGAGTCTTCCCTTCATTTGCGCAAACCCTCCCGCCAGGGGCTCCTGCCTTTCTTGTGACTCCAAGCACACCACCGCCTGGCTCAGGGCTTGAGCAGCCCCTCTCAATTCCTCTATGGCCGTTCCGTAGAACTCCTTCTCCCTGTGCACTCTCATGAGCAAAAAAACCTTCTTTTCAATAGACTCTTGCAGAAATGCTATCCTTTGGTCCTTGTCCTTCCTCAAGGCTTCAAGGCGTGCCATATTCTCCTTGAGCCTCTGCACCTCATGCTCAACCTGGCTCCTCTGCCCGCCCAAGGTATCGAGCATCTTTCTATCCTGACCCATAAGTGCCTTTGTGTACTTGATGGTCTTCTGAAATTCTTGCAGAGACGTGGCAGTGACAAGAAGTCGCAGGTATCCAGACCTGCCGAATTTGTAGAAGGCCACCAATCGCTTTTGAAGGGCTTTTTCGACAGCCATTGCGGAAATGTTGAGCTTCTGAATCCTCTTTTGGCCGCTTTGGATCTCTTGTGAGACCGTTTGTATTGTGTCGGTCAGTTCTCTTATTTCCTTCTTCTGTTCGGCCACATCCTTTTCCAGTCTTTCCAGTTGACCCAAGAGGTCCCTTTCCTTGCCGTGAACACTATCCAGTTCTCCTTGCTGCTCCTGCAAGTATTTCTCTATCTGCTGCACCTGGGAACGGTCGCTGTCGCCAGAGGCCGTTTCTTGTGCTCGCCCGAGCCCCCCAGACAAGGAACTCAGCAAAAAGACAGCCATCATACAAACAGGTGATAGAAAAAGGCGGTTCTGTATATTCATATTCTAAAAAACCGCCCTAACGATACGGTGCTTCCGATAAACCCAGTGATGATACTCGTTGCAACCAACAAGATAATGAATTCAGGAGAGAGAAAGATTAAATCAAGAGCACCAAATCCGATCCTGAGGTCTACCTCACTCGTTACTATCAAATACCCCAAGAAGAGGATGATAATTGCTACCGAACCACCAAGAAACCCTTGAATTGATCCCTCGATCAGAAAAGGGGTCTTTACAAAGCCGTTCGTTGCTCCCACCAGCTTCAGTATTTCAATCTCATCTTTTCTAGAATAGATAGTCAGTTTTATGGTGTTGGTGACGATAAACAGCGCAGCGAGAAAGAGCAGACCCCCAAAAACCAGACCCACGATCTCTACCGCCCCCATGACAGCCTGAATTCGATCGATCCATTCCTGGCTATATTGCACCTCATCAACATTTTCGATTCTCTCCAGCTTCTTTTTCAACTCGTAGGGGAGTGAATCATCGATCTCGTCTCTTGAAAGAATAATCTCTAGGGAGGCTGGTAAAGGGTTTTCTTTGAGCCCATCAAGCAGTCCGGCCTTCTCTCCAAGCTGCCTCCTGAGGCTCTTCATGGCATCGTTCTTGGAAACAAACTTCGCAATGCTTACCGGATAATCGAGCAGTTGCCTCTGTATGTCTTCGATCGCGCTCCTTTCCGGGTCCTCTTTGAAATAAATGGACATGGTCAGCGTTCTTCCCCGTTCCTGTGTCCAGGCATTGATGTTTACAAAAGCAAGGACAAAGGCATCAAAGATGAGAAACGCTATGACCATGGTGCCAACGCCTATAAGATGAACCAGCCGATTCTCGAATATATTCCCCAGGGCCTGCCTGAAAAAATAACGCAAGAACGATATTCTCATCTAGACTATCCGGCCTTTATTGAGGCTGATTATCCTTTTCATTGTTCCCGCGAGCAACTCTTGGCTATGTGTTGCCACAATCACCGTGGTCCCTCTCCTGTGAATCTCCTCTAACAGGGCCATTATTTCCATGGTCAATTCATGATCAAGATTGCCTGTTGGCTCATCGGCCAAAAGGATCAGGGGGTTATTGACGACTGCCCGTGCGATTGCCACTCTCTGTTGTTCCCCACCCGAAAGCTGAGGCGGGTAGTATCCCTCCTTGTCCGCCAGACCTAAATACCTCAAGGTTTGGTGAACCCGCTTGCGGGTTATGGCCGGCGGTATTCCTGCCACCTCCAAGCTCAGCGCCACATTTACAAACACATTGCGCCGGGTGAGGAGCTTGAAATCCTGGAAGACCACCCCTATTCTTCGACGGAGCAAGGCGAGTTCCCTATCCCTGATCCTGTTCAGGTTTCTTCCGTCGACTACTGCATGCCCACTGGTTGGTTTTTCCGCACAGAAGATCATTTTTAGCAGCGTGGTCTTTCCTGCCCCGCTCGGTCCCGTTACAAAGACAAACTCCCCTTTTGCCACCTCGACACTGATGTCTATGAGTGCAGGATTCTGTGCCCCAAAGCTTTTATAAACATTGAAGAGTCGGATCATGGTATCAAGAACGAGCAGTTATTGCCGAGAAAAGCCAGAATGACAGGCACCCCCCCTGACATGTGCACGCAGGTGAGTATTCGGGCCACCCAGATAGTCCAGTAAGGATGAATTTCAAATACCCTAGGCCGGCCAACCAGTCTTAACCTATAAATACGGTAGGGGTCTACGAGGTTAGTATTAGCAATGTATTGCTTGGAGTAAAGAAAAAAATCTTAACACGCCTCTAATTGTGCTCAAAGGCCTGCTCAACCATCTCAGGGCCATGCTCTACTTGGCATATTCAATGGCCCTGGTTTCTCGTATTACAGTTACCTTGATCTGTCCCGGATAGGAGAGATCTTTTTCTATCTTCTTCGCTATCTCTCTGCAAATCATGGTTGACTCATAATCGTCAACCTTATCGCTTTCCACCATTATCCTTAGCTCTCTGCCTGCCTGGATCGCATAAGACTTGTTTACACCTTTAAAGGATTTGGCTATCGTTTCCATATCTTCCAACCGCTTCACATATGACTCGAACATCTCTCTCCTGGCACCGGGCCGCGCACCGGAAAGAGTGTCAGCAGCCTGAAGCAGCACATCCATTACGGAAGACGTTTGAATATCCTCGTGATGAGCTGCTATAGCATGTACTACCTCATCAGGTTCACCATACTTCTTAGCAAGGTCAGCGCCTATCGTTGCATGGGCCCCCTCAATTTCATGGTCTACTGCCTTACCAATATCGTGCAGAAGTCCGATCCGCTTAGCGAATTTTCCATCCAGCCGTAATTCCGCTGCCATAATGCCGCACAAGAAGGCAACTTCAAGAGAGTGCTGAAGGACATTCTGCGCATAACTTGATCTATATCTCAACCGACCAATCAGCTTTATCAGTTCGGGATGTAGACCGTGAATCCCAATATCAAACGTGGCCTGTTCACCGGCCTCCTTAATGCTCGCCTCAATCTCCCTGGTCGCTCTCTCCACGACCTCTTCAATGCGGGCTGGGTGAATCCTGCCATCTTCAATCAATCTCTCGAGCGCTATCTTAGCTACCTGTCTGCGCACCGGATTAAAGCCTGACAGCACCACAGCCTCCGGTGTATCATCAATAATGAGGTCGATTCCTGTTGCTGCTTCAAGGGCCCGTATATTCCTGCCTTCTCTGCCGATAATCCTCCCCTTCATTTCATCATTTGGTAAGTTCACTACGGATACGCTCTCCTCGGTAACATATTCACCGGCATACCGTTTAATAGCCAAGACCAAAATCTCTTGCGCCTTCCTATTCGATATTTCTCGAGTTTCGGTCTCTATCTTCTTTATGAGTTTGGATGCCTCATGGCGCGCCTCAGATTCCATAGAGGAAACAAGCATCTCTTTAGCTTCCGCTGCCGAAATCCCGGCAACCCTTTCCAGTTTTCGCCTTTCATCCTCTATGAGACCGCCGAGTTCGTCTTCCGTTTTCTTTAACTCGCTCTGGCGCTGCGCTAAGCTTGCCTCGGTTTTGGCGTTAGCGCCCTCCCTCTGCTCCAGTTGCTCCGTCTTCTTATCCAGCGTTTCTTCCTTTTGAAACAGTCTTTTCTCTTGGCTTTGCAGTTCCTTTCGTCGAGACCGTGTCTCCTCCTCGAACTCGATCTTCACCTGATACAGTTTATCTTTGGCCTGAAGCTGGGCCTCCCTCCTGATTGTTTCCGCCTGCTTGCTTGCCTCAAGAATAACCTTTCTCGAATACTCCTCCGCAGAGTCAAGCTTGCTTTCCACCATTTTCTTGCGAACGATGATACCAATCACCGCTCCTGCTAGGACACCTGCCAGCGCAATAATAACAAACTGAGTGATCATCATGGTTACATCACCGCCCTTTGTTTTAGAGGTTGTGCTTGGGGAAAAAGAGGGGTTGATTGTGGCTCAGTGGAATGATAGGCAGGTGATGCTATGAGCAGGGAAAAAAGACAAAGAACTAACTATTCACACTAAAAACCCATGACATACAATTCTCTTATACAGCATACGCTCTCTTCCCTGTACGTTGATTCACCCTCACCTCGCTGTCACCGAAGATCGGGCATGTTTGCCTGTTTATTATAGGTTAAGCAGCAAAGCGCTCCTTAGCCCAATACTATCAGTCCACTTTTTGCGTTCCCCCGCAATCGTGCCGTGCCGGCAACCCTTTTTGAACCTAATACTCATAAGGTGGGCGTTCCGTTACCCCGTTAGGTCTCTTTGGCTTTCTCAAAAGAAACACACAGAGGCAAGGGGGAACTCCCTTTCACTATGCTGTTGGATCAAAAGCGTCCCATCAATCACGAGCACAGCAGGGGAACGATTCAGCCTAATACCAAATCCAGGTTCTGTATCAACCTCTTCGACCTGTCGTTAATCTCGGCTAGTAAATCCTCCTTTTCCTTTAACAGCTGAAAGTAATCGCCTGCAATATTAAGGGCAGCCAGAATAGCTGTCTTATCGTCTGATATTCCCTTTGCAGAATCACTAACCTCTTTCAGCTTTTGGTCAACGTATGCAGCCACTTGTAATATTTGCTCTCTATCATCGCTGCCTTTTACAGCGAATTCCCTGTTCTGTATTTTGATTTTAACCGTTGCTGTCATGGGGTTTATCGACCACAATCACGCTTCACATTCCGTGATCTTCTCCAAAAGGCTTGCTATTCTCTTTTGAACCACGTCTCTGTCAGCCCTGAGCGTATCGATCTGGCTCCTTAATGTACCCAGCTCTTCTTGTTGGGTTCTCACCTTTCGTTCTAACATCATCTTCTGCTCGTTAAGGGAACTGACGGCCGAGATGAGTGATTCTACCTTCTGTTCTAACAGCTCAAACTGTTCTATTTCCTTTAGCCCCATACAGACCTTATACTGCCCGACACGCTCAGTATATCCTTTTCAGAGTGAAAGTCAAGTTTTAAGAAGATTCGCGGTTTCTTGTCGCCGGACCGTGTCAACCACCCTCAGGTGAAACCTGACCCAGGCCTCTCCCCGTGTCACCGCGGCGAAATGCCCGGGCGGGATTTGCAACAGCCAAAGCAACGAAACTCGTCGTTGAGGTCATCAAAGCAGCCGTGGAGAATCCTACAAGGGAACAGGTGTGAGGTGCTGCGAGGGAGGGTTTACGGGCCGGTCTTCGATCAAATAAGCCTCAGAAACCGAAGGATAAAGAAGAGGATTCCCACGACCAGACAGAAGATCGAACAGATCTGGGCGATGAAAAAGAGATAAAAGAGTCTCTTTCTGGTATCCCTGTCTCTCTGAAAAGCACTGTTTCTTCTGTTCATCTCGAGCCTTAGAGTCATGGCAGGTCGTTCACCTTTTTGTTTGAATCACGCATAAGGTCTTGGCGTAACCGTTAAGCTTTTGGCACACGACCCTGGCACTTCGCTTCAGGGTTATACATGAAAGAAACGGGATGGTGAGCATGGAGATGTCTTTTTTTGACTGTGCCCCTGGCCCAGACCTGGCTCATACGGCATGAGTAAGGAGAGCATTGATGTGAAATACTCTCGTATCCATACAAAACTCCTGAAGCTGAGCGCCAGGGCAGGCCTCTCATCGTTCAAAGGAGTGGGCGTTTCAAAACGGCGTACACAGGCTGGTACATTAGTGCTAAGGCTTATGGGGCGGTGCGTCGGTTTGAAACGGCCCTGTATGGGGCCTTGTTGTGAGGGCATAGCAAAAAAAGATATCTCCATGCTCTTTTGAATCGCTAGTTTCTTAGGAGGTTCTTAAAAAATGATGGCTTGAGAAAGAAACAAACATATCTGTTGGCGGTGAGCTTACTTGCGTGCTTCAAGGGATGCCTTAATCTTCTTTAGTCGCATGAAACTTTCCCTCTCGATCTCTTCCATCCTCATTTCTATATGCTTAATCGTTGCCTTGAGCCGGGGGATAACGATGTATTCCAGCGCATTAACCCTTCTCTTTGTCTTTTCTACCTCTTCGGCAATCCTCCTGACCGACTCTTCAACCTCCGCCAGCCTTACAATGACTGAGAGGGATTCCTCAAAGCTCTTGGCAGCATCATCGAGTTTTGCAGTGGTGCTCAAAAAGCCATACCCCCGCTCGTTTATCTTCCTGACCGGGTTTTCAATGCTCATAATGGGCACTAACACACCCATTATGTTTTTGGTTGTAAAACCGAGATCGATATCTCGTAAGGTTATCTCGCTTATCTGTTGCATTTCCCGAGATCCAAGCAAGATCTCAGCCATCAACAGATTACGAAAGGCGGTCTGCAGGTTTACCTCCACCTCCTTTCTCGCGTCTTTATACTCTTTGATTACCACCATGAATTCGGAGACTAGTGCATCTCGCTTTTCCTTTAACAGTTTATGCCCCTTATCAGCAAGCTTAACCCTTCTTTTGAGCTTCAAGAGCTCCATCCTTGTGGGCTTAACGTTCTGTAGGATTTCTGCCATGCCTTACGCTCCTACCTCCACCGGAGAAGCCTTTTTGTAATACTGTTTAACGTATTTTTCATCGATCCTCTTGAGTTCTCCCTCGGGAAGAACTCCGAGCAATTCCCACCCGAGGCTCAGCGTCTGCTCAATCGTTCTGTTTTCATCTACCCCCTGAGTGACGAACCGCTCTTCAAAAATCTCCGCAAACTTCAGGTTGAGGCGATCTCTTTCGCTCAACGCCTCCTCTCCGACGACCGCAACAAGGCTCCTCACATCCCTGCCCTCGGCATAGGCTGAATAACACTGATCGGAAACCCCTAAGTGATCTGCCCGTGTTCTACCTTCACCGATCCCCTCGTTCATGAGTCTGGAAAGGCTGGGCAAGACATCCACCGGCGGATACACTCCCTTCCGGTGCAGTTCACGAGAGAGAACGAATTGTCCCTCGGTGATATATCCGGTGAGGTCTGGCACGGGATGGGTGATATCGTCATCCGGCATGGAGAGAATGGGCATCTGCGTGATAGAACCCTTCTTTCCGGTAATCCTCCCGGCCCTCTCATAGATAGTCGATAAATCGGTATACATATAACCCGGATACCCCCGCCTTCCCGGGACCTCTTCCCGCGCCGCGGAGATCTCTCGCAGGGCCTCGCAGTAATTGGTCATATCAGTAACTATAACCAGCACATGGGTATCGTAGCTGAAAGCTAAGAACTCCGCTGTGGTGAGTGCCATCCTGGGCGTGATAATCCTCTCTATGGCCGGGTCATCTGCAAGGTTGATAAACGAAACAATCCGCTCCAGCGCCCCGGTAGATTCAAAGCTATTCATGAAGAAATTTGCCTCTTCATGGGTGATGCCCATGGCGGCAAAAATAACACTAAAGGGTTCTTCCGAACCCAAAACAGTGGCCTGCCGTGCTATCTGGGCAGCGAGCTCATTGTGGGGCAATCCGGACCCTGAAAAGATCGGGAGTTTCTGTCCTCTCACCAAGGTATTCATTCCGTCAATGGTGGAGATACCGGTTTGAATGAATTCGTTCGGGTATGCCCGGGCCGTTGGGTTTATGGCGGCACCGATTATGGGCGTTCGAATCTCCGGAATGATCTCCGGACCTCCATCAATGGGTCTGCCCAGACCGTCAAAGGACCTTCCGAGCATCTCCTTGGACAGGGAGATCCTCATGATGTCTCCGGAGAATCTTACTCTTGTCTGATCCGTGTCAAGTCCTCTTGTGCCTTCAAATACCTGGACAATGGCCACATTCTCCTGGGATTCCAAGACCTGACCCATGCGGTTTTCGCCTTCAGGGGTTCGGATATACACAACCTCTCCATACGCTACCTCTTCCACGCCCTCCACGATCATGAGAGGCCCTGCTACCTGCGTTACTGACCGGTACTCTCTCGATTTTATGTCCGTTGCTTTTTCTGTCATTTTTGATTCCTCAAGGCTTCAAATTCACGTTCGATAGATTGTACCAATCCCTCATATCTCTTCGGGAAATCCGGGTTCGGCGTATATTTCATTCGAGCTATTTCATCCTTTACCTTCACCGCCGCTATCCTGCCCGCTCCAACGCCCGACTCGATCGCCTTGTTGACCTCTTGATAGAATCTCCAAATGATTTTAAGCATGAGAAATTGTTTCTCCTTTGAGCAATAGGAATCTATTTCGTGGTAGGCATGCTGTTGCAGGTAATCCTCTCTGATCATACGCGCTACCTCCAAGAGGGCCCTGTCCGACTCCGGCAAAGCGTCCTGGCCAACCAGCTGTACAATCTCCTGAAGCTCCGCCTCCTTTTCCAGTAGCGCCATCATCTCTCCTCGGAGGATCTGGAATTCCTTGTCCACGTTTTGATCAAACCACGGTTTTACGAAATCCAAATAGAGCGAATAGCTTGTGAGCCAATTGATGGCAGGAAAATGTCTTCTGTCTGCAAGGTTGGTGTCCAATGCCCAGAAGGAGCTTACCACCCTCAAGGTATTCTGAGAAACAGGTTCGGAAAAATCGCCTCCCGGCGGCGATACCGCCCCGATAATCGAAACCGAACCAAACCTCTCGTCGCGCCCCAAGGTCCTTACCCGGCCTGCCCTTTCGTAGAAATCGGCAAGCCTTGTGCCCAGATATGCTGGGAATCCCTCTTCACCAGGCATCTCCTCCAGCCTTCCCGAGATCTCTCTTAATGCCTCGGCCCACCGCGATGTTGAGTCGGCCATCAAGGCCACATCATATCCCATGTCCCGGTAATACTCGGCAATGGTAACACCTGTGTAGATCGAGGCCTCTCGAGCTGCAACCGGCATATTGGATGTGTTGGCTATCAAGGTGGACCGCTCCATGAGTTTCTCCCCGGTATTGGGGTCGTCCAATTCGGGAAAGGTGAGCAAGACCTCTGTCATCTCGTTGCCTCTTTCCCCGCAGCCTACGTATACAACCACCTGGGAATCAGCCCATTTGGCCAACTGGTGTTGGCTCACTGTTTTGCCAGTACCAAAGCCTCCCGGAATTGCAGCCGTCCCCCCTTTTGCTATAGGAAAGAACGTATCATAAATCCTTTGGCCTGTAAACAAGGGGACCTCAGGATCAAGTTTTTTTATGAGGGGTCTTCCGATCCGGACCGGCCATTTCTGTTTCATGGTTAGCTCGACCTTTTGTCCATCCCTGTCGAGGACAGCTACGACGTCATCGACCGTGAAACTTCCGCTCTTGATCTCGACCACCTTTCCCCGCATCCGTGGAGGGACCATGATTTTGTGCTTAATGACCTTTGACTCTTGAACCTCGCCGAGAAAGTCGCCCTCTTCGACCTCGTCACCCTTTTTCACGGTTGGCGTGAAGTCCCATTTTTTTTCGGGATCCAGGCCGGGAACATTAACGCCTCGGGGAATATAGTCACCTGCCTGATTCTTGATTGCAAGCAACGGTCGCTGTATCCCATCATAGAAATTGGTAATGATCCCCGGGCCCAGCTCAACTGACAAGGGAGCCCCTGTTCTCATGACCTCCTCTCCCGGTTTGAGCCCAGTGGTGTCCTCGTAAACCTGCACGTAAGCCAAGTCCTGTATGAGCTTTATCGTCTCCCCCATGAGCCCTTCCTGCCCCACCCTTACAACCTCATACATCTCACAGCCTTTCATGTCTTTGGCTATTACGAGCGGGCCAGCAATGCTCTTTATCTTTCCTGCCTTGAAATCCGCCATGTTTTCCTCACTATGCTATTTCGAATCCAACCGTTCGTTTAATGAGCCCCCGCATGGGGTCAGTTTTGCCCACCAATGGACCCCCACTATCCGGAATCTCTAAGATAATTGGCATGATGCCCTTTCGGAACCTACTTACCTCGTCCAGGGCACTCCTTATCTCAGTGGCTGCCTTCTCGGTAATCAGTATAATCCCGATGTTGCCATTGAATAGGCTCCTCAGCGCCTCCCTGACATCCCTCGTTTTGAGTTCATCTATCAGGAAGGTTTGCTTAACGCCTGCAAGTTTAAACCCATAGGCGGCGTGTCTGTCTCCTATCAGGGCGATTTCCATTATTTCCTCGTTACTGCTTCTCTGACCTCTTCTCTGCTCAGCTCAACCTCTGTGCTCCTCGCCAGAGCCAAGAGGTTCCTCACCTCCGTCTCCTTTGAAACAAGAAACCCAATGAGGGGCCCGGGGCCAAACGGCCGCTTCTTTCTGATATCCTCCCCCCTTGCGAGCACGGCACCATCGAGCACCTCTTCAAAGGCCAGAATGGACCCGGTGCTCTCGTGCTCAGACTGACAAGAAGCGAGGGATTCAAAATACGGTGTGCCCTCCAGAACGGGCAGAAGGCCCGCGATATCCTCCTCATCGAAGGCCACCAGGAGTTCGTCGAGGATCTTGCACTCGGGTATCAAACAGGGCTCAATCTCCTCTCGAAGGAGGCCACCATGTTTTGCCCTCAGAATAACCTTCAGATTGTGGGTCTCCACGCAGACCTCTAAGAATTCCCTGAACCCCTTACTGACTCTCAGCTTCAGAACCTTAAGCCATAGATCCTCCCAAAAGGCCTTATCCAGCAAGGACTCCAAAAAGAACAGATTGTTGGTCTCAGAATACCGGGCCAGGCCTTGGCTGAGCGAACGATATGGCGTTCTTGTTAAGAGGGCCACAAGATCCTCCATGCCCTCCGCATCGACAATGGTTCTGAGAAAGGTGATATCCAGTTCGCCACCTTCCACAAAGGAAGCTAGGATGTCCTCTTTCTTTGCCCCGCTATGCATTCCCCGGATTGCCGTTCTTAGATTGATAACGTCCCATTTTCGAAGCAAATACTCTCTTATCGGCCAGGCCCCTTTTGGGATGATCTTAGAAATCTCCTTTCCGACGGCAGAGAACTCGGCCAGGATCGACTTTTCCAGTTCTTTGGCATCACTGACTGCACCTTCCGAGAGATAAGGAAAATAATCGGTTGCCTCCAAAAGTGAGGCAATCTCTCCTGGCGAGGCGCACCCCCAGAGATCATCCCATCGCCCCTGAGAGATGAACTTTCCCTCCTTTGCCATCACGGTGGCATTCACATAAAGGTATGAGAGGACATCTCTCATCATAGCCTATCCCCGAAAAGGATCTTGGCCACCTCCACCCGCATGCTCTCCCTCAGCCTGCTCAGTTTGGTCTCAAGTGTATGGTCAACCTCCACGGAATTCTCCAAATCCCTCACAACCACGCCTCCAAGGAATTGGGCAGGCTCATCCGCCAGATCAAGGCTCATGTCCCTTCCCGTCCTCTTATTGACCTCCCTGGTTATCCCAGCCAGCATTTCTTCCTTGAAGGACTTCCTATCCCTCTGGTTGAGGACCAACTCCAGCTTCTTGCCAGCAACTGCCTCAGAGGCGGAGACAATCAGGTTGAACAGAATGTCCTTGTAAGCAAGGTTGTCTCGCTTTCCTTTCTCAGTCAATTCCTCCAAGACCTTTCGAGCCTCTGCAAAGGAGCTATCGATCGCCTCCTCTTGAGCATCCATCCGCTTTCGTCTCACCTGGATTCTCTTCTCGGCCAACATCCGCTGCTCTTCAAGCGAGGCAGCTCGTTTGCCGTCTAAGAGAATCTTATCGGCCTCCCGCTCCACCTTCTCTTGAGCAGCCTTCTTGATCTTATCCGCCTCTGTTTGAGCCTCACCCACTATCTCGGATATCTCTTTCGCGGCTTCGGCCTGTATGTGGGATACTATTTTCTCAATCCCTTCATCCGACATAATTGCTCCTTACTTAAAATAGATACCCTTCTCGCGGTATCTGCGCTCGTCAGCCGCCCATAATCTTAGTTCCTACGAAGATCAGGATAGCTATGAGGAGACCGAAAATGGCGAACGTCTCGGCCATAACTGCAAGAACGATCGCCTGCCCAAATGTCTCGGGTCGCTTGGCTACCGCGCCCATGCCGCTGGCAGCTATAGCTCCCTGGGCAACGGCCGTGAAACTGCTGAGACCAATAACGATACCGCCTCCCAATGCAGCGTACCCCATTCCAATAGGAATCTCCTTAACGGGTCCGCCGAGCACGCCAACGCCGATAAGGATCAGAACGGCCCCGAGGAACCCATAGATCCCCTGGGTTTGTGGCAGGGCCTGGAGCACTAAAACAGGCCCGAATTTCTTTGGATCCTCTGAAATAACGCCTGCGCCTGCAACACCAGCGAGACCGACTCCGATCCCCGAAGCAATCGCGGCCAAACCCATGGAAATTGCTGCACCAATAATTGCCCACACTGTTCCTGATGATAACTCCATAAATATACCTCCCTCTTATTTTATCTCTACGGTGTCAAATTTCATCTCAAGGGGCGTAAATTCGGTACCCCCGCTCTGATAGAATTTGGTAAAAAACTCCACATAGTGCAAGCGAAGCCCGTGCACAAAGCTCCCCATGGCATTAATGAGGAAATTGAATAAATGGCCGAACAGAAAAATGATAACGGCCAGGACTATTCCGAGCCAACCAACCATATAGAGCATGCTGGCGAGCACGTTAACGGTCATGGCAATCCCCGTTGTGCACAACCCTAAGGCCATAAGCCTGGCGTAGGAGAGAACATCCCCCATGAATCCGGTTATCTGAAACATGGACATGGCCTTGTGTCCTCCTAGAAGCAATATCAGAGCGATGACAATAAACACCAGGCCCAGCGACTTATGGCCTGACACGATGAAAATAAGGCCTGGCTGCATAAACAAGAACCAAAGGTTCTCGCTGATAGCCTTCCATCTCTGACCTGCTTTTAGTTTATGTGCCACATTGATCACTACGCCCACATTAACATGAGCCAAGCCGATGATAAGCGCAATCAACAAGAATGCGGTAACCTGAACCATGGGGTCGAATACCTGGAGGGATGCGAGTAGAGGCAATTTAAGACCAAAACCGCCGAACCACCCGCCCGAAAGGGCCCCGATGATGATGGTAGCAGCCCCTGCAGAGGAGAGAATGATTCCACCATCTTTTATCATCTCGTTATATTTCCCGCCTCCTCTGATCAACAGCATACCCAAAACAAGGGCAATGAGCCCGTAGAGCGCGTCCGTTAACATAATCGAAAAAAACAGGAGAAAGCCCGGCGCCAAAAACAGGGTCGGGTCCACACCATTATAGGCTGGCAAGCCATACAGGCGGGTTAACAGCTCAAAGCTCTTGAAGAACTTGGGGTTTTTGAGCTGTACCGGCACGTCATCGTTGTCATCCGGATCCGTCAGGTCTACCACGCACGCTCCTCTGCTGATGCTTCTGATCTCCTGAACGGCCTGGGCAACCGAGTCACAGGGTACCCAGCCCTCAATAGCCACAACGTGCTCCATCCTGGCAAATTTCGTGTGGTTTTCTTCCCGCTGCCGTTCGACCATGAGAAGTTCCTGGTATTTTCTGAGCTCATCCTTCCACCGTCGTGCAATATCAACGATCATGCGCTCTTTTGCTCGCTTCTCCTGGTCCAAGCCCTCCAGTCTTTTATCAATAGAATCGATGGCCTTTCCCGGCGTTCCTTGCAGCCCCTGTATCTCAACTCTTTCCCAGTTCAAGCGACGGAGATTCGGCAATACCGCCGATACCTGTTCCTTGAGGCAGACTACTACCGTTACGATGTTGTCCTCGGATGTCTCGCGGGCTCCCAGATAGAAGGCATTATTCGTTATGTCCTCTAATCGTTCTCTCAGGTTATCGATCTCTTCTTTCGGGGCAACACCGAGCAATACGGACAAAAAGTCCGAATCACCGACATCTCCCAGGTCTATGTCCAGGGGTAACACCAGCTCCAGTAACCCTCTGGTTCTTACGCCTTCTGCAATCTCCTCCTCAATCCTCTCGAGATCCTCTACCGGCTGTGCCACTTCGCTCTCGACTTTCCCTATGATTCCGTCAACAGCATCAAGAAGCCCTGGGCCGAACAGCTCTTCGGTTTCGATCCTTTTAGGCGGCAGCGGGGCAAAAACAGCCTTTATAAAACCCTCCCGAGGCTCTGGGTCGTGGCGTTCAAAAAGATCCAGCAACCGATTGAGGGCTATATTCTGGGCAGCTATTCTCCGTATGTTCGGTGAGATGGGGTGCGGTTGCAGAAGGTCCTTCAGGTGGGGGTCATTAATCGCTTCGGAATAGTCGGTAAGGTGGACGGTGCCGAGAGCCTGAAGCCCCTTAACGATGCCGTCCCTAAACCCTTTAAGGGCGACTATTTGTAGCCTTTTCATCCGGGTTGGGCGTAACATGATATCAGCCTAACAAAGAACGTAAAATAAAGTCTCGAGCCTTTTCCAGGTTCCTATGGGCCCCTTGCGTCAATTCCTCGGTATCCTTTTTCCATTCGTCTGCAAGTTCCCGGCATTCTTTCCCGGCCTTTTCCGCCGCCTCCTCACGCATCTTTTCCGCCAGGCCCCGTGCATCCCTTACCCTGTCTGTCAAAAGTCTTTCTGCCTCTTTTTTGGCCTCCTCAATCAGCCGTCCCGCGTCTTGTCTGGCGTCCTCTGTCTTCTGTTTTGCCTCTGCTTCTGCCTGTTTAATCTTTTGTAAGGATTCTAAGATCATTCCGAACCTCTGTTGCGCTTCGAAACCGGAATAAGATTTAAAAGGGGGGAACGGTTATTTCAAGATAGAAAGGTTTCCATCTTCCTTTGGGGAGGGGCTCAGCTCCTTCTTTCTCTCTTTTCCCAGCTCCTGCATCTTACACTTTCCCTCAAAGATAACGCCCTCTTCGATGACGAGCTTTGGGGTTTGGATATTGCCGAAGAGCTTACCGGGAACGCTTATCTCGATCTTGTTCTCCGCAACAATATCCCCATTAACCTCTCCGCTTATTATCATATCAGCAACATGTATTTGCGACTTTATCGTTGCGGATTCCCCCACTATCAAGGTCCCGCTTGATTCTATTTCACCGGAGAATTTGCCGTCTATCCGCACTGCACCGGTGAAGGAAAACTTGCCTTCGAATTCCGTGTCCTTGCCAAGAAAGGCGTTAATCTCTTCCTTAGGTGTTTTCATGGGCTGTCCCCCTATCAGGCTTTTTTTCAGCGGTTTAATACCATACCCTCGCCAATGATTGCAAGAAAAAACACCGGGCGCATCGGTAGCGGGATTCCCAACTATCGGTGCCGCGCGGTCATTCTTGAAACATGAACCTCCTCATGCTCACATTCATTACCAGGCCCATGGCCGCCATGGTGGAAATAACAGACGATCCACCATAGCTGAACAAGACTAATGGTATTCCTACAACGGGAAGTAACCCTGTGACCATGCCCACGTTTATCGTGAGGTGCCAGAAGATAGATGCGGCAACACCGATCACAAGCAGGGTGCCAAATCGATCTTTGCTGCTTCTGGCTATGTTGATGCACCACAGAATCAAGAATAGGTAGAGGAAGAGAATCACGGCTGAGCCGACAAACCCCCATTCCTCTGCCAAGACGGAGAAGCAAAAATCGGTATGCTGTTGCGGCAGAAAGTGTAATCGTGTCTGAGTCCCTTTCAGAAAACCCTTTCCCCAAAAAAGGCCCGAACCAATCGCAATCTTCGATTGGGTAACATGATAAGCGGCACCCAAGGGGTCCAATTGAGGCCTGAGGAATGCTATGATCCGCTTCTTCTGGTACCCCTGGAGGGTAACCCACAGGAATGGCGTTGAAAGAACGGCGGTGGACAGAAAAATGAGAATGGATTTCCAGTTAACATGAGCAAAAATGATGATCGAGAACGAGACTATCAGCAGCATGAGGGCCGTTCCCAGATCGGGTTGATAGACAATAAGCATGAAGGGAATGACGGTCAAGATTAACGGTCTGACCAGGTCTCGCAGGCGGTAGTTCCCTATTCTTTCATCTTCAGAGAAATGCTTGGCGAGAATGATCACAAGGGAGATCTTTACGATCTCTGAAGGTTGGACAGAGAAAAGACCAAGGCTCAGCCACCGTTGAGACCCATGGGCAACCTTTCCCATCTTGAGAACGGCCAACAGAAGAACAAGAGAGAGAAAGAATAGTGGATACGCAAGCCTGTTAAGCATATGATAATCAAAGGTGGTCATCAGGAGGAGAATCAAAAAACCGATGGCATACCAGCAGATTTGCTTCACGAAAATCTGGCCTCCCCCAAGGGCCCTAACGGTGTAGGTTGCGCTGTAGAGGTTAAAAACGCTCAGCAAACCCATAACGATCAATACAGCCAGCAATATCCAATCAAAGTTGTCTATCAATCGACGGTCGAACATACTCGCCTCTCACCCCTTGTGGCTCATTTCATGGCGGAGCATGAGAATCACGGGGCACACCCTCTACGAGGGTGCCTTTGTCTTGAAGTATTCCTCGAATAGGGCCTTTGCGATCGGAGCTGCTACAGCCCCGCCCTTGCCACTGTGCTCCACGACAATGGCAACCGCTATCTGCGGGTCTTCGAAAGGCGCAATGGCCACAAACCATGCATGATCTCTGAACTTGTAGGGAATGTCCTTTTCCTGTCCCGTTTCCCTTTCTTCCGGTAAGGAAATTACCTGGGAAGTGCCTGTCTTTCCCGCCACGGGAATGTTGGGCAACCGCGCCCTCCAGCCCGTGCCATGAGGCTCATTCACAACCCCGTACAGGCCCCTTTTGACCAACTCCATGTTTTTCTCCGCAAGATCCCATGTGCCTGCTGGCTCAGGTTTGAACTCAAACAACCTCTTCTCGCTGTCCCTGCCTACCCATAGGGTGGCTTGGGGTCTGTACAGGGTGCCTCCGTTGAAAAGGGCTGAGATAAACCGTGCAATTTGGATAGGGGTAATCAGGGTAAAGCTCTGCCCTACAGCCACGGAAAGCGTCTCTCCATCTTGCCAGGGAACGTGCCACCTTCGTAATTTCCAGGCCTTATTCGGTATGAGTCCCGGCTTTTCGTCTCCTAGCTGAATGCCCGTGTTATGGCCGAGACCGAGGTTCTTTGCGTATTTTGCAATGGCTTCGATGCCTATCCTTTGGCCCATTCTGTAAAAGTAGACGTCACAGGATTCGACTAAGGCCCGATGTAGATCAACATACCCATGGCCTTCTTTTTTCCAATCTCGGTACTCCCTGCCTTGAAACGTGTAACTCCCCCCGCAAAAAAGCCTTTCCTTTGGGTCAATGCCCCCCTCTTCCAGCCCTGCAAGGGCTACTACGATCTTAAAAAGAGAGCCCGGAGGATATTGACTTGATATTACCCGATTCTGTAAGGGGAAGTAGCGATGAGAGATGAGGCCCTGCCACACCCCCTTATCCATCCCTTTGGCAAAGTCATTGGGATTAAACGTTGGGCTGCTTGCTGCAGCCAGGATCTCGCCGCTTTTTGGGCTCATGGCCACAATAGCACCGGCTCGATTCTTGAGCGACTGCTCCGCCAACACCTGAAGGTCCTTATCTATCGTCAGATAAACATCGGCTCCCGCCTCTGCTTCCTTTTGGTAAAGCACTCTGAGTATTCGTCCAGACGCATCTACCTCAACCTGTTGGCCTCCCCTTGTGCCATCCAGGTACTTGTGCCACTTTTTCTCAATGCCGTATTTTCCTACAAAATCGCCGGGCTTATTCCCGCCATATTCCCTTTTCCCAAGTTGCTCTTTGTCGATTTCCCCGAGATAACCGATGAGATGAGCAGCAAGAGTCCCGTAAATACAGTGTCTCTGGGGCTTCACTTCTATGGTTACCCCGGGCATATTTACCTTATGGGTTTCTATTCTGGCTAACTCATCCCTGCTGAGACCTCTTTTCAAGTAGACACACCGAAAGGGATCTCCTCTAAGGGCATATTTTATCTTTTCTTCTGCTGCCGGACGATCAATATCCACCAGCCTTGACAGGTCACTCAGCAGGCTATCAAGATTCCTGATATTTTCCGGCATTACACCCAAGATGAAGGAGGGTCTATTGTCGACCAGCAATTGACCATTCCTGTCGAACACAAGGCCCCTGGAGGGCATGATATCCCGCAAATCGATTCGATTATTCTCCGATTCTGTCCTGTATCGGGATCCATGGATGATTTGCAAAGACCACAGCCGCACAAACAAAATACCAAAAACGACAAAAACGAAAACGGTCAACCTCGTCAAGCGTCTCTGGTATATCTCGGCTTCTCTTAGATCAAAATCCGAACGCCACACCATGATCCGTTACCAATGAAAGAGGATACCGGGTACTGCCGCGGTCTCTAAGCATGCTCTCTATCTTCCTTTCCGTAGACCACGTCAAGAACATAGAACAGTATCGGGGCAATAACGCCCATAATGAGTGCAGAAATAATAACCATAATAAAACTAATCGAGGGCACCGATTGGGCCAACGGTAAGATACGCAATACAATCAGAACGAAACACCACTTTGCCAAGAGAAAAAGGGCCACCAATAAGGCTGCGGTCCTGACGTTAGCAAGATCCAAAAAATGTCGTGTGCTATTGATTGCCAGGAGAATAGCGGAATAGGTGAAAGCAAACAAACCCAGCTGGCACGAGGAAAACATGTCCGTTAGTAGCCCCATAAAAAAGGCGAGGCAAAGGGCCTTAATGTTTTGGTCTATGGCGATGAGATATACCAGGAAGACAGGAATGAGGTCAAAATCGAGCCATTCAATCCTGCTGAGATGCGCTATGTTTCCCCGCAAAACGACAAACAGACCGCACACAAACCAGATGATAGGATGGAAAAAGACGCGGTTTTCTCTCCATTGCTGTAAATAGTCTTTCGTCCCCACTCCACTATCTAGCCGAAATAATTAGGTTGTTGCTTAACTGTCAGGGCCCGGCAAGGACACCAACCCAGATCGAGAAACTACGAGAACCTCTTCCAGCTTCGAAAAATCCACAGCCGGAACAACCCGAACATCTTTGAAGAGTTTGTTGGGGTAATCCTTTGTCTGAGTGACTATACCCAAATAAAGGCCTTTAGGAAAAACCCCTGCCATCCCAGAGGTTACAATGGTGTCCCCGTTTTGGATGTCACACGTCTTTATAACGTACTCAAAAAGACACTCGCTTGATCCTCTCCCCTTAAGGATGCCTCTCCCTCGTGATCTCTGCACTAACCCATCAACAGAGCTGTTTTGATCGGTAACCAGCAGCACCTGTGAATATCCTGGGGAAACCGAAATAATCCTTCCAACAACCCCCTCCGCATTGACCACCGGCATGCTTACCGTAATGCCATCATTCTCTCCCTTGTCTATCGTTATAGATTTGAACAATCCACTCGAGTCCCAACCGATGACCCGTGCCGGCAATAACAGTTCATCAGTGTTCTCTTGAAAATTGAGGAGTTCCTGTAAGCGCTTATTGGCCAGTAAGAGTTCTTGATACCTGCTGTTCTCGAGCTTAAAGAGGTCCAGCTTTTTTCTCAGGAGCACATTCTCTTGATGAGTTTCAACCAAGAAAAAATACTTCCCCCAGACATCCCTCACGGTACGTATGGTCCCCATAAAGAATCTCTGAAATGGGGCGGTTATCTGGGCGACAATCTTTTCTGCAGGATTCCATTCCGGTCCCCTGCCGATACTAACAGAGAGCAAGATAAGGGCTATGAAAACGAAAACATAGGAAATCCATTTCGGTTTGCGCTCAAAAAAGGCGGTCAATTACTGTAAACCCAACCCTTCGATTATTTTACCATAATCTCTTTTAAGAGAGAGAGATTATCCAAGACCATTCCAGCACCCAAAACCACCGTAGTCAACGGATCATCGGTTATGGTTATTGGAAGGCGCGTCTCCTCTCGCAGGAGGACATCAAGACCCTTTAAGAGGGCTCCACCTCCCGTTAGCACAATGCCTTTGTCCACCACATCGGCAGAGAGCTCGGGCGGGGTCTGTTCCAGGGCGATTCTTACTGTTTCGATAATGGTTTCCACTTTTTCGGATATCGCCTTCCTTACCTCCTCTGAATCTATGGTGAGTATCTTCGGTATACCGGTAACAAGATCCCTGCCTTTGACTTCAATGCACTCCGGTTCGTCCGTCGGGTAGGCATTTCCAATAGTTATCTTAATAAGCTCTGCTGTTTGCAGGCCAATCAAGAGATTGTATTTTCTCTTGATGTGTTGCAAAATAGCCTCATCCATCTTATCGCCGCCAACCCTAACCGAACGAGAATACACGGTTCCCCCCAAGGAAATAACGGCCACCTCGGTGGTCCCGCCTCCAATATCAACCACCATATTGCTCGTAGGTTCGGTTATCGGGAGGCCTGCGCCGATAGCCGCAGCCATTGGTTCTTCAATTAAAAAGACCTCCCGCGCGCCAGCCGATTCCGCAGACTCGCGGACTGCCCTCTTTTCGACCTGGGTAACGCCCGAGGGAACAGATATGATGATCCGGGGTCTCACGAGGGACCGTCTGTTATGGACCTTTCTGATAAAATACCTGAGCATGGTTTCGGTAATATCAAAATCGGCAATAACCCCATCCGCCATTGGCCTGGTCGCAACGATATCCCCTGGCGTTCGGCCGAGCATCATTTTTGCCTCTTTTCCCACCGCTAGCACCTTATTTCTGCCCTGATCCCTTTTCCTTACAGCCACCACGGAAGGCTCATTCAAGACTATCCCCTTGCCTCTAACATAGACCAAGGTGTTGGCCGTGCCGAGATCAATGGCCAAATCATTGGAGAATAAACCAAGTATTGGGTCAAACAACATCCGGGGTCTCCTTTCCAGCATTATGATGTTGAAACTCGACTACTTTAATTAATTTTCAGATATTTATCAAATATAAAATAGTGGTTACCCACTTCTTTTAGGGCAATACGGTGGGCTTGTTCCCCTGTATCGGGAGCGAAAACCACATGTCTTATGTGTAACGCAACGACAAGAACCATCCCTCCATCCTTTGGATTCCTTCCTGTTCTTTTATCTTGACATCATACCTATCTGTGATTAAAACATGGGTAATTTTAACCGCGAACAAGGGTTTTATGCATGAAACGAACATTCCAGCCGAGCAAAATAAAAAGGTCCCGCGTACATGGTTTTCTTGCCAGAATGAGTAGCAGAGGGGGCAGGAATGTGCTAAAACGAAGGAGGGCAAAAGGTCGGAAAAGGTTGTCTGCTTGACATATCGAGTCGCATACTAAAACATGGGCGTTTTACCCTTTGTTCATAGCGATATCTTGCTATGGGATCATTCCACTTCAAGAAAGACGAAAGGATATCAAAAAGGGCAGAGCTCAATCAGGTAAACCTTCACGGAAGACGGCATTATACCAAGCATTTTCGTGTAGTAATCAAGCAGAACAGGATGGATAGTACGAGGTTAGGTATAACCGTCGGCAAAAAGGTCGGGAATTCCGTTAAGAGAAACAGGATTAAACGACTGATAAGAGAGTTCTTCAGGCTTAACAAACAACACATTCCTATCGGTTACGACATCTTGGTTAGCCCCATAAAGGCTACCGATGCGCTCAATCTGTTCAAATTGCAAGAGGAGTTAGGAGATCTGCTAATCAAAAATGAGGCCCTTTTTTTGTAATCCTAGGACCGCTGTAACAGCCCTTATCAGAGTCTATCAAATAACAGTATCGCCCTTTCTGCCTACCTCGTGTCGCTTTATGCCTACGTGTTCCACCTATGCCTCCCTTGCTATTGCTAAATACGGTATAATAAAAGGAGGATACCTCGCTTTGACCAGGATCCTTAGGTGTCACCCGTTTCATCCGGGCGGCTACGATCCCCTCAAATAAACATCTCATTGCCGATGGTTCGGTTTTTGTTTAGAGTTTACCGCTGAGCCTGTCTGTGGAACAGGTAAGGCCCGGTTTTCATAACAACGATTATGATTCATACGTAGATTAGGATTTATTTATGGATAAGCGAACATTGTTGGCTCTGGCGCTTTCGTTTCTGGTCTTTTTTGTCTGGTCATCTTTGTTTGGGCCCAAGCAAAAAGAAAAGCCGCCTGAAGAACAGGTGGCAGTCAAGGAAAAAGAAAGCAAGCCGCCCCTGCAAGAGAAAATGGCGCCTCTTGGAACCGAGCGGGACGTTATAGTGGAGGCTCAAACAGATTTTCAGGACATTACCGTCGAGACAGGGCTTTACCGGGCTGTCTTTTCCGGTTCCGGTCCACAGATTAAGAGCTTCCAACTAAAAGAGTACCGATCAGAGCTCGGCAAAAACGCACCGTTAAGAGAGTTGGTTCATGTTAACAATAAAGATGGATACGGTTTGAGGGTTGGATTCTCCGGGAAAAACGTCCCCACTACTGCATGGGGTCCGCTCAGAATAAGTCGCAAAGCCGTTACGCTCAGGCAAGACGATCAACCTGAAAGCCTGGTCTATGCGTGGAAATCACCTGAGGGAGTCGAGATAAGAACCGCGTTCCTGTTCCTCCCAAATAGTTATGACATCGATCTGTCGGTAGAGGTTACGAATGCATCTGATTATGCAATCGATGGCAGCATACTCTTAGACATAGCGCATATGCCTCGAGAAACGCGGAGCGCTTACGGATCATTTGAAGGCATGGCCATGTTTATCGGCAACAAACTAAAAGAGGTTAAAAAGGACAAGGTCCAAGGCAAGGAGTTTATGGGTCAGATATCCTGGATTGCCTATGAAGAACCTTATTTTATGACGGCAATCATTGACGAGGATAACAAGAAAGCAGGAGTCAAATCCACGGTACTTCCTGACGGGGAGATCAGAATCGCTTATTCGCCTGCCTCCCTCAGCCTCGGACAGAACGACAGCGCCATAAACCGCTTTACCCTGTATCTGGGCCCAAGGGATCTCTATATTCTCAAGGCGCTACACAAGAACCTTGAAAAGGCAATTAACTTCGGGTGGTTCGATATCATTGCCAAACCGCTCTTGGTTACGCTCCGTTTCTTTAATAAGTATCTATCCAATTATGGTCTTTCGGTAATCTTGCTTACCATTCTGATCAAAATACTGTTCTGGCCCCTTACCCGTAAGAGCTATCAGTCCATGAAGGAAATGAGAAAACTCCAACCAATGATGGCCAAGATTAGGGAGAAATATAAACACAACAAGCAAGAGATGAACAAACAGCTGATGGGCCTTTATAAAACCTACAAGATAAATCCAATGGGTGGTTGTTTGCCTATGGTCATTCAGATGCCCGTTTTCTTCGCCTTTTATCGGATCTTACCTAATTCTATAGAGTTACGGCATGCCCCCTTCATTCTCTGGATTAATGATCTCTCTACCCCTGAACGGCTGTTTTCTCTTCCCTTTAAGATTCCTTTAATGGCACCACCTTACGGCATACCCGTTCTTACGCTCCTTATGGGGGCATCCATGTTCCTCCAACAGAAAATGACGCCGACACCGGGGGACCCTGCCCAGGCCAAGATGATGATGATGCTCCCGATCGTTTTCACGTTCTTGTTTATAAACTTCCCATCAGGCTTGGTGCTCTACTGGCTCGTTAACAACGTGCTCTCAATCGCTCAACAATATATGATCAATCGAAAACTTGGTTAACCGCAGGAGGAGGTTCTATGTCGTCCATCGAAATAGAAGCGAGAACTACCGAAGAGGCTATCAAAAAGGCCTGCGAACATCTTCACCTCAGCCAAGAAGACCTCGATATAGAGGTCTTGGAAAGCAGGTCTGCCGGAATCTTTGGCTTGATCGGTAACAAGAAGGCTCGGATCAGGGTGAAGATAAAAACCGACAACTCTATGCTGGTCGCCGAGGAAACCCTGGAGAGAATAATCTCGCTCATGTCCCTGGATTCAAAGGTATCTGGCGAGAAAAAGGGCGATGATATCGTCTTGAATATTGAAGGTAGCAACACCGCAATACTTATTGGATATAAAGGCAGAACCCTAGAGGCATTAGAGTATATCGTAAATAAGGTTGTCAATAAGGCTGCCGAGAAAAAGGTACGGGTGATCCTTGACTCCGAGAACTACCGGCAAAGAAGGGAGGAGTCTTTACAGAGGCTGGCCTTGAAGATGGGTGACCAGGCCAAGAGAACAGGAAAAACAGTCACCATGAACGCAATAAACCCCCACGACAGAAGGATTATCCATCTGACCCTCAAAGGAGACCCACAGGTTCAAACAAAAAGCGATGGCGAGGGACTGTTAAAAAGGGTGTGTATCATCCCAAACAGAAAGAAGACGAATGAAAAACAAAGTGACTAATGGTGAGCTTGCTGTTTCGTTATGGATTCCAAAGAGGAGACTATTGCTGCTATAGCGACACCTCCAGGGGTGGGCGGTATAGGAATCATACGGATTAGTGGTTATGATGCCGAAAATATTGCGAAAAGGGTTTTTCGATCAAAGCGGTCCGTCAACACCTTTAAGGGTTTTCGTCTTTACCTAGGCCATATCATCGACCCCAAATCAGGCATCCCCGTCGATGAGGTCCTTCTCTCTATGATGCATGCCCCGCGCTCTTATACCCGCGAAAACGTGGTTGAGATCAATTCCCACAGTGGTTACACAATACTATCAACCATACTCGAAATTGTCCTTCAGGCTGGTGCCCGTTTAGCCAGACCGGGAGAATTTACCCTCAGGGCATTCATGAACGGAAGGATCGATTTAACCCAGGCTGAGGCTATAATAGACCTCATAAATGCTAAGGGGGACACCTCAATACGGTTGGCGGCCCGTCAGTTGGCCGGGGGCCTTAGGGAAGGGATCGAACAGCTCAGACAGGTTGTTATCCGTATCCTCGCTCAGATAGAGGCCTCATTGGATTTCCCGGACGAGGAATCCACCGTACCAGATAGACCCCACCTGGAAGATCAGATTACCAACACTGCCCTGAAACCTGTGGAAGAGCTACTCAGTGCCTGTTCTCAAAGGAAGGTATGGCACGAGGGGTTTACGGTGGTTATCGTCGGCCGAGTTAATGCGGGTAAATCGAGCATCCTTAACAGGCTCTCACAACAAGAGAAGGCTATTGTAACACCTATCCCCGGAACGACCCGAGATATCCTTGAAGCTATGGTTGCCATCCAAGGGCTTCCCATAAAACTGATAGACACAGCAGGTATGCGAGAGGTTAAAGGGCAGATCGAAAAGAAGGGCGTAGAATTAACAAGAACCCAGCTTGCCTTGGCTGACATCACCCTTCTCGTGATTGACAGAAGTAGACCTCTCAACCGGCATGATATAGACCTCATAAGGACGGTTCATAGTAACAACACTGTCGTGGTTATTAATAAGATCGACCTCCCGGGGCGAGTAGGCAAGAAGAGGTTTGATACTCTTGTTTACGGCCTTACCAAAGCAGAGGTCTCGGCTCTTACAGGAGAAGGGTTTCACGGATTATCGCAAGCGATATATGAAAAGATCATGGGTAAAACAACCGATCTGACTCCAGCACCTATCGTTCCCAACATAAGACACAAAATGCTCTTAACCAAAGCTCTAAATCACCTTAAAGATGCCTCAAGGAACTTGCTTTCTGGTTTACCCTTAGAGCTCGTTGCAACGGATCTAAATTGGGCCATACATGCCTTTGATGAAATAACAGGAAATAAGATAAATGAAGAGATCCTTGATGCCGTTTTTAGCAACTTCTGTCTGGGAAAGTAGCAACTGTTACTGTTTTTCGCGGGGGTCGCCGGCCACTCGTTGGAATAAATCTAATCGATTATTGCTTTAGCTCCGAAACTACGCTGTCCCGAGGGATATGGATGTCTTTTTTTGACACCGAAGAAGCCCATGCTGTTATGCTCGCATATGTTTCATCCCCGCCTGGGTAAAGGAAAAGAGCAGGCTCAAAGCACCTGCCGAGCCTCCCCTGTTGAATAAGAGCTTAGTATCGTTCAACAGTGTTTACTCAAGGGTATAGCGGTTAGAGGACCTGTACGTACGTACCGCTATCCGGTCATGGCAATTTCCTCAAGGCGATATCTATTGGCCTCACGGGATGTGGCCACAGAGGTGGGGCTTAGATGAGCCAGATGGTGATTCCCAGGGCTTCCACGGTGTAAACCCCACCTCTGTGGCCTATGCAAGACCCGGTGGTATTCTTTTTGAGATATCGCCCGCCCGCCTCGCCTGAGCGAGAGCGACCCGCCTGCCAGCGCCTGAAGCGCAGCTGATGGCGGGCAGGCCTTTCCAAAACAGCCATGACCTCCTTTGGTATATGAACGATACGAATCGCTTATTGTTTCTCCATGGGACATTGAAAAGAGACATTAAACGGGGTGAAGTGCAAAAAAAGATATCCATATCCCTCAATAGTGCCAAGTCAAGCAGTATAAATGCTCATTATTATGCTGGGGAGTTAGGGCAATAATCGATTAAATCTATTGTAAAAAAACCTGTAATGTTCTATACTCCACGCTGTGTTTTGAGTTATTGGTTTTACTATTTTATGACGTTCTCGGTTTCAAAGAAATAAGAGATTGTAAGTGTTTGAGGGATTTTTAGGGGGGCACGGCGATAATCACGCCTGAAGTACAATTTCTACGTTGCGCGGTATAAAGTGCACTGAATGGATAACCCTAAATCAAGGAGGAGCCAGTTATGGATTTCGCACTATCAGAGGAACTCCAGATGCTCAAAAACATGGTCCGTGATTTTGTTGATGAGAAGATCGCCCCGTTTGCAGATGAGTGGGAGGAAAAACACTATTATCCTTACGAAGAGGCTATCAAGCCGATGGCTGAACTGGGTTTTTTTGGTACGGTAATCCCCGAGGAGTATGGTGGGAATGATATGGGTTGGTTGGCAGCCATCATACTTAGTGAGGAAATCGCCCGTGGTTCCAGCGCGCTCAGGGTGCAAATCAATATGCAGACAACAGGGAATGCTTTTACCATATGCCATTACGGTGGTAAGGAAGTAAAAGAGAAATATATCCCCAAACTGGTGAGCGCCGAGTATGTAGGGGCCTTCGCTATGACCGAGCCTAACGCGGGATCTGATGTGATGTCAATGAAATCTACCGCTGAGGATAAAGGAGATCATTGGCTTTTAAACGGTTACAAAACCTGGATCTCCAATGCGAGCGTTGCCGACGCGGTTCTTTACTACGCGTACACTGACCGCTCTCAGGGAGCCAAAGGGCTTTCAGCTTTTGTAATAGAGCCAAAGAACTTTAACGGAATTACCACAACACACTTAGATAAGTTAGGTACCCACGCTACCCCTACCGGTGAGATTATCTTAGAAAACACCAAAATCCCCAAAGAGAACATTGTAGGCAAACCTGGTGATGGAACCAAAATTCTTTTCGGCTCCCTTGCTAATTCTCGTCTTTCTGCAGCAGCCGGAGGTGTTGGCTTAGCACAGGCTTGTTTGGAATCGATCACAAAGTACGCTATGGAGCGAGAGCAATTTGGCCAGGCGGTTGGGAAGTTTCAGATGAACCAAGATATGATTGCACAGATGGTCGCCGAGATCGAGGCCGCCCGTCTCTCCTGTTATAGAGCAGCGTGGCAGAAAGACCAAGGAATGCTCGGCAACAACCTTGAAGTAGCTCAAGCGAAGTACCTGGCCGGTGAGATAGCCTACAAATCCTCTCGGTATGCTATGAGTATTTTAGGGGCTTACGGCTATTCCACGGAATACCCGGTAGCCCGTTACTACCGAGATACGCCCCCTTACGGTATGGTGGAAGGTTCAACTAATATCTGTAAATTCATCATAGCCCAAGATCAACTTGGTATTAGAAAGGCGAACAGATAAGATTTCCTCGGCCATTTCTACAGAACTAATGGGGTAGCCGAGGAACAAATTAAGTTACTGTTGAAAACGTGTTAAAATCCGAACCTAAAGTACCTTGGATTGTCAGGTATCATGGTGTTCAGTAGCGTCGCTTAGGCTATGCAATAGACGTAACAAGAAAAACGCGGCGAGGTTTTATATACTATTTATATATAACTGACAACATCCAAAAGAAGAATATGTAATAATATCAATAAATTAAGAATGTTTTCCACAATTACACTGTTCTTATTATTACTATTATTCTTATTCATAAATAAATAATCATCTTATTAAGACAGGAGAGGGACAATGGAGATAAAGATAGAGAGAGACATCCTTCTCAAGGGGATTTCTCGGGTCCAAGGGATATTGGAAAAAAGGAGTCACATGCCTATACTCTCTACTGTCCTCTTAACAGCTAAGGATAACGAGCTGGAGGTAGCAGCGACAGACCTGGAGATTGGTTTCCAAGACAATTATCCAGCTGAGATCATTAAACCAGGTAGCATAACGATCTCCGGTAAAAAACTCCTGGATATCACTCGAGAGACTAACAGTGATACCATATATATTGCAGAGAAGGAGAATAATTGGGTTTATGTCTCTGATAATCACGCTCACTATAACCTCGCATGCCTCCCTGCAGACGAGTTCCCGGTTCTAACAGAACCAGAGGGAGCGGTAACGATAGCAATCGATGGGATGACGATAACGGAGATGATCGATAAAACGATTTACTCTATAACCATGGAGGAAGCTGGCTTTAAGCTATCCGGGGTCTTTATGGAGAGGGTAGAAGATAAAGAAGATCTTTTACGGATGGTTGCAACGGATGGTCACAGGCTCTCGTTGATAGATAAAAAGGTACCCAAAGTCCAGGACTTAGAATTAGAGCACGGTATTATGATCCCGAAGAAAGGGTTGATAGAGTTACATAAACTCGCCTTAGACGACGGGGACATTCTTTTTGGTGTCAAACAAAACAATCTTGTGGCCAAAAAAGAAAAGGCGCTCATCGTAGTCCGGCTACTCGATACGAAATTTCCCGACTACAGAAACGTGATTCCCTCACAACAGGAGGGTAGTCAGAATATTATTAGTGTTAAGAAGAGTGCCTTATTGGACGCTATGCGGAGAATGATGATTATCAGAACCGATCAGTATCAGGGTGTAAAGATCAATATAGAGACAGAGTACCTGGAGATGACCTCGGTCAATCCAGACCTCGGAAATGTGGAAGAAAAGGTAGATGTCCATTACACCGGTGAATCAATAGAGATTGGCTTTAACCCGAAATATTTCATTGACGCCCTCCAACCTATGGAGAGTGAAGAGGTCCAACTAAACATAAAGGATAATACGAGCCCCTGTTTGATTACCGGAGAGCGCGATGAAGGTTTTCTTGGGTTGATAATGCCGATGAGGATTTAGGAGATGACAACTGGCAAAGACTACACTGCCTCCAGCATAAAAGTACTAAAAGACCTGACGGCTGTTAGGAAACGGCCGGCTATGTATATCGGAAATACCTCAACTGAGGGACTTCACCATCTTTTATACGAGGTTGTTGATAATAGCGTGGATGAGGCTTTAGCGGGGTACTGTGATCAGGTCGACATCAGGATTTTAAGCGACAACAGTATTATCGTTACGGATAATGGTAGGGGTATACCAATAGATATGCATAAACTTGAGAAACTGCCTGCACTCGAGGTTGTAATGACCAAACTTCATGCGGGCGGTAAGTTTGATAACAAGAGCTATAAGGTCTCCGGGGGGTTACATGGCGTCGGTGTTTCGGTTGTGAATGCCCTCTCTGAGTATCTGGAGGTCGAGGTTTACCTGAATGGGAATGTTTATCATCAGCGGTATGAGAGAGGTATAACTGCTAGCCCTTTGGAGATAATAGGAAAAACGAAACGGAGAGGAACAAGCATACATTTCAGGCCTGATGAGGTGATATTTGACAACATAGACTTTAGTTTCGATATCGTTTGCCAGAGGATGCGGGAATTGGCATTTCTTAATACAGGTTTAAAGATCAATGCATACGATGAGCGGAAAGAAAAGGAAAAGAAGTTCTTTTATAAAGGAGGCATTATCTCCTTTGTGGAGTATTTGAACCAAAACCAGGATGTTATTCATTCGAAACCAATCTATATAAATGGAGAGCGAAACGGGGTTAGTATAGAGATTGCCTTTCAGTATAGCCGCTCTTATATCGAAAAGATCTTTTCCTTTGCGAACAATATCAACACGAAAGAAGGGGGGAGCCATCTCATTGGTTTTAAGGCCGCGCTCACGAGAAGTATTAATTCCTATTTTCAAGGGAGCCAACAAAGCAAAAACATAAAACTTACCGGTGATGATGTACGGGAAGGGATTACTGCTGTTATAAGCGTTAAACTGAGAGAGGCCCAGTTCGAGGGGCAAACAAAGGGCAAACTGGGAAATAGTGAGGTTAAAGGTCTTGTTGAAAACCTCGTAAACGAGAAACTTACCAACATATTTGAAGAAAACCCGTCTCTTATAAAGAATATTTTGGCTAAGGTTGTCGAGGCTGCTACAGCCAGGGAGGCCGCACACAAGGCGCGGGAGCTGACAAGGAGAAAAGGGGTCCTGTCAGAAGCGTTCCTGCCGGGAAAACTTGCCGACTGTCAAGAAAGAGACCCACAAAGAGCGGAGGTGTTTCTAGTGGAAGGGGATTCGGCGGGAGGATCGGCAAAACAGGGCAGAGACAGGAGATTCCAGGCTATCCTACCCCTCAAAGGCAAGATTCTTAACATAGAGAAAGCTCGGTTTGACAAGATATTTTCCAGTGCCGAAATAAGAACGATAATCTCCGCCTTGGGGGCTGGCATAGGTCAGGAAGAGTATGATCTCTCGAAGCTTCGGTATGATAAAGTTATTATTATGACCGATGCCGATGTTGATGGATCCCACATAAGAACCCTTCTGTTAACCTTTTTTTACCGGCAAATGCCCGATCTCGTGGCGGCAGGGCACCTCTATGTAGCGAAACCTCCTCTTTACCGACTGAAAGACGGCTCATCGGAGGCATTTTTTCATAACGAAGACAGCTACTATTCTTATCTTATTGATAGGGTTTCCGAGAAGGAAACGGTGTGGGTAGACGGGAAGAGAAAGATATCAGGAAAAAAACTGCGCTCCCTGCTCCATGCACTGATTGAGTATTTCGATAAAGTCAGTAGCTTAACAAGAAAAGGTTATAGCAGCAGGTTTCTAAAACTCCTCTGCCAAAAAGAGGTTACCAAGAACCACATAAAAGACAAAAACCTCATCGCCGCCTTATCTGAAGAATTCGAGAAAGAAGCCTTTCTTACCGAGGAGATCAAATTCGATGAGGAACATAATCGATATGAGTTATTATTGAGAGATCAAAAGGATAGCGGGGCCTTTTTTACATTTAACTGGGAGTTGCTATCCTCGCCGGATTTCCAGAGGTTGCTGAAATTCAGCCAAGAGTTAAGGGAGCTTGATGGCCCATTCTTTTTGGTTGGAGATGAAAAAAACCGGACGAAGGTAGAATCAAAGGAGAAGCTCGTTGAGCATCTCGTGGATAAGGCGAAAAAAGGAATTACCATTCAAAGGTACAAGGGTCTCGGAGAAATGAATCCCGAGCAGTTATGGCAGACCACAATGGACCCGGAAAGAAGGAGCCTGGTAAAGGTAACGATTGAAGATGTTATAGCAGCCGATGAGATCTTTACCTTGCTCATGGGTGATAAAGTTGAACCTCGAAGGGAATTCATTCAGAATAATGCCTTAGAAGTAAGGGAGCTTGATATTTAAAGAATCTCGGTTTGGCTTAAATCCCTCCGAAACAAAACCATAATTGTCTGCTTAGATGCAAGGCAGTGGCTACACGTTTAGGCCCCCCAGTATATTTCCTTGAGATCTAAAGAGCTTAACGGGTTGCATGAATACCCATACTGTAATCTGTAAGGAGACAAGATGAGTCCATTACAGGAAAAAAATTTGAGCACGGTAACGATCGAAGAAGAGATGAAGCGATCATATCTCGAGTACGCAATGAGCGTGATCGTTGGCAGGGCTTTACCGGATGTACGGGACGGACTGAAACCCGTCCACAGAAGAGTTCTTTACGCCATGGAACAGTTAAAGAACTATCACGACCGGCCCTACAAGAAATCCGCCCGTGTCGTAGGCGATGTAATCGGTAAATATCATCCCCATGGCGATGCAGCAGTGTACGATACTATTGTAAGAATGGCACAACCCTTTTCTCTGCGATATCCTCTGGTCGATGGACAAGGCAATTTCGGTTCAGTGGACGGGGACCCGCCTGCGGCCATGAGGTACACCGAGATCAGGATGCAGGAGATTGCCGAAGAGTTCCTGCAAGATGTCGATAAGGAGACAGTTGAATTCACACCCAACTATGATGGGTCTATGGAGGAACCCGTTATTCTCCCGACAAACATACCAAACCTCCTGATAAGCGGCTCATCGGGCATCGCAGTGGGCATGGCCACGAATATCCCGCCCCACAATCTCGGCGAGGTTGCAGATTCCATAATACATACTGTAGATAATCCGGATATCTCGCTCGAAGAGCTTATGTTGGATGTGCCCGGGCCGGATTTTCCTACAGCAGGCTTTATTTATGGAAACACGGGGGTTAAAGAGGCCTATTCCACAGGAAGAGGGATCATCAAGATTCGGGCCCGGGCATTTGTTGAGAAGATCGGGGAGAATAGGGAGCGAATCGTCATCACCGAGATACCGTACCAGGTTAACAAGGCAAACCTCTTGAAGAGCATAGGAGATCTTGTTAAGAGCAAAAAGATAAACGGCATCACCGATATACGAGATGAATCAGATCGTGAGGGGATGAGGGTGGCGATAGAGATTAAGCGGGACGCAGAAGCAGCAGTGATCCTGAATCGTCTCTACAAGTTTACCCAGATGGAGACCTCCTTCGGGATAATCATGCTAGCCATCGTGCACGGAAAACCGGAGATTCTAAACCTGAAACAGATCATACAGCACTTCATTAATTATAGAAAGGAAATCATTATACGCCGAACGTCCTTCGAACTGAAGAAGGCGGAGGCGAGGGCCCATATCTTGGAAGGACTCAAGGTTGCATTAGATCACCTTGACAGGGTTATTGAACTCATTCGCTCTTCCGTTAGCCCCTCGGATGCTAAGACAAGGCTTGTTGAAACATTCGAGCTTTCCGACACCCAGGCCCAGGCCATTCTGGACATGAGACTGCAGAGATTAACAGGGCTGGAAAGGGATAAGATAAATGACGAATATAACAGCATAATCAAGGATATAGAGAGATCTCGCGCCATTCTGACTAACGAGGCTCTCGTCTTGGATCTGATAAAAAAGGAAATGATAGCGATTAAGGAGAAATATAACGATGAGCGCCGGACCGAACTCATCAAAGACGTTCAAGAAATCGATATCGAGGATCTTATCGTAGACGAAGACATGGTGATCACGGTAAGCCACGCAGGGTACATAAAGAGAAGCCCCATAAGCCTTTATAGGGCCCAGCGGAGAGGCGGCAAGGGGGTGTCCGGCACAAAAACCAGAGAAGAGGATTTTGTGGAACTGATGTTTGTTGCCTCAACCCATGATTATCTCTTGTTTTTCATGAACACCGGAAGGCTCTACTGGAGAAAGGTTCACGAGATACCCGAGGCGGGAAGGGTTGCTAAGGGGACAGCCATTGTAAACCTGCTCAATTTGCAGCCCGACGAAACGGTTGCCACCATCCTCTCGGTTAAGGGTTTTGAGGAGGGAAAGCATGTGGTTATGGCAACCAAGAACGGCCTGGTGAAAAAGACTACGCTTTCTGCCTACAGCCACCCTCGGGCAACAGGCATCGCAGCCCTCAAGATCAATGAGGGTGATGAGTTGATAGGGGTACGGGTAACAACCGGTAAGCAGGATATCTTCTTGAGCACCAAACAAGGAAAGGCGATACGGTTTGGTGAGCAAGGCCTTAGAGGCATGGGTCGCGTAGCCGCAGGCAATACAGGAATACGATTGGACAGGGAAGACCATGTTGTCAGCCTGGAGATCCTGAACGAGGGAGCGACTATACTCACTATCACGGAGAACGGCTACGGAAAGAGGACGGACACAAAAGAATATAGGGTGCAACAACGAGGTGGCAAAGGAGTCTTCTCTATAAAGACATCGGAGAGAAACGGCCCAGTAGTAAGCGCTATTCAGGTTACCAGTGATGATGAATTAATAATTCTGTCCGGGGAAGGAAAGATCATTCGGATAAGGACGACAGATATATCGGTTATTGGGAGGCATACACAGGGGGTAAAACTGATAGACCTTGATGCGCCAGAGAAGGTTGTGAGCGTAGCACGATTAGTGGAAGCTTAGGGACGAAAACAATGCTTAAGATCGGTGTCATTGGGGCAGGGAGTTGGGGCACTGCTCTCGCCAACCACCTGGCCCTCAAAGGGGTAGGGGTGGACTTATGGGTCAGGGAGAGGGACGTGTTTCACCAGATTCGGGATCAGAGAATCAACGAGACGTTTTTACCGGGCATACAGCTTTCGGAAAAGATACAACCAGTCCAATCATTTAAACAGGTGGCCCGCCAAAAGGATCTGGTGCTCATAGTTGTTCCCTCCCACGTTTTTAGAAATACCCTGTGTAAGCTCGCCCCCTATCTCTCGGCTGAAACCCCACTTGTGGTCGGGACAAAGGGAATCGAGAACGAAACCCTCATGACCATGTCCCAGGTGGTCAAATCCGTAATACCCGAATATGGAAGTGACGGCTTTGCATGCCTTTCCGGTCCGAGCTTTGCCCGTGAGGTCTGCGAAAAACACCCAACGGCCGTGACGCTTGCATCCAGCAATGAGGAGCTGGCCCGATATCTACAGGAGCTCTTTTCCACCGAATACTTTAGGGTGTATACGACCCAAGATGTCATCGGTGTTGAGCTGGGAGGGGCCTTGAAGAATGTTATAGCGATTGCTGCCGGCGTATCGGATGGTCTCGGCTTCGGTTCAAATGCGAGAGCAGCGCTGATTACGCGGGGCTCGGCGGAAATAACACGGCTTGGGGTTTCTATGGGCGCAGAGCCGGTAACCTTTGCGGGGTTAGCGGGCATCGGTGACCTGATACTAACCTGTACGGGCGACCTGAGCAGAAATCGTATGGTTGGCTTAAAGATCGCCCAGGGCATGCCGGTTGATAAGATTATCTCCAGCATGAAGATGGTCGCTGAGGGGATCAAGACATCCTTGTCCGCTTACAGGTTGGCCAAAAAGATGGGTATAGAGATGCCCATAGCGACCGAAGTCCACCACATCATCTACAGGGGAAAGGATCCGCACAGGGCGGTTAGAGACGTGATGACCAGGGAGCTCAAGGTAGAGCCTGAGCATTAACCGCTCACCACCTCAGCCTCGTTGCAGACAGGCCTGGATGAACCCATAGAACAGTGGAGACGGTTTCTCCATCCGTGAGAGCAGCTCCGGGTGTGCCTGGGTGGCCACGAAATAGTCCCGATCGGGCAGCTCGATGAACTCAACGAGCCTGCAGTCGCTGCTCATCCCGGAGAAGACCAAGCCGTGCTCGGTGAGTATCTGGTGGTATGCGGGGCTCACCTCATAACGGTGCCGGTGCCGCTCGGAGACCGTGAGCGACTGGTAGAGCCTGCTGACCAGGCTACCCTCGGTGAGCACTGCTTCATACGCCCCTAGCCGCATGGTGGCACCCTTCTCTGTAATACCCTTCTGCTCGGGCAGGATATCGATGACCGGGTGGGGGGTGTGGGGATCGAACTCGGTGCTGTTTGCCCCTTTGAGCTGACAGACATTTCTGGCATATTCGACTACGGCCAACTGCAACCCCAGGCACAGGCCGAGAAAGGGGATGTTGTCCTCCCGGGCCCGCTTGATGATGCTGATCTTGCCTTCGGTGCCCCGAGAGCCGAACCCGCCGGGCACGATCACCCCGTCAGACCCATCGAGCACGGCGGTATCGGTGAGATCGGTGGTCTCGATCCACCGGAGGTTGATCCTTGAGGCCAGGTGTGCCGAACAGTGATGCAACGACTCGATGATGGAGGCATAGGAATCCTCCAGTTTCGTGTACTTCCCGCAGATAGCCACCGTGATCTCACGGGTGGGGGTGCGGATGTTCTCGATGTACTCCTTCCAGCGTCTGAGGTCAGGGGGTGAGTAGATGCTGAGCTTCTTGTGGATGATCTCGGCCAGTCCCTCCCGCTCGAACACGACAGGGATCTCATAGATATCGTCCACGTCGAGGGCCGTGATCACGGCATCGGGGCTCACGTCGCAGAACCGGGCGATCTTCTGTTTGATCTCCGTGGTCAAAAACTCCGAGCACCTGCCGATGATGATATCGGGGAAGATACCCCGTTGCTTGAGCAGGTTGACGCTCTGCTGGGTAGGCTTGGACTTCTGCTCGTTGACCCCGTGGGGGATGGGCACATAAGTCAGGTGTATGTAAATGATGTTTTCTTTGCCCACATCCTCCTTCATCTGCCGCATGGCCTCCAGAAAGAGCTCGTTTTCAATATCACCGACCGTACCGCCGATCTCCACGATCACCAGATCGGCGGCCTCCTCTCCGGCAACCTCGTAAATGTGGTGCTTGATAATGTCGGTGACGTGGGGGATGTACTGGACGGTTTTTCCCAGATAATCGCCCCTGCGCTCCTTATCCCTAACCATGTGGAATACCTTGCCCATGGTCAGGTTCCACTTGGACTTGCACCGGATGCCCAGGAACCGCTCGTAGTGGCCGAAGTCCATATCCACCTCGCCGCCGTCATCGAGCACGAACACCTCTCCGTGTTCGATGGGGTTCATGGTGCCCGGATCGACGTTGAGGTAGCCGTCACACTTGATGGGGATGATGGTGAGTCTGGATGAGAGCAGGTGCCCGATGGAGGCGGCGGTAATGCCCTTTCCGAGCCCTGACAGGACCCCGCCGGTTATGACAATATATTTGGTTGTCGACATGTTACGTGGTGACCAACACTAACCGAACGCCTATTGGTATCGGGGGCGCCGGCCAAGGGAAAAGGGCACTGCCCTCGCTTTTCGGAAAAAGCCTTTCCTTTAGATAACACTGATGAGTCTCCGGGTTCATGCCGAAGAACGTACTATGGGCTATCTCATCCACCTTTGGCCCTCAGCCCCCTTTTCCTCTAAAGGATCGGCAGATATTTTTCGATCTCATACTGGCTAACGTGAACACGGTATCGATCCCATTCGATCTTCTTGTTTGCTATAAATTTATTGAAGATGTGATCACCGAGTGTCTCACGGACGAGCTCACTCTTTTCCACCTCCTGAAGCGCTTCAAAGAGATTACCGGGCAGAGAGGTGATACCGGCAGCCTCCCGTGCTGCTTCATCCATCTCGTAAATATCCTCTTCTATGGGTTCCGGCAGCGTGTAGTTTTCCTCAATGCCTTTGAGCCCCGCTGCAAGCATAACCGCAAAGGCCAGGTAGGGATTGCAGGCCGGGTCAGGCGATCTGAACTCAATCCTTGTCGCCTTTTCCTTTCCCGGTTTGTACATGGGAACCCTGACCATGGCAGATCGGTTACGCCTGGCCCAGGAAATATAGACTGGGGCCTCGTACCCGGGAACGAGCCGTTTATAGGAGTTTACCCACTGATTGGTTACGGCCGTGATCTCTCGCGCATGCCTCATGATGCCGGCAATGTAAGGCCTTGCCATTGATGAGAGATGGTAGGGGTCTTGGCTATCATAGAAGGCATTGGTGTCCCCCTTGAACAAGGATTGGTGGACATGCATGCCGCTTCCGTTTTCACCGAAGATGGGTTTGGGCATAAAGGTCGCGTAGCAGCCCTTTCCCAAGGCTATCTCCTTTACCGCTATTCGGTAGGTCATGGTCTTATCGGCCATAGCAAGGGCCTCATCGTACTTGAGGTCAATCTCATGTTGGCTCGGGGCAACCTCATGGTGGCTGTATTCCACCCCGATCCCCATATCCTGGAGTGCAAAGATTATTTCCCTCCGCAAATCACTGCCCTTATCCAGGGGCCTGGTGTCGAAATATCCCCCCTTATCAATAGGCTTCGGGCTGTCCTGATCTTCAAAGCAGAAGAACTCCAGCTCAGGCCCCATGTATGCCGTAAGACCCCTTTCGGCTAGCTTTTTTGTCATTCTCTTCAAGACATACCGGGGGTCTCCTTCATAATGGCTTCCGTCTGGTTGGAGGATATCGCACACCATTCTCGCCACCGGCCTGTCATTGGGTCGCCAGGGAAGGAACTCAAAGGTGGCGGGATCGGGCATGGCGATCATGTCGCTCTCCTCGATCCTGGCAAATCCCTCTATGGAAGACCCGTCGAAGCCCATTCCCTCTTCCAATCCGTCCTCGAGCTCTGAAGGTGTCACGGCAAAACTCTTCAAAATACCCAAAACATCCGTAAACCAGAACTGTATGAAGCTGACGTTTTTCTCTTTAACCAGTTTGACAACATCCTCTTTGCTTTTGCAAAGCATTTCTCTCTCCGTTTCCTGATGCGGTTAATAGCAACAGCCACATCGGCCTTGTTTTCCAGTAGGGCGGCAAGGCTCGATGCCACTTGCCCTATATGCACCTATCATATGAGAGCCCCCCTAGTAAAGCTTTTTGATGAATCATCCTGCAGGCTTTGATCCCAGCCTTTTTCGTATCAAATCCCTCACTATCTTGGGATGAGCACGACCGTCGGTTTTTTTCATCACCTGGCCTATGAGAAAGCCGACCGGTTTCGTCATGCCCTGCGCTATTTGGCTTGCGGCGAAAGGGTGCTCTGCCATCACTTCGGCCACTGCCTTTCCCAGGACCGCAGTATCGTCAATCAGCTTCAAGCCCCTTTTCACAATAATGGATTCGGGGCTAGCGCCGGTTTCAAACATCTCCTCCAGTACGGCTCTCCCCATTTTATCGCTAATCTCACCCTGAGCGATCCTGTTTATGAGGTCCGAAAAGTCTCTCGGGCTAACCGAACACTCATGCATAGGGGTGGAGGCTTGATTGAGCAATTTGAATAACTCTTTGATGATCCATTGGCTCAACTTCTTTCTGTCCTTGCAATGATCAGCGCAATCGGCAAAGAAATTCGCGATATTTTTGTCCCTCGCCAGAATGAGCGCATCATTAGGGGAAACCCCAAACTTGTCGATGAGCCGATTCACCTTCTGCTCGGGCAGTTCTGGCGTATTGTTTTTAACGTTTTCGGCAAATGCCCTGTCAATCTCGATTTCGACGAGATCAGGATCTGGAAAGTATCGGTAATCAGGTGCATCTTCTTTTGTCCGCATGGGCACCGTTACCCTCTTTTCCTCATCGAATAGCCGTGTCTCTTGGAAGACGTGACCCCCGGATTGAACGAGCTCCAATTGTCTTTTGATCTCATGGCTCAATGCATCGACAACTGACTTAAAAGAGGCCAGGTTTTTTATCTCGGTTCGATTACCAAAGGGTTGAGACCCCTTGGGGCGAAGGGATATATTGACGTCACAGCGAAATTGCCCCCTCTCTATGATGCAATCGCTGACATCAATATACTGTAATGTTTGTCTCAACGTCTCAAGATAGGCTTGAGCTTCCCGCGTCGAGCGGAGCGGGTTACGGGTATGATCGGCGACGATTTCAATAAGCGGTATCCCAGACCGGTTATAATCCACCAGGCTATAATCTGATTTCTCAAAGGAGTCCGCGGAGTGCACCAATTTGCCTGCATCTTCTTCAAGGTGAATGCGCCTGATTCCCACGGCGTAGGGCTGTCCGTCATCACTCATTATTTCCAGGTACCCATTTTCACACAAGGGGCGCTCGTATTGTGAAATCTGATAACCCTTGGGCAAATCGGGATAAAAATAGTTCTTTCGGGCGAAGCGAGACGTGGCGTTGATGGTGCAATGCAGGGCCTTCCCGGCCATGACACAGAGTTCAACAGCTTTTTTGCTTAAGACAGGAAGTGAGCCTGGTTGCCCCGTGCATACCGGGCAAACCTGAGCATTCGGCGGCGCCCCATATTCCGTGGCACAGGCGCAGAATAGCTTTGTTTTTGTCTTTAGTTCGACGTGTATTTCAAAACAGATAATCGTATCGTATTCCACTTACGCGTTCCCTGTGATCTGTTCATAAGCATGTCCCACCCGGACGAGCATCTCTTCGTCGAAGGGCTTTCCGATGATCTGCAAACCGACGGGAAGCCCCCCAACTTCTCCGCACTTCACAGTCATTGCGGGCAACCCAGAGAGGTTCGCCGACGCGGTGTAGATGTCCACAAGATACATCTGCAAGGGCTCGGCGATCCTTTCGCCGAACAGAAAGGGTAAACAGGGCGATACCGGGGTAATAATGCAGTTCACTTTTTCAAATGCCTTGTCGAAATCCCTCTTGACAAGGGCTCTCGCCTGCTGGGCCTTGGTGTAATAGGCGTCATAGTAACCTGCGGAGAGGGCATAGGTCCCCAGCATGATCCGCCTCTTGACCTCGCTTCCGAAACCTTCGCTTCTGGTCGCCTCGTACATAGCAGCCGCATCATTAGTTCCATCTTTTGACCGGAAACCATATCGTACGCCGTCATACCGCGCAAGGTTGCTGCTTGCCTCGGCAGTGGCGATGAGGTAGTAGGAGCTGATGGCATACTTCGTGTGCGGCAGTGAAATATCGATGACCTCGGCCCCGTTTCCGTTTAGCATGGTGAGAGCCCGGTTAATGTGATCCTTTATCTCCATATCCAAGCCCTCCACAAAATACTCCTTCGGTAGACCTATTCTTATGCCTCGAACACCCTTGTTTAAGCAGCCTAGATAATTGGAGTTTCTTGCATCGACAGAGGTGGTGTCCAGGGTGTCATGCCCGCTGATGACATTGAGCAACATGGCACAATCCCGCACCGTTCGAGCGAGGGGGCCAATCTGATCTAATGAAGATGCGTAAGAGATTAATCCATACCGGGAAACCCTGCCATATGTCGGTTTTAACCCAACCACACCACAATAAGCGGCAGGGAGACGGACAGAGCCGCCCGTATCGGATCCTATGGCCAAGATCGATTCCCCTGCGGCCACGGCAGCTGCTGAACCCCCGCTGGAACCCCCCGGCACATACTCAGGATTTCTCGGGTTACGGGTGGGCCCAAAGGCGCTGTTTTCGGTGGACGAGCCCATAGCGAATTCGTCCATATTTGTTTTTCCTATCAATACAGCGCCGTTCTGTAAAACCTTCCTTACCGCCGTGGCATCATAGGGCGGGATATAGTTGTATAAGATGTTTGACCCGCAGGTCGTTCTTATCCCTTGTGTGCACAGGTTGTCCTTAACCGCGATTGGTATCCCGTTCAGCAGAGAGGCCTTCTTGTTTTTTCTGAACCTGGTATCCGCGTGCTCGGCCTGTTTCAGGGCTATCTCACGGGTCGTGGTAATAAAGGCATTGATAGTATCCTCTTTTTCATCAATCCTCTTGAAGACCGACTCGGTGATCTCCCTTGAGCTGGCCTCTCCCTTTCTGAGCATTTCGGCTAGCTCATGGGCGCTATGATCGCACAACTCCATCGTTATCCTTCCAAAATCCTCGGGACCCTATAATAGCCCCGTTCTTTCTTGGGTGCGTTTGACAGTATGGATTTCGCGTTTTTGGGTCTTCCAGGGGTATCCTCGCGCCACACATTTTTCACCGCCAAGACATGGCTCATTGGCAGGGTTTCTTCGGTGTCCAATTCTTTGAGCGTCTCCATATATTCCAGTATGGAATTCAGGTCTTTTTGGTACGCTGTAGCCTCGGAAACAGAAAGCCTTAACCGAGCGAGTTTTGCGACATGCCTGACCTCTGCTATGGAAATTCTCTCGAAGCACCCTGGACCAAAGGCCTCGATTTCGGGCTGCGCCAATCTTCCCCAGTCTTCGGGGGGTCTCCCTGTGTCATGCCCTACTTGTAGCCCCAACTCTGCGAGCTGTGATGTATCTGGCCGGGACGGGGCCCCCGTCAGCGGACAGAAAGCGCTCCGGTTTTTGGGGAAGGCGATGACTTCTCGAATGGACGGTGCTTTCAAAATCATTGCAATAGCCCTATCGATACCAAGCGCGAGCCCGCCGTGAGGGGGAGCACCGAACTCCAAGGCCTTGAGAAAGAAACCGAATTTGCTCTCCAGCTCGTGCTGACTCAACCCGAGAGACTGAAAGATTTTTCTTTGAATATCGGCCCGGTGAATACGAATGCTCCCGCCACCCAATTCCTCGCCGTTTATTACGAGATCGTAGGCCCTGGAATTGAGCCCGAGCAACTCATCCTTGCGCGCCGGATCGAAATCGGTTCGCACCGGCATGGTGAAAGGATGGTGTTGAGGACTTAGCTTCCCGTCCTTGAGCTCAAACAAGGGAAAGTCGGTTACCCATACAGGGCAACACCTTTCTTCAGGGATCAGCCCTAACCCGTCCGCCACGTAAAACCGGAGTCCGCACAGGACCTTGTTTACCAGAGCCAGGGAGCTATCGGCAATCATCATGATGACATCCCCTTCTTCGGCGCAGAACCGCCGAACGATCTCGTGTTGCTCGCCTTGGCTGAAGAATTGTACGATATTAGACTCAAGCCTTCCCCCAACAACCTTCATCCAACTCATCCCCTGGGCCCCAAGAGACGGGGCTATCTTCAAAGAATACTCATTCTGAAGGACATTCTTGCTGAGCGCCGCAGCCTGCCCCTTGACGCAGAAACCCTTAACGCACCCACCATTCTTGATAATCTGGCGAAAAATAGTATAACGAGTGTCCCGCACAATGTCTGTAATATCTCCAAAAGCCATTTTGAAACGCAGATCGGGGCGATCGGTTCCATACCGGTCCATAGCGTCCTGGTAAGTCATCTTGGGGAATGGCCTCGGAAGGTCAATACCTCCTGAGGCAAACATCCTCACCGTCAATTCCTCGACGATTTCATAAATGAATTCCTCGTCAATGAAGGAGGCCTCCAGATCGAGTTGGGTGAATTCCGGCTGGCGATTAGGCCGCAAATCTTCATCGCGAAAACACCGGGCTATCTGAAAATAGCGATCCACCCCGCTCATCATAAGGAGCTGCTTAAAAAGCTGGGGTGACTGTGGCAGGGCGTAAAATCTGCCCTGATGTAACCGACTGGGCACCAGAAAATCCCTGGCCCCCTCCGGCGTGCTCTGGGTGAGCAATGGAGTTTCGACCTCTATGAAGTTGAGTTCGTGAAGGTAATCCCTAATACATTTGATAACGTCGTATCGCTTGGAAAGGAGACGTTGCATTGAAGGGCGGCGAAGATCGAGATAGCGGTATTGGAGCCTCAGTTCTTCGTCAACATTCCCAGGGTTTTTTGCGATTTCCTCCCCGAAAACCATTGCCTTCTCAGAGAGCTGAAACGGCAAGCTTGTCGAGCCGGAGAGTATTGTCATCTCTTCAGCAAACACCTCTACATTCCCGGTCTTCAAATATGGATTTTCCGTGCCCCTCTCTCTAATAGTGACTTTACCCGCAACTTGAATGATATATTCTTCCCGTAACTTCCCAGCCTCATCATAGCTTTCCCATCCAATATCGGGGTCAAAGACAACTTGTACAATACCGCTGGTATCCCTGAGGTGAACAAAGAGCAGATGTCCATGGTCCCGAATTGCATCAACCCAGCCCATGAGCAACAGAGTTTCGCCGGCATGGGAATGAGTTATCTCCCCGCAATAAGATCTTTGTCTCCACTTCATAAAAAAGGACCTTTGTTCTTAAAAAGAAATAGGTCTCTCTCCGTCCCTTAAGCCTTGATCCACCCGGTTTGGGCTTGCCAATATGATCTATCGGGGCTTGCCAATACCTCTTGATATTTTATCCTTCAAGCTTTTCAACTTCTTACAAGATTGGGAGATATTTTTCGATCTCATACTTGCTCACATGAGTCCGATACCGATCCCATTCGATCTTTTTGTTCGCAATGAACTTGCTGAAGATGTGATCACCCAGGGTCTCCCGCACCAGATCACTTCTTTCCACCTCCTGAATCGCCTCAAAGAGGTTGCCGGGCAAAGACTCGATACCGGCCCTTTTCCGTGCCGCCTCATCCATCTCGTAGATGTCTTCCTCTATGGGGTCCGGAAAGGGGTAGTTTTCATCAATTCCCTTTAGTCCTGCAGCCAGCATAACCGCAAAGGCCAGGTAGGGATTACACGCCGGGTCAGGCGACCTGAACTCAATCCTTGTAGCCTGCTCCTTTCCCGGTTTGTACATGGGAACCCTTACCATTGCCGAGCGATTTCTCCTGGCCCAGGAAATATAAACAGGCGCCTCATAACCGGGAACCAACCTCTTGTAGGAGTTCACCCACTGGTTGGTTACCGCGGCCATCTCTCGGGCGTGTCTCATAATCCCACATTTTGCAGTTGAACAAAGGTTTCCCTTTTCACCTTATATTTTAAGGCTGTTAGAGGTTTGCTCCTCTTAATGATTAGTCAGAATGCGGTTTTCAGGATCTCGGATCACCCCCTTTTACCCT